>JAABUK010006146.1_pt1 | contig 18134 bp, 24 predicted proteins | sample 5559141 | NCBI WGS metagenome assembly JAABUK01 (sample SAMN10711869, study PRJNA513367) | rock metagenome | isolation source: Antarctica rocks | place: Antarctica: Victoria Land, Pudding Butte nord | collected 2016-01-03 | reverse complement strand
TGTCCCTCTATATCACATGTGAATCCGTGCATAGCACATATGTTCTCCCTAAGGGTCTCTGCTTGCAGTTGCCTGCACTGGCATGACATCAGCTGGCATGATGCAACCTGTTTGGATGCTCAAGCCTGGCCTGTTCTGCTGGTCAGTGCTGAACAATGTGTGCCTTTGCTCACCGAAGCAGGCCTTTGGCTGAAGATCCTCTGAGTGCCCATCTTGCCTGTCATTAGCCTTTTGGGGCATGCAGACAGTGTTTTGCCTGTTGCACACTGCTAAAGTCCAAGTTGCAGGAGTGCGCTCTTTGTGCCCTGCCTGCGTCACATCAGGCCTGCTAGCCCTTCTGTAGCTCCTGCAATTTGGTCACGGTCATGAGCTTCTTGGTTTTGTTGTATATTCACATAGTGTAATTGACGATGCAGGGAAACAACAGTGCTGGAGGCCAAGTTGGAGGAGCTTGCTTCCTTCATTGGGCAGCTGGGGCTTGGGGCAGGTCTGCTGGCCTTTGGGGCCCTGGCCTCCCAGTACTCCTGGCAAAAGTTTGTGGTGGAAGGGCAATCTTGGGACTGGTCCTTTGCCCCTGACTACCTGCGCTTCCTCATCACTGCCATCACCATCCTGGTATGCATTGCAGTCCTTGGTGGCAGCACTGCCTGCATGTCAGCCAGTCTTCACTTGTCATCATGCTGCTTGAAGGCAAGCTGGTTCCTCTGGAGTCTGGAGTCTGATGCGGATGCACAATGCTCGCATGGGCTAGCTGGTCAACATTATAACTGTGCATGAGACTCAACCATCGCTGCCAGCCTTCACCTGAGAATACATTCTATTTAGCAATAGCCCAAGCCTGGATGGTTGGAAGCCCTGCCTTGACCAGTAAATCATACGCAGCCTTTGCATGCTGTTACATTGCTCCAACTGTTTGCATGTGCGTGCATGACTGAAGTGTTTCAGGTGTGGCCACTGTACAGTACAGTCAAGCACATTTAGTATTTTCGTGCATGTGCTTTCCAGTTGTACATATTCAATGAGGCTCTGCTGCAATATACCATGGACCTCAGTTTGAAGGAAGGGGTTGAGTGCAGGTGGTTGCAATCCCTGAGGGCCTGCCGTTGGCCGTCACCATTGCCCTTGCCTACAGTGTGAAGCGTATGCTGAAGGACAACAATCTTGTGCGTCACCTGGGTGCAGCTGAGACTATGGGCACTGCCACCACCATATGCACGGACAAGACTGGTGGGCATTCCTGCTTTGCTTGTTTTGCTGTCAAAAGTTGTATGATGCACATCAACAGCCACTCAGTGAGCTAACAGCCTGGCATCCCTGCAGCAGCTGTGCCTGTGTAGCAGCTGGTCGTTCCAGTTGCAGGCATTGTGCCAGAATGTGAATGGGCATGCAGGTACACTCACACAGAATGACATGCAAGTGGTTCGCATGTGGATTGGTGGTGCTGACTTCCAGCAGCTAGATGCATTGCAGCCCGTGCAGCCAGGTCAGTATTCGCCATGCGCTCTTTTTCTGATGTCGCTTTTGTTTGCTGCCTCTCCATGGCCCTTTGTCTCCTGGGGGGCTGGCCCCTAGCTGCCAATCTCTGCTGCTACATATAAGCAGTCTTGACAATGTCTGCTGTATCATATCCTCTGAAACATGCTCATGTTTTTTTGCCTTCTGAACTTGCACATTGCATGTTGCCTGCAACACTGAGAGCTGTTTTCAAGTTGGCTGTCAAAGTCTGGGCAACTTTATTGCGCAGCAGCACTATGTTCCACATTGCATGTTGCCACTGACTGCAATGTTGCCTGTAAATGTTGTGTTTCTGAGTTGACAGTGGGAATGCAGTTGAGGAGGGAGCATGGCAGGACATTCCCTTAGGGCTGGACCCAAGAGTCAGGGACCTGCTGGGCAACAGCGTGGCCCTCAACACCACTGCTAGTGTGAAACAAGCAGAGGACTCAGGTACGTTTTGTGTCCCTTTGGTCTGACTCATTGCACCAGAATCTGCTGTGCTGACACAAAGGCAGTTGTTCTGTTCCTGCATGTGCATGGACCAGTACATCTTACACAGCAGTCAAGCATGATTCTGCAGATTGTATATGTCAAGATGATATAGCAGCTGAGCGGCAAATGGTCTTTCTGAAGCTCATGACAAGCCACATAATTTATTGATGTGCTTTCCTTAGTACCCACCCAAATATGTGGTGTCTTCAAGCCTTTGGCATAATGCAGATGCCTTTGTGAGGGTGGGTAATCGCACAGAGTGCGCCTTGCTGGAGTTGTGTTCCAAGCTGGGGGTGGAGCTGGGGCCCCTGCAGCAGGCCTACCAGATTGTCCAAGTCTATCCCTTCTCCTCTGATAGGAAACGCATGACTTCCATCACTTTTCAGACTGGTGCCTCGTGAGTTTTTCTGCTGTTGGCTTGTGCTGCTTTGCCTGTGCATTGACCTCTGCTGTGATCCATGGACGTGAGCCAGACAACCCTTGCTCATCATTGACGCAACACATGGCTTTTGATTTGGTCATGATCATGGCATTCTGTTGCCCACGGCCACAAGCACACATGCCCTTCCAATAGCATGAGCTTGCAAGCAGGACAGGCCAGCTTGAACCATGTTTTAAAGCTTGGCCCAGCATGTTCAACCTCAATGCATGTGTGCCTTGCCTGCAGGATTGAGGGGATGATGTGTGCACGCCTGTTCACTAAGGGCGCGGCTGAGATCATCCTGGATCTGTGCACCAAGCGCATCAGGGACGACAGTGGCGTGGCTCGAATCACTCAAGAAGAGAAGCAGCAGCTTCTGGAGGATTTCAGCCAGGATGGGAACAGGTGAGAAGCTACACTGTGCATCATCTGCTACACAGCATGTTGTAGGTGACTATGCATGTTCAAAAGGGCCTTAGTTGTTCTGGTTAAAACACTGCCTGAGCTGGCCACAAGTATGGCGAGTCTCTGAGCTTGCTATTATGACCTGACTCTCCTCCGCAGTGGGCAACAAGTACATCAAGCCTGCTTTTGATGTTGCGCGTTTTGTGTTTTGCTTGCAAGCCTGGGCTCATGAGTTCTCCTGCTTGCAAGCAAATTGTGTCATGAGCAAGATGTTTGCAGCAGCACACGCAAGTATGGTGCAAGTATAATGAGCCTAGTACCAGTTGCTATTGGCTTGTGCAATCTTGTCAATTCTGACTTTTGTTTGTGCTGTCGCAGGACGCTTGCCATTGCATATAGGGACATCTTCGTGCCCTTCCAGAGCAATGCAGAGGGTCAGCAGTGGGGTGGGGAGGAGTACGCAGCCCAGAAGGTAGAGAAGGATCTCACCCTCATAGCCCTGGTGGGCATCCAGGACCCCCTCAGACCCCAAGTCCCCGCCTCCATTGCCCAGTGCCACCGCGCCGGTATCACAGTACGCATGCTCACGGGTGGGTTCCCTTCTGGGCTGCACCATGCATTGCATTGTGTATGGTGCTTTGCCCTATACCTTCTGCACTCATTCATGCACTGCATGGATGCTCCAGCATTGTCTGCTGCATACCTGCTTTGTTGTATGCTGGCTCCTTGGTGGTTCTGGCACCATACACTGCCATCCCTGTCATCACTTCTGTCTGCTTTGCACTGCTGTCACCCCCTTCTCTGACACCCACCCCTGTCTCTTCTTTCACTGAGCAGTCTGAAGCCTTGATTTGCCCCTGGTGAGCAGTGCTGACCTATCACTTCTACAAGCATCAGCAGTATGACAGCTTGTGCCCTTGCTTCAGTAGGCAGCTGTGCTTCATGTTGAGTGTGCCCCATCCAACACTGCCCCCTCCCAGCCACTAGGTGTCACAGGGCTGCCACCAATATTGCCACTCAGCCTGATTGGCGCTGCAATGCAGGTGACAGCAGCACAACTGCCTGTGCCATTGCACGTGAGTGCGGCATTCTGTCGGCAGAGGAGCACACCATCCTGGGCCTTCCACATGGCTTGATGCCCCTGTCAGCCACCAAGTCTACAATGGAGTCCACCTGGAGCAGCATGGACGAGACCTCTCCATCACCTCTGGACTCCCATGACCGCTCCATGAGTGGCAGTCATGCATCAACATCCTCCAGTAGCGATTCACAGGACAGTGCTAGCAGCGCACTGAGTACGCCTGTCCAGGATGTGGTTGGGAGTGGCCATGCTGGCAGCCAGGGGGCCTCCTCCCCCTCATCTTCCTTTTCACAAACACCCACAGGTATACATCAGTATCTATACTGCTGCTGCTGACTCTGTCGTATCTTGACTGTCTCACTCAACAAGTTCTTTGCACAACCCAGACGCAAAGTCCATGAATGCTTCTATACCAACTCACAATGTTGGGCCTTTGATGTCAGCCTCAGCAAGCTTTGCATATTTAAAGTAACGGTGTTCAACCTAAAAAACTTAGGGCATTGAACCTTTTACCTCCCCTCCACCCCCCAGCATCCCCTGGCCTTCCCCATCTCTTAGTGCATTGTGCTTCACAGGTATCATCATGACACAAGCGTTCTTGCATTCTGGCTGTGCAGGCAGCGATGGTGCCAGCAGCAGTAGGGGGGATGAGGCTGCTGCAGATGCCACACTGGTGCTAGAGGGCAAGCAGTTCCGTGACTTTGTGGTGGGGCCCGACGGCATCATTGACAAGACAGCCTTCACCGCCATCTGGCCGCGCCTGCGTGTCCTGGCTCGCTGCTCACCGCAGGACAAATACACCATCGTCTCAGGTTAGTCCAACCACAGCTGGCCCTTGTATACACAAATGTTAGCATATAATGTAGAGACCCCAAAGGCAGAAGCCAGAGCAGCATATACCATCGTCAGGAATCGGCCATCTCTCAATATCACCACACAGTCCAAGAGGTGTGCAGTTGTAGTTTCTATGAGTGCCCTACTGTAGTAAAGGGCAGCAGCAGCCTGCTGTATGGTGCATAGTCTCTGTGCATAACATGCCTGGCATGAGCTGACAGCTATCATTGTCAGATTCTGCACTTCATCTCATGCTGTCTTACGTGGTGTGATCAGCCTCAATGATCAATGCACACAGGAGGGATTGCACTTTGAAGCAGTTTGTCAGATGTGCAGTGCAGAGCCACTGGCTGTCCACATCCTGGACAGCAGTGTGGTTTGTGGCTTCAATATGAATTCAGAGCTTGAGGTCATGGTGACATTGCCTGGTGTGCAGAATTGCCCTTTGAATTGCTTGAAATTATGTGCAAAGCACAACCTGCACTGACACGACTGATGTAGTCTTGTGTTTTGCTGCAGCGCTGAAGGCAGACCCAGCGGAGATAGTAGCCATGACTGGGGATGGCACCAACGACGCCCCGGCCCTGCGCAATGCAGATGTGGGCTTTGCCATGATGTCTGGCACCTCCATCGCCAAGGACGCCTCTGACATCCTGCTGCTGGACAACAACTTCAGCAGCGTGGTGGATGCAGTCAAGTGGGGCCGCAGTGTGTACGTAGGCATCACCAAGTTTTTGCAGTTCCAGGTCAGCAACCCCTCACACCGCCATTCAAATTTGACGCGAACATGCTTACTTTACTTGTGAGGTCAGTGTGCTCATTATGTGTGTCTATCATGGCAAGTAGCATAGTGGTAACAGGCTGGAAGCTCTGTTGCTGAGGTGTGTCTCCTCTTTTTCTGGCCCTCCTGTTTTGCTGACATGCTCACTGCTTGTTGCTGCAGCTCACCGTGAATGTGGTGGCAGTCAGCACAGCCTGCATAGGTGCTATTGCCGTGCAAGAGTCACCGCTGACAGCAGTTCAGATGCTGTGGCTCAACCTCATCATGGACTCGCTGGCCTCGCTGGCTTTGGCCACAGAGCCTCCCACAGACGCCATGCTGGATCTGCCGCCCTACTCAGCTCGCCAGTCCCTGCTTACTCCTACGGTATCATTCCTCTCGATCACCTTGCTGCCTATTGTGCCTGCATGGCTATTGGCACTGCAATGACAATCATATATGTCACAGTCTTTTTGCATTGTACACTCAGTCTGTCTCATACATGCTGCTAAAAGGCTGTCGTTCATTTCGAGGTATGTCAGATTCACTAGAAAAAGCGTTTCAGCATTGATGATTGATGTGTCTTGGTCTGGCTGACTGTTGATGTGTTGTCACAGAAGCTGCTGTCATGGCCTTGTTCAACATGCTGCTAGCACATGTGACTGCAAACAGCAAGTGGCTGCCATGCATAATGTCTGGAAGACTATTCAACTGCCTCACACCCAAGCTGATTTGCCTTGGGCAGCACTTTTGGCCCTGACAGCTAAAAGTGACAAACTGGTATGGTGCAGGTCACCAAGCACATAGTAGGGCAGAGTGTGTTCCAGCTGGCAGTGATGTACGCGCTGGTGTTCTTTGGAGATCAGATCTTTGGTGTTCCTAGTGCCCACACTGTACTGGGCCCCTCCCAGCACTACACCTTGGTCTTCAACGCTTTTGTCCTCATGCAGCTGTTCAACCAGGTCAGGGTTTTGCCAATTGTTCCACTTGACACAATTGCTATCTGCTCATGCATTCAATATCGCGTGGTCTCTGCACCATTGGTGCTGGATGCATTGGACAACTGCACCATCACAAGTCTGATGCCATACTCTTGATCATGCAACAGAACAAGATGTGCATAGACTTCATCAGGAAGATGGATCACAACACTCAAATTCAGGCCAAGCTGTGTATGGAATAGGGTTTGTGTCTTTGCAGGTGAATGCTCGTAAGGTGTATGATGAGGCAAATGTGCTGGCTGGCCTCCTGTCTAATCAGCTCTTCCTTGCCATCTTGCTTGGAGAGGCCTCCCTGCAGGTAAGGTTTCAGCACACTGCTGTATTGTGCGCCCATCAATGGGAAACAGGCAGTGCATGTGTAGCATCATGCAACCTGCGGGGCGTCTCCAAATGCTGCGTTTGCTTCAGGCTAGGCATGACAGTCCTGACTGCTACTGCATCTATACATCTGAGTACTGCATCAACAAGTAACAACGACAATGCAATTGTTGTTCATTGGCTGATTGACCTGAGTGGCTGCAGGTTGTGATAGTGCAGTATGGTGGGAAATGGTTCCAGACAGTTCCTCTGACATCGGTGCAGTGGGCAGCCTGCACAGGCATTGGTGCCCTCAGCCTTGTGGTACGGGCAGGCCTCAGACTCATCCCCACCAACAAAAAGTAGAACAAGTGACAGGTGGACATGTTGTGTCCACTGATTCATCACGAGTGAAGCAAATTGCATTGAATGTGAACTGAATTTTGACACCATTTCGGTGTAGCTGCCTTGGCAGCTGTTCATGATGGGTCAGACCCCATCGTTTTGTAGAAGTGCTGAAATGCACATGCAGCTTGGAATGTTGTATTGAGAGCACTGTCACGGCAGCGTTTTTTATGAGAATTTTTCGAAGTGAATCAGTTTTGCAATGAACATGAAGATTCTGCCAATAAATTGTAGGTATGCTGCAATGGTTTAATGCTAGTCTACAGATGGGCATGTCTATGCAAGTCAAGCATCAGCCGCTGTCAACAGACCTCACATGTAAAGCAACAAGTGCATCTACGACCATGTTGAGATGCGTGGATGCCTTAATGATCTCTCTTCCTGGCCATGATGAACAGCGGGACAAACAACTAATTAGTGGTGGAAGCTGCTGTTACTTCTGAAGTTTGAGATCCTTCAGTCGCTTCTAGCGATGCATCCAATTTGTCAGCAATGGTTGAAGCCCAAGCCTGCAACATGAGCATCCATCACTCTCTGCTGGATGCAGAATGCATATGCAGAGCTCCAGATATGCCATCACTTTTGTATGTTCCTTTTGTATATTGCATGTCAGATACACAATGCACTGATTTGCAAACCTTGTATGTTAGCAAGTTGTACAAAGTGTGCCAGCACTGTAAAGGGAGAAGGACGCACCTGGTCCAGGCGGGTGAAGCCTCTTTGTGTGTTGCTTGCTGCAATAAGCACACCCTGGCTGCCAATTGGTTGAATGATGGCGGCCTGGGTGTTCTCAGGCAGGAAGCTGGTGAACTCCACTCGCCCTGCACGCATGCATGCATCATCACATGCACTGTTACAGCAAGCAATGTGATGTAAACATCCCTTGATGTGGCATGATTCTCTTAAGGATTTGGTCTATCAAGCACATCAAGAGTGACATTGAGACCAGGTGCAATGCCTGCAACACAAGCTACACCCTGTTGCGTCCAACAAGACGGCCATTGGCTGAAGACTTACACGCACCTGGCAGACTGTGCCGCAAAGCAGATAAACTCATGCTGGACTTGACAGCTGCCTATGCACCTGCCTGGGTAAAGTGCCAGATTGGCCAGATAGTTGCCCTGCTCTGAGCTCATAGCCCGCCTGCAGATGGGACCCAGCAGGGCATCCTCAGGCTTGTGCCCTGCCCTTGCCGCCCCCATGTGCATTACACAGCTGCTGTTGTATAGAATCACCACAGCTTGACATGTGGAGCAGTCCTTCAGACTCTGCCATGCCCTGTATTGCAGCCCGCTCTGTATTGCAGCCCGCTCAGCTCCCGGATTAGCTGAGTCGTAGCCTCAAGAAACAGAGTGTGCATCAGTGTGTCACAGTGCTTGTGTTTGCTAATGCCAGATGTTTATACCATTAGTGGGTGGTCAAGGGCTAATGCAATTGTGTTAAACAAAGCCCACAGCTCACCATTGTAGCTCTTGCTCTGCCTTGCTGGACAGGCCTGATTTCATGTACTCCAGCTGGTCACCATGCAGTTCCACCTACAAGATGTTGCCCACATATGCAGACCGCTGCAAGTGCTTCACAAGATGCTTGATGCACTTGCCACAGGGTACAGATATACTCACAGACGGCTTGACTTTTGGACGCAATGCCAGCCACTGCAGCCCTGTCAGCAGCAAAACAGCAGAGAGCAGAATGACCAGCACATCTGCCCTTGACTGCGATGAGCTGGCATCCACCACAGGCGCCACCTGCAAGCACACGTGGTGCAAGATGATCTTTTTCTTGGATACATATGCATGAGCCATCTCTGCACATGCATGACTCATGTTTTGGTAGCAGTCCTTCATGCAAGCAGAATTTGACAGACTTGTAACTCACATCTGGCTCCGTTACATCGAGGCATACATGCAGGGAAATCTGGCTCTCACCCCAGACAAGATCCTGTTGAGGAGGACTCCCACAATGCCAGATGCTCCTGCTACTAAAGGCAAAGCACGTACTCTGCTAGCATTGGCACCAAACCAACCTTCGTTGCCAGCATCCTGCAAACTGAATGGCGGCCTCAAGCTTGCCTTTATGCCAAGTTGTGGTTGGGCAACAGCAAACACTTGTCCAACTAACCTCAGAGCTAGCGGTAGCTCCAGATCTAAAAGCAGCTCTCTTGTTACGTTTCACCCTTCGGCGATAGCCGAGCGCTGGGGGTGTGAAGTTTGGGGCAAACGACTTGATGTAAACGGACGTACGACAAGGCAAACTCACTGTGATTGCCGCGACGCGAGTAGACCATGGCATGCATCGCATGTGGCAACAGGTTGGGTTGCCTATTTGCAAGAACTATCTACCGTTGCAACATCATGACGCAAAAGTATCGGCACATATGTGACAAGAAGAGTCAACGAGACAGTCCTGCTGTGCATACGAAACAGCAGGTCAAAGTCAATCACAAGCAGCATGCGGTCAACTGTGCAAGCTGTGCAATGTATAGGGCCAAGATAGCCGCGTCCGCAGCATCGCTTACATCCCTTCGTGTCTGACGCGCCGGGATTGTATTGCTTGGACACGAGTTGTTTAGCTTGTATCACTGATTCGTCGGCAACTTGTTCCAAAGCATGTCATCACTGTTCCAGCACGTCATCACAGTTCCTTGACCGACCTTGACCGACCTTGCACAAGCAGCTTGATCGAATGGTATGCTATAATCTTTACATATTCAACCGGGAAGGCACTTGCTTGTTCTATCAAGAATGGTCTAGACCTAAGTCAGTCAAGCAAGGAGCAGGCACCCCCTTGGATGACCAGAAGATGATGTTTGGACTATTTTTCTCGCTGAAGACATTTGCAGCAGCCATGGATCCAAGAATGTAGGTGAATGAGATCAAAATTTGTGCTTTGTGGTCTGCTGAATATAGTCACAAACTGAGAGTACTACTGCTGTTTAACTTTTGCCTTGTCGTCATACACCATACACCATCATTTTCACTTTGGTCTTTCAGATCAGAAACAAAGCCACAGCTTGGAGCTCCTTTGAACATTGGAAATTCCTGCTCATTCAAAAGCTTCCGCACAAACAACTACAAGTTGCATTTCATGGAGTCCCCATCAGGTTTGAAGGTAACAACCATACAGATCTGCTTTTGCTCATGCACAGAAGCCATGATAATGTTGAAATGTGCTGCGTCATGTAGATTGTCTTCAACACAGATCAGACTGTTGGAAATCTGCAAGATTGCTTGACCTACATTTACAGCAATTTATATGTGGAGTATGTCATGAAAAACCCTCTCTACGAACCAGGCCAACCTTTCAGGTGAGCAGATTGTGTTTGCCCACGACCACCGCAAGCTGCCTCTTCATTTGAGCCTGTTGTGCTGACAAATGGTGTGGATGCAGCTATGAGCTGTTTTCAAATAACCTGAACCGCTATATCAGGAGCATAGGACTGTGAGGCTGTGAGACATAACATCTGTTCTCATGACCACAAAAACGGTCTTGATCTCAAGAGAACAGAATGTCCTCCTGGTACAGTAACAGGCCACTGCAACGCATGAGTCGTTCTGCCAAGTTCTGTGCACTGGCATGAATGTGCAAGCCATGAATGTGCAAGCAATTGTCCATATACGCAGCTCGCCCGCGATCAGGCCTTGAGGGGCACTGATCAACTATGACTCTGGTCTGTTGACATGCAATCCCTCATGCAGCATCAACTGCCTTGCAGCCAAGCGTCTCCTTCCCTTCACCAAGCGTTCTTGCCCGTGCAACTTTGGGAAGCTGTTCAAGAATCCACAACCAAGAGAAGTGTCTTTCAGCAGCACAAACCCAAAATGCTCATGCCTGTATTACTGATGCCTAGAAATGCTGGTTACTGGCCGAACGCTAAGATCTGCAACTGAAACCTCTGCCACTGTACTGTCTGACATCTAGTAACATTGGAATCAGAAGCACCACATTGGGCAATACCAAACTTTCATTGCTGTGACCTGTGTTGCAACGCGCTGCAGCAAGCACAAACTCTGATGTCAAGAGTAAAATTGCTCACCCGACCCAAGCATCAGATGCATGGACAGCATCAAAAGCTATCACGAATGCTCCAACTCAAGGCAACAGCCTACTTACCTTCGATAGTCGAGGCCTGACAATGTATGTCTCACTGACCGTATACCTGCACTTGTAAGCGACAGTGAATCACAAACAGATGTTCAAATGGAGATTGCAACTTGTTACGTGCTGGAGCAAACCTTTGCATTCGGACTTCAGTAGCCAGCCCCCCAGGAGGACGCTTTCTTCTTGACTATCCCCAGAGACATTTCATGGGTTGGCATCATCAGTGACATGGAAAAGCATATTGGGGTCTATCGCGCCTTGAGCAGACTTTTTTAACAATCTTACAGACTTGCAACTAAGCCTGGCCACTGTCTGAGTGCTGACAACAAAAGGCATCAACCCCAGAAAGCACAGGGCAACAAACGTGCAAAGCCGTCAATCTCCCGTTTCCTTCACTGCTGTACACCATGCTACTAGTAGTTATTGTCTGATTCATTTGAATTGGTATGATGGATTGTTGCGACCCAAGTAACCTGTCGCAGTAAAGCTCCGGATGAGCAACCGAGTGAAAGGAGCCAAAAAAGAATGTATGAGTTGGGTTCAGCTTATCAGGACATGGATGCAGAATATAGAAGACAGGCAAGTCTCTTGCCTGTCACTGCCACCAGAAGCTCACAGAGAAGCTGACAGACAATGCTTTGACATAGTGCCACCAGCCAGGAGGAATAAACAGCATCTGGCCTGGCTGCAGTATACATTCAGTTGCCACCAAGTTGGCAAACTCAGGATGCGCCTCAAAATCTGGGTCATCAACTTCAACTTGACTGGAGTTCTGTGTGAGACCAGTCTGATATGGGTACAGGCTGGCAGAGTCTTTGGGATGATACAGACGCACATACTTGGTGCCCACCACCTGCGCTAGCAAGTTGTGGTGGGGGTCATGGTGCAAGGGCGTCACCTGCATGATGTCAGGCAGCAATTGTGTCAAAAAAGCATGACAGCAAGCCCTGCAAGTTTTGACAGAGATCAGAGCCCAGCCGTTAGACGCTGACGACCAAGACAGTGCCCATGACATCACTTGCAAGTGAATAGCACAGCATTACCAACTGCTGATGTAGTGTCTGCATGGCACATGACAAAATGACATGTGCAGTACAGAGAAGCAAAGGACTCACAGTGCCAGCAGGTCCAAACCAGGCATTGATGCTCTGCATCTCTCCCTCGCCCAGAGCGCAGTACATGGGCTCCTGAATGTCATTGCGCAATTCAGGGATTTGGTCAAACAGCGGATGCTGAGCCAAGTACCCGCTGACAGCCTGAGGCAGACTGCTGCTGGAGACCTGCTTCTGTGCTTCATGATCTTCATCCAATGACTGTAGCTGTGCATCAGAGCTGATCTTGTTTTCCGGCTGCGCCTGGTGTGACAATGCACAGCCTGCTTCTTCATCTGCGCCAGTGTGCTCCTGTGTCCTGTCCACATGTGCTTGTACTGATTCCTCCTGGTGACAGCCCAGGCTAGGTAGCACACTTGCTGCTGCCTGCTGCGCTGACTTGGACTTGTGTGCTGATGTCAGATGGCTTGCCTGGCTGCATGACGAGGGCAAGGTCTGGTCTGGGTGTGTGTCTGCATCTGAGGCTTCACGCTGCACGTGATGCTTGACAAAGTCTGCAAACAGCATGAGCTTCTGGCCCCAGCCTTCAGCCAGATAGTGCTTGCCCAGCTCCACAGGCACAGTTCGCAAGCCAGCCACTCTGGACAAGTAGTCTAGGTCTTGCCACCTGGAGAGGGCAGGCCAGCTGGACATGGCCCCTGTTATCACCACCGGCTGCCCCTTGTCTTGTACCAGCATGTACTGCACCAGGAACCTGCATGTGCATGGGGAAACAACTAGCTTGACTTGTCTGCTTTATGCACAAGATACCACTTTGTACACTGAGTCTGCACATGCAACCTGCTACTGCAGGTCCCTGCACAGGGTTTAGTTAGTATTATGTGAACAGATTGCATATGCAGCGCTAGCAGGACAATCTTGCTTGTAAAGTTAGAGCACTGTGATAGTCGTGCTCCATCTCAGTGCTCGTGTGCCCGTTAATTCCAGCAGCAATTCGAACCCTTACCTTTCCATGGAGGGCAGCTGCTCTGATGGCACCCTAGCACAGTGTGGCAGGAGAGAGCCAGGGGGAAGCAGCGCTGGGTCTTCTATCAGCTGCTGAACCTGCTGCTGTGCTGCATTGCCACTGTCACCATCATGTGCAAATTTTGCGACGCTGACCTTGCCAGGCAAGTTGTCACTAGTCTGCTGCTTTGTCTGGCTTCTGTGCTCAGATCCCTTGCGCTGCTTGCAGCCGCTGTCAGGTCTGTCTGAGCTGCTGATGTCATCAAAGCGTCTCTTTACTGGTGTACGTGCCACAAATGTGTCCAGGCGCTGCTGATGCAGGCTTTGCACAGCACAGATGAGGCTATCAATCTCTGCTCTGAACAAAGGACCACCCATGATGGCTGCCATGTCCAGCTCATGCATGGCGGTGGCAACAGCCTTCTGAGGGCTGTCAGCTTTGGGCTTGTTGCTGGAGGCAGCCTCTTTGCCAGTGCCACCTTCAGACATGATGAGTGCACTGGCCTCGTGTAAGCTTGGATCAAGCTGCTGCAGATGCACCAACGCAGCAACCAAGCAAGCATAGCTGAAAAGGTCTCTCCATACCTGCAGCATATGCAGCTCTTGTGTATAGACCATGGGGATGAACTCGACAGGGAGTTGAACAAGAAGTGCTTGAGCACAAGTGCTTGAGAGGATAGAGTTGCGCAGCCTTAGTGGCAAACTTACTGGGGAGACAGCCTTCCAGTTGCCAGTGTGCAGCTTCTCCCAAGCAAGATCTTGGCAAACTTGGCCTGTGCTGTGTTCCCATGCGATCAGCTGCCTGTCCTGTGCCTGATATGTTGTCTCACTTCAGCAAGGAACTTTATTTTCAGATGTGTTAAGCAGCACCACAACAGCCCACCTGTTGTATGACTGACTGCAGAAGGAGGTCGCATTGATAGTTGCGCATAGCTTTGAGTTCTGCAGACACAGATACAGTTACCTCCTTACAGAACCTGGGCAACAAGCTGACGGTTGCAGCTGCTACCTTCTTGAAGCTGCTGCAGTTTTGCAGTCTGCTGTATATGTTGTCTCAAGCGAGCAACTTCCTGCATAGCTGACCTGCATACAATGTGACAATACGTGACTGTAGACCTGATACAGATGCTTCGATCAATCTGCCATACCGGGACAATACCTCCCCTGCACGTACCTAGCTCATCATGAGCCGAAAAATTCAAACATTATAATGACAAAGTTTCACACACGCACACGGCTGAGCTTCAGACAGGCCAGATATCACGGCGGCAGGTCATCTTACGTGTTATTGTGGGGCTTGTAAGGCGGTGTCCAATTCACCAAAGTCCTCCATGTCTTGCAACGTATCCCAGTCTCCCAAATACTTGTTGTTCAGATGCAGCTGAGGCAAGCTAGAGACGCCGTCGCTGGCAGCGACCATTTCCGACCGCCGCTGAGGTTCTGTGGCCAAGTCAATCTGAAAGGCAATGTAGCGGCCTCGCCAACTGGCATAGTCCTACTGTGTGTGAGAGACTCGAGGCAACCGACCTACCTCTTCGTACTCAACTTTCTTGATGTGAAGCAGTTGCTTGACCCTGCTGATGTCCGTCTTCATTTTCAGTGTTGATGCGCATGATGTGCTATACAGCACAACTTTTGCCATACCAGTGTTTCTGTCGTTGTTGTGATGCGCAGAACTGTTAGCACTCGACTGTTACTAACTCCAGCTTCAGACGTACGGGTGTACGGGTGTAGTACGGATCAAGCTATACTCATCTGCCTCAGCCAACCTACCGCACTTGCGGCAAAGGCTTGGGCAAATGCTGTGTGCCTCTAGATGTCTGCTCAAAAGCAGTCTGAAGCTTTGCTTCTAAAGCTGCGAGATCACCGCAAAGGCTCGACTACACAGGTAGGCTGTCCCGCTTTTTACTGGTGCTTGGCAGGAGAACCTGCTGCAATCGATCTACTGATACTGCACAGGCCGAAGCTCTCACCCGTCTGATGACCTGCCTCAACGCCGTGAGCGAGACGCAAATTCCAAGTGTATTGACGCACCTCACCGTCACTGATGCTGATCAGCTGATGCAAACTATTTACTTTGGTCTGGCTCAAGAACAGGCGTCCATAAGTCATGTCATGCTCAAATGGCACGAGCACGTCACTTCGTGTTTCGGTGCCGGGTGCATATTACGTACCCTGACATGCGTTCAAGCATAGCTGATCAGATCTGCCTTCCAGAACTGCCAGACAGCTTTTGACAAAATGGCATGAGACATAGGTCTGCTCATCTTGCAAACAGGCATTTCCCATTGGCGATGGGTCCTGCAAATAACACATCAATCCAGCACTGCGTGACTCCCACATGTAATGTTTGTCCAGGCAGATTGGTTGCCATGGTTTTGCAGGTCAACAATTATTGCGGGCTGCCAAATGGAACATCTGTCACATTTTTAGAGCACCATGAGTTGCTTTACATCGAAATGTGAGCATCTCACCCCAACAGTGCAGATGGTATTCGAAAACCTGCAGCTGATTACCTTACATTGAAGGAGTTACACACTGAAAAGTTGTTGACTTAATTGTGTCCTTATTTGTGTCCGATTACATTGATGTCACATTAAAAAACGGCTGCCCACAATGGTCGATGCACACTGTGAATCGTTGCTCGTCTACAGGTGATTCAAAGACTGGCCACAGGATTGGGTGTTCAGTTGGGTTTACAAAAACATAAGGCTGCACTTGTGGCACTGAAAATGAAGGTTTTAGCCAGCTGCAGCATTCAATGTCTGAAAGCCTTTCTGTAGTCGTGATCAATATGTTTAATGTCCTGGGGACAACTGGGACCCAACAGACAACAAATTCGGTTTCGCACAGTGTACAGGTTGCATCACAGGTACTATGACAACGGTCTGTGTGCATGGCACATACCATTGCCATAGTCAATGCCAGTTTGACTCTTGATATCATTGATGCAGTCACACTCTTGCAACAAGCGTGGACACTTACCAAGAATAAAATCACCATGACATCACTGCAATAAACATCAAATTTGCTTTCATCACACAACCTAGTCATAACTTGAACCCTGTCCACAAACACAAACCAATAGTACAAGTGACAAGCCTTATCTGCCCTGCCTCTTCTGCTATGTGGGCGGAGACGACGGTTGCGAGCTGGCCTGCCGCTTTCTCAGCTCCACCTGCATTTACGTTGACTCAGACAGGTCAGCCTATCCCGGCCAGCTCATACTGGCCAGCAAGCAGTTGCCAAGAGAATAAGCTGTAGAAGTCTTACCAGCCATGGTGGGCTATTGCTGGGGGTTGTGATAGTGGCCTGCGGCGAGCTTACTGTGTGCTGATCAGGTCTGCCCTGTGCAGCATGCAATTCCCTTGCAGCAGCACTTTCTGTGTTGGACAAACTCAGGAGCTGCTGCTGATGAAGCTGGGGAAGCACCATGCCTGCACCCAATGCTGGGGTACCACCCATTGCTGCCACCCTGCTTCAACAGACTGGCTGACAACTCATTCAGGGACATTGAATCCCACAAGATTGTCTCTGATGCTTCATTGTGCACCACGGACAACATCTAACCTGGATATTTTATGTTGTGTACTGCCTTCTGCATTGACATTCACGTGATTACACCCCATCTGAGCCTGCTTGCCACAGGATACTACATGTCAGATGTCATTCCAAAGCTGCAACTTGTATGCAAAGTTTGAGTCCCTTGCAAAGCAAACTTTACCTTGTCCATCTTGAGGAAATGCTCCCAGGCCTGTTGCTGTTCCGCCAGCACTTGAAGGCTTTGACGGCCGGTCTGGACGAAGAAAAGACGTATGAGAGCTCGTACTCTTAAACACACAAGATAGCGCGGTCCGTGTTGTTTTCACAGGGGAAATACCTGTTCCATAACGCTCGCTGCTTCCTCCTTGTCCTCGAGTTCGTTTGTCCGCAGTATACAACCCTCCAGCATGCTCACATAACGTTTGGCTGCTGCATGCATATCTTCTAAGAAAGCACAGCCTTCCAAATGAGTCATGGTCAAGCTCGGTCAGCTCGGTCAGCTCGAAGGGCCAGATCGGTGTGGGACGCCAGTTGCCAAGACGCGACTTGCGACCTGTGGCAACTGAGCACAGGATTGTCTGGCTAGTAAGCAGATTGTCGGTGCTGCAGTTATCAACACAGCGAGCAAAGACCTCTTAGAGGGTCAGACTCACAGTGTGAGTGACACTTGGCATGCTTTGAATTTAGGTCCTGCACACGGCCTTCGAAACCTAGTAAGCAGCAAGGCAACACATTGATCTCGGGCTGTTGCTCCTTTTGTGCTGAGGAGCAGTCACCAGTGTAGAACTGGTCGTCATGGACTACGGTCCGTCCGCGCACTTGAGCCCTGGGGACTCTTCACAAGCCATCAGTCAGGTACGCACCTGGTGGCTGATGACGTTGCAGCCTATACTGTCAAGCTTGACCTGACATGCTGTTGTGACGCAGCTTCGAGAACGTGTGCAAGCAGCCATGGTTCAAGAGTACCTTACTGTAAGTTAAATGATACAATTTCACGCTGCACCTGCTGCATAAAGAGTTTCACACTGGACCTGCTTCTGCACTTCATAGCCACCTCAATTGATGCACCACTGCCGCTTCGTCCCTGTCTAGCTTGAGTTTTTGCATGCGAGGGGAACTTTACTGCATCATTGTTCACCCAAGTGTGTTCTCTGGCAGTTCCTTAGACCTCATACAGTGCAACATATGTATACCTTTCGCTATTCTGTGAGCAACCACTGACACATCTCTGCTGGTGTGT
>JAABUK010006145.1_pt1 | contig 18136 bp, 18 predicted proteins | sample 5559141 | NCBI WGS metagenome assembly JAABUK01 (sample SAMN10711869, study PRJNA513367) | rock metagenome | isolation source: Antarctica rocks | place: Antarctica: Victoria Land, Pudding Butte nord | collected 2016-01-03 | reverse complement strand
GTCCAGCTCCCAAGCCGGACCCTGGCCTGAAATCTCCATAGGCCACCAACCCAGCCGTCCGTGCCATGGCGTTCAGCCCAACCAAGTTTCTGCATCGGCTACGCGATGCAGAAACTCTTAATTCGTTTCGGCACACTTTTTCCGCATCCTGTTAGGACCGGGTCATTGGCCAGTGCCTGTTCATCGTCGACGATCGCACATCCTCGGATGAAGACGCCGCAAGCAAGCTGTTCCTCTGGTTCTGCCAGGTCCTCGCGGAAGTGATCGACAGCGATGACGTCAAGATCATCATGCGCGTCGATGTCCCCGAGGAACCGTTGGTTGCGAGACGGTTCGAACAGCAGGGTGCAACCGAGGGAAAGTTCGGCTTGGAATCCAACAATTTGACCGAGGACGACATTTACTACGCACCGACTGAACTTGCCGATACCACCGCCACCGCCTTTTCTCAAAAGGGCATGGCGACCCTCGCGAGCTTGGCGAGGACTCTAACTCGTCCCCTCGCGCTCCAGTTCCAGCCAATGTCCGGGAAGCCAATCGGAGCAATTGAACGTTCGAGATGAGCGCAGAGCCGGCTCGATTGGGTCCAGTCGGAGAACTCAGCCGAGAGCGCTACAGCCCGAGATGAAACGAACATGTCAGTGCTAGCCGGACACTCGTCCACGGCAATCCCCAAAACCGATTGAGACGAAGCCCTCCTTTAGCGCACGCGCGCGCAGCAGTATCTCGTCGCCATCCTCAAGAAAGCGGCGTTCCTCCTCGCGCCCGAGGCGGATTGGCTGTCGCCCGCCCAATGTCGCCTCTAGGATACTGCCGCACTGGCAGGCCTCGGGGCCCGAAATAGTCCCGGTGCCCAGGAGATCGCCGGGACGCAGGTCGCAGCCGCCGCTTGTGTGATGGGCCACCATCTGCGCCGCCGTCCAATACATGTACCGCGCGTTGCTGAGCGAAATCGGCTGCGGCACGTCACCGGCGTCCCGCATGGCCTGGGTCACAATGAGGACCTCGAGCTCGAGGTCTAGCGCGCCGGCTTGCTGGTCTGCGTCGTTATACAGGTAGTGCAACGGGACCGGGTCGCCCTCGGGGCGCGGCGGCTGGGCAATTCGGAAAGGGGCGAGCGCCTCCGGCGTAATCACCCAGCATGAGACGGTGGTGATAAAGTTCTTGGCCAAAAACGGGCCGAGCGGCTGATATTCCCAGGCCTGGATGTCGCGGGCGGACCAGTCGTTCAGCAAGCAATAGCCGGCGATGTGGTCGGCCGCCGCGCCGATCGGGACAGGCTCGCCAAGCGAGTTGCCGGGGCCGATCCAAACGCCTAGTTCAAGCTCGTAATCGAGCCGCCGGCAGGGCGCCATCGTTGGGAGCGTGGCATCCGGCAGCATGAGTTGGCCGCTCGGGCGGCGGACCGCCGTGCTAGATGGACGGACGGAAGAGGCGCGGCCGTGATAGCCGATCGGGATGTGCTTGTAGTTCGGCAGGAGCGGATTGTCGGGGCGGAACTGCCGGCCGATGTTCATGGCGTGATGGATGCCGACGTAGAAATCGGTGTAGTCGCCGATCGCACACGGCAGATGGATCGTGCAGTCGCCGGCGGCGTGCAGCATTGGCAGTAGATCAGCCTCGGAGCCGCCAACCGCGAGAAGTCGCGATAGCGTGGCACGCAGAGCGCGGCGAGGGCCAACGCCAAGCGCGAGCATGACGTTGAGCGTGGGGCCCGCAGCCCGGGCTGCGACGAGAGCGTCACCCTCGAGCTTGCCCGATGCCGCCAAGGCCGCCAGATCGAGGATATGGTCGCCAATTGCGACACCAGGGCGCGGCGCATCGCTGACTGGCGAGAAAATGCCGAACGGCAGGTTTTGGATCGGGAAGTCGGGATGGCCGTCCGCGCCGGGCACCCAGCTCCGTCGCGCCGGGTCGTGGGTCTCGTCGAGGGCGCTCATGGCCGGGTCGGGTCGAAGTGGCGGGCGAGATGGCGGCCGTAATCGCCGTAGCTGTCCTGACGCTGCGGCGCTTCGGCGGCAAAGCGCGTGACGCGCTGCGGGAAGCGGGTCTCGAACATGAAAGCTAGGGTGCCCTCCAGCTTGTGTGGCGCAAGGTCGGCGTTGCTCGCCTTTTCGAACGCGTCCCGGTCCGGGCCGTGCGGCAGCATGGTGTTGTGGAGCGAGACGCCGCCCGGCACGAAGCCACCGCCTGTCTTGGCATCGTAGACGCCGTGGATCAGCCCCATGAACTCGCTCATGACGTTCATGTGGTACCAGGGCGGCCGGAGGGTGTTTTCGGCGACGAGCCACCGGTCGCTGAAGATGACGAAGTCTATATTGGCGGTGCCGGGCGTCTCGCTGGGCGAGGTGAGCACGGTGAAGATGCTGGGATCGGCGTGGTCGAACAGGATCGGGCCGACGGGCGAGAAGCGGCGCAGATCGTATTTGTAGGGGGCATAGTTGCCGTGCCAGGCGACGACGTCGAGCGGGGAGCGGGCAATGTCGGCTTGCCAGAGGTCGCCGCCCCATTTGACGTACATGGTGCCCGGCGCCTCGCGGTCCTCGTAGGCGGCGGCGGGGGTGAGGAAGTCGCGCGGGTTGGCCAGGCAGTTGGCACCGATCGGGCCCCGCTCGGGGAGGGTGAACGCGCCGCCGTAATTCTCGCACAGATAGCCGCGGGCCGGGCCGCCGCTGAGCTCGACGCGGAGCTTGACGCCGCGGGGGATGACGGCGATTTCACCGGGCTCGATGTCGATGATGCCGAACTCGGTCCACAGGCGCAGCCCGCCCTGCTCGGGCACGAACAGCATCTCGCCGTCGGCATTGTAGAAGTATTCGTTCTGCATCGAACGCGTCGCCAGATAGACGTGCGCGCCCATGCCGGCGTGGCTGCCGGCGTCGCCCGCGGTGGTAATGGTCCTGAGGCCCTCGAGAAAGGAGATCGGCTCGGAGGGGAGTGGCATGGGGTCCCAGCGTTGTGGCGCGATCGGCAGCGACGCCTCCGGCGCCGGCGCCGTCCGCCACAGCCCGGCATCCGCCCGGCGGAAGCGGTTCCAGTGCGAAACGGTGGGCAGAATGCGGTAGAGCCAGGACCGCTCGTTGGTGGTGCGCGGGGCCGTGAACGGGGAGCCGCTGAGCTGCTCGGCATAGAGGCCGTAGGGGCATTTCTGCGGCGAATTGCGCCCGACCGGCAGGGCGCCCGGCAGCGCCTCGGTCTCGAAACCGTTGCCGAATCCGGTCAGATAGCCGGACGAGGCGCTTGTCGAGGTGCCGGCCCCGGTCGGGCGGAGGGTGACGTTCATGCCGGGAACTCCTGTTGGTGGTGGTGCCTGTCGACTGGCTTAGCCGATTTCAGCCGACTTCATGGGCTGCTGACTTTCCAGCGCCTTCCACATCTGCATGTCGCGCTCGGCGGTCCAGATTTGCGGCCGGTCGAGACCCTTCGCTTCGTCATAGGCGCGCGAGACGTCGAACGGCATGCAATGCTCGAAGATGACCCAGTGGCCGTATTTCGGGCGCATGGTCTCCATCGCCTCCTGATACGTCGAATAAAGGTCGCGCCCGGCAGCGACGGCGCGCTGCGCGATGCCGAATAGATCGCTGGTGAAGGCGGCGGTCCCAGACAGGCCCTCCTCCACGTCGGCGGCGGTCACAAGGCTGTGGCCCCGCCCAGGGACGAGCTTCTCTGGCTTGAGCTTGCGGATGACATCGAGCGTGCCGGCCCAGTCGGCGAAATGCGCGTCCCCGCAATAGGGAGTCGCGCCAAATTCCACCGTGTCGCCGGCGAACATCACGCGCTCCTTGGGCAGCCAGACGACCGTATCGCCGGCCGTGTGCGAGCGGCCGACATGGATGATGCGGACCTCGCGTTGACCGAGCCACAGCGTCATTTCGCGATGAAAGGTGATGTCTGGCCAGGTGAGGCCCGGAATGCTCTCCTTGCCGCGGAACAGGCGGGGAAAGCGGCCGATCTCGCTGTCCATATCCTGCTGCCCGCGCTCGACGATCATGTCACGCGTGACGTCGGAGGCAATGATCTCGGCGCCCTCGTAGCCGGAGGCGCCGAGCACGCGAACCGCGTGGTAGTGCGAGAGAACCACGTGCTTGACTGGCTTGTCGGTCACGGTGCGGATGTGGGCGATGACGTCCTGCGCCATGGCGGGCGTAGCCTGCGCGTCGACGACCAACACGCTGTCATCGCCGATCACGACGCCGGAGTTGGGATCGCCTTCGGCGGTGTAGCCGTAGAGACCCGGTGCGAGCTCGTCGAACGAGATGGTCTTGTCGGCAAGATCTTTTGTGCTGGCGAATCCGGGCATGGAAGTTCCTTTTGATCGATGGGGGTCAGGGTTACTCGCGGTCGTCCTGCTGGTCGGGCACGGCGCGGCCGAAGGCGGGCAATGTTGCGCAGGCGGCCTCGGCGGCGAGGAGGCGGGGCAGCCCGTCCAAGTCGACACTGAAGCGGCGGGCGTTGAAGAGCTGTGGCACCAGGCAGAGGTCGGCCAAGGTCGGAGCGGCCCCGAAGCAGAATGGCCCATCGTCCGGCACCAATGCCGCTTGGCACGCTACGAGGCCGTCGGCGATCACCTCGCGCGCCCAGCCCGTGACCGCGTCCTCGGGCAGGCCCAACGATCGGAGGCGGGCAAGAACCCTCAGGTTCTGCACCGGATGGATGTCGCAGGCGATGGACAAGGCGAAGGCTCGGACGGAAGCCCGCGTCGGCGCATCCTCCGGCAGCAGCGGCGGCTGCGGATGCGTCTCCTCGAGCCACTCGCAGATGGCGAGCGACTGCGTCAGCACGCGACCATCATCGGTCTCGAGGGACGGGACCAGGCCCTGCGGATTAAGCCGCAGATAGTCAGGCGCGCGCTGGCCGCCATGGCGCAGGTGATGGAAGGCATGCTCGACCGCGATTCCCTTGAGGTTGAGCGCGATCCGGACACGCCAGGCGGCGGACGAGCGGAAATAGCCATGCAACCGCATACCAGCGCTCCGGTCAGGCCACCGCGGCCAGGACGACGTCCTCGCCGGCGGGGGTGACGCCGTCTCGCGCCTTGGCGAAGGCCTCGCGCAGGATCGCCCGGTCGCCGACGTGGTTGGCGAGCAGGAGGATCAACTTGGCATTGACCATGGCGCTCTGCTCCGGCGAAAGGCCTCGATGGACGCCGATCAGCGCCTCGTAGAAATCATCGGGGTCCGCAATGTTGGCCTCAGTGATGAGCATCGCCGCCTCCGCTGTCACGCGTTGCAGGTTGCGCGGGCGAGCGCACGACGGATTTTCTCGGGATCGAACGAGCGCCATCGGGCACAGACGTGCTGGTCTGGGCGCAGCAGGTAGGCGGTGCCGGGCCGGGCGTCGAAGCGCGCCGACGCCGTCCCGTCCTCGACCACCACGAGCGTCGTGGTCGGCTGCTGCGGTACGATGCTCGCAGGTGCGACGATCACCGTCCGGACCGGCAACTCACCCGTATCGAGGTCGGCGACGGCGCGCACGAGATCGTCCGGTAGTGCGTTGCCGTCGCTAAAATAGAGCAGCGTGAAGCCGGCGGTGGCCTGGCGCAGCAGCCAGTCCGCCTGCCCGCCGACCTGCACCGGGGCGTCCGTGCATGGGGCGCCTGACACCATCGGCCCGTCGAAGCCGTCCTCGTCGGGCGTGTTGAGCGGCGAACTCGCGAGGACCGACGGGGTCGACAGGCGGCCGCTGTTCACCAGGCGGCGGGCGAAGGGATGGCTGCGGGCGAGTTGGAGCGTTGCGTCACGAAAGGTTCGGCTGATCTCGCTTTTGGGCGTGATGAAATCCGTGCTCCGGGTCGAGTTGAGGATGTTCTCGTCGGCGGCGAACTCCCGCTCGCTGCCGTAGGTGTCGAGCAGGTGGTCCGGCGCTGTGCCGGCCAGCACCAGGTGCAGCTTCCACGCCAGATTGTCAGCGTCCTGCACGCCGGAATTTGCGCCGCGTGCGCCGAAGGGTGAGACGCCATGTGCACAATCGCCGGCGAACAGCACGCATCGGTCGCGGAAGGACTGCATGCGAAGACAGGAGAACGTGTAGATGCTCACCCATTCCAACTCGAACCTCGCATCGGTGCCGAGCAGCGCCTGAATGCGTGGGATGACCCGCTCGGGGGTCTGCTCAGCGACCGGGTCGGCGTCCCAACCGAGCTGGAAGTCGATCCGCCATACCCCGTCGGGTTGGCGGTGGAGCAGCACCGATTGGCCGGGATGGAATGGCGGGTCGAACCAGAACCATCGCTCGGCCGGGAATTCGGCCTCCATGCGAACGTCGGCGATGAGAAAGCGGTCCCGGAAGGTCTGGCCGCGGCTCTCGTGACCGAGCGCCCTTCGGATCGGGCTGCGCGCGCCGTCCGCGGCGACGAGGTAGTCGCACTGGAGCCCGTAGACCCCGTCCGGCGTTTCGATGGTCAATTCCACGCCAGCCTCGTCCTGCGCGATTCCGGTGACCCGGTTGCGCCAGCGGATCTCGAGATTCGGCAGTTGACGCGCCCGTTCGAGCAGGAAGGCCTCGACGTGGAATTGCTGGAGATTGACGAATGCCGGGCGGTGATGGCCGGGCTCTCCCAGCAGGTCGAAGCTGTAGAGTTCGTCGTTGCGCAGGAAGACCCGGCCGGTGTTCCAACTGACACCCTTGCCCACGATGGCGTCGCCGCAGCCGAGTCGGTCAAACACCTCGAGCGTGCGCTTCGCAAAGCAGATCGCGCGCGACCCGGTGGCGAGCTTGTCGTCGTCATCGATCAGGACGACCTGCGTGCCACGCTGCGCGAGATCGACCGCGGTGGCCAATCCGACCGGGCCGGCGCCGACGATGGCGACAGGGCGCCGCCGCGGTGCCTCGTCGACCTCCGCCGGCCGCACGTAGCGGAACATCTCGCTGAGATCGTTCGTCTGCGGTGCTGCCATCGTCGTTCCCTCCCGGTCCAGCGCCTCGTCTACGACTTGTTCATCAAACAACCGCCGTCGGCCACCGGGCGGAACGCCGTCTCGGCCGGGATCTTCGTCACCAACCGGTAGTAGTCCCACGGGGCGCGGCTCTCCTGCGGCGACTTCACCGCATAAAGGCCGAGGGCATAGATGACCCGGCCATCCTCGCGAATGCTGGCCTTCTGGCCGAAATAGTCGACCGGAGCCGCCTTCATGGCCTTCGTCGTCGCCGCGCCCGAGATGCTGCCGGTACTGTCCACGGCGCGCAACCAGTGACGCACCGAGACGTAAACCGCAGCTTGCGACTTCGATGGCGCCTTGCCGGTCTGAGCGCGGAAGCGCTGGGCGAAGGCGCGGCTCTCGTCGTTGGCGTCCCAATAGAAGCCCGAGGTGACGTAGAGCCCCTGGGCGGCCTGCAGGCCAAGCGCGTGGACGTCGTTGATGAACACCAACAATCCGGCCAATTTCTGCCCGCCCTGGCTCAGTCCGAACTCGGCCGCCTGCTTGATGGCGTTGCTGGTGTCGGTGCCGACATTGGCCAAGCCGACGATCTGCGCGCCCGAGGACATCGCCTGGGTGATGTAGGAAGACATGTCGGGGCTGGGCAGCGGATGCCGGACCGAGCCGACCACCCGGCCGCCGGCGGCGACGATGGCCGCTGAGGCATCGCGCTGCAGGGCCGTGCCGAAGGCGTAATCGGCGGTGATGAAGTACCAGTTCTTGCCGCCCGCTTGCGTCAGCGCCCGCGCGGTTCCGTTCGCGAGCGCGTAGCTGTCATCGGTCCAGTGAGTGAGGACGGGGGAGCAGGCCGAGCCGGTCAGGTCCGAGGACGCGGCGGCGTCGATAAGGACCGCCCGGTCGCGGTCTTTGGCAATGCCGGCGACGGCAAGGGCGATTTGGGTGAACGGCAGGTCCACAATGACCTGCACGCCGTCGCGATCGAGCCATTGCCGGGCGATGGAGGCGCCGACGTCGGGCTTGTTCTGATGATCGGCCGCGACGATCTCGATCTTCGCCCCCGCGGCGGTGCCGCCGGCATCCTCGACGGCGAGCTTGGCCGCGACGACGGAGCCCTGACCGGAGTTCTCCGCCGTTGAGCCCGACATGTCTGTCAGCACGCCGATCTTGATCACGCCGCCCGGGATTTCCGCCCGTGCGGGCAGCCCGGCGCCTAACAGAAGAGAAGCGAGCAAAACGACCCTGCGTCCCGTCTTGCTCCGGGTATCACCCGGCGATCTTCCTTCGTTACGCATTGCGCGCCCTCCCGTTCTATATCATCTCGTTTGAGATTAACTCCGTTTACGTCGGAAGCCCGACTCATGCAAGCCACTCATTCGCGATCAGCGAACTCTATCGTCAGGAGCGAAGACGCTGTCGAGGCGCTGGCACTCGACCGCTTCCTGCCTTACCGGCTGTCGATCCTGTCCGAAGCCGTCAGCCGGGCTTTTGCGGCGCACTACGAGCGCCGATTCAACATCACGATCCCGGAATGGCGGATCATGGCGGTGTTGGGCGAGCGATCGCCGCAGGCGACACAGGAGTTGATTGACCGGACCCGAATGGACCGGGTCAAGGTGAGCCGGGCGGCGATCCGCCTCGAGGACAAAGGGCTGATCGTCCGCAACCAGTCACCCGGGGATCGGCGCGCCCTTAGCTTGCGCCTCAGCCGGCGCGGCGTCGCGATCTACCGCGAGGTCGTTCCATTTGCCCATGCGCTGCAGGCGGCACTGGTACGGGATTTCGGCGATGGGCAAGAGTTGACCGAGTTTGACGCTGCGCTCGACAAGTTGCTCGCCTGTGCGGACTGCCTCGCAACGTCTGAAGTTCGTTCTATGCAAAAGAGTTCGCCTGTCCTATAATCTTCCGATCACGATAAGGCTTCATCAAGGGGCCGATCAGAGGAGGAACGGCATGCCCGGGATCACATCGTCGGTTAGTCGGCGAAGCGTCGTTGCTGGACTGACAGGAGTCGGCCTGGGTGCGCCCCTAAGTCGTCGGGCCAATGCCGAACAGGCGCCGCTGCGGATCGGGGTGCTGACCGATCTGTCCAGCTGGGGCCGCGACAATGGCGGACCCGGCGCCGTGTTCGCCGCACAGCAGGCTGTTCGCGAGATCGGCGGCAGCATCGACGGGCGGACCATCGAGATCGTCGTTGGTGACCACCAGATGTCGCCGGATATCGGCATGACCATCGCGCGGAAATGGTTCGACGAAGGCCACGTGAGTGCCATTGCGGACGTCCCGAACTCCGCCATCGCGTTGGCCGTGCAGGCCCTGTGCAAGGACAAGGATCGGATCGCCCTGTTCTCCGGCCCGGGCTCGAGCGAACTGACCAACGGTCACTGCAATGACCGGACCGCCTCGTTCACCTACAACACCTACGCGACCGCGAAAGTCGTGACCTCAGCCTTGGCCAAACGGGGCAAGAAGACCTGGTTCTTCATCTCCGCAGATTATGCGTTCGGCAAGCAGTTACAGGCCGACGCGACCGCCTTCATCGAACGGAGCGGCGGTCACGTGCTCGGCGGCGCCCTCCATCCGCCCGGAATGACGGATTTTTCCTCGCTCCTACTGCAGGCGCAATCGTCCGGTGCGGAGGTGATCGGCCTCTGCAACACCGGGACCGACTGCACCAATGCCCTCAAGCAAGCGACCGAGTTCGGGATCGTGCAATCCGGGCGCATCATGACCGCGCTGGCGATGTTCCTCAGCGATATCAACGCCGCCGGTCTCGACGTGACTCAAGGCACGCTGTTCGCCACCTCGGCCTACTGGGCGCAGAACGACGCGACGCGAGCCTGGTCCAAGCCGTATTTCGAGAAGGTCGGCGCGATGCCGACCATGCTGCAGATCGGCACCTATACCGGCGTGAGGCACTACCTCAAGGCGGTCGCAGCCACCCGGTCGATCGAGGCGGGCGAGGTGATGCGGGAGATGTATCGACTGAAGGTCGATGACGCGTTCGTCCACGACGCGACGCTGCGGGCGGATGGGCAGGTGATCCGTGACATCTATCTCGCCGAGGTCAAGACACCTGCCGCCTCGACGGGCAAGTGGGACTATTTGGACCTCGTCGAGACCATCAAGGGCGACGATGCGTTCCGGCCGGCATCCCAATCGAGCTGTCCGCTGCTGGCGCACGGCTGACGAGGCGGCGGCATGCTGCTCATGGGCCGGGTCGCGCTCGTTACCGGCGCCGGCCAGGGCAACGGCGCTGCCATCGCGAGAGGGCTCGCGATTCACGGTGCGGCGGTGGTCGCGACCGACATCGATGGCGCCTCGGCCGACCGCACGGCCGAGGCGATCCGCCAGGCCGGCGGCACGGCTTGGTCGTATGCGCACGACGTCACGGATGCGCAGGCGTGCCGCGCGCTTGCCGCCGTGGTCGCCCAACAGGCAGGACCGGTCGACCTGCTCGTCAACAATGCCGGGATCTGCCCGCGTCATTCGATCGACAGCCCGGAGCTCGAGCGATCCTGGCATGCCGCCATCGACGTGAACCTGACGGGAACGCTCAACGTGAGCGTCGCATTCCTGCCCGCGCTCCGGTCGACGCGCGGGACGATCGTCAACATCGCGTCGATCGCGGCGTTCGTCTCGACCGCGACCTCCGTCAGCTATCCCGTGTCCAAGGCAGGCATCCGCGCGCTGACGCAGTCGATGGCGCACGAGGTGGCCAAAGATGGCGTGCGGGTCAACGCGATCGCACCGGGCCCGTTCGCCACCACGATGACGGAAGCGACGCGGCTCGACCCGGCGCGATCGGAACGCTTCCTGGCCCGCATCCCGCTCAATCGATATGGCGATCCGGACGAACTGGTTGGCCCGGTCGTGTTCCTGGGATCCGACATGTCGAGCTACGTGACGGGAACGACGCTGGTGGTCGACGGCGGTTACCTCGCGCTTTGAAATTGGCAGGAGTTTAGGATGACAACGAACAGCAGTTGTGATGTGCTCGTCGTCGGCTCCGGCGCGGGCGGCTTGGCCGCGGCCGTGGCAGCCCAGGCGCGTGGCTTGAGTGTCATCGTGGCCGAAAAGGATACAGTAGTCGGTGGAACGACGGCGCTGTCCGGCGGCTTTCTCTGGGTGCCGAATAACCCGATCTCCCGCGCGGACGGGGTCGACGATAGCGTCGAGGCGGCACGGACCTACCTGCGGCACGAGGCCGGTAACCATTTCAACGCCGAGTGCGTCGACGCCTTCCTGGAGACCGGCCCGGAGGCGATCGAGTTCTTCGACACGAAGACGAGCGCACAATTCGAGCCGGCATCGGCCTTCTCGGATTATCATCCGGTAGCCCCTGGCGGCCGGGCCGGAGGGCGGTCGATCAAGGCTAAGGATTTCCGCGGCCAGGAGTTAGGCAGCGAGCTGAAGCGGCTTCGCCTGCCGTTGCCGGAACTGACCTTCGCCGGTCTGATGATCGGCTCCGGGCCGGAACTCAAGCACTTCTTCAACGCCACCCGGTCGATACGCTCGGCCGCGTTCGTTGCGCGCCGGCTCGCCAAGCACGCGCGCGACCTGGCGACCAACGGTCGCGGCATGCTGCTGACCAACGGCAATGCGCTGTCCGGGCGTCTGTTCCGCAGCGCGCTCGATCTCGGGGTGACAGTCTGGACGGGCGCGCCGGTGATCCGCCTAATCGTCGAGGACGGCACGGTGCGCGGCGGCGTGGTGCGGACGGAGACGGGCGAGGTCGAGGTGCGCGCACGGTGCGGCGTGGTGCTCGCGGCGGGCGGGTTTCCGCAGGACAAGCAGCGACGGCGGCAGATGTTCCCGCACGACCGGGACAATACGGGACATCACTCGCCGGCCCCGGCGTCGAACACTGGCGACGGGCTACGGTTGGGCGAGGAGGCCGGGGCGACCGTGGAGCAGGGATATCCGAACGCCGCGGCGTGGGTGCCGGTGTCGCGCGTTCCACGCAAGGACGGCAGTTGGGGTGTGTTCCCACACTTCATCGACAGGGCCAAGCCGGGCCTGATCGCCGTCCTGCCGAACGGGAAGCGTTTCGTCAACGAGGCGAATTCCTATCACGATTTCTGCCAGGCGCTGTTCGCGGCAGGCGAGCAGGGCCAGCCGGCGCGGGCCTTCCTCGTCGTCGATAAGCCATTCCTGCGCCGCTTCGGGCTAGGCTTCGTCAAGCCGTTCCCGATACCGGTCGGGCCGCAGGTACGGTCCGGTTACCTCAAGCGGGGCGACACGCTGGCAGCGCTGGCATCGTCGTGTGGGATCGATGCCACCGCGCTCGAGGCGACCGTCTCTCAGTGGAATCGGGACATCACCGACCACGAGGACCGAGCCTTCGGTAAGGGGTCGACCGCTTACAACCGCTTCAACGGCGATGCCGACTTCAAACCCAATCCATGCCTAGCCCCGATTGCAGCCGGCCCGTTCTACGCGGTGGAAGTTGTGGTCGGCGATCTCGGAACCTTCGCCGGGCTGCGCAGCGACGGGAATGCCCGCGTTCTGGACCAGGCAGGGCAACCGATCCCGGGCCTGTATTCCGCCGGGAACGACATGGCGAGCATCATGGGCGGCAACTACCCAGGCGGTGGAATAACGCTCGGTCCGGCGCTGACCTTCGGCTATATCGCTGCACGTCACCTGGCGACGCGCACGGTTGGCGAGCGGGAGTTCGATCCCGATCCGGCCGGACTGCTTGGGGCGTCGAGGGTAATTGCGGGAGCGAGCTGATTGGGCGATGAGAAGCGAGGGGTTCAGTCGATCGAGGTCGGCGGCCGGCTGCTGGAGTGCATGGCGGCGACCGCTCAGCCGTTGATGTTGCGCGAGATCGCCGCCGGGGCGCAGGTGACGCCGGCGCAGGCGCATGCCTACCTCGTTAGTTTTCGGAAGATCGGCCTCGTCGAGCAGGTCACGGCATCGGGGCGCTACCAACTCGGTCCGTTCGCGCTACAACTCGGTCTTGCCCGGCTGCGCAGCATCGATGCGCTGCGCCTGGCCGAACGCGAGGTCGTCGATTTCGCCGCCACGATCGGATTGATGGTGACCCTCACGGTCTGGGGTTCGTTCGGTGCGACGGTCGTCCATGTGCAGGAGGGCGCCGACCCGGTGCATGTCAGCGTCCGGGCGGGAACAGTCTATGCCGTTCGGAGTACGGCGACCGGATTGGTTTTCGCCGCATTCCTGCCGGAGCCGCTGGTCGCCGCGCACCTGAAATCCGAGAGCGCGGATCGCACCAAGGGGCGACGCGTGGGCTACCGGGCTGTGACGGAACCCTTGCCGAACAGGATCGCCGAAATCCGACGGGACGGCTTGGCGGTGGCGCTCGGCTCACCGATCCCCGGCGTCAATGCGATCAGTGCGCCCGTGTTCGATCATACGGGACAGCTGCAGCTCGCCGTGACGCTGATCGGTGCTGCCGAAACGGTGGACGTTGCTCCGAACAGCGAGGAGGCAGCCGCACTGCTTGCCTTCACCGGCGGCCTTTCGAGGGATCTCGGGTTTGATCCGACCGCCGGAGCCAGCGACGCGCACGGTAAGAAACCCGCAACGGCATCACGTCAGATCGCTGCGCGGTAGACGCGATGGGAGATGGGATCGACGAGGCCCTGGCGCAAACATTCGACTTGGGGCGGCTATCACCGGACTTTCTCGAAAACCCATATCCGACCTATCGTGCCCTCCACCGCTTCGCGCCCTGCAAACTGATGGGCAACGGGCAATACTTCCTCACCCGCTACGACGACCTCGCCGCCATCTACCGCGACGTCGGCTTGTTTTCGTCCGATAAGACGGCGGAGTTCCTGCCCAAATACGGCCGCAGCCCGCTTTACGAGCATCACACGACATCGCTGGTCTTCAACGACCCACCGCTGCATTCGCGGGTGCGGCGGCTGATCGCGGGCGCACTCACCCCGCGCGCCATCGCCGGGCTGGAGCCCGAGTTATGCGCACTGGTGGACCGTCTGCTCGACGCCATGGAAGGCGGCCCGGCGGACCTGATCGAGCAGTTCGCCGCCGCGATCCCGGTGGAGGTGATCGGTACGCTGCTCGACGTTCCGCTCGAGGAGCGCGGGCCGTTGCGGGGGTGGTCGCTCGCGATCCTGGGCGCGCTCGAACCGGTGCCGACACCCTCGCAGTTGCAGGCGGGCAACGCCGCCGTGGAAGACTTTCTGGCCTACCTGCGCACGCTCGTGGCGCGCCGACGCCTCGCGCCCGGCGACCCGGCCCGCGACGTCCTGACCCGCCTCATCCTCGGCGAGACAAGCGGTGAGAGGCTCTCGGAGGCGGAGCTGCTGCACAACTGCATCTTCCTCCTCAATGCCGGGCACGAGACCACGACCAACCTCATCGGCAACGCCCTGGTGCTCCTCCACGACCACCCGGACCAGCGGGCCCGCGTTCTCGCCGACCCGGCGCTCATCAAGCCCTGCGTCGAGGAGGTTCTGCGCCTGGAGAGCTCCAACCAACTCGGCAATCGGCAGACCACCGCGCCCGTCACGCTGCACGGCATCGAGCTGCCTGCCAACGCGCAGCTCACACTCTGCATCGGCGCCGCCAATCGCGACCCGGCTTACTTCCCGGAGCCGGACCGTTTCGATGTCGCTCGAATACCCAATCGGCATCTAGCCTTCGCAGCCGGGCCGCATCAATGCGTCGGCATGAGCCTGGCACGGTTGGAGGGCGCGATGGCGATCGGCGCGTTCGTCGCGCGTTTCCCCTCGTTCCGCCTGACCGAACCGCCGGAACGCGGCGGCCGCGCCCGTTTTCGCGGCTTCGCCCGCATCGCCTGCGATCTCGGCAACCCCATGAGCACGGAGAGTTTCGCGTGAACGCGTCCCTTACCCGCCGTACCATCCTCAGCGGCCTCGCTGCCACTTCCCTCCGCAGCGCCCGCGCGCAATCGGTTGACCGCGTCCGTATAGGTGTGCTGACGGATTCCGCCGGCCCCTACGCGAGCAGCGGCGGACCGGGCTCCGTTCTCGCCGCACAGATGGCGCTAGCTGATTTCGGCACGACCGTGTTGGGCAAACCCATCGAGATCATCACCAGCGACACCCAGAACAAACCCGATGTCGCCGGAGCGACGGCCCGGCAGTGGTACGACAACGGAGTCGATGCGATCGTCGACCTGCCGGTCACTCCGGTCGCCCTGGCGGTGCAGCAGGTCGCCAAGGAGAAAGACCGGACGGTGATGATCACCGCCGCCGCGGTAACGGAATTCACGAGCAAGCTGTGCTCACTGGTCAGTTCTCACTGGGCCGACGACACACACGCGATGGCCGCCGCAAGTGGTCAGGTGCTGACCGGCCTCGGCGGCAATACCTGGTTCTTCATCACCGTCGATTTCAGCTTCGGCCTAGCGCTGCAGGCGGCAACGGCGGCGATCATCGAGGCTGCCGGCGGCAAGGTCGTCGGCACCGCCAAATTCCCTATCGGCAACACTGATTTCTCGTCGCAGATCCTGCAGGCGCAGAGCTCCGGCGCTCGGGTGATCGGCTTGGCTGCCGTCGGTGGAGACCAGGTCAACCTCATCAAGCAAGCGTCCGAGTTCGGGTTGACCACTGGCGGCGCGCAGATCATGGCCGGCTTCCTGGTCTACATCACCGATGTCGCCGCGCTCGGCCTACCGGTCGCCCGCGGATTGAGCTTCGGCTCCAGCTTTTACTGGGACACCAACGACGGCACCCGCGCCTTCAGCAAGCGCTTCGTTGCCGAGCGCCGTATGGTCCCGACCAAGAACCAAGCCGCCATCTACGCGGCGACGCTGCATTACCTGAAAGCTATGGCGCAGGCCGGCACACGCGATGCGGTGGCCGTCAACCGGGCAATGCGAGCCATCCCGGTCGACTGGTTTGGCGAACCCGTGGTGATGCGTGTTGATGGCCGTTTGATGACGCCGGTAACGACGTATCGGGTGAAGACGCCAGACGAGAGCAAGGGGCCGTTTGACGTCTACGCGCCAATCGGACGGCTCACTCCCGAGCAGGCTTTCCTTCCGGCAAGCCCTGGATGCGGGTAATTACAGGGCGAACTGTTCGCAATGCCGGAGTCATACCGCAGAACTGGCCGGCTGAGCAGCGCCCCACTTCACGACGAGGCAGGAGGGGGCGTCACGGTCCTCGTAGGCGGCGACTGGGGTGAGGAGGTCGCGCGGGTTGGTCCGGCAGTTGGCGCCGATCGGGCCGCGCTCGGGAAGGGTGAACCCGCCGCCATAATATCGCACAAATAGCCGCGGGCCGGCCGCCCGGCAGCTCGATCCGGAGCTTCACACCGCGGGGATCACGGCGACCTCGCCGGGTGCCACGTCGATGATGCCGAACTCGGTCCATAGCCGCAGCGCGCCCTGTTGCGGCACGAACAGCATCTCGCCATCGGCATTGTAAAATACTCGTCCACCATCGATGCGGTGTAACCGTCTGCTCATGGCCGCCTTGCTTGTGTTCGGCTCAGTCTGGCGTGTTCTCCGGGTTGGAACGTCGGGAGGGTGTTGGCCACAATGGCAGCCACAGTGGCAGCTTCAGAGCCTCGGATCGAGATTGTTGGCGAGCGTCGGCGCGCCCATGACGCCGTATTCCGGGGGCGGATCGTCGCGGCATCGCGGCAGTCTGGCACGTGCGTGCGGGACCTGGCGCGGCGGCATGGGATCTGCGCCAGCCTGATTTATCGCTGGCGTCGAGCGACGCCGCCGCCAATGGCAACACCGTCGGTCCAGTCCTGCGCCGATGTGCCGAAGCCTGCCCAAGCGATCGTGGCGGCGGAGCGTCCGCTCGAGTTCGTGCCGCTCGGCGTGTTCGGGCGCGCCGACGATGAGGGGCCGGCCTTGGTGACGGGCCCGCCAGTCGGGATCGCGCGGCCTGTCACTCGGGCCGCACCGAGAGCCGCCGCCACTCGACCTCACCCTCCCTCCCCTTCTGCGAGCGAAGGGTGAGACCCTTTTCAGAAATGTTGGTGACGGTGACGATGTTGCCGTTGTTGCCGATGGCGCCGAACCGCTGGCCGAAACGCGCGTGAGTGCGCCGATATAGCCGCAGCGTGTCGCCGACCGCGATCGGCATGGTGAAGGTGCGGCCGTTCGCATCCATGGCGTCGTATTGCTTCTCGTCGCGGCTGATCTCGCCTCTGTCCTGCAGGCGCGCACGCACCACGCGGCTGATATCGGCGGCGTCCTCGTTCGTGAGCGTCGAGATGGTGACGCCCCGCTTCGAGCCGGCCGCGCGAAGGTGGTCGCGTCGCTCGATATAGAGGTCAGCGATCTGCCGGATCACCTGGTCTTGGTCGCCTCCTGCCAGGAACGCCGTGCCATCCTCGCGCTTGAGCGCCAGGGCTTCCGGCGCCCGCGCTTGCCGGAACAGGTTGGCGATCTTACGATCCCGCTCGCGATCTTGGCGCACGGTGGTCAGTAGTTCCGGCAATGCCGCCTTCGGCAGCGACCTACGGAGCAGCTCGATGGTGTCGCCTGCCTCGACGGACTGTGCCTGCTCGCGGTCGCCGAGCGCTTTGATCGTCATACCGGTCTCGGCCTGCAGCTTGAGCAGCGCCAACATCTGTCGCGGCGCGACCTGGCTCACCTCGTCAATCACGAGGACCGTGTTTTTCGAGATGCTGAGTTCGCCCCTGGCGATGCTTTCCAGTAGCGGGGTGATTGCGATCCCCGTGTCCACGCCGGCGCTCCGCAGCTCCTCAGCCTGTTTCCAAGCCATAGCCGTTCCCAGGACCTCCCGGCCGCTCACGGCATAGCGGGTGTCGGCTTTCCAGGCGTCCACAAGCGGCTGCAGCAGCGTTGTCTTGCCCGCGCGCCGGCCACGCCGGTCAGCAAGGTGAGCCTGCCGCCCTGCCCCATCGCGTAGATCGCCGCTCGCTGGCCCTCCCAATGCTCGGGATCGATGCTGCCGTCCAAGCCCGAGCGATTGATCGCCGCTTCGATCGCCTGGGCGCTCAGCGCGCCGGACTTGTCTTGGGCCTGTCCTCGAGCGAGCCGGGCCAAATCCTCCTCGATCCGGATTTGGACGGTGTTGGTAACCTGCACGGCACATCGAACAAACCGACGACCAGGGCGGCGTGCTCGCCGTTTACCTTAAGGAACCTCTGAATAAGTCCTAGCCGACGCGGCTCCGTTTATGATTCGCTCCTTCCCAGGGGGCTGGCCGAATGCAGAGAAGTTTCGCCGAAGTGGACGGGTTTCGGAAGCAGCGGAAGGTGACGCGCCGGGAGGCGTTCCTGACGGAGATGTCGCGGGTAGTACCGTGGCGGCGTCT
>JAABUK010006144.1_pt1 | contig 18136 bp, 23 predicted proteins | sample 5559141 | NCBI WGS metagenome assembly JAABUK01 (sample SAMN10711869, study PRJNA513367) | rock metagenome | isolation source: Antarctica rocks | place: Antarctica: Victoria Land, Pudding Butte nord | collected 2016-01-03 | reverse complement strand
ATATTTTGTCGTTGCTGCAGACATCGAAGCTGTGTAAACAACAGCTTGCATCCCTGTAGTGCCTGGGTAATGAGTGATGGAAGTAGTGGACATCTGCTAAATTGTCTTCAATGCACAGGTGCTGTTGCAGACATGGCAGCTGCTCTCAACACAATCCATACTGCTAGATGCAGTATCACAGCTGCTTTGTGCACAGGGTGTATTGAAGCTACTGCCAATGGCATACATGCTTCAGCTCTGCGTCAAGGCTGCACATCCTATGAATAGTTTATCAACAGTGTTGCACCAGTGGCTTGGATGCATGCCACATGTGACATCCCAACTGGTGCAGAAGTTCAGGTATACTTGGCGGGGGCTTACGAGAGTAGCCATTGAGGGTGACAGCAATGAAGAGGCTGAGTATGGCCTTGCCAACATTGTCGTAGTTCTGGTAAGGATTGGTCCACGCCCTTTCCGTCACAACATCGCTGTCATCAAAATACCCAGTGCAAGCTGCCTGCAGGAACATTGACGCTTTGAGCGGCCTTTCCATCAAGCAAATCTATGTTGATGCTATCTGTTCTGTTCAACTTGTTTACCTGTGCTATGCTTCTTCCTTGTGAGTTGGTCACCCCATTTTCTATGATGTATGTGACGCATGCAGCACAGCATATGGGATTTGCCTGTACAAGCATACACGAAGAGCATGCAAAGAAGCTGCCCTGCCCATTGCTGTGTTGACAAGAGAGGCATAACATTATGCTGGTGTGCAAGGCAGTGTAAGACCTGTTTTGCTGGTCTAGAAGACCATGGCATTGGTCATGCTCAACAACCATGCTCACTCATCTGGCACATGCATAGGAGAAGGGTTTCAGACCTTATCAGCCACAGAGGTGTCATTGCAGGTCCAGAAGCGGCCACCAAAGAGCTGCACCCCCATGATGGCAAAGATCAAGAAGAACAATCCCACAACGATGGAGACATTGGCCATGGACGCCAGTGACAGGGTGACTGATCGGAAGACCAGCATCATGCCGGGGCTCCTTGTCAATGTCCTGCAGCAGAAGCTAGGGTCCACGGTATTGTACAGGAGGTCACATTTGCGGTATGCATGATAGAGCAGCAAAGCATGGCACGAGGCGTCATGGGACAGCACACTGGCGCAGCTCATGCCATGGCGCCTCATTCTCCTGGAAAGATGATAGCTGAACTGACTGTCAAGCTTTGATATGCTACACAGGCAAGAAGCATCCCTGTGCAGCGCAGCACAAAGCCAGTGTTGCACCCTGATCCAATGTGCACACACAGCAACATCGTGTATGAGTGCTGCTACATCAAAGCAGCTGAATGCTAGACACAGGTTTACCTCACTCTACCATGTGTGTGTGTATGCAGACATAGAGTCAAGCCAATGTGGAGGCCAGTGATGCTGCCCAGGTGCATTGCAGTTTGCTAAAAATCCTGCATAGCTGGAGTCAGCTGCGAATTGGGTTCCGTTGTGCACTGTTGGTGAAGGGCTGACCTGAGAGGCTTGAGAGCCCTGAGCACTCGCAAGCCCTTGAGCCACTGCACACTGGGCAGCAGGGCGTCTAGCGCCAGCACCACAACAGACACCACCACAATGGAGAAGTCGAGCTGCAGACCACAAAGCAAGTTGGGAGATTGTGGCATAGGTCTGCTGGTGTACTTTTGCCCTGTTGCTGAAGCATGACACCAATGATGAAGCTGCAGGCAAGACTACAGAAGAGGCAAGGAGACAAGTGCTGGGTAGTGAGACCAATGAGCATTCACAGCAGACGTCAGTTCAACCATATTGTCAGAAACCCCCAGGTGGAGTCAGACCGGCTGGTTGCTGATTTGCCCACATGGTGAGGCATGGGATGATGGAACAGTGCTACGCAGTGGTGTACAAGACAGGAACACAAAGCGTGTATGATTTAAGCTATGTAGAATGCTTGGCTTATGTACTAAGCACTGATGCTTGGAGTAAGGAATATAAGCAATGCTGCACCTTGTTGCTGTTCAGTCTGATGTAGGCTGTGAATGTGAAGGCAATGATCTTGAGGAGGGCTTCCACACCAAAGATTGCTGTGATGCCAGCATCCAATCCATTGATGATCTGCAATCAAAAGCAGCCACACGAACAGTTCATGAACCTGTTCATCCTCCATTCACAGAAAGGCCATGGCTTGCCTATCATTCCACGACTCATGCATGACAGTTTATCTTCCTAGGACAGCATATGTAAGCACAGGACAAAAGTGCAACATCAGCTTGGTGACAGGGTTCTCAGATATGATCACAGCACTAAGGTAACAGTCTCAGGGAAAGAAGCACACCTTGTAAGGCAAGGAGGTCCGGGCAAAAGAAGGCCGCTCTGCCATCATCTGCCCACAGCTCATCAGGATCCAGAAAAACATGAAGTACTCGAAGTTTCTGTTGATGACCAGGTCATAGATCTGCATCAGAATGCGCAAAGGTCATGACAGTGAGGACATGTCAGGTAACACAGTGTCAATCAGAAAAAGTGTCAAGCAGCTGTCATGTCAGGTCAAATAAGCCTGGCGTGTGCACGTTCAATACATATTGAGCAATGCAAGAATGAGCAAGACAGTCTAAGTATTCAAAGCAGCAGAGCAACAAGATACCAATGCAGCAGAGCTCATTACTGTGTCCACCCTTGCTTGTTGTGCTTGCGTTTACATACATGCGCCAGTTTGCAACACAGCCAGTCTGACAGACGACAGTTACAGTCATGAAAGCAGTGGAGCTAGACCTGCATGCGGGCAAGGTTGTCAGCCTTGATGTACCCAAATGATTTGCCAGTCAGTGGTGGGTAGTCCCTGCGTCCTATAGAGCTTGCTCTGCAACCAGGCACTCAAATCCTCAGCAGTCAGGTCAGACAGCATCAGCTCAAGTGCAGCAGCAGACAGTCGTGGTCTTTTCATGCTGCCATGAAGACAACATTTCAACGATGTTGTGTTGCATGATTGTCAAAACTGTCAAACTAGTAGACCCTACAGGGATGCACAAGACAGGCTGCTCTGAAGAGACAAGACTTGTGCGGCAACTTCGTAGCTCATCATGAGCTAGAAAGCGTTTTATTATTATCATCAACACAACGCAGCAACTGCAAGGTAACATAGTGATGCTACACTGCAGCATCAGGTACAAGAAACAAGGAAGGCAGTGTTGCAGCATCCCCACCTGCTGGCAGAGCTGTGGCCAGATCCCTGGGATGCAGCATCGTCATCCCGGCGAGAGCCTGTGCGTGAGAAGCGCCTGCTGCCACCAAGCTGCTTGTTGAAGTTGGTGGCTGTCAGGCTGGTGGGTACTGTGGCCAGGGTGCTGGGCAGGGGAGCTATCTGTTGCACACCAGCATGTCATTCATGGGTGCAAAGATCAGGACAAAGTGATGAAAGCAAGCAATCTGCTGCACACCAGCATGTCATTCATGGGTGCAAAGATCAGGACAAAGTGATTACATAGGGCAAGTCAGGCATGACTTGTATCCACTGTTGAAATCATAGGAAACTAACAGATGATGGATGATAGCCCAATCAGGACATTGAGCATGCAAACATCATTGTGCAGAAAAACCAGCTCGTGTGTACATGGTCATTCCTTGCAACAAGGCTTATGAGGCTTACCAAGACTAGTCAGAATGCACGTGCAAATTGCACCTGCAGCTGCCTGTGTCAACTGTATTCACAGTACGTGGCAGTGTCAAAGTACATATTTTCTATGCTGCGCAGGTGTAAACCAGGCATACCTTGTCTTTGGGCTTGAAAGGTGAGGAACCGTACTGTGCGTCCTCTTGCAGCTTGAAGGCCTCCTTGGACTTGCGCACCGCCTGCACATCAAACGCGCGAGCTGTTGGTTATACACATTTTCTTCATTGCTCTTGCGTTCATCTCACAACAAGTTTTAATTGGGTAAAATGTCGGGAACTCAAAGTAGCAGGTTTTGCGCCTGCAACCTTTCTGTTTGAATAGGTAGGGCGCTCTTTGGCCCCTTCGCAAACTTATGTGCAAGTCGACAGGAAACGCAGACCGCGGCTGTGAGGTAGCATAGTGCACACTGCATGCTGCAACTTTCTGCACACACCATACTGTGCTCACAGGTCACACCAAGACTAAATGTCAGTTGCCACCAGCTTCACAGTGTCAGTATGCAGGTGTGACCACCAACTGTATGGTTCTCATGATGTAACAGTCACACACCATAATGCGACTATTGAGCTGGCGCCTACTGCGCTTTCAGGGCAGAGAATTGTACAGCCGGCACGTGCAGATTTTGGCACACATCAGCCAGACTGTAGGCTATGCTTGCCTTCTCTACTAGAGGGTGTGTCATGGCCTGCATAGGCATGTCCACGCTTTCCTTGCTGCTCATATCATTCCCGGTGGTTGCCAGCAGGGGGACCCCCTCAAGGCCCCTGCCCCCAGGGCCCCTGGGGTCACCCAGGATTGATTGTGGGAGCGGCATCTCATCTGCAGCTCCTGGAATGTCATATAGTGCTGGATCCTCTGCACAATTCACACTCTGTATATGGGTTGAACAGGAATGCTCCTGATTCTTACCACTATGACTGTGGAATGTACTATGTAGCTGAGAATACTATATGACGGGGAGAATGGCATGTCAATCTCAGTCTCAAACGGCATACTTGATCCAGGAGTGACAGCTTGTGGTGCACGTGTTATTATTGCCGCACCTGCCCTGTTAAGTTCACATGATAAAACCAATAATAATGATAATGATAATAATACTAGTAAAAGGACTTTGCAGTTCTTGATGAGCTAGGCACGTGCAGGACAAGTCTTGTCTCTCCAGAGCAGCCTGTCGTGTGCATCTCTATAAGGCCATAAGGTATATAGATGTTTACAAGCCTGCAAGTTTGTGGAATTGAAAGCTGACAGGTGGCTCACCGTCTTTAACATCAGCCGCATCGCTAATGGTTGGAATGATCGCCTCCATCTCATCAGCAGCCATGGAGTGCATTTGAGCTGCATGCAGTTGGTCATCTTCCATGCGCATGAAACGCTCCATTGGCGACAGAGCTCCAGCCAGCTCCTCAGGCAGGGCACCAGGCAGCAGCCCTTGCTGGACCCCCTGCCTGGGACTGGTCAGTGGGTATGTCTGTGTCTCAGCTGCTGGTGCAGCTGCAATGGCAGGTGTCTCATGGGCAGTTACTCCGCGCCCAGTGGAAGCGCTTGACAAGAATCCTGGTGTATTCTTGGGGATGGATCTGGTGCGTGCTGTGGCATTTGAGGCAGACTTACCCTCAATGCCTTCTGCCACTGGCATGCCAATGTTACTGCCAGGTTGCTTAGGTTGAGTGGCGGCTGACATAGGATTTGCAGAGATCAGGTCAAGGGGTGAATCATTGTGCTCGATTGGCCAGTGACTCCTGAGGGCCATAGAAGAAGCAGAACGGGAAGGCTGTGCGGCTACGATATCCTGAAATAGCGACACTGCATCATCAGATCTTGGTGTGTCACAGCAGTCATCAGACATGGCCAGCAAGGACTCTGCATGGATGCTTTGAGGACTGCTGTGCGGCCTTTCATGTGGTGACATGTTGGTAGTTGTGAAATTGTAGACAGCGAAGCGATCAAGCAGCCCAGCATGACCCTCAGCAACAGGTCCTGAAGAGGTTCTGCCCTGCAGGGCTTTGCTTGGGGCTGATTTGAGAGCCCCCTTCGACCCCATATCCTGGGTGCCCTTGGAGGGAATTGGTATTCCCGGCAAGCGCTGACTGCCTTGTCTTGATATAGGCTCAGATTGCTCAAGGTCTTGCGTGGGACCTCTGCTAGGGGTCCTGCTGCTAGCCCTGCTGGTGGCCGCAGACATGCCTGTCTTTACTAGGTCTGTCAGCTGTCTGAACCTGCTCTTCTTGCCCTTGTCTGCATCATACAGGAATATTTCACACTTCTGATCACCTCTGAAGAGCCAATGGGGTAGGGCCTTGGCAGGAATGTAAACTGATGCCGGCAACCTTTGGAGTACACCGTGTGCAACAAGCTAATTCTGTGAATGGTGAATCAATGAATGAGTGTGTGCTCTGTTATTGTGGGCAGGATGTGCTGTTCAAATGCAGCCTGATTGCACAGGGGTACAACACAGTCACAAAATGGATGCTGCTGTCAGCAGAGCATGCTGCAGGCAAAATGCAGAGCAGCAATGCATCTGTAATTTACAACAGAGCAATGCATGCAAGGCGGCATACAGGGTGCTGCAGCAGACATGTAGGGTAGTGAACTCACATGCCAAGTATGCATCCTGAATGGCGCCCTTGTCGTACTTGGACTCAAAGGCCTCAAGAATGATGGCCATGAACAGCACCAGCAACACATAGTAGCCAAACACAACCCACGCCAGTATGAAGATCAGTGCTCCAAAGTTGGTGTCGTCTGCCAGCTGGAACTGGATGTTGTCATAGTTCTCCAGTGTCAACACCTGCACAGGCGTATTGCATGTGATTACAATATAAATGCGAGTGTCCATCTAAATCTACGCAGGCAGGTGCCTCATCCCCTTTGGGCAAAGGCCAGATGTGTGCAGCCCTTACAGACACGGGCTGACTGCAGTACTGTGCTATATGTTGACAGGTTGAACAACTCAAAACCCGCCTCAGGGCAAGCCCCTTGCATGAGCTACCCATTTTGTTTTCAGATGCCCGGTCAAGGCTCCATTGTGAATTGTGGTGGCGAGTCCAAGGGGCTCATTGTTTGAGAGCAACCTGTGTGAGATGAAAACAACATCCCCAATACAAAGCTGTGATGCAGCAACTTGTCCCTGTGCGGGTGTCAAACCTTCAGTCATCACACATGTCCACACCTCACAGAGGCTGAGCTTCACTAAAATCACAAGTCACATGCCAAGGATGCAACAAAGTACTGACAAACAGCAGCGACAAGTGAAGGTATGGAGTATCATGGGAGAATGTGAAGTACTGGGCATCTGAGCAGGACCAATATGCCAGCAGGCTGAGTGTAGGCCTACCTGAAACATGGTGGTCACAGACAGCAGGAAGGTACTGAAATTGGGGTACTCATCACTTTGCTGTGTACCCCCATAAACATGCAACCCAATGATGGCAAAGACAATCATGAAGAGCAGGATGAGGCTAGCAATGGCCAGGAAGGATGCCGCAGATGCCAGCAGTACTTCAGTGATCTTACGCAAGCTCTGCAGCAGCAACACAAGCTCTATGATCCAGGCGTTTCAGGCATTTTACCAGGCTCTGCACAACCAACACAGCTTTGATGAATTAGGCAATTTACCAGGCTTTGCAGAGGCACCACAAATTCTGCATCCCAGGAAACTTACCAGGTTCTGCAGATCAGTGCATCTGTGGGAACATGTATCAAGATGCATTTTGTCTAGGGAAGACAACACAAGTGCAGCTGTGAGTGCATGTGTGATTACGCTATTCATGCCTGCGTACTACGCAGAGAAGAAGGGACAAGGGAGAGCGCAAGCTATCTGGCACCACAGCTGTTGCCTGTACCCACATGAAAGTTCACCCGCAAGGCTGAACACAAGATCACAGGTTGTTGCATGAACGTCAAGTTGCCAAATGCAGCTACATCTTGCTCTTGCTGATGTACTCAGGTCTTGTGACGTGGCTGTAATGTCAGGCAAGAATGCACTGAAGTGCTTTGCGTGGTTGCAGCTGTAGCACCTTGATGTACTTGAAGACTTTGAAGAGCCTTAGCACTCTAAAAGCCCTGAGGACCCTGATTCCTGCAAAGCCTTTGCTGGAGACATTGAGTACCTGCAAGCAAACAGACTTGTCAGTAAAGCTACCAGCACTGTCAGCAACCCTGCCAGCAGCAAGCTGCTACTGATAAAAATCAGGCGCATGACCTGAGAATAAAAGTCTAACCCGAAGCATGTCAAGCAGTGCACCGATTTTGCCTTTGTGGACCAGGAGCAGAATATTGCAGCATGATGTGATTTGAGAGGGCTACCTTGAAGATATGTACAGCACCTATATACCAGTGCAAAGGACGTGCAGCAGCAGAAAGCAAGCAAGAAAGACTGGGCATGAGTGAGGCACAGGTGTAGACCTGACGGAGCAGTCAATACTAGCAGGCTCGACAACAAAGGGCGCAAAAGGGCAGGGCATGGCACACAGAGACTGCACTGTATGAGCATGCTTACATCAAGAATGATCTCCACAATGGACAAAATGACCACCAAACCATCAAATATGTTGAAGCTGTCTGCCACGTACTCAAAGAAGCCCAGAGCAAACAGCTTGAGGATCATCTCCATGGTGAACAGGCCGGTGAAGATGTAATTGCTGATGGTCAAAGTCTCAGCAAGGGCATTGGACATTCCTGTGGGCGCAAGCAACACCGTGGCACCATCCACCATGGTGTGCTGTAAAGGCATTTGACAACAGCTCAAGCTCACTCTCAAGTTGCTACAGACATTGGAGTCTGATTGGTCACTCAAGCAGCAGCCACTATAGATGGCGACACCTTCCAGCTGCTGATCACAGTGTACGCAGAACCATCTCAACCGTTGGCGACCAGCTACATGTTTGATGTGAAAGCACATCTGCTTGATCTGTGTAATGCATACCGTCGTAGGACAATGCAAGGAAGAAGGTATTGAGAATGGTGATGCCAAGGAAGGCCTGGTTGAAGCGGTTGTCCTCCACCAGCTGTCTGACCAGCCACCGCTGGTCAAAGATGAACTGCTTGAGTGGAGCCATTTCATCCCCGTCCTCTGGTCGGACCATGCCCATTTCCCATCCCTGCACAGCCATGCCAAGCAGTGCAGGGATGGACATTTGCTTAGAAATGATGTTTTTGACCGGGTTACTGACAACCCTGGAACATCTGTACAACCTAGTTGGTTGGCTGGAGATGTACAGTTATCCTCCTCTGGACTTATAGTCATGACTGAGAGCCTTTTCTTGCGTTGATGCTTCAACCTAAACAACAGTTGAGTGAAGCCAAGTGATCTTTGAGGCACACTGCAGCCTCCCTTGCAAAGTTAGAGTGGTGGGCAAACAGAGCACAAGCAGAAAGCTTTACTGCATTGCAGTGCAACCATCACCAGCAGCAACAATATCTTGTAGAGAAAGTGACAATTCCATGGGAGAACAGTGAAGGTCATGTGAATCTCTGTAAATGAGCATGATTAACTGGAAATGCCCAGCAGTTAGACAAAGCCAGAGGAAGCGAGGGACATACTGTGGACGTCCTGCTGCTGTCACTGGCAAAGATGCTCCCTCCCTCGCTGAAGTTGGCTGTCCCAGAACGGCTCCCAAAATCCCCAGAAGCGCCTCTGCTCATGCTACGGTTGGTAGACATTCGGCTCCAGCTTGCCTGCAACAAACATACACATGAACAGTGCCACATGCACAACGGTCCAACCACATAGACTGAGCATACGAGAAGATGCGTTTGTGTCAGCCCTTGGATTCACGCCCTCAATAACTCATGTATGCACTTGACATGCAAAGACAGTCTGCAGCAGCCAACTTATAGGTAAGCAAAGTGCAGCCATCAGGGCATCAGCAGTAATAACAGTAGGAACAGCTGCAAGCATCAGCAGCAATCATCAGCAGCAGTCATCAGCAGCTACTGTTGCAAGGGATGGCTGTTGCTGCTAGAGTTGCTCCTTCAACAGAGCCGGCAGCAGCATCTGTATACTAGTTCCTGCCTACCTCACTGGCATCCCTCCTCTTCTTGACCTGGTCCTTGACACGTTTCTTGCCTTTCTCCATGACTCGGCCCAGGATGTTTTTGCGCTTCTTCTTGCTCATCTTGGCCAGCTTGCTGTGGAACAGCGTCTGGGCTTTGGCAAACTTGATCTTCAACACTGCAATGAACAGGTTCACCTGCAGAGCAGCGCACGATGTCGCATGTTGACACATGGTATCCTGCTTCGTGCAGCTAATTTTTTGCCAGGTATGCACCAGGGCTCATGTGAGTGCAGTCTAAATATGTAGCATGCCCAGATATACCAAACAGGCATACTTGCAGTGCAGTCTTGCAGCATGCAGTAGGACTGCTAACATTGAGCTTGCCTGCATGACTAATTATGGTGCTGCAGCTGCAGAACACAAACCTAGTCGACCCTAGAGTCTGCATTGGGCCGGATGCACATGTTTGAATGAACCTAATATGCAGACATGTTGACGTGACTCACCACAAAGTAGCAGCCAATGATGATGCAGAGCACAGAGTAAATGATTGCGTAGATGCCGTAGGTGTCTGTGAAGCGGTACATCATGTAGGACCAGGCAGCATAGGTCAAGATCTGAATGACCGAGACCATGGCTGCTGCTATGTTGTTGAAACCAATGCCATCGGTCAGAACCACACTGGAGAATGTCTGCAACACAAAACACATTGTGTGAGGTCCTGAGAGTGGATCATGTGATACATGTCAGGTCACTTAGCTGCAGCAACTTTAGTGCTGTGGTACCATGAATGCTTGGTCACTGATTGGCATATTGCAGCCAAGCGTCATCTCATTCATGAACAAGAACTTTCACAGATTGGCACCTTTTGTAAGATGGATGACAGGCAATTTGCACAAGACAGCATCACAGACGTCATACAGTGTGAAGGCTTGTAGTGGGAGGTGGAGACAGAGACTCACGGTACATGTGTAGTTGGAGGGGCAGTGACGGTGGCCACAGCCCCACTCATCTGAGTTCTCGGTTAGGGCAGGATCAGGGTAGCTGCCATCCACATCATTGCTGCAGGTCTGATGTGCTGCATCTTGGAACAGCTGGATGCCAGCGACCCCAAACAGGAAGATGAAGATCAGCAGCAAGAGCACTGCTGAGGATAACAGAGGCAGTGCCTGCATGACAAGCAAGACGTATGCTTCATGCCCATCCTAACACATGGTATGACTGGTCTTTGGAGCACATTAGACATTTGCGCTGACACAGAGTCAGACTGAAAGGACACAGCTAGAGCAGGTATGCATACGGACATCTGTCAAGACATGACAATGAAGCATGCACGGCCAACTAGTGTTGGCTTGCGCATTGCGACCGTGCAACTCTGTGTACATGCAGAGAAGCAGTGTGAAGGACTCAACTCAAGTCCTTGACACTGCTTCTCTGCATGTACACAGAGTCACTTAACCACGAAGGCAAACAGTTGCAGAGTTACAGCCAGGAATGCCTCAGTACACTCAACTCAACTCATGAGCAAAACATCTCTGGGTAGGATTTACACACCTCCAAGAAGCAGACGACAATGGCACGCAGGGAGTCAAAACGTGTGATGGTCCTTAGAGGACGCAGCGCACGTAAAGCCCGCAATGCCTTCACACTCTGGGTGTTGTTGCCTGCAAGCGACGTTCCAAGCATGATCAACTTTGTCTGCCATCAAGCTTGCATTTTGTGAAACACACTGACATTCGTTGCTGCATGCTGCATGCCCCTGATGACACTGGCAGGATTGCAGTGATGCATCTCGCGTACTCAAATCAGACTTGGCTTCAAAGAGATGCTGAATGGAGGAAAAGCTGCAGCAGCATGTTAGGTGTTGATTGAGTGTTGAATCCAGCATTGTTTGTGGGGCCTTACCAAACCAGGAAGCAGGCAGGAACTCTGTGTACCCTGCCAGGACCATGAGCAGGTCAAAGATGTTCCAGGCATTGCTAAGGTAGGCCTTGGGGCCACCGCTGGCAACAGCCCTGAGTATCAGCTCCAGGGTGAAGAAAGCATTGAAACCCAACTCTGCAAATATGCAAGAGGTTCAACTCTCAGGCGCACAGTTGAAACGGCAGTCTAATGTTCTTGCCAAACACAACAAGAGAGCCAATCATGTTCGACTGAAGTTGAGGCCAGCAAAACATTGTACACTCGATGCAGGGTGGATGAGGCCAGTGAAGACTCTCTTGTGCAGTGTCCACAAGAACACAAACTCAAGGTGAAGAGTCAAATCAGCATCAGGCAAGGCTGCAGGCTCACGTATCCGGTCCAGAATGAAGTTGTAGCCACTTGAGTCTGACTTCAGTGGGTTGTACATCGCCAAGGTGACAATGTTGGCAAAGATCAGGATGAAGACCACGAACTCGAAATCCTCATGGGTGGAGATCTTGACACACCACCTCCTGACCACATTCATCTTCTTGAGGGCCTCTAACTGAGCAAGCTTGAGGGCCTCAGCTTCTGCGTCTGCTGCTGCTTTGACAGGATCTGTTTGGGGTGGTGGGGGCACAGCTACAGCGGGACCTTCAGCTTGAGTCACGCCACCTTCATAGCAGCATGACCACAATGCTCAGCGCTATGCTGCGGTGCATGTACTTGTCTTCTCTTGAAGCCATGGGACCATGCAGCAGAATCATATGCAATGTCACTATGGATGCAATCATGGAACAGCGTAAAGCAAGCCCAGGCTGCAGAGTCCTCACTGGCAGCAATTGCTCCAATAACCGGCAGATGAAAGTATGGAACACAGCTGCTGCACACTGATTGACGAGCAGCCAAATATGCAACCACGTCAGCGCTTTGGAGTTTGAAGACCAAAGTAGTAAGCAGCAGAGCCTAATGGGTACTTCTGGCTGCAGTTGGTCCACAGATACAACAGAAGCCACATAGAGGACACTGAATCAAGCAAAGCTGGGAGGCAGACAACTTGGATTCTCTGCAGCAGATTGTATGCGACTGCAATCAAGCTGTATGATTGCAACATCAAATATGCTACGACTGGAAAGGCATCAGGAGATTCACACCCATTGTGGAACAGCAGATCAAAGCTCAAAGCGTGTGTTTAGCTTGGCTGACCTAAGGTCATTGATAGAAGCCTGTTTGCACAAGTTCATTACAGGGCATGCAAGCTGAGTGTCAGCAAGAGGTTGTAGCTGGCAGGTGCATCCCTTGAGGCTTGCAGGCTCGTTACATCAGCTACTAAGAGTGCTTATCTCACAAACAAAGTCTCACAAAACGCAAAAACCACCTAGACAGGAATCAGGAAAGTGTTCTTGATAAACTACACATTAGAGCGTACAAGGAATGACTGCAGGCTGTTGCTGCTGCACAAGAGATTTGTTTGCAAATGTTCAGCTGCTATGGCACAGACATGTTTATTGCAGTCTATGGGGAAGTTCAAGAGCCTTCTGTACCTGCCGCCCCCCCTGCTACCCCTCTCTTCATGGCACCCTTGGGCTTTGGCTTAGGCAGCACCAACTGCAATGGCACTGCTGTAAGGCGGCCATTCACGATCTGGTAGCACTGCCGCAGATCTGGCTCTGGGATTGGCTCTGACTGTGATTCCCCAGCAGGGGGCGGCAGGCGGGGTGACCCAAGGCCAGATCCCCGGGGAATGTGTGACAGGAGGGCTTGTGCAATTGCCTCCGGGCTGTTGCTGTCAGGACCAGTGGTTATCACAGGTATAGAAGCCATTGGTCTGATGTTGCCTGCAGCAGCAAAAGAATAGGATCATGCAGCTGTAGTCAATCTTGATGGGGTTGTGTCATCGTAAGGAAGCTTTGTGTGCAAATCAGAACGGCTGCATGTAAAATATCATGCAAACTTTTTATGCAGCTCTGTGTGGAGAAAAACCATGAACAGAAAGATATGAACGGCAAGGCGGTTGGTGCTGCTATGCTCATGACAAACAGACACGTCATGATTGACACGCTTCCCTGTTAATCTAGTGTAGCAATGTAAAGCCGGACGCACAATGCAAAGGGTGTCAGTGAGTACCTTCCATTCTGCGCTCTAGCCTCTCCATCATCTGGGCCTCTTTGTTCTGCTTGTACAGCTCACGCTTGTTCAGCCCTGAAGGCTCCTCTGCTGCAAACAACTCTCTCATGTCCTGCTCATCCCCTGTAGTGTCAACAGCACAACTAATCACCAGCTTGTCCCTCAATCTACAGCATGAGACTCTTTCTAAAGCAGGCATGTGTGCAAAAATTCAGCGCAGAATGTCAAGCGCAAAGAAGCAAGAAGTCAACAGCACATGCTGCACATACTGACGCAGACATGTTTAACATCCTGCATGCCTACACTGCCACTGCCAGCGCTGGCAGAATCAAGAGGGACTGCTTAGCACATGTCATGGCACAGCAGTTACATACTGTTTACCTGCACCTGCTGCCAGCTTCTGAAACAATGCATTGTTCCCCCTTCTGGCGGTGGTGCGTGGCATTGCAGGGACAGCAGGAATGTAAGCTGGCAGAAACAAATCAGCCACTCCAGGGCCGTTGGTGTCAGTGCTGTCTGGACCTTCCTCTCCACCTGCCTCATCAGTCATCTCAGCAGCTACAGCAGCATGTGCCTGTCTGGCTTCCTCTTGCTCTCCAATCATGTGGACATAGTCCTTCTGGACTGCTGTCAAAGTCGACTGTACTTGTTCAGGATTCTCAATCTCTGATGGCATGAGGATACTTGCATCTGGTCTTCCAGAGGTCTCAGACTGTGTGTGCTGCGTGTATGAGCTGAGCATGCTGTCTTGTGCAGGCATGCGTGTTAACTTGGCTTGTGCCCTGTCACCAGTTCTGAGCACTGACATCTCCAAGCTACCACTTGACACCTCTTGTGATGGTGAAGTTGGCTTGTGTGGGACAGAGGGCTGAGTTGGATCAAGGCGAAGTGCACGGGGTGAAGGCTCCCTGGGTTGCAGCAGAGATATCTTGGGAAAGCTTGCAAGAGCTGCAGGCCCATGTGATGCAGAGGGCTGATCAGCTGACTGGCGAGTTTCAGCAGCAGCAGTGGTCCCTGGGATTGGGATCTGTCCCTGATATGGCAGCTGTTGAGGAATGCTAGCTGTGACACCCCCAGGTGGAGCATCTGCTGCTTTAAGTGGTGCAAAAGAAGAGTCAGCAGGTACTGTTTGGGAAGAAGATGGCTGGGTCGCACCGTCTACAGCAGGAGATGCGACTTGTTGTGAGGCTCTTGCAAAGGCTGCGGAAACTGCAGGAGCAGCAGTTGCTTTTGAAGCAGCAGTGGATGATTGTCGCCTTGGGCCTGCTTTCTGTGGTGAATAGCTGCCTTGACGGCTAATGTCAGAGGCTCTAGACCCATGGAACGAAATGTCGGAGCCACTTGAGCCTTGACGTGCCAGGTCAGCAGCTTTGGAGAACTGGCGTGAGATGTCAGCGACCTTTGAGCCTTGACGTGTGATGTCTGCAGCTTTGACTGGCGATGTCAAGCTTTTCTGAGACTGGACTGCAGAGTCAGGCCTAGGAGCTTGAGGCTTGGCAGCTGCTGCTGCTGCTGCTGCATCTGCAGGGTGAGGCCTGTGAGCTTTTTCACCTGGACACAGAATTCTTGTCAAGATGTTATTGCGCAACAAGCAGGCTAAGTCTGCAGCTGAACACTAAAGACAGTTTAGGCTACCTGCATCTGGTGAGGCGTTCCTTGGCTGAGGGGAACCGGCTTTGCCAGGCGCAGCACTGCGAGGCCTGGAGGCTGGAGCTGGCGGGGGCTCCCTGACCTTCAGACCACCCCGAGAAGCCTTGTCGTAAGTTGACTTGGACTTCTCGTAAAGCTCCTGCTGACGCTTCATCTAGCAAGCGTCCCCGCCGTGTCCGGCAAAGAAACAGCTAAAACTGGACCGCTACAGCTTTATTATGATTGCTACTATTGCTGCATGTACCACTTGTAGTCAAACAGCCCGTGTGATCTCTGGAATCAGACTGAGATCATCGGTGCGCAAGTGGCTGCCTGACGCTTTGGTCGATGTCACTGACAACCGCAAGATCACTTCAATGCCCTCTGACTGCCCCTGAGGGAACTTGAGGGACACGCAAAGGTCCACTCACCTCTCCAGCATTGCTCCAACACAGAGCAATATCACTGATCACGACTAATCGCAACGGCAGCCGTACCGATCTGTGTACCGATCCGCATCACGATTATCGGCAGCCGTACCGAAGTGCCGAGGACGACACAAGGACACCATTGTCCCGCTATGGGCTGCAACTGTTTGTGACGCACGCGTTGGTCGTTAGCACTTTGATATAGCAGTCAACCAAATCGCCTTTGCCGGCGGACGCGCGTCAAGCGAGACCAAAGCCTTTCTGATGTCCGGACGTGAGATCGGTCAACCTATTTTGACTGTCAGCAGAGACGCGGTACCTGCAAAGTTTCCATGGCGTTGCAGCTGCTTTTTGGCTCGACCTGGCACATCTGGATCGCTGAGTAAGTTTGTCCTGCTCTCATTGGTTTGTTATCTTGCGCGAGAGCTGTACCACTGGAGCAAGGGTTTGACTTGCAGAAAAGTCTGCGCACAATCGCAAGCAGCAACGGTCACGCATGCCTATCATGGCAGCTAAGGGTAAGCAAAACTGGCAAGTGCGATTGTGTGGCTCCCCGTTGCTTGCAGGCTGCGACAGCTGTGCTTTGCAGGTGATCGACAGTCGTGGGACTTCGGTAGGTTTGTAAAGACAGTCACATATTTCAACGAGCCGCCTTCTGCAGAGCAAGTGCTGCAAGCTCTTGTAGAACAGCCAGCTAAGCTCGTTCGCCAGCTTACTGGTCAGGATGAGGTGCCTCTGTCTTTTGACACTCACCTTTTGTGCATACAGCATACTTTGCTGGCAGCTTTGACGTCTTCCATACCCGTCCTTTACCTCTGTGTGTGTACAGGAAAAGCAAAGTGCTGTACTCAAGCTGCTGGCAGCAAACGGAGCAACAGCTCTGAACTCGGGTGCCGATGTGGTTGTTGTGGCAGGTGAAAGGCAATGTGGCTACTTGCTTTTGCAGCTTGCTGCACTTCTGACTGAAGGGTACAGTTGAAGGCGACAATAATGGGGCTTCTTCGTAGGTTGACCAGCAAATGAAGTCAGTAGATTTACTTTGTGTTTGATGCAGGGGCAACAGGAGGCGTAGGCAAGAGGGTTGTGCAGACGCTACTGAACAAAGGCAAGGCAGTGAGAGCCTTGGTTAGGGATGAACAGAAGGCCAGGAAGCTCCTGGTAGGGTACAAGACATGTACATGTTGGCTGTGCGGTGCATTAGTGCAGCAGCATAAGCGAATTGGAGATCAACAATTTGTTCAGACCCGTGTTACTAGCACCTTTGATCTGCTGCCTCAATATGTACTGTAGCATATACTGGCACAACTGCTCATACCACTGTGATGGCCCACACTTGGTCTGCCGACCTGTCATACAAGGTTGAGTGTTATGTAACTACAGTGTGATGGGAAGTGACATCACCGTCACCTGTTCCTCTCAGTTGTGAAGTCGTGCTTGTTTACAAAATGGCTTGCTGTCATGCTGACATGCTTTGTGGCTCGTCTCTAGACAGCAGCCTGCATGCTGCTTGTGTGCATAGTCTAGACTAACGTCCAGCATAGCCTTGCTGTGGCCTCAGCCAGTCTCAAGATGATCTATGTCTGATGAATGGTGAGTGGATAGCTGACAAGACAAGATCAGTGATATGAGTTATGCAACAATTGTCTTGATGTTCAGTCTTAACATAGATGCAACATGCAGGGCGACCTGAAGACAGCCCCAGGCGGCAGCCTTGAGCTCATAGTGGCAGACATCACCAAGCCTGACAGCCTGAAGCCGGAGTTGTTTCAGGGTGTGCGTGCTGTCATCTGCTGCACAGCTGTCAAAGTCAACCCAAAAGAGGGTGACAACGTCAACAGAGACAAGTACAATCAGGTGGGCATCAGCTTGGCATCCATGTGTCTGCTTTGCCACCTTTACTTGCATGTAGGCTGTCAGCAGCTCTATGCGTAATTGGTGGTCCTGTCTGGCAGCTTTGTTCAGCAGCATCACTGATTTCTGTGACAGATGCATGGAGTCTTTCCTTGAAAATCAGCTCTGTTGTCAGCGGCATCCATGTTTGCACCACATTTCCTTCTTAATGTGCTCAGCAAAGCATGTGTGCTCCTTCATGCACAATGCTCTGAAATGCATTGCAGCTGGTGCACAGCGTGTTTACATGCGCCTTGTCAGCATGAGGCCATGTCAATCAGGCTCCTTGATAAGCTGCTCTGCTCAATCCCAAAACGTCTCGTCTAAATCAGAAATGCTATCCCTACACTAGAATAGAAACTCACAAGTGCCTGGGGACAACAAAAAAAACGCGCATTTCTACATTGGGCAAATGTTATTAGAAAATCAGAACCATGCAGGGCATCAAATTCTACGAGCCTGAGGTGGTGGGGGACACCCCTGAGGCTGTGGAGTACCTTGGTATGCAGAA
>JAABUK010006143.1_pt1 | contig 18137 bp, 12 predicted proteins | sample 5559141 | NCBI WGS metagenome assembly JAABUK01 (sample SAMN10711869, study PRJNA513367) | rock metagenome | isolation source: Antarctica rocks | place: Antarctica: Victoria Land, Pudding Butte nord | collected 2016-01-03 | reverse complement strand
GCGAGCAGAATGTTTACTCGCGTTTCTTTCGCAACGTGCTGCAATTCAAAACCGTCGAAGCGGCGCAGGAAAGCGTCTTGAAAATTGACCGGCTCTTTAATTACTTCGAGCGGCTCGGTGATCGCGCAGGACAGCACCAAGCAATGGTCGTCGCGTTGACGGGCAAGAATCGCGCGCGTTGGAGCAACAAGCATGACGCTGCGCAGGTCTTCAATGAGTGGCTCGCCTCTCATTGATAAATGGGAAGCCGACGGTGACACGTTAATCGCGGCTTCTTGTCGAACGAGCAAAGGGATGGAAAAAGGGCGAGTCTCGTAAATTACGAAGCTCGCCCTTTTTGTATTTCACATCGACTGATATTCTTTCGCTTGTTCCGCATCAATGTTCTCAATGAATGGAGAATGCTATGAAACGAATCTTGCGTGAAAACGGTTTATCGCTGGCGATGTTCGGCTTGTTCTTCCTCTTTCTCGTCGGACAGGCGCTGACGGGCTATCACGAAAAGAATTCCGATTTGCAGCAACACCATCAATCGCAACTCACGTTCGGTGCGTATCTCACGAGCGGCCACTTCGTCGAAGCGGTGTTTGAAAATTGGGAAAGCGAATTTTTGCAGATGGGCGCTTATGTGCTGCTGACGACGTTTCTGTTTCAGAAAGGCTCACCCGAATCCAAGAAGCTCGATGCGGCTGAACCGACGGACGAGGAACCGGACTCCGCGAATCCGCCATCGGACGCGCCGTGGCCTGTGCATCGCGGCGGACTCGTCCTCTCCGTTTACAAACATTCTTTGACGGCGGCGCTGTTCCTGCTGTTCCTTATTTCGTTTCTGCTTCACGCGGCGGGCGGCGCGCGCGAGTATAGCGCAGACCAAATAGCACACGGCGAACAAGCCGCAACGATGCTGGAATTTATGGGCACGTCACAATTCTGGTTCCAGTCCTTTCAAAACTGGCAAAGCGAATTTTTATCCGTCGGCGTGCTGATCGTTCTCTCCATTTTTTTGCGGCAAAAAGGCTCGCCGGAATCGAAGCCCGTCGATCATCCGCACAGCGAAACAGGCGAGGAGTAAGAAGACGCGACAAAACAAACAAGTGCATTAATAAAAAGGGAGCGCTTCGATAAAAGAAGCGCTCCCTTTTTATTTCGTCAAGTTATTTCGTCAAGTTGATTTTGAATTTAAGGATTGCGCCCGCGTAGCGCCGCCATTGCGAGTTCGCGCGCGCGCGGCAGCACTTCGATTCCCTTTGCGACCTGCGGATCATCCGTTTGAATCAGCACGCGATTGGCCGTCACTGTGCCGTATGCGGCGGTGACAAGATCGAGCCGTAGGCGCAATTCGATAAACGAGCGATTGCGGTCAAGCTGCGCGGCGAGCGATTTGTATTCGGTGCGGCTGGCAACGAAATTCTTGAACGCTTTGTATACGGCATCCGTCACAGGAAAATCCGTCGGCGCGAGTTGATGATCGAAATCAATCGCGCGGTCGATCTTATAAGATTCAAAGCCGCTGACGCGACCCGCAATGACTTCTCGCGCAAAGGCGAAGACGGGATCAATTAAACGAAACTGCGCGATGTTGCCTGTGCGCGGCTTAACCGTTTCGTCGGGAGCGATGCCGCCGCCGCCGTAAACAGGGCGTCCCGTATCCGTGCGGCTTTCCGGCCCGGTCGGGCGCGGCGTGGTTTTGTTCTTCGGATCGAGCAAGCGCGCCGTGCTGCCTCTGTAATAATCATAGAAGCCGCCGTTCGAGTAATCGCGCTGAATCAAGCGACCCGAAGGCGTGTAGTATTTAGCGGAAGTAAGCGTCAGCCCCGCGCCGTAATCGAGCGGGATAATGCTCTGCACGAGTCCCTTGCCGAAACTCGTTTCGCCGACGATAAAAGCACGGTCGTGATCCTGCATTGCGCCCGCAAAGATTTCCGAAGCAGATGCCGAGCCGCCGTTAATCAAGACGACGAGCGGTGTCGTATCGGGCTTGGAATTTCTCGAAGAGTACGGCCTGTCTTCCGCGCGGCTGCGCCCTTTTTGCGTCAGAATCAATTGGTCGCGCGGCAGAAATTTTTCGGCGGCGCGCACGGCCTGTTCGAGAATGCCGCCCGGATTCCCGCGCAGATCGAGCACAAGCTGTGTCATTCCTCTGCCGTGCAAATAATCGAGCGCGGCCTGTAATTCGTCTGCGGTCGTGTAATTGAAGCCATGCGTCATGTCCACATAGCCGACTCCGGGACGCAGCATGTAGGCGTCCGGGACGGACGGCTGCGGCACAACATCGCGCGTGATTTCGACAATTTCCGTGCGGCCTGTCGCGGCGCGCTCAATCGTTACTTTAACGGCGGAGCCGCGCGGCCCGCGCAGTTTGTCGCGGACGGCGCTTGAATCTTTGCCGCGAATCGGTTCGCCGTCAACTGCGACGATGCGATCACCGAAGCGAAGCCCTGCGCGCGCCGCCGGAGCGTCTTGAAATGTTGCGAGAATATATGTGGCCGTTTGATCGCCCATGCGACGGTCGCCGATTGACGCGCCGATGCCGAAATATTCCGAGCGCTGGTCTGTGCGTAGTTCGTCGAATTCCTGCGGATCGTAATAATTCGAGTGCGGATCGAGCGAGCGCAACATGCCGATGATCGCCTGCTTGAAAGTCGCGTTGTAGTCGAGTTTGTTGCCGCCGACGTAATTTTCCTGCACGAGCGTCAAAGCTTCGGCGAAATCCTTTTCGACTTCGGCGGTTGTTTCGTCGGCAGATCGCGCGCGGCCACGCTTTGCGGGCACACCGCTTAGCGGCTGACGAGCGCCCGGCAATGGTTGGACATCTACGGGATTTTGCCCCGCGGTTCGTCCCTGATTTTGTTTCCGGGTTTGTTGTTGTGCGAAGACAAAAGGCGGGAGCGTAACGGCGAAGACAAGCAGCGCGAGCAAGGCGCTTGAAAATCTATTATTCACTTGCGGCAACCTCTAAGAGTTTCAAATCTGGTAAGAGTTTTTCAATCCGGCGAAAAGCTTTTTTCTGTAAGCGTTCTTGAGCCTTCTTTAACGCTGGTTAATTCGGCGATGGCAGAACACCTCTCCTGTGCATATTACCGGATGCCTGCGACGCGGGCAAGGTTGTGCGCCGCTATGTCCGCGACAAAGGAATTAATTTGCGCTTGCGCGAGATTCGAGCTTCTTTAGCTTGACTGTGCTTCGGGCAGATTCGTAGAATGTTTCCTCCGTTCCGTTGTTCTCAAGCGTTCCTTAAAAGTCGGCGTTTACGCGTGCATCGTAAACGCATCGCCACCGCATCAAAGCTGATTGCAAGTTGACAGTTTTTATTGTTTCACCAACAGCGTAATTCCTAAAGCGCGCGCTGAATGTTTCGAGGAGGATTGTCGAAAGATTATGAGTAGCCCGTATGATCCCGAACATGAAATGCAGCCACCGCAACCCATCGACGATTTAATGCTGCGCGAAGATGAAGGCGAGCACCGGAATGCCGAACAGCACGCGCGCCCGTCGTCCTCCGTGCGCGACAGGGCATCGCGCATTCCCGAATCTTTAAGCGCCATCGGGCGCGACATCAGCCGCACAATCGAACGCGCCATTTCCGCAAAGGACGACTACGTGATCGCCGTCAAAGTTTCACCCGAAGCGCAGGACAAACTCGAACAACTCGTGCAGGCCGGAGTCTTTCACAACCGCGCCGAAGCCGCCGCTTATCTGATTGACGAAGGCATCAAAACGCAATCGGCTTTATTTGAACGCGTGCAGCAAAAGCTTTCGGAGATCGAGCGCCTGCGCGCCGAACTGCGCGGCATGATCGACGAAAAAGGAAGTTAAAACCCCGAATCTCATTCGCTATTACCCGGCGCTGTTCATCAACGGGCAGCGCTTTCGTTTACAATTCTTTTACAGAGGAATCACTATGAAGTTTCCAACTCGCTCTGCGCTGACGGCGATTGCCGCGTTGTTCTGCGCCACGCTCACATTCACTGCGCCGAAAGTCCGCGCGCAAACAAACAGCCGCAGCCTGACAATTGCATCGGCGAAAGCCAGCGATCCGATTCAATCTAACAAAGCCATGTCATCAAACTTCGTTTTGCCAACTGTTCCTATTGAACAATTCACACTCCAGAACGGCCTGCGCGTCGTCTTGAGCCGCGACACAGCCGTGCCTGTCGTATCCGTCGCCGTTTATTACAACACAGGCTCGCGCAACGAAAAGACCGGGCGCACAGGCTTCGCGCATCTCTTCGAGCACATGATGTTTCAAGGCTCCGAGAACGTTCCGAAGGCCGCGCACTTTCAATTCATCTCGAACGCAGGCGGCACTATGAACGGCACGACTTCCAGCGAGCGCACCAATTATTTCGAGACGTTGCCCGCCAATCAATTGCCGCTCGCGCTCTGGCTCGAAAGCGACCGTATGCGCTCGCTCAAAGTCACGCAGGAGAATCTGGACAACCAGCGCAACGCCGTGCAGGAAGAAAAGCGCCTGCGCATAGACAATCAACCCTTCGCGGGCGCGTTCCTGCGTCTCGATGAATTGATTTTCAAGAATCCCGCGAACGCTCACTCAACCATCGGCTCGATGGAAGATTTGAACGCCGCGACCGTTGAGGATGTGCGCGAGTTCTTCCGCATTTACTATGCGCCGAACAACGCCGTGCTGACCATCGTCGGCGATTTCGATCCGCAAACGGCGCGCACGCTCGTCGAGAAATATTTTGCGACGATTCCGCGCCAGCCCGACCCGGTTGCCGTTGACGTAACCGAACCCACGGAAGTTGCCGCGCGCGAAGAAAACTATAAAGACGCGCTCGCGCCGTTTCCAGTGTTTGCGCTCGGCTGGAAAGTTCCCGCGCGCCGCACAACTGATTCCTACGCGCTGCAACTCGCGAGCGATATTCTGACCGGCGGCGAAAGTTCGCGTCTCTACCAGAAACTCGTCAAACAGGATGAATCCGTGCTCGCCGTGCAGGGCAACATGGGCGAACGGCGCGGCCCTTCGTCTTATTTCATTTTAGCGATTCCGAAGCCGGGCAAAGACCCAGCGCAGATTCGCGCAACCATTCTCGCCGAAATCAAAAATCTTGCGACGAGCGGCCCGACGGCAGATGAAATGGAAAAGCTGCGCAACGGTTTACGCAACGATGCCGTGCGCACGCTTCAATCATCGCTTGGCCGCGCCAGACAAATCTCCGAATACGCGCTTTACGACGGCGACCCGAAACTCATCAATACAGAGTTTGACCGCTACATGAGCGTGACGCCCGGACAAATCAAAACGGCTGTCGCGCGTTATCTGGACACGGACAATCGCGTGCTGCTCAACATCGTTCCGCCAGCAGGCGGCGGCGGTGGCAATCGCCTTATACCGCGTGGCAAGCCCGCTGCTTCGGCGCAGCCTTCGGGCGATCCTTCGCAACCGGCTGGCCCCGCGCCGCAAGTGCCTGCGAAGCCTGCAACGCAACCGTCTGTGCCCGTTAAGCCAACGGCAACCGTAGGTTCGCCCGATGCGCAACACCCCGAACAGCCGCAGTCGCCCGCCGACGCGCCCAAACAAACGCAGCCCGGCAGCACGCCTGCGCGTCCCGGACGCCCGTAAACGAAAAGCATCAAGGAGATCGAAACGCAATGATTCGTCGAAATTATTTATCAACGCTGCCGGGACTAGCGCTTCTTTTAGTTGCTTCTTTCACCACGACAGCTTTTGCGCAAACCATGACCCAAACAGAAGACTTCCGCAGGCAAGCGCCCGCGCCCTTGCCCGCCAAACCACTCACGCTTCCGAAGCCTTACGAGACTACGCTCGCAAACGGCCTGCGCGTTGTCGTGCTCGAAGACAAACGCCTGCCCATCGTCAGCTATCGTCTGGCATTTCGCACAGGCAATGCCAACGATCCCGTCGAGCTGCCCGGCCTCAACTCGATCATGGCCGGACTCTTGAACGAAGGCACAGCGACGCGCACAAGCAAGCAGATTGCCGACGAAGTCGCGCGGCTCGGCGCGTCCTTGAGCGCCGGTGGTAACGCCGACTACACAACCGTCTCCGCTTCCGCGCTTTCGATTTACGGTGACAGGATTATGGACTTGATGGCAGACATCGCGCTGCATCCATCGTTCCCCGAAGACGAACTCGCGCGCCAGAAAAAGAATTCCAAGCAGGGATTAGTGCTGCAACGCTCGCGCCCGGATTTTCTCGCCAATGAACGCCTCGCCAAAGTCATCTACGGACAGAATCCTTACTCTGTAATCAGCCCGACGCCCGCATCCATCGACGCCATCACGCGCGACAAACTCGCAAGCTTTCATAAACAAAGCTTTGTGCCGAACAACGCCGTTCTCGTCATCGTCGGCGATGTCAAACGCGACGACGTGATGAACCGCGTCAAAACGCTTTTCGGTTCATGGAGCAAAGGCCAACCGCTCGCGCAAAACTTCCCCGCGCCGCCCGCACGAAGCGCCCGCGCGATTTATCTCGTTGATCGTCCCGGCTCCGCGCAATCCAACATCGTTATCTCCAATCTCGGACTGACGCGTTCGAGCGCGGATTATTTTCCGGCAGTTGTGATGAACACTGTTCTCGGCCAAAACGCTTCCTCGCGCCTCTTTATGAATTTGCGCGAAAAACGAAGCTTGACCTACGGCGCTTATTCCAGCATTGACGCGCGCCGCAACGCCGGAAGTTTTCGCGCCTCGTCTGAAGTTCGCACGCCCGTCACAGGCGAAGCGCTCAAGGAATTCTTCTACGAACTCGAACGCATTCGCACGGAACCCGTCTCGGCCAAAGAAATCACGGACGCGAAATCTTATTTAACAGGCGTCTTTCCGATCCAACTCGAAACGCAGGAAGGTCTCATCAATCAACTCGTCCAAATCAAGATGTTCGATCTGCCCGTCAACTATCTTGAGACTTACCGCGAACGCTTGAACGCCGTCACCAGTGCTGACATCACGCGCGTCGCGCAAACTTACATTACGCCTGACCGCGTCGCCATCGTCGTCGTCGGCGACGCAGGCAAGATCATGGATCAGCTCAAGCCCTACGCCCAAAACATAGAGCTTTATGATGCACAGGGCGCACGCAAGGAAATGAATTCAGGCGCAAGCAGCGGCAGTAACGGCATGGGAACGGGAACGATGCCAGCGGGCGGCGCAAATGCTGTGGCGGGCAGCAGCGGCAATGCTGCTAACCTCGTCGGCTCATGGACGCTGCAAATCACCGCGCCCAACGGCCAGACGCTTCCCGCCACGCTTGTCATTAACCGGAACGGCAACGCGCTCGGCGGAACAGTCAAAACGCCCATTGCCGGTGAGACGACCTTGAGCAATCTGACGCTCAACGGCAAAGACTTCAATGCCGCGCTTTCAATTGAAATGCAGGGACAAAAAATCGACGCTAAACTGACAGGCAGCGCCGACAACAACAAGATGACAGGCTCCATCAACCTCGCAAACCCGAACGCGCCCGCGCTTCCCTTCACAGGCACGCGTCAGACTAATCCGTAATTCTCGTAGGAACAGACCGCAACAAAGAAACCGCCCGGCGTGCAGCATGTGCATGACCGGGCGGTTTGGTTTATTTACGAGCAGGCTCTTTCAAAGCAAGCGCTTTGAAAGAGCCTGCGGCAAGCGATCAGGGCTTGGACATCCGAGCGACGATTTTCGGGACGGCATTCGGTGGAATCAAGCGTTGACCGAGAACAGTCAATCTATTAATTCTTCCCGGAATGACGAGGCCGCCGCCCGTATCGAGCTTTTTCAAAGTCTCGCTCACAACTTCTTCATGCCCTTGTTCGCCACCCGGAACTTTTTGTCTTTGCTCCTGACTTACTGCATTCTCAGGATCAGTGCGGAGCCTGCCGGGGCATACCGTCACGACTTTCACGCCGGACGAACGCACTTCCTCGCGCAGCGCCATCGAGAAAGTTGTGAGAAAGGATTTCGCGGCGGAATAAAGCGCGGCATAAGGAATCGGTTGAAAGCCTGCCACCGAAGACACGTTAATGATCGCGCCTTGCCGCTTTTCGATCATCGGCGGCAATAAGTTATATGTCAGTTCAACGACGGACGCGTTCTGCAATTGAACCATTCCCAACTGTTGCTCAAGCGAAAGCTTCAGGAACTCTCCCCGAAGGCCGAACCCTGCGTTGTTGATGAGCAGATCAATAGGGAATTCGCGCTCACGTAAAGCTTGTGCAAGGCGTTGACCAGCAAGCGCTGAAGCGAGATCGAATTCAAGCGGCTCGGCTAAAATCGCGTGAGAAGACCTTAACTCATTTGCGAGAGTTTCGAGCTTATTCTTTGATCTCGCCACCAGCACGACGTTCTGCTTTCGTGCCGCCAGCGCCCGCGCAAAGAACTTGCCGAGACCCATTGACGCACCTGTGATAAGAGCATAGCCCGGCTCGGTCATGCCTGAAATCTCCGCGCCGTGATGTTAAGTTTTTCGGATGGATTGTTTGACCGATTCACGCGCGAATTTTGCCACGGCTGGACAAAAGCTGTCGAACGTTATCGGGAAAGCGCGTCTTGAAAACTACATCCCAGAGGCCGCTGGTGATGCCGAATCCGCTCTCGATTCCGCGCGAACTGTGGTGATAGAGATGATACCGCTTAACGTACCGGAAGTAAGGATTGCGGAAGTTGTAATAATGTATGGAGTGATGTATCCACTCTTCTGCAACATAACTTTGGATCGTTCCGGCGAGCAGCAAGGGAGCCGTATAGAACGGAAAGATAAAGCTCAAAGGCAGCGCCACCGCAAAGAGCGGAAGCAAATCTCTCAATTGGCCGTTGATGTGCATTCCGTCGGACGGGCGCTCGTGATGTTCCCAGTGAAGCGGGTCAAGATACTTGTTCATCAAGCCCATATAAAATTTCTTATAAAACTTTTTGGACGGCTTGAACCGTCCGTGAAGAATATAACGGTGAAAGAGATATTCAACGAGCGACCACATCGGCACTCCCGCCACGAAGAAAGCCAGAGCCATCCACGGGTGCGCCGTTCTGAACGCGAACGCCAGCATGATCGCGGAAAAGCAAGTGTAGAAGACAGTCACAGGATAAAGGCGGCGGCGCGAAATCGCGGCTTGCTCGCGCTTGTAAACACTGGACGGCATGATTGTAGATTGACGGTCAGAGCGCATGAATTCCTCGCTTCAAATTTTAAGATAGTTGCCGGAGGCTGCTTCCATGTTCAGAGCGGTGAGTTTATCACAGCTTGCGATTTTAATTAAAATGTCGTTACGACTTTTCGTCGTTCCTTTTGAGATGATTCACGCGACAAATATCGCTGCGCATGAATCAGCGTTCGTACTGCAACACTAATCCGTCGCCGCCGACAGCCCAGTTTTTTTTCTTATCGGCATAAAGCGCATAGAGATTCTGCGTCGTCGTGCTTTCCTGACGAATCCATGTGCGCCCGGCGTCGCCTGTGCGCAGGATTGTGCCGCCGCGCCCGACGATCCAGCCGTCATCGTCGCTCGTGAATTGCACGCTGAGAAGCGTCGCGCGCACAGGAATCGTCACAGGAAACCACGTGTCGCCGCCGTCCGTCGTGCGCAGGATTGCGCCGCGTTCGCCGACTGCCCAGCCGATGCGGTTGTTGCGAAAGTCCACGTGATAAAGCGTCGCCGTAGTGTTCGAGCGTTGTTGCGTCCACGTTTCGCCGCCGTCAACTGTGTGCAAAATCGTGCCGCCTGCGCCGACGATCCAGCCGCGTTCGTCGTTGGCGAAATCAATGTGGATCAACTCTGCGCGCACAGGCACGGATTGGCGGACCCACGATGCGCCGCCGTCGTTTGTATAGAGCACAACGCTGTCCGTCACTTTTTCGCGGCGGCTGGCAGAGCCGACAACCCAACCCTTCTTTTTGCTTCCGAAACGTATGCTGTAAAGCTCCGGCTGCGCGCCGTCGAAAGCCTGCGCAGAGAAACGACTGTTCTCGCGCCACTCCGCGCCGCCGTTGCGCGTGCCGAAAATTGCGTTGCCCGCGAGCAGGAAACCTTCGTCACGATTGCGAAAATATACATCGTTGATGGCGTCGGCAGTGGCAACTTTCTGCCGCGCCCATGTTTCTCCGCCGTTTTCCGTGCGGCTGACGAATCCATCATCGCCAGCAATCCACCCGCGTTTGGAATCGACAAAGTAAACGGCATTCAAATCCTTCCCGGCGAGTCCGTGTCGAACGGCGCGCCAACCGCCCGCACGATTAATCATTGCTGTTGCGCTCGCAGCCACCGCGCACAAACTCACTAAGAGAAATAGCGCACAGCACTTTCGACGCAGGCGCATCGCGCTTTCATGTGTTCGTTCGATTCGCATTCAGTTTTTGACTCCGTAACGAATTTATCAGGCGCGCTGGCGAGGGAAAGAAAAGTTTTACGCGCGCGTGCTGCAAAGCAATATAAGCCCCTTTCATTTTCTCTTCAGACTGATTCTCGGTCAGTTCTCCGCATAATTCACATCTATTCAAAACTCCTGCCATGACAGCTATTTCGATTGCAGCCTGCCATTTTCGTTCTGCTTCGGCCTGCAAATCGTCTGCTCGTCCTAATTTTGCACCTCCATCCTCTTATAGATTACATCGATTCAACTAGACGCCCAACAATGCTTTGAGCGCCGATTCATCTATCACACGTAGGCCGAGCGCGTTTGCTTTGTCGAGTTTCGATCCGGCCTCTTCGCCCGCCACGACATAATCCGTTTTCTTGCTGACCGTCGAGGTCACGCGCCCGCCGCGCGCCTCAATAAGAGCACGCGCTTCGTCGCGCGTCATCGTTTCAAGCCGTCCGGTCAATACAAATTGCTTGCCCGCAAATTCTTCGGATGCGGCTGCACTGGCGATGTTGCCTTCAAGCTTTGTTTGCACGCCTGCCGCGCCCAAGCGTTCGCACAAATTTCGATTGCCTTCATCGTCGAACCAATCACGCACGCTCTGAGCAACCGTCAAACCAATCTCATGCACGGCGTCCATTTCTTCGACGCTCGCCGCTCCCAAAGTTTGCAGCGATCTGAAATTGCGCGCGAGAATCCCGGCGGTTCTTTCGCCGACGTGACGAATGCCTAGACCGTAAATCAAGTGCGGCAAATCCCGCGTCTTGCTCGCTTCAATTTCACGCATCAAATTCGCCGCAGACTTTTCCGCCTTGCGTTCGAGCGCAACGACATCTTCTAGACGTAGCTTGTAAATGTCGGCGACATCGCGCACCATCTTTTTCAAGACAAGTTGTTCCACTAAAGCTTCGCCCAAACCTTCGATACGCATTGCGCGGCGCGACGCATAATGCAAGAGACGCGCCTTCAATTGCGCGGGACAATCGGCGGCGACACAGCGCGCGACGACTTCGCCTTCGGGTCTCGAAACGAGGCCGCCGCATACAGGACACTTCTTCGGCATACGAAAAGGTTTTTCCGCGCCGGTGCGTTTCGATTCGACGACTTTGATTACCTTCGGAATAATCTCGCCGCTTTTTTCGATCAGCACAAAGTCGCCGGTGCGTATGCCGAGACGTTTTATTTCGTCCGCGTTGTGAAGCGTCGCGCGCGAAACGATTGTGCCCGCGAGTTGCACGGGTTCGAGATTGGCAACGGGCGTGAGCGCGCCTGTGCGCCCGACCTGCACGACGATGGAAAGCACCTGCGTCGTCGCCTGTCGCGCCGGATATTTATACGCAATCGCCCAGCGCGGCGCTTTCGTCGTCGCACCGAATTCTTCCTGAAGCGCTGTGGAATTTACTTTCACGACGACGCCATCAATTTCGTAGCCGAGTTCGTCGCGCTTGAATTCCATCTGCTCGCAAAACTGAATTACTTCGTTTATCGAAGCACACAACGCGCGGTTCGGATTAACTTGAAAGCCAGCTTGTTCGAGCGCGTTAAGAGCATCCCAATGCGTGGCAAAAGGCTTGCGCTCGCCCGCGAGGACATCGTAAGCGAACATGCCGAGTCGTCTCTTGGCGACGATCTTTGAATCGAGTTGGCGGATGGTTCCGGCGGCGGCGTTGCGCGGATTGGCGAAGCGCGGCAATTCTTCTTCTTCGCGTTCGGCGTTGATGCGCTCGAATTCGTTGCGCGGCAAATACGCTTCGCCGCGCACTTCCATATTGCGCAATTCTTTGTTCAATTTCGCGTCACTGATTTTTAAGCGCAGTGGAATAGCGCGAATCGTGCGAACGTTCGGCGTGACATCTTCGCCGCGTCGCCCGTCGCCGCGCGTTACGCCGCGCACAAGCAAACTTTCTTCGTAATGCAGCGAGATGGAAAGGCCGTCAATTTTGAGTTCCGCGACGTAATCGAAGTTGCGCCCGTCGGCTAATTTGCGGCAGCGTTCGTCGAAGCGGCGCAACTCTTCTATGTTGTAACTGTTTTCGAGCGACAGCATCGGGCGGCGATGCACGTATTCCGTAAAGCCTTCGACGGGTCGCCCGCCAACTCTCTGCGTCGGACTGTCGGGCGCGGCATATTCGGGATGCGCTTCTTCTAATTCACGAAGCCGCACAAGCAACGCATCATATTCGACATCGGAAATTTCCGGATTATCGAAAACATAGTAAAGCTCTTCGTGGCGGCCGACTTCCTCACGCAACGCTTCGATTTCATGCTTGATTGATTGACTGGCAGTCGGCAAAACTTCTCACACCTCTTTTGACGCTGAATGTTAAATGACAATGACGGCGCGCGTTTTTCTCATCATACAAAAACAGTGTGGATTGGCAAGCGCATTAATCGGCTGATTAATTGTCGGCGGATAATCGCGCGTGAGCCTTAACGCTTTTTGTCGGCGCATGTGTTTCAGTTTGTCCGAGATGATGGATTATGCGCCCGAAGAATTTGATGCTTTGCAGAAAATCATCGAGGCGTATGTTTTCATCTGCGCCGTGCGGGTTGGACGCGGCATAGCCTGCGCCGAAGGACACGACGGGCACGGGCGGGCTTGCCGTGCCGCAGACAGCGCCGACCGGCCCGCTTGTCGGATCGAGCGGATAAACAAGCGGCGCGACATTATAAACGGCTTCGGCGGATTCGATTGCCGCTCGCGCGACGGAACTTTGCGCGCTCGCTTTGGCGACGGGCGCGCCGCCGAGTTGGATGATTTCTATGTCTTGAAAATCGCGCGTGTTCAAATGAGCGCGCAGCAGTTTCAAGACAAGCTCCGGCGTTAAATCCGGCACGAGCCGAAAATCGAGCCGCGCCATCGCCGTGCCGGGCAAAACTGTTTTCGGCCCCGCTTCCGTGTGGCCTGTGCGTATGCCGCAGATGGTACAGGTCGCGCCGAAGATGTGTTCTTTAACGAGCGCGCGGCCTTTCATATCCCGCACCCAGTGACCGATGCGAAACTCCTTTTTGAGTCCCGCTTCGTCCAACTCGATAAGCTTCAGCGCGTCCGCGTCTTCCGCAGCGACGGGCGCGATGTGCGACGAAAAACCGTCAATCGTAATCACGCCTTTAGGCGAAGTGATCGTCGCCAGCGCCTGCACAAGCCGCCACGCAGGGTTAGGCACAATCGCGCCCCACTTGGAATGCAAATCAGCGCGCGCGCCCGTCACGCGCAGTTCGACGAACAAAATGCCTTTGAAGCCGAGGCTTATGACGGGGCGCTCGCGCGTGTCCTTCGCGCCTTCGTCCCAAATGCAGCCTTCGGCGCACAACAAATCCGCGTGTTCTTCCGTGAAGCGATAAAGACTAGGGCTGCCGATGCCTTCTTCGCCTTCGATGATGAAGCGCAGGCAAACGGGCAGCTTGCCGAACGTCTTTTGATAAGCTTCGACGGCGGCGAGACGCGCCACCAGATTGCCCTTGCTGTTAGCCGCGCCGCGCCCGTAGAGTTTGCCGTCCTTAACTTCGGCGGCAAAAGGCCCCGCAGACCAATCCGTTAAGTGACCGACAGGCGCGACATCGTAATGCCCGTAAACGATAAAGCAACGCGGGTGCGCACCGCATTCGCCGTAAATAATCGGATAGCCGCCATGCCCCATCTTAAAGACGCGCGTGCCTGCGCCCGTGCGCTGCAAAAGCTGCTCGACGGCTTCAGACATCGCACGCATTCCAGTACCGCGCGCCGCCACCGAAGGCATACGGCACAAAGCCTGCAGCCGCTCCGTAAACGAGCGCGCATGGCGATCAACATAACGATCAAAGCGCGTGAAAGGCATAAGTTGAAACGGTGGATAATGGTGAATCAGTGATAATGAAGAATTTGTTATGCCGCGCCTACCCACACTGCCATAGAAATTTACCTTTACGACCATCCTCAGAAATGAAAGCATAGCCTACGCCAGCATCACCGAAATTCACATAGAAAGGTACAGATGCTGAATCTAGCTGAAGCAGAAGACGCCAATCGCCACCTTCAGGATATTCTTCTCCCTGCAAAAACATTGGCGTACCGCCAACCTTTACCTCGTCGTAGGCTTCTCCATCCATGTCATCTTCAAACCCTCGCTCTGGATCATCTCCGAGCTTCAACTCTACAAAAAATTCGCAAGGAACCGGCTGTAATAATTCAGCTCCTTCTTGCTCTTTCATCTGATATAAACTTTGCCCGGTGGCGAGCGGATTAGTCGCTACGTTATCTCCGTTAGGTTGGATGACAACTGCATTCTCGCCAGAATCTGGCTCCCATGTGCCATCAACATAATCCTCGCCATCGGTCATGAAAATGTAAGCCATCTGGCCTTCAACAGCACCAAATATCTCCGGGTAAAGAGCGACCTGACAGATAAATCTCATCGGCTCGCCAGTTGCCTTACTCAACGGCCATTCAGGTTCAGCAATCCAAACAGGCTGGCCGCCGAATTTAGTAACTGGCTCTGTAATCGGACTAGAGGTTGGATGAAATGAGACGGAGTATTTCTTTTTCAACTAAATGCTCCCGCTAAGATTTAATCAAGAGGCATTACGACTAATTAGCCGACTTTGCCCTTCGCTTTTCCTGTTAGCCAAATCTCCTGCGGGCGCACGACCGGATGCACCAAGTGTACGCGCAGGCCTTCGACATCCGGGCGGTGTATGACGGCGGCGCGGCGGTGCGTGAGAAAAACGCAGAGGGCTTCTTCGGCAATCAGCTTTTGGATTTTGGCGTAAGCCTGCGCGCGATCCGTTCGGTTAATCAGCGTGCGTGCAGTCGTTGTCAATTCATCCACTTCAGGGATGCGCGCGACGCGTTGAAAAATCGAGTTGCGATGCTCGGAGTGAAACAAGCTGTATGTGAAATTATCCGAGTCGGCGTAGTCCGCATACCAGCTTACTTCCGCGAGCGAAGCGCGCCCGTTTGTCATCGCCTCCAACAATTCGGTTTTGCTTGCCGCGCGAATGGAACACTTGATGCCGACGCGCGAAAGCTGTTCACACATGACATCTCCGGCGGTTGTGCTGATCGCCTGTTCTGCAAACGAACGCCAAAGTTCGAGTGTCAGAGTGGTTGCGCCGTAGCCCGCTTCGGCAAGCAAGCGGCGCGCGCGTTCCGGGTCGTATTCGAGGCCGCGATAGGCAGCGTCGTAGCCGATCAGACCGGGCGGAATCGATCCCGCCGCGATGGTCGCAAGACTTCCGTAAGCCTGCTCGACGAGTTCCCGTTTGTTGATCGCGTGCGCCACCGCGCGGCGCACGCGCACGTCTTTGAACGGCGATTGTTCGGCGTTGAAAACAAGAAATTGCGTGTGCAGTTGCGGAGCCGCGACAACGCATGATTGCAGTTCGGAATCCGCTGTTGCCTGTCCGACGCGCTCGGCCATTTCTTCGCGCAGATAAGCAAGCTCGCCGCGCTGCAAATTCTCGAAAAGCTTGTCGCCTTCTTCTCCGAAGTTGACGCTGACGCTTTCGACGTAAGGCTTGCCGGATTCTCTATAATCGTCGTAGCGCTCAAACTCGATGCGCCCGGTTTCCCGATTAAATGATTGCAGACAAAAAGGGCCTGTCCCGATTGGATGATTTTCAAAGCGCGCGCCATTGTCCGGCTCGATTTCTTCGCGCGGCACAATCGCCGCGTGATGCAAGCACAACACGGGAAGAAACAAGGCGAAGGGCTGCATCAATTCCAGTTCAATAGTTCGCTTGCCAAGCGCGCGCGCGCCCGGCAACTCCTCTGTTTCGCCGCTTGCATATTCGGATGCGCCGACGAGGTTCATAAAAATCCATGCGCCCGGCGGCGAGTGACGCAAGGTGCGGCGCACGGAATAAAGAACATCTGCGGCTTCAAGCAAGCGCCCGTTGTGAAAGCGCACCGCGTCGCGCAAGTGAAATGTATAGGTGCGCCCGTCCGCTGAAATCTCCCAGCTTTCCGCGAGCGCGGGCGCAACCTCCGCGCTTTCGCCCGTACACACAAGCCCTTCCAGCACCAGACTCAAGACATCTATGCTGGCGACGGTGGATGTCACGAGCGCGTCGAGCGAAGGAATATCATCCGTCACGCCGTAAGCGATGTGCCCGCCGCGCACGGGTTGCGGCAAACGAAAGCCGCTCACGGAATCTCGCAAGGAAGCGGCTTCGTGATCGAGAAGTCCGGCGGTGTAGTTGATCTGGACAATGGAATTCTGGTTATGCGTGACGGCGTCGCGGATGACTTCGATGGCACGCAAGACTTCTTCCGTGCCGTTGTGCTGCTCGCCGACGGCTGTGCCGATTTGTTCGACGACTTCCGTGAGTTGTTCCATCGCCTGCGCAATATGCTTTGACGCGGCGGCCTGTTCCTGCATCGCGCGCCGCACCTGTTCGGTCAACTCCGCCATACGCACGGCGCGCTCGCCGATTTGCGTCGAAGTGCGCGCCTGCTCGGAAGTCGCGCGCTCGATTTCCTGCGCGCGTCGCCTGACCTGTCCCATTAATTCCGTGACTTGATGCGATTCGAGCGACTGCGTGGCGGCGGCCTCGGCGATCTGTCGTATCGCGGAAGCGGACAAGCCCGTTTTCCGGCTGATGTCATTCAGGGAAACGGCAGCGCGTTCGGCGAGCGCCACACCGTCATCTGCGAGTTGCTGATTTTGCGCGGCCTGCGTGGTCGCAGCGCCAACCGATTCGCGGACGCCTTTAATCAGTTCGTCAATCTCGTCTGTGGAGCGCGCCGTGCGTTCCGACAATTCTTTAATTTCTTCGGCGACGACGGCAAACCCGCGTCCCTGCTGCCCTGCCTGCGCCGCGAGAATACGCGCGTTCAAAGCAAGCAGATTTGTGCGGTCGGCGATTTCGTCTATGACGCGCGTGATCTGGCCGATGCGGTCGGAGCGCTCGCCCAGAGCGGCGATGGTTTCGGCAGCCTGTTCGATGCCGCGACGCGTCGCGCGCATGGATTCAGCCGTCTCCAATACAACGCTTGAGCCTTGCTCGGCGGAGACCTGCACTTCGTCTGCGAGCACAGCGGTTTCGCCGACGGCGATGCCGACGCGCTGCGTCGAATCGTCTATCGCGCGCATCGAACGCTCTGTTTCGTTTGTCGCGGCGGCCAAGGACTCGGTGGCGGCGGCGACGCTGCGCACGGACGCATCCATTTCTTCGATGGACGAAGCGGTTTCTTCGACAAACGATGTCAGCGCGTCGGAGTTAGCCGAAACTTCGTCAATGGAGGCAGCCATTTCGAGCGACGAAGTGGAAGTCGTTTGCGCTAACTGAGCGAGCGCGCTGACGGCTTCTGCGACGGCACGCGCCGAAGCGGAAATCTCTGCGATTGAACTAACTGTGGCATCAACTGAAGCGGCCTCGTCGCTCAAAGAAAGCGAGAGCACGCGCCCGCCTTCCAGCACCCTTTGCGCAAATGAATCGACGGAGTCGGCGGCGCGTTGCAAACGACTGATGGCGCGCCGCATGTTGCGCGCCATAGAGGTCAGTTCCGTCACGGCACGGCGTGACGCGGCGGGCAGATTTTCTTCGCCTGCGATGGCCGCTACGTCCGTCGCCAGATCGCCGCTTGCGAGTGTCGCAGCGATGCGCTCGATAAGGTCGGTGGCGGATTGAGTGCCGTTGCGCCGTCGTGCAGGAATTTTCCGCGAACGAATCTTCGCGCCTGATTTTGCCGGATGATCGGCATGAGTTCCGGCATCTGCGTCGGCGATTTCCGGCGTCGTGGCGGTAGTTTCGTTTTTGTTCGTCGTTGAATCCATAGCAGTAAATGTTTCAAGGAAAGCGAGCGCGAATCTCTCGCATCGCGCTCGCGTTGAAGGACT
>JAABUK010006142.1_pt1 | contig 18138 bp, 29 predicted proteins | sample 5559141 | NCBI WGS metagenome assembly JAABUK01 (sample SAMN10711869, study PRJNA513367) | rock metagenome | isolation source: Antarctica rocks | place: Antarctica: Victoria Land, Pudding Butte nord | collected 2016-01-03 | reverse complement strand
CGGGCGCCGTTCTGGTCGGGCTCGTGATATTTCAGGTCGCCGACGATCGGCGTGCCGAGGGCGACGCAATGCACCCGCAACTGGTGCGTCCGCCCGGTGATCGGCGACAATTCCAGCCAGGACAGGCGCTGCCCGGCGGTGTCGAGTGTGCGGTAATCCGTTACCGCCCGCTGCGCGTCCTCATCGTCGCGCGCCGCCGGCACGCTGCGCTCGCCGCGGGCGCCGGCATAGCGCAGCAACGGCAGGTCGATCCGCCCCTCCATCGGCGTCGCCCGGCCGCTCACCACGGCCCAGTAGGTCTTCTTGACGTCGCGCCCGCGGAACGCGGCGGCGAGCTTGCCCGCCACGCCCGGCGTGCGCGCCAGCAGCAGCACGCCGGAGGTGTCGCGGTCCAGCCGATGCACCAGCCGCGGCCGATGCGGGCTATCCAGCCGCAAGCCGTCCAGCATGCCGTCGAGATGCCGCGTGATGCCCGGGCCGCCCTGCACCGCCAGCCCGTGCGGCTTGTTGAGCACCAGCAGGTGCTCGTCGCGATAAAGGAGCATGTCCTCGAGCTCGCGAGCCACGGCCGCGTCGGCGCGCGGGGTCTCGGCCTCGGGCGGCGGATCCGGCAACGGCGGCACCCGTACCGCCTGGCCCGGCGCCAGCCGCGTCGCCGCCTCGGCGCGCTTGCCGTCGATCCGGATCTGGCCGGTGCGGCACAGCTTCTGGATCGCGCCCTGGGTTACAAAAGGAAAGTGCCGGCGGAACCAGCGGTCCAACCGGATCTCCGCCTCGTCCTCCGTCACCGCGCGCGTCTGGACGCTCACTCGTTCCGCTCCCGCCGCTGCTCTGCCCAATGTTCGAGCCGCCGCGCCAGCTCGCGCTCGAAGCCCTTGTCGCGCGGACGGTAGAAGTCCGGTCGCGCCATCCCATCGGGGAAGTAGTTCTGTCCCGAGAAACCGTCCTCGGCATCGTGGTCGTAGTCATAACCGGCGCCGTAGCCCAGCGTCTGCATCAACTTGGTCGGCGCGTTCAGGATATGCGCCGGCGGCATCAGGCTGCCCGTCGCCTTGGCACTCGCCGCCGCCGCCTTGGTCGCCATGTAGAGCGCGTTCGACTTTGGCGCGGTACCCAGATACACGATCGCCTGTGCAATCACGAGCTCGCCCTCGGGACTGCCGAGCCGCTCATAGGCCTCCCACGCCGCCATCGCCTGCACCAAGGCCTGCGGATCCGCCAAACCGATGTCCTCCGACGCGAACCGGACCAGGCGGCGGGCGATGTAGCGCGCGTCCTCGCCGCCGGCGAGCATGCGCGCATACCAGTAGAGGGCCGCATCCGGGTCCGATCCGCGCAGGGATTTGTGCAGGGCGGAGATGAGGTTGTAGTGCTCCTCGCGGTCCTTGTCGTAGAGCGCGGCGCGGCGGCCGATCACCTCGGCCAGCCCCGCCGCATCCAGCGCCGGCCCGTCCGGCATTGCCAGCAGCTGCTCGGCCATGTTCAGGACGTAGCGCCCGTCTCCGTCGGCCATGGCGCTCAACGCCGCGCGCGCCTCGGGCAGCACCGGAAGCGCGCGGCCGGCCTCGGCCTCGGCCCGCTGCAGCAGGCGCTCGAGCGCCGCCTCGTCCAGCCGGCGCAGCACCAGCACCTGGCAGCGCGACAGCAGCGCCCCGTTCAGCGCGAAGGACGGGTTCTCGGTCGTCGCGCCCACCAGCACGATGGTCCCGTCCTCGACCACCGGCAGGAAGCCGTCCTGCTGCGCCCGGTTGAAGCGGTGGACTTCGTCGACGAACAGGAGGGTGCGTTGACCGGCTTCACGCCGGCGCCGTGCCTCCTCGAAGGCGCGCTTGAGGTCGGCCACGCCGGAGAAGACGGCTGACAGCGAGACGAAATGCAGCCCGGCCGCGGCGGCCAATAGTCGCGCGATGGTCGTCTTGCCGACCCCGGGGGGGCCCCACAGGATGAGTGAGGCCAATGCCCCGCGATCGAGCATCCGGGTCAGCGTGCCTTCGGCACCGACGAGATGGTCTTGGCCGACGATCTCGGCCAGTCGAGCGGGCCGCAGCCGTTCGGCCAGTGGTCGCCCTGGCGTATCGGCCGTCGTCACGGCCCCGAACAGGTCGAGCGTGGAGCGGGAGGACATGGCCATTATTTAGGCTCGGGCGGCGCGCGATGCGAGCGCCGTGTGGCCCCGCTCTCGCCGAGAGCGGGGCGGGGTGGCGAGATTACTCTTCGCCGTCGTCGTCTGCGATGGTCTCGGGGCGCGGGCCGCTGTCGAGGCCCTTGGCGGCCGGGTCACGGTCGACGAGTTCGATGACGGCCATGCTGGCCGCGTCACCATAGCGGATGCCGGCGCGGAGCACGCGGCAATAGCCGCCCGGGCGGGCCTTGTAGCGCTCGGCCAGCGGGCCGAACAGCTTGGCGACCAGCTTCTCGTCCTGCAGTTTGGACAGCGCCTGCCGCCGTGCATGCAGATCGCCGCGCTTGGCCAGCGTGATGAGCTTCTCGGCCACCGGCCGCAGCTCCTTGGCCTTGGGCAGCGTGGTGGTGATCTGCTCGTGCTTCAGCAGCGCGTGGGCCATGTTGCGGAACATGGCTTCGCGATGGCTGCCTGTGACCCCAAGCTTGCGGCCGGACATCCCGTGGCGCATGTCGTCAAACTCCTAAAAAGGCTCGTCCAGCCGCTTGGCCAGATCTTCGATGTTTTCCGGCGGCCAGCCCGGGACGCTCATTCCGAGCGAGAGCCCCATCGCCGTCAGCACTTCCTTGATCTCGTTGAGCGACTTGCGTCCGAAGTTCGGCGTGCGCAGCATTTCCTGCTCGGTCTTCTGCACGAGGTCGCCAATATAGACGATGTTGTCGTTCTTCAAGCAATTCGCGCTGCGGACCGAGAGTTCGAGTTCGTCGACCTTGCGCAGGAGGTTGCGGTTGAACGGCAGATCGTCCTGCACCTCGTCCGGACGCGCCAGTTGCGGCTCGTCGAAGTTGATGAACAGTTGGAGCTGGTCCTGCAGGATGCGCGCGGCCAGGGCCACCGCGTCCTCGGGCGTCACCGCCCCGTTGGTCTCCACCTGCAGCAGCAGCTTGTCATAGTCGGTGACCTGGCCGACGCGGGTCGGCTCCACCTTATAGGACACGCGCTTGACCGGCGAATAGATCGCATCGATCGGGATCAGGCCGATCGGCGCGTCCTCGGGCCGGTTCGCCGCGGCCGGGACGTAGCCCTTGCCGAGATTGACCGTGAACTCCATGCCGAGCTTGACCCCGTCATCGAGGGCGCAGATCACCAGGTCGGGGTTCATCACCTCGATGTCGTGCCCGGTCTGAATCTGGCCGGCGGTGATGTCGCCCGGTCCGGTCGCCTGCAGCACCATGCGCTTCGGGCCCTCGCCATGCATCCGCAACGCGAGTTGCTTGATGTTCAGCACGATGTCGGTGACGTCTTCACGCACGCCGGGAATGCTGCTGAACTCGTGCAGCACGCCGTCGATCTGCACCGCGGTCACCGCTGCGCCCTGCAACGACGACAGCAGCACGCGCCGGACGGCGTTGCCGAGCGTCATGCCGAAGCCGCGCTCGAGCGGCTCGGCGACGACGGTGGCGACGCGATGGGGGTCGGAACCGGGCTCGACATCGAGCTTTTCCGGTTTAATCAGCGATTGCCAGTTCCTCTGGAGGACCATGCATCAGCTCCAAACATAAGTAGCGGCGCGGCCGCATGACCGCGCCGTGAAAATTCTTGTTCTTGCGGCTAGACGCGGCGGCGCTTGCGCGGCCGGCAGCCGTTATGCGGAATCGGCGTCATGTCGCGGATGGCGGAGATCGAGAAGCCGACCGCCTGCAACGCGCGCAGGGCGCTCTCGCGGCCGGATCCGGGCCCGCTCACCTCGATCTCGAGCTGCTCCATGCCGTGCTCGCGCGCCTTGCGGCCGGCGTCCTCGGCGGCCACCTGGGCTGCATACGGCGTCGACTTGCGGCTGCCCTTGAAGCCCTGCATTCCGGCGGACGACCAGGCGATCGTGTTGCCCTGAGCGTCGGTGATGGTGACCATCGTGTTGTTGAAGGTCGCGGCGACGTGGGCAACGCCGGAAATGATATTCTTGCGCTCTTTGCGACGAGGGCGCGCGGCGGGTTTCGCCATAGAGAATTCGTCCTAACGTATCAGAAGGGAAACTACTTGGTGATTTTCTTCTTGCCGGCGATCGCGACCGCCTTGCCCTTGCGGGTGCGCGCATTGGTATGCGTCCGCTGACCACGCACCGGCAGGCCGCGGCGGTGCCGCAGGCCGCGATAGCAGCCGAGGTCCATGAGCCGCTTGATGTTCATGGAAACTTCGCGCCGCAGGTCGCCCTCAACGCGGAAGTCCCGGTCGATCAACTCGCGAATCCGGAGCACCTCTTCGTCGGACAACTGGTTGACCCGGCGATCTTCGGGGATACCGAGCTTGGTGACGATCTCGTGCGCCTTGGCCGGGCCGATGCCGTAGATATACTGCAGGCTGACTTCGACCCGCTTGTTGGTCGGCACGTTAACACCAGCAATTCGCGCCACGCTATTCTCTCCTACGCACGCAGCCGGCAGCCGCGCGACAAACCGGGGGAACGAGCCCCCACAAAATTGGGCAGCGCCGGCTCTTTCAAGCCCGACGCAAGCCGCGTGTTATACGCTGCCGCCGCGCGAAGTCAACGCGCTGCGGTCAACTTGTCGTGACCACGCACGTCGGCCAGGATTGCTTCCAGCTCGGTCGTGACATGGTCGATGTCGGCCATCCCATCCACGGTCATCAGGCGGCCGGCCGCAGCGTAGTGCGGCAGGATCGGCGCGGTCTGGCTGTGGTAGGCGGCCAGCCTTGTGCCGACCGTCTCGCGGGTATCATCGGCCCGGCGAATGAAATCATGGCTGCCGCACACATCGCATACGCCATCGACATGCGGGCGCTTGAAGCTGTCGTGGTAGCCGGTGCCGCACTTGGCGCAGGTGAACCGGCCGGCGATGCGGTCGGTCAGCGCGGCGTCGTCGACCTTGAGTTCGATCACCGCGTCGATCTGCTTGCCCGCCCGCGCCAGCATGGCGTCCAGCGCCTGGGCTTGCGGCACCGTGCGCGGGAAGCCGTCGAGGATGAACCCGGCCGAGGCATCCGGCTGGCGGATGCGGTTCTCGATGATCGAGATAATCAGCGCATCGGGCACCAACTCGCCGGCTTCCATGATCGCCCTGGCCTGCTCGCCGATCGCGCTGCCGGCCTTGACCTCGGCCCGGAGCATGTCCCCGGTCGAGATCTGCACCAGTCCATGCACCTGTTCGAGCCGCTTGGCCTGTGTCCCCTTTCCGGCGCCGGGCGGGCCCAGCAGGATCAGGTTCATCGCGCGCGGCCTTTCACCCGGGACTTGCGGATCAACCCTTCATACTGATGCGCCAGCAGATGCGACTGGATCTGCGTCACCGTGTCCATCGTCACCGAGACGATGATCATCAGGCTGGTGCCGCCGAAATAGAACGGGACGGCGTATCGGCTGATCAGGATCTCCGGCAGAAGGCAGACCGCGCAGAGGTAGAGCGCGCCAATCGTGGTCAGGCGGGCCAGGATCGTGTCGAAATATTGCGACGTGTTCGAGCCGGGACGGACGCCCGGGATGAAGCCGCCATACTTCTTGAGATTGTCGGCGGTCTCCTCCGGATTGAACACCACCGCGGTGTAGAAATAGGAGAAGAAGATGATCATCGCCGCGTAGGTGATCAGATACGCCGGCTGGCCGTGCGACAATTGCTGGCCGAACCAGGCCAGCCAAGAATTCGGGCTCTGCTGCGAGAACCCGGCGACCGTCGCTGGGATCAACAGGATCGAGCTGGCGAAGATCGGCGGGATGACGCCCGCCGTGTTCACCTTGAGCGGCATGTGGGTGGAGTCGCCGCCGAACATGCGCTGCCCGACCTGGCGCTTGGGATACTGGATCACGACCCGGCGCTGCGCCCGTTCCATGAACACCACGAACGCCACCACCAGCACCGCCAGGATCATGAAACCAACGATGAACACCGGCGACAGCGCCCCGGTGCGGCCGAGTTCGAGCAGGTTGGCCAGCGCGTGCGGCAGGTTGGCGACGATACCGGCGAAGATGATCAGGCTGGTGCCGTTGCCGACCCCGCGCGAGGTGATCTGCTCGCCGATCCACATCAGGAACATGGTGCCGCCGACGAGAGTCACGACGCAGGACACGCGGAAGAACAAGCCGGGATCGATCACCGCCGAGCCGAACTGCCCGCGCATGCCTTCGAGGCCGATCGCGATCCCGTAGGACTGCACCAACGCGATCAGCACCGTCAGATAGCGGGTATATTGGTTGAGCTTCTTGCGCCCCGACTCGCCCTCCTTCTTGAGAGCTTCGAGCGACGGGATCGCCGCCGACATCAGCTGCACGATGATGCTGGCCGAGATGTAGGGCATGATGTTCAGCGCGAACACGGTCATGCGCCCGAGCGCCCCGCCGCTGAACATGTCGAACATGCCCAGGATGCCGCCGCCATGCTGGGCCAGTAGCTCGCCCATCACCGACGCGTCGACGCCGGGCACCGGGATGTAGGTGCCGAGCCGGTAGACCAGAAGCGCACCCAGGGTGAACCAGATACGCTTCTTGAGTTCGGTCGCCTTCGCCAGCGTACCGAAATTCATGCTGGATGCGAGTTGCTCGGCCGCTGAGGCCATGGACGGACCCTCTCGGAAAGACGGTGCCGGACCACGCTCAGCTCGTCAGGGGCTCAGCTCGTCAGGCGCCGCACTGCCCTCTTATATGCGGCCCCTGCGGGCCGGGCACAATCTTTACAGACGCCAGCGTCAGGCCGCCGGCGCTTCGGCTTCCGTCTCGGCGTCCGTCTTGACCGTCGTCGTCACCGTTCCGCCGGCCTTTTCGACCGCCGCGATCGCCGCCGCCGATGCACCCGACACCGTCACGCGGACGCTGCGGGTGATCTCGCCCTTGGCCAACAAGCGCACTCCGGCCAACCGGCCGATCCGCACCAGCCCGGCCGCCACCAAGGCCGCCTCGGTGATCGCCGTATTGGCGTCCAGACGGCCGGCCTCGACCGCCTTGTCGATCGAGCCGACATTGATCGGCGCATATTCCTTGCGGAACAGATTATGGAACCCACGCTTGGGCAAGCGGCGATAAATCGGCAGCTGGCCGCCTTCGAAGCCGTTCAGCGCCACGCCTTCACGAGCTTTCTGGCCCTTGACGCCCTTGCCGGACGTCTTGCCCTTACCGGAGCCGATGCCGCGCCCGAGCCGCTTGGACTTGAGGTGCGCCCCCGGGTTGTCCCGGATCTCGTTCAGCTTCACTTGACGTCCTCCACCTCGATAAGGTGCTTGACCCGACCGATCATGCCGCGGACCGAGGGCGTGTCCTCGAGCTCGCGCGTGCGGCGCAGCTTGCCCAGGCCAAGCCCGGTCAAGGTCTGCACCTGGTCCTTCTTACGGCCCAGGCCGGACCGCACCTGCGTCACCCGAACGGTGCGCTTGACCGGGTTATCCGACATCGGCCATCACCTCTGCCCCGGCGCCATCGCGCTTGCCCAAGATTTCCGTGACCTTCTTGCCGCGGCGCGCGGCCACCGAACGCGGGCTAGCGCACCTTGTCAGGGCCGCGAAGGTGGCCTTGACCATGTTGTGCGGATTGCGGCTGCCGAGCGACTTGGCGACCACGTCGTTGATCCCCAGCGTCTCGAACACGGCGCGCATCGGGCCGCCGGCGATGATGCCGGTGCCGGCCGCGGCCGAGCGCAGCACGACATGGCCGGCACCAAACAAGCCCTCAACGTCATGATGCAGCGTGCGGCCTTCCTTCATCGGCACGCGGATCATGCCGCGCTTGGCCCGCTCGGTCGCCTTGCGGATCGCCTCCGGCACCTCGCGCGCCTTGCCGGCGCCGTAGCCGACGCGGCCTTTCTGATCGCCGACCACCACCAGGGCGGCAAACGCGAATCGGCGGCCACCCTTGACCACTTTGGCGACGCGGTTGATCGTCACCAGCTTGTCGATGAGCTCGTCACCGTCGCGATCCCGCTCTCCGCCGCGCTCGCGGTCGCGCCCGCGGCCGCCGCCTTCCCGTGCTTCACGTGCCATGACTATCGATCCTTAAAACGCCAGCCCGCCTTCGCGGGCCGCGTCGGCCAGCGCCTTGACGCGGCCATGATACAGATACGACCCGCGATCGAACACGACCGCGGTCACGCCGGCGGCCAATGCCCGCTCGGCCACCAGCTTGCCGACGGCGGCGGCCGCATCCTTGTCGGCGCCCCCCTTCAGCTCCGGCTTGAGGCCCTTGTCGAGGCTTGACGCAGCGGCCATCGTCCGGCCCTGCACATCGTCAATCACCTGCGCGTAGATATGTTTGCCGGAGCGGAACACCGACAGCCGCGGCCGGCCGATGGCCTTCTTGCGGAGTTGGAAGCGCAGGCGCTGGCGCCGGCGCAGCCTGAGATCTTGCGGAGCGCTCATCTTACTTCTTCTTGCCTTCCTTGCGCCGGATCTGCTCGTTGTCGTAGCGCACGCCCTTGCCCTTATACGGCTCAGGCGGGCGGAACCCGCGGATCTCGGCGGCGACCTGACCAACCTGGCGTTTATCCGTGCCCGTGACCGTGATCGAGGTCGGGCGCGGCGTGGTGATGGTGATGCCTTCCGGCACCGGATAGACGACGTCGTGCGAGAAGCCGAGGTTGATGACCAGGTTCTTGCCCTGCACCGAAGCGCGGAAACCGGTGCCCTGGATCTCCATCGTCTTGGAGAACCCGTCGGAGACGCCCTTGACCATGCTGGCGACCAGCGCGCGGGTGGTGCCCCACATCATGCGCGCCTGGTTGTCGTTGCGACGCGGCGCGACCGAGACGAGATTGTCCTCGACCTTGGTCTCGACATTGTCGGACAGCTTCAGGCTCAAGGTGCCGAGCTTGCCCTTGGCCGAGAGGATGCCGTTGGCGATCGCCACCGACACGCCCGCCGGAACGGGGACGGGATACTTGCCTACGCGTGACATAATGCCCTCCCTTTCCTAGAAGACGCGGAACAGAACTTCGCCGCCGACATTGGCAGCGCGCGCCTCGCCATCCGACAGCACGCCGCGCGGCGTCGACAGGATGGAGACGCCGAGACCGGCATAGACGCGCGGCAGGTCGGCGATGGCCGAATAGACGCGGCGGCCGGGCTTGCTGACGCGGGTGATCTCTTTGATCACCGGCTCGCCGTCGGTGTATTTCAGCTCGATGCGCAGTTGGTTCACGCCGGGGCGGACCTGCTCGGCGGTGTAGCCGCGAATGTAGCCTTCACGCTTGAGCGCCTCGAGCGCGTTGGCGCGCAGCTTGCTGGCGGGTGCCACGCAGCTGGTGTGCCGGCTGCGCTGCGCGTTGCGGATGCGGGTGATCATGTCGCCCAGCCCGTCGGTCATCATCGGCCGGGTTCCTTACCAGCTCGCCTTGACCATGCCGGGGAGTTGCCCCGAGCTGGCCAGTTGACGGAGCATCATCCGCGACAGCTTGAACTTGCGATAGTTGCCGCGGGCGCGGCCAGTCAGCGCGCAGCGCAGGCGCACGCGCACCGCGGCGCCGTTGCGCGGCAGCTCGGCGAGCTTCAACGTCGCGGTGAAGCGATCCTCGACCGGAAGGCTCCGGTCCATCACCACCGCCTTCAACTCCGCCCGCTTTGCCTTGTCGCGCGCCGCAAGATAAGCGCGCTTCTCGTTGCGGTTCACGGATGATGTCTTGGCCATCTCACTCTACTCCTTGGAACCTGCCGGAACCCATGATCTCGTCATGCACCCTGGCGGTTTTCCGTTTGAATTCAGGTGGCGAAGGGAACGTCGAGCGCTTTGAGCAACGCCTTGGCTTCGTCGTTCGTCTTGGCCGTGGTCACGAAGATGATGTCCATCCCGCGGATGTCGGTCACCTTGTCGTACTCGATCTCCGGGAAGATGATCTGCTCTTTGACGCCCATGGCGAAGTTGCCGCGGCCGTCGAATCCCTTGCCCTGCGGAATGCCGCGGAAGTCGCGCACGCGTGGCAGCGCAATCGTCACCAACCGGTCCAGGAACTCGTACATCCGGGCGCGCCGCAGCGTCACTTTGCAGCCGATGGCCAGACCTTCGCGGATCTTGAACCCGGCGATCGCCTTCTTGGCCAGCGTCTTGACCGGCTTCTGGCCGGCGATCAGCGTCAATTCGGCCAGCGCCGCATCGAGCTTCTTTTGGTCGCCCGCCGCCTCGCCAACGCCCATGTTCAGCACGATCTTCTCGAGCTTAGGCACCTGCATCGGGTTCGCGTAGCCGAACTGTGTCTGCAGCTTGGCGCGGATCTCTTCGCGATAGCGCTGCTGCATCCGCGGCAATTGCTTCGTCTCGCTCGCCGTCTGTTTCGTCTCGCTCATTGACCTAACCCTCGATCACGGCGCCGGTGGACCGGTTGACGCGGACCTTGCGGCCGTCGTCCAGCACCCGGAAGCCCACGCGCGTCGGCTTGTCCGTCTTGGGATCGATCAACGCGATGTTCGAGAGGTGGATCGTGGCCTCCTTCTCGATGATCCCGCCGGGCTGCCCCATCCCGGACGGCTTGGTGTGACGCTTGGCAATGTTGACGCCCTGTACCACGGCACGATCAGCCTTCGGCATCACGGTCAGCACTTCACCGCGCTTGCCCTTGTCGGCCCCAGTGATGACGACGACGCGGTCGCCCTTGCGAATGCGCGCGGCCATCACAGCACCTCCGGCGCGAGGGAGATGATCTTCATGAACTTCTTGCCGCGCAACTCGCGCACCACGGGTCCGAAGATGCGGGTGCCGATCGGCTCCTGCTGCTTGTTGATCAGCACGGCCGCGTTGCGGTCGAAGCGGATGGCGCTGCCATCGGCGCGCCGCACCGGGAACGAAGTGCGCACGATCACGGCCTGATGCACGTCGCCCTTCTTCACCTTGCCGCGCGGGATCGCTTCCTTGATCGACACGACGATGACGTCGCCGACCGAGGCGGTCTTACGCTTGCTGCCGCCCAGCACCTTGATGCACTGGACCCGGCGCGCGCCGGAGTTGTCGGCGACTTCGAGGTTGGATTCGACTTGGATCATCGCTCAGCTCCTCAGGCGGACGGCGACGCGGGCTCGGCGCCAGCCGTCTCGGCATGCGCCGGGAGCGAATGGGCCGGAACCGCGTCCTCGTGGCTCCGCGGCGGCGGCGGGCTGAACCCGCGTGGCCGCTCGACCGCCTCGCCGTTGCGTTCGATCAACAGCCAAGACTTGTTTTTACTGATCGGGCGGCATTCCTCGATCCGCACGGCGTCGCCTTCCTTTGCCAGGTTGGTTTCGTCGTGCGCGGCATACTTCTTGGACCGGCGAATGAACTTCTTATACAGCTTGTGCTGAATCCGGCGCTCGACGATCACCGTGATCGTCTTGTCCATCTTGTCGCTGGTCACCCGACCCGTGAGGACGCGCCTCGGCATCGTCCGTACTCCTCTAATTCTTCGCGGCCGGGCGCGCTTGCCCGGCCGCGGTGGAGCGCTTCTGCTCCGCCATGATGGTCTTGATGCGCGCGATGTCGCGACGCACTTCGCGCACCCGCCCGACGCCCTCGAGCTGTCCGGTGGCGCGCTGGAAACGCAGGTTGAACTGCTCCTTGCGAAGGTCGAGCAGCACCTGCGGCAGGGTGTCGGCGCCCTTGGCGCGGATGTCGGTCGGCTTGGTCATCAGGCGTCCCCGATCCGGGTCACGAACTTGGTACGGATCGGCAGCTTGGCCGCGCCCAGCGACAACGCCTCGCGCGCCAACTCGGGGGCGACGCCGTCGATCTCGAACATGATGCGTCCGGGCTTGACGCGGCACACCCAGAACTCCGGGCTGCCCTTGCCCGAGCCCATCCGCACTTCGGCCGGCTTGGCCGACACCGGCACGTCCGGGAAGATCCGGATCCAGACGCGACCGGCACGGCGCATCGAACGCGTAATCGCGCGCCGGGCCGCCTCGATCTGCCGCGCGGTGACCCGCTCGGGCTGGAGCGCCTTGAGGCCGAACGCGCCGAAGTCGAGCTGCGTGCCGCCTTTGGCCAGGCCGTGGATGCGGCCCTTATGGGCCTTGCGGTACTTGGTCCGCTTCGGAGAAAGCATGTCCTCAGTCCTTCTTAGCGCTGCGGCGCTTGCTCAGCCGCGCGCCGGTCTTGCGCCATCGGGTCTTGCGTGAGGATCTCGCCCTTGAAGATCCAGACCTTCACGCCGCACGTGCCATAGGTCGTCTTCGCGGTGGCGATGCCGAAGTCGATGTCGGCGCGGAGCGTGTGCAGCGGCACCCGACCCTCGCGATACCACTCGACCCGGGCGATCTCGGCGCCGCCGAGACGGCCGGCGCAGTTGATCCGGATGCCCTGGGCGCCCAGACGCATCGCCGACTGCACCGCGCGCTTCATCGCGCGGCGGAATGCAACGCGGCGCTCGAGCTGCTGAGCGATGTTTTCGGCCACCAGCGTCGCGTCGATCTCCGGCTTGCGGATCTCGACGATGTTCAGGCTGACCTCGGCCCGCGCCATCTTGGCCAGCTCCTTGCGGAGAAACTCGATGTCCTGGCCCTTCTTGCCGATGACCACACCGGGCCGCGCGGCATAGATCGTCACGCGCGGCTTCTTGGCCGGGCGTTCGATCACAACGCGGGAGACGCCGGCGCCGGAGAGCTTGCCACGCAGGTAGGTGCGCAGCTTCAGGTCCTCGAGCAGCAGCTTCGAATAATCGCGACCCGCATACCAGCGGCTGTCCCAGGTGCGATTGATGCCGAGCCGAAGACCGATCGGATTGACTTTATGTCCCATGACTACGCCGCCTTCTCCTGGGAGCCCGCATCCTGCGACTGCTCGGACACCACGATGCGCAGATGGCTGAACCATTTCTCGATCCGCGACGCACGGCCGCGACCGCGCGCGTGGAACCGCCGCATGACGATCGACTTGCCGACCTCGGCGCGGCTGACGACCAGGCGGTCGACGTCGAGCTGATGGTTGTTCTCGGCGTTGGCGATCGCGCTCTCGAGCGTCTTGCGAACCTGCTGGGCGATGCGCCGCTTGCTGAACGTCAGCGTGGCGACCGCCTGGCTGGCCGGCTTGTTGCGGATCAGCCCGGCCACGACGTTGAGCTTCTGCGGGCTGATGCGCACGTTGCGCAGCACCGCCATCGCTTCGGTTTCCGCAAGCGTGCGGGGATGCTTCGGCTTGCTCATCTCAGCCCCGCTTCGCCTTCTTGTCGGCCGTGTGGCCGGTGAACGTCCGCGTCGGCGAGAATTCGCCGAACTTGTGGCCCACCATGTTCTCGTTGACCTGCACCGGCAGGAACTTGTGGCCGTTATAGACCCCGAAGGTCAGGCCCACGAACTGCGGCAGGATCGTCGAGCGGCGCGACCAGATCTTGATGATCTCGTTGCGGCCCGAATTGCGCGACGCCTCGGCCTTGCCCAGCAAGTACCCGTCGACGAACGGGCCCTTCCATACGGAACGGGTCATCTTAGTGCTTCCCCTTCGGACGCCGGCGGATGATCAGGCCGGCAGTCCGCTTGTTGGTACGCGTCTTGTAGCCCTTGGTCGGCTTGCCCCACGGGGTCACCGGGTGGCGGCCGCCCGACGTGCGGCCTTCGCCGCCGCCGTGCGGGTGGTCGACCGGGTTCATCACGACGCCGCGGTTGTGCGGACGGCGGCCCATCCAGCGGGCGCGGCCGGCTTTGCCGAGCTTCTCGTTCTGGCGGTCCGGGTTGCTGACCGCGCCCACGGTCGCCATGCACTCGGCCCTTACCAGGCGTAGCTCGCCAGACTGCAACTTGACCTGGGCGTAACCGGAGTCCTTGCCGACCAGCTGGGCGTAGGTGCCGGCCGCCCGCGCCATCTTGCCGCCGCCGCCGATCTTGAGCTCGACGTTGTGCACGATGGTGCCGACCGGCATCGCCGCCAGCGGCATCGCATTGCCCGGCTTGATGTCGACGCGCGACCCGGCCACGACCTTGTCGCCGGCCTTCAGACGCTGCGGCGCCAGGATGTAGCTCAGCTCGCCGTCGTCATACTTGACCAGCGCGATGAACGCCGACCGGTTCGGGTCGTATTCCAGACGCTCGACCGAGGCCGCAACGTCATACTTCCGACGCTTGAAGTCGACGGTGCGATAGGATTGCTTGTGCCCGCCGCCGCGGAAGAACGACGTCGTCCGCCCGTGGTTGTTGCGGCCGCCGGACTTGGTCTTGCCCTCGGTCAGCGTCTTGACCGGCTTGCCCTTCCACAGCTCGCTGCGGTCGATCAGGACCGTGCCGCGCAGGCTCGCGGTGACCGGGTTGAATTGCTTCAGTGCCATCTCTCAGTTCCTCAGCCGGCCCGGGTCACGCCAGACCGGTAGACATGTCGATCGACTGTCCATCGCCCAACTGCACATAGGCCTTCTTGACGTCCGACCGGACGCCCGGGCGGCCGCGAAAGCGCTTGACCTTGCCCTTCTGCACCAGCGTGTTCACCGCGACGACCGACACGCCGAACAAACCCTCGACCGCCGCCTTGATCTCCGGCTTGGTGGCATCGATCGACACCCGGAACGCGACCTGGTTGCGCTCCGTCATCATCGTCGCCTTCTCGGTGATGACCGGGCTGCGGACCACTTCGAACATCCGCTCCCGCGACATCGTCGCGGCGCGCTTGCGCGCGGCCAGAACCTGACGCGTGCTCATGCCGCCTTCTCCGCATGCACCGGGTCAAGCCGGGCCTTGAGGCCCTCCAGCCCGGAGGCCGTCACGACCAGCAGATCGTGGCGGACGATGTCATAGACGTTGGCGCCGATGGTCGGCAGCACGTCGATCCCGATCACGTTCCGCGCCGCGCGCAGGAAGCCCTCGTCGACCGTGCCGTCCACGACAAGCGCGCTCTTCCAACCGATCGCCTTGAGCTTGGCCGCCAGATCCTTGGTCTTGCCGCTGCCGCCGGCGACGCCGTCGAGCACGACGACTTTGCCCTCCGCCTGCTTCATCGACAGCGCGCAGATCAGGCCGAGGCGACGAACTTTCTTCGGCAGATCGAAACCGTGGTCGCGCACGACCGGACCGTGGACCACGCCACCGGTGCGGAACTGCGGCGAACGCAAGCTGCCCTGACGAGCATTGCCGGTGCCCTTCTGCTTATACGGCTTCTTGGTCGTGCCCGACACTTCGCCCATGCCCTTGGTACGATGCGTGCCAGCGCGGCGCTTCATCAGCTGCCAGTGCATGACGCGGGCGATGATGTCCGGACGCACCGTGGCGCCGAACAACGCCTCCGGCAGCTCCGCCGATCCGGCCGCCGCACCATCGAGCGTCTTCATCTCAATTTGCATGATTACGCCTCAGCCCCTTCGGCTTGCGCGGGCGCGGCCGTCCCGAGCAGCGCGGCCGGATACGGCACGCCTTCCGGACGCTTCCGCTTGATCGCGTCGCGCACCATCACATAGCCGTCCTTGGCGCCCGGCACCGAGCCGCGCACCATCAGCAGGCCGCGCTCGACGTCGACCGCGGCGATCTCGACGTTCAGCGTCGTGACCCGCTCGTTGCCCATCTGGCCCGGCATCTTCTTGTTCTTGAAGGTCTTGCCCGGGTCCTGCCGGTTACCGGTCGAACCCAGCGAGCGGTGGCTGACCGAGACGCCGTGCGAGGCCTCGAGGCCTCGGAAGTTCCAGCGCTTCATGCCGCCGGCAAACCCCTTGCCCTTGCTGGTGCCGCAGACGTCGACTTTTTGGCCGACGAGGAAGTGCGCCGCGCTCAGCGACTGTCCGGGTTCGAGCAGCGCGTCCGGGGCGACCCGGAATTCGACCAGCTTCTTCTTCGGCTCGACCTTGACGCGGGCGTAGTGACCCTTGTTCGGCTGCGTCACGTTCTTGACCTTGGCGCGGCCCCAGCCGAGCTGCACGGCCGTGTAGCCGTCCCGCTCCTCGGTCCTCGCATCCACGACCTGCACCTCGTCGAGGTGCAGCACGGTGACGGGCACGTGCGTCCCATCGTCCTTGAACAGCCGGGTCATCCCCAATTTCTTGGCGATCAGCCCTGTACGCTTCGTTTCGCGCATCCCACCGAACCTTAGAGCTTGATTTCGACGTCCACGCCCGAGGCGAGGTCGAGCTTCATCAGCGCGTCCACCGTCTGCGGCGTGGGTTCGACGATGTCGAGGAGGCGGCGATGGGTCCGGATCTCGAACTGCTCGCGGCTCTTCTTGTCGACGTGTGGCGACCGGTTGACCGTGAACCGCTCGATATGCGTGGGCAGCGGGATCGGGCCACGGACCCGCGCACCTGTCCGCTTTGCGGTGTTGACGATCTCGCGCGTGCTGTTGTCCAGCACGCGGTGATCATACGCCTTGAGGCGGATGCGGATGTTCTGGTTGTCCATGGCCCTAACCCAAAACCCTCTTTAAGTCACTGCTTACTGGGTGATGCTGGCGACGACGCCGGCGCCGACGGTGCGGCCACCCTCGCGAATGGCGAAGCGCAGCCCGTCATCCATGGCGATCGGCGCGATCAGCGTCACATCCATCGACACGTTGTCGCCCGGCATCACCATCTCGGTGCCCTCCGGCAGCTCGACCACACCGGTCACGTCGGTCGTGCGGAAGTAGAACTGCGGACGGTAGTTGGTGAAGAACGGCGTGTGACGGCCGCCCTCTTCCTTCGTCAGGATGTAGGCCTCGGCCTTGAACTTGGTGTGCGGCGTGATGCTGCCGGGCTTGGCCAGAACCTGGCCGCGCTCCACGTCCTCGCGCTTGGTGCCGCGCAGCAGGGCGCCGATGTTGTCGCCGGCCTCCCCGCGGTCGAGCAGCTTGCGGAACATCTCGACGCCGGTGACGATCGTCTTGACCGTGTTCTTGATGCCGACGATCTCGACTTCGTCACCCACGTTGACGATACCACGTTCGATACGGCCGGTCACCACGGTGCCGCGGCCGGAGATGCTGAACACGTCTTCGATCGGCATCAGGAACGGGCGGTCGGTCGCGCGGAGCGGCTGCGGGATATACTTGTCGACTTCGGCCATCAGCGCCGTGATCGCCTCTTCGCCCAGCTCGGGGTTCTTGTCCTCGAGTGCCATCAGCGCCGAGCCCTTGACGATCGGAATGTCGTCGCCGGGATATTGGTAGGAGGACAGGAGCTCGCGCACCTCCATCTCCACCAGTTCGAGCAGCTCGGGATCGTCGACCATGTCGACCTTGTTGAGGAACACCACCAGCGCCGGCACGCCGACCTGGCGTGCGAGCAGGATGTGCTCGCGGGTCTGCGGCATCGGGCCGTCGGCGGCGGACACGACCAGGATGGCGCCGTCCATCTGCGCGGCGCCGGTGATCATATTCTTCACATAGTCGGCGTGGCCAGGGCAGTCGACGTGCGCGTAGTGGCGGTTGGCGGTCTCATACTCGACGTGCGCCGTCGAGATGGTGATGCCGCGGGCCCGCTCCTCGGGTGCCTTGTCGATCTGATCGTACGCCGTGAACGTCGCGCCGCCGCTCTTGGCAAGGACCTTGGTAATCGCTGCCGTCAGCGACGTCTTGCCGTGGTCGACGTGGCCGATCGTGCCGATGTTGCAATGCGGCTTGTTGCGCTCGAATTTCGCCTTCGCCATGTCCTGTCTCCGTTGCCCCGAAGGGCCCCTCGTTGGGTGGTGTTACCAGCGTCGTAAAGTGGGTCTTACCAGCGGTAGTGGCTGAACGCCTTGTTGGCTTCCGCCATCCGGTGGGTGTCTTCACGCTTCTTGACGGCCGATCCGCGGTTGTTGACCGCGTCATGCAACTCGTTGGACAGCCGGTCTTCCATCGTGTGCTCGCCCCGCTTGCGTGCACTGTCGATCAGCCAGCGAATTGCCAGCGCCTGGCGCCGCTCCGTGCGGACCTCGACCGGCACCTGATAGGTCGCACCGCCGACCCGGCGGCTGCGGACCTCGACGGCCGGCTTGACGTTGTCCAGCGCCTCGTGGAACAGGCGCACCGAGTCGCCCGTCGGGCCGCCCCGCTTCTTGAGCACTTCGAGCGCGCTGTAGACGATCGTCTCAGCGGTCGACTTCTTCCCATCATACATCAGCGCATTCATGAAGCGCGTGATGACGATATCGCCGAACTTCGCGTCCGGCAGGATCTCGCGCTTAACGGCGCGGCGGCGGCG
>JAABUK010006141.1_pt1 | contig 18141 bp, 25 predicted proteins | sample 5559141 | NCBI WGS metagenome assembly JAABUK01 (sample SAMN10711869, study PRJNA513367) | rock metagenome | isolation source: Antarctica rocks | place: Antarctica: Victoria Land, Pudding Butte nord | collected 2016-01-03 | reverse complement strand
TTGACCATCACAGATGTCAGGTGCAGCAATGACATCAGGCGCACAGCGTATGTCAGGTCACATCAAAGCAGATGCAATACAGCAGGTTTATACACAGGCTTGAGACAGCTCCAGCACTGCACTGTATTGACGAAAGCATTAGGCAGCCGCAACAGCAGTAAAGCCTACTCATGCCTTGCTCTATGCAAATGTCTTCTGCCAACAGGTAGCACATATGCCCGAGCCTGAGGCCAAATGACAGCATGCTCAACCTGTGCAATATGAGATGTGGCTGCAGAGCATGCAAATATATAGTACACAGTTGCATACGTATGCAACCGCCTCAAGCAGGTGCAGGCTACACTTGTTGGCAGTCGCGATCTGGGGGTTGACTGTGCAGATTGAGTACCACGGCTTTGGCTTGACTGTACCTGTAGAGAAGCTGACAACCAGCACCATCTCAAAGGCTCTGCAGCGCGTTTTGCAGGAGCCGCACTTTCAGGTGAGGTCAAAAAATGTGGCTTCCTATATGGGTCTGTAGACTAATTGCCATACCTCCGCAACATCTGTATTAGCTATGAGGCTGATGAGCCTTGCAAGGGTGTTGTGCATCGCTTGATAGGCTGCTAAATGTGTATGATCAGGCCTGTGGTGTATGCAAGCCACCAATGTGGGGTGCTCTCTGCTTGGCTTGATATCAAGCATTGCACTTGGTCTGCAAGACAGAAGTTGCCTCTGAGTCCCTTAGGCAGAACTGCTTTGTATTTCCAGAGAGGTGCAATAGTGAGAGTGGAAGACATAGAGTATAGCATCCATTCATTACAAGTCATGCTTGTCAAGCATGAGGCCAGCATTGTTGTGCAAGTTTGGTCATCAAAAATAGCAAACATAGCTTACCCTATGTAGTACATACACCTTTTTTTGTACAAGTAGGATGTGTTTTTTTGCTCTCCTTGTTGCATAGCTGAGTGTGCATAAGCCGTGTGCATGCGCAGGCCAATGCAAACAAGGTTCAGAAACGACTGATCAACAAGCCACAGCACCCAGCAGAGTTGGCAGCTGACATTGTAGAGCGTGTTGCAGCAATAGGCGGTGACCCATACCTGAACACCAAACAGCGAGATTTGTCATGGTGGCAGCTATCTCTGCTGGACGTCAAATTGTTCTTGGCAATTGTCGTGACACTGGCTGTAGGGCTGCTGATAGGCATGCTGTGGTTTGCTGCAAGACTGGTTGTTACTGCTGGGAAATGCATCAGGCATGCGCAGACGGACAAAAATGGGCAGAAGAAGGTGCAATGACAGCTTATCTGCCCTGCTTCTATACAATCAGCTAGTAACAGCTTATGAGCATCACTTCAGCTGATACGCAAAGTTGGAAGCTTTTTGTGAACATGGGTTTTGTTTGATGCAATGGCAAAAGCTTCGGCTGTACTTGCACCCATGTTGCATAAGCCGCTGAGCTAGCAGCAGGCGGCTTATTGAGGCTTGTGGTAATGTGGTCATATTGGTGCACTTTTCTGTTTCTCAGCTTGCTGTGGGAGAGCTTATGTTGGTGGCAAGTGTCTGTCACACATAGAGCGCATCATGGAGGGATTTGTTCCAAGAGTTTTGTGACTTCCCATTTCCTGTTTCAGGAACTGAATGTGACGCTGACCAAGCTTGGCAAGCAGCTGCAAGCACGAAATCAAAGCAACTCTGCAGCAAAATGGGCTTGCAAGTCAAACACATCCAGGTTGATAGACGGAAACTCCGCAGCGTCGAGTGATCCCTGACCATGCAGTCTGTAACAGCGTGCAGGGTGTTGATTTTGACATTGTCAAATTGGTAACAGCAGCAAATGACATGTTGTGTAAAAAAGTCGGTTGTGCATGCAGCTGCGCAGTTTACATGTTGTTAAGGTCTGAGGTTGGTAGCTCCTGGAATGCGACAGAATTTGGGGCAGTGTGTGTCCAATGTTCAGTGCCTTACAGCATTAAGCCAGTAATTTGTGCCTAGCTACTACTACTATATCCTGCAGTATCTTCAGCCACATCCTGTCTATGACACAGCATTGTCCTTTTGTCTATACAGATATCGTTGTCCTAAGTTAGTGCTTTGGGAATCTTGTGCTGTTTTGCATTGTTGCTTTGCAAGGTGCTGGTTGTGCTTGAACTCATAGGCTGAAGGTGAAATCTTGGTTGCAAAGCATACCTAAATATACTACAGCTCAAAAGCGTTTTAAATGCCATATGCAAAGAGTGACTGCCATGCTTCTGGTGGTAAAGGAGCAGCTCACATGTCAACACATCTTTCCAGACAAAAGTCTCAAAGTACATGCAAGACGCATCCGTATCAATCTGTGCAAGGAAGCTCAATCAAAACACAGAGTTGCAAAAAGATCAGCATTGCAAAATCCAAATCTGGCAGCATATTCTGGAAAGTTCTCATGATTCGAGAGGTCAAATTGTGTGCAGACACCAAAGAACATGTCAGCGCCGGTCTTGCTTAGTTCACAGATTCTGAGCTTATAGTAGTATGTTTCGCCTGCAAGCATTTGCAGATTGCCCTGTACATCTCTTCTGCCTGCTGTATCCTTTTTAGGTTTGATGCTGGCAGTCACCGCATCCTGACTTAGCAGGATGTGCCTGTGATGTGTGACAAATCGTGCCTGGCTATATCCCATGTAGTCTTCAAGGCCCAGATACTTGATCAAGCCTTGATACTCGTGCTCCTTCTCTAAACTCACTGCAGGTGATGGGGTCATGCGCCTCAAGGTATTGTCCATGCATCGAGCTCTCAAGTAGGTCAGAACTATCTGGAAGCAGTAAGGGTCAAAGTCCAGAAACACACGGCCTTGAGCATCCCTGTCAAGGCACTGTTCCCAACGTCCACTGAATCTGGCAGCCAAGGACGATCCTTTTGCCTGCATGCCGTTTGAGTTTCGAAACGCACAGAATTACCTGTGTCAGAGTGGAGCGTTTTGTCGACACGATTGTTCCCCCAACACTTATGTCGACAATGTCGTTGTCTGCCACTTGGACAGTAGTCATTTGCTTGTTTTCGTCTTCAAAGTGCTTGAATCGGTCATCCAATGCTGCTTCTGCCTGCGTACCGCACACACATCTGGGCTCAAGCATGCTGAAGTAGTCGGATGCCTATGGCTTGTCTCAGATTAATATAGCGTCACACCGCACGCCACAAATTGCTGCAATGAACCTGTTTGAGTTGTTTCTCTCTCGTCTTAAACACGTCAGTGAGTTCTTGCAGCAGTTCATGGGCTTTTTGATCCATAGAACAAGTGCAACCCTATCACTGCTTTTGCTGCTTTGCGTCGATCATGATGGCAAAGGGAGGCAGAGAGTAGTTCACGCATTCTGAATAAGGAAAGGATACCACTATGCGTTTGCGCGTTCGGCAGAAACAGGCCAAAAAACTCTCCAACGGCTCCGAAACCAAAGGGTCAAATCCAGATTGTGAAGTTGCATAGGGGTCAACAAAATCCTTTTGACTGGGCACGCTGTGAAAGGCGAAGAGTGTGCTGTCACACACTGGTGCAAAAGCGCAGTCTATTGTCCAGATCTGAGCAAAAGGTACTCCAGCCGGTTGACCCAGATGGTTGCAAGTCTACAACTCTGGCTTTGGAATTATCATGCAAGTCTTACAACATGCTGACTGATATTACAGCTGATAACGTGATATGCATGTCCAGCAATGCATGCATGGAGATATCCTGATCAGGATATCATGTCCCTGTGGTCAATAGTGCCATGTTTACACTGGCACATTTATTGCACGTGCACTTAGGTGCCAATGGCAACAAAGCATGCTTTGCGCAATTCATGCTGTTGCCAGCTATGCGCCACACAAACAGCTCCCAAAACATGCTGATCGTCCCTGCAAAGCTTCACACATGAGAGAGCAGGGGGCTTACGCATGACAGGAACGCATACATACACAGATAGCAGTCAACCTGGCATTGTACTTTGGCTCCTGACCCATATCAAAGCAACAACACACCTTTGACCTTAGGTGGCAAAAGCCTGTGTTTGAGTATACTTGTTATGCACTGTGCATCATGAGCAGCTAATACTATATTTGGCTGAGGAGGAAGGTTATCTTTGCAGCAGCAAGATGACCAAAAGCTAGAGTGCATACAATGCATGCATATGCGTATCATGCTAAGCTTATCTGCCGCTTCAGGCAGATTATCTACCAGATGCAGACAAACATGCTGAAGTGACATTCAGGTGTGTCCCTCACACCCACTCAACTTCAAAACAAGCTGGTGAGGCCAACTGGTATCATTACACATGCGTTTCACATGCGCACAACCTTGCTTGCACCAAACTAGTGCTTGCACATTGCATGCTGGCACACAGCTGCAATGACCTTCCTCAAGTTGATGTTTGGGGTCAGCCAAGGGTGGTCCAAAGCCTGCTTTGTCACAGGTGACATTGCATGATCCTGCAGCCAAACTTCCATGGCTGCCTTTTCATAGCTGTGTCCATCAGCAGCAATCACAGGATCTGTCATCATCACCTGGACATAAAGCACATTGCTTGTTGCACATATGCTCTGCAATGACAAAGAGAAAACACAACAGGATGACTAGCAAACAAACAGAGGAGCTATTGTCGAGAAAAGGTAGCAGCTGTGATCAAGAAGAATGCAGCTGTGGCAACTCCAACAGACCATCCACCTGCTACCTGCAGTGGTAAACATGATGCAGCCAGCTCTGCAGTCATGCTGCAGAGCAAATTGCCTGCCAATTTCACATGCAGCAAAATTGCTGCTGTATGTTGAGTGCACTGATGCTGCAGTCATGCACAGTGGGCTGCCATGAGACACAGATGATTGTTGTTGCATGCGAGAGACATATCACAAAGACTTGCCTGAGAGAGTGGGCACAGTAACAAGCTGTGCAGCAGCTCCTTGTGACTAACAGCAGATCTCACAGAGGCAGAACCTCTCTCAGCAGCAGCCATGGCAACGCTCTGGGGCATTCCAGCTTGACCCCAGGCTGAGACATTGTCTTGACATGACCACGCTGCAGAGACATCACCAAGCCCTGCTGCTGCTAGTATCGAGACTGACGCTTCAGCAGAGTGTGGCTTGGCTGCCGCTTGCACAGCTGAGTCTGCCTGTGATGCCACGTCCACAGGAGCAGCTGATGATGTGTTTGGTGAGGGGCCCAGGGTCTTTGCCTCCAAGTCACGCCCGTGATGAATGAGCGAAGGCACAGTGTGTTTCTGTGCAGTCTTGCCCACAAGCTGGTTAAGGGACTGCACTGCTTGTGTCGACCTCTCTGAGCTTCTTGGGGCTGCAAGCTTGCTGATCTTGTCAGTATGCCTTGGGCTGCTGTCAGGGACAGCATCAGCTGACTCAGCAGGTTCAGAAGCAGATGCTGAGGCACACATCATCCCAGCTGACCCATCTGCTTTAGGTGCAGCAGCTGGTGAGTCATCAGTTTCAGATGAAACTGCTGGCGCAGAGGAGCCTGTTGGCTGTCTGTCAGCTTCAGCTGCTGTTACAAGGGGAACTGCAGCCACCTTCTTGGCCTTCTGTCTCTGCTTTTTTGCCTTCTTGGCTGCTGCCTTGGCTTGTTGCAGCTCTTCTTCCGCCAGAAGCTGCTCAGCTGCTGCAGCAGCAGACACCTCAAGCTGTGCATCTTCCTGCAAGCACAATGGCTGCATCAGGCACAGATAAAATTGCTCTATGGCAACAGCAGATTCTGCAAAATGCAAGCTTGCAACATGCCATTCATGTCAGTGCAAGGTCTCTGCCTGTACAAAAGCTCTGACCTGAGGGTGGCCATGACCACCTGAGGCAAGCTGCTCTGCTCCCTTCTGATGTGAAGACTGCAAGAGTGGGTTGTCAGTGTGCATGTCTTAGTGCAGGTTTACCTCCAGGGTTGAGAAGCAATCTTCAACCTGCTTGCAGACAGGTTTGGGCAGGACACCAGCCAGCTTGAGCATCTTCAGCTCCTGTCTGAGCCTGCCCTTGGCGCTCGTGTGAACACCACACCAGCTGTCACTTTTCCACTGCATCTTGATAGAATGCCAGCATGGCTGTTGTAGTAGGCGTTCCAAGGAAGTGAGTGCCTTGCCTGAAGATAGATGAAGCAATGAGCAGCAGCACTTGCTATTGAACAAGCAAGCTTGTGACAAACTTAACGATTGACACGCCTATGTTCTGCATGCGAGTCAGTGTGCAAGGATATTCAGAAGGCATGGCCACATAATGATCTGAAGACAAGCAAGACGACTCTGCCCATGTGATGTCTTGGTCATGTTCAGATCAAGCAACTGCTGTTGCTATGCCGCTGTGCCAAAGTTCCTCAGCAGCTGGCAACTCACCAACCTCAGGCTTGATCTTGTTAATCCCATCCACCATACAGGAAACCTGCTCTGAGCTCAATTCCCCTTTGTTGCTCTTGCAAAGGTCTGTGCTCTCTGCCAGCCAGCTGATCAGCAAGAACAGTGCTTGCGCAAATGCCGCCACTGCCCCTGGCAAAAGCTTAGAGGGTGTAGCTTTGGGATACATCAGCTCCCAGTGCGCTGCACAACAACACCATGATGATGTTAGCATGATTGATTGCTGGTTTCCATTGCAATTGCTGTCAATCGTGTTTCACAGCAGAGGGCATGGGCATCTGGCCATCAATCTGGTATATGCCCTGCAGCTGCATGCATGAAACTCAACAGTGTGTACAGGTCAGGTGTACAATGTCACCACAGGGGACTGTGACTACATCAGGTGGGGTTTGTAGAAACAGCCCATGCAACTGGAAGAGATCACAGCTACAGACAGTGGGTAAGCAACATCTGATGCATGATTGCAGCAGCTTACATATGATCTGCGTGTAGGGGCGCAGACATGGTATAGTCATCGCCAGGTGTAGAGCACTTGCCATCCATTGCTCCATCCTCTTGTGCGTAGAGTCAACAAATTGACGTATGCACTGTGCAGCTGCATGATGTCCAAAGTATTCCCAGTCATCAGGTTTGATCAACACCTTACTAAGAGCAATCACAGCTGCAAGCTGCAACCCCTTCGCCTTACAGCTTGACACCAGAGAAAAGTTGTCACAGAGTGTGCCGTCGGCCTCAAGCCAGGAAGAGTGAGCAACCAGACAGTCTGTGAGCACCTTCTGAATGCCCTGCAGGTGAAAAGGTAATGTTGAATTCAAACAAACAATCACTACAATTTTCCAATTAATGTAAAGACACAAAGAAAATATAAAGAAAAGATACAAAATGTGTGAGATACACAAGCACTGCAGGTGCATGCTGCTGTAAAGTAGCGGAAAGCCATCAATCTAAGGCACCTCTTGGTGTATGGGGCCACACAAGAGCTGTTTGCACTCATACAGCAACAATGCAGGTAGGCAGCAACATGGCGTGTCTGCCCCTGCGGCAAGCGCTGCAGGATGCTGATTGCCAGCTGAACAGACTTGGCATTATCCTGCAGAACGCCACATGTTTGAGAAGCCAGCAGGAAAAATGTTGCTGAATCTTGTTGGACAGTGTGAGCTCAGTGCATGCTTGTGCATAGTAAAATACCCATCACAACAAAACATGTGGGCTGGCTGTGGCATTTTTGTGACAGGGCCATACGTGCTGACTAGCAAGGGCGTGGTATTTTCGTGGTACAACTAGCATCCGTGACTCACGCGATCACAGTCATCTCCAAAGGAGAATGTTGCCCGCTTGATAAGCTTTGCAAAACTGCGCATTGCCCAGGCCACTGCCTTGCAGTGGTCCTCAGACCAAGGCGCCGGCTCCTGCAAACATGGCAGTTGCATTATGTATTGACATGTTTGTGTAGGCAGAAATGGCGGGCAGCATGAAGCCAATCAAATTGTTCACTGCTTGGTGCACAATACATCAATGATGGAAGACTGCTTTTGGCATTAGTCATTATTGCTGCAAGCGCAAACCCTTGCTGCAAGCGCCGACCCTTGCATGCATCACAACAGATCATCTGGTGAAATACCCAGGAGGACACGCTACCCACTGCCATGCCTGCATGAAGCAAGCTGAAAAGCTTATGGCTTGCTCTTGAAGTCCGAGCTGGCAATGTGGGGTACTCGGGGTCCATTGGCCCAATCTTGTGCAGACAATGGATGATGCGTGCCCAAGTGGCTACCGCGATCAATTGCGCTACTTGCTGGCCTGGCAGAGACTCAATTACACCCTCCACACCGGCCACAAACATCGGGCGAGGTAAAAGAGCACTTCGATACCTCTTCTTGGCAAAAGCAACGTGTACAATGCTTAATGCTGCTGTTGAAATTGATGGACTGAGGCTTGTGTCCTTCACAACATTGCCTATGCATGCACACATGCCTTGTGCAAACAATCTTGCATGACAATGCTGACTTGTGTATAAGGTCACACACATGCTCATCAGGAAAACCAGGGAATTGTGCACAATGCCTTTGTACACCGTGATGTCAAGCACAAGGGATGCAAAGTTGCTCAGCTTGTTGACTTTCAGCTAACTTTGCCTTGATGTAGATTGTTGCTTGCATCATGAACAAAACTCAATGCATCAGCGAGCAGTCACAAACATAGAGTTGAGGCTTACCAAATCCATGCGCAATCCACTCGACAATTGCCACAACCCATCCCTCAGCTGTGCAGTCTAGCTCTTTGCCAAGAAAGCCTTGGTCAGTGGCCATTCGCTTCAAGAACAAACTGACCAGCTCCTGAAGGAGAATGCAAGTGTGCTGGTCTTTGTGTGACTTTGGTCTTGTCAACATCTCCATGTCAAAGAACGCAGAAAGCAAAGGTATTGCGCCACACTGAAGAAGCTCCGTGATGTCGAGTTTGCGATCCAGAACATGACCCGCAAGCAGCTGATGGCAGATCTGTACAATCAAGGCAAACAAAGTGGCTGCCCCCTCAGCCTCCCCAGGATTTTTCTGAAGATAAGCAATCAGCCACTCCAGTGTTATCAACACTCTGTTTGCTGCGGTTTGTATGTTGCCCCACACTGCTGCAGTGGGGGTTGGCCAAGCTGCTTGACTACTATCGTGGCGACCATACATCTTGCTTGTAGCAGCTTCTGCTGCACTTGATGGACCTGGCTCCATTGCTTGTGTCGCATCCAAGCAGCCTGTGACTGAGTGCGGAATTGAAGGCTGATGGACATAAGCGTGCACTGACATTGGCTCAAGGGACAACAGTCTCCTCATCCAGAGTGCCGCGTTGGTCATGATGCCAAGGACACCATCCTCCACCTGGGCAGCTGATGGAACAGAAATCTTGGAGTATGCTCTGGTAACTGTAGCATGCCACACTTATGTCGAACAGCTGGTGCCAAGTGAGGTGCAACATGCAATCGACTTGTCATGTCAAGCTCGTGGATGCATGCACAATCAAATCAACCAGATGCACACAATTGCAAACACAGCTGTTGTAAGCAAGCATGTTACAATAGACAAGATTGTAGTCAGGTACTTGACGTATGAGCAAGAATAATGACAATGCCAAATAGACAGCGGTCATGTGTGTTTCAACATGCGCATGGCTTACTGCTGGCAGCTTTGGCCGTGCTGGCTATTTGGGGACACAGCACATTGGACGACAGCAGTACTCCATTCATGCTGATCAGCTCAGTCTGAACAGCTCTTCTCTGGTCAGGAGATAGCTGAACAAGCAAAAGGCTCAATGTTACTGAGGCTGCCCTTGCAATGCTGCTCCATTTACCCATAGCACACCCCAACACGGCCAGGCTGCCTGTGCATCACACTTTTCAGGTTGCACAACAGTGTATACTCAAAATGCGGTCAGCTTTTGATGCAGGAGTAAGACATGCGCAGCGCAGATCGAGAACCAAGTACAAGGAGATGACATACTAGGGACAGCACCTACCGTTTCTCAGCATCTCACAAGCAGCAGCCTTTTGCACTGCAGCAGATGACTGCAAGAGAGCCTGGATCATATGACAGCTGCCCTGACAGGCAAAATTATTATGTGCCAAGAGCTGCCGAAAAGTAGGTGTCAGTAGCTGAACTAGGGCCTGACAGAGGCGCACATTTGCACTGTCAGCAGCTGTTCTTGCATCCTGTTGCAAGTCTTGCACAATGACATGAGAGATTTTAAACAGTGCATGGAGGAACTCTTGAAGAGCAAGAATTGCTTGCTTGGCGCCCAACAGCAGACCAGCCAGCTTTGATATCAAAAGGGCACTGCGGAGCTGTACAGTAAAGTCTGTGCAGCACAATTTGCTCTGAGCTTCTTGTTTGATTTCAGGCAAGCATTGCTGCGGCTCCTGAATGCTTTTTGTTGGCGGTGCATCTTGAGGACAGGCCCCTCCTTTGCCTCGCGTGTGCACAGAGGCTGACAAGCGTTCAAGTACAGCTTGCAGAAGAGTGATTGACGGTGGCACAGTCTGTGTGGCTTCTCCTTGAGCCCCATGCTTGCTGTCTGGCAGCAAACATGTGCAAGGCAGTGATACCAATTGCTGGCAGGTCCTGGTGTCTGCCATTTCATTATAAAATTGTATACTGGTCTCCTCTGCTGTGGCGCGCACTAAATCAGAAAAGTCCTGAGTAAATACTGAGCTTGCAAAGGTGCTTCTGACCAGAACGTAGAACGTCAGCGTGACTCTAACTGATGCTGTCAGCAGCAGGAAGGACTGCTGATTGTCCACCTGCAGTTTTGGCACAAATTTCAGTGAGTATGGTCTATTGGAATGCTGTCAACTGCTGCAACCATCGCCAGAATGCGAGCACAAGCAGCATGTCTTGCCAGTACGTCTTGCAACAATCGTGCTTGATCCAACTGATCTCCATCATGACTAAGCTTGCAGTCTTCTGACAGCAGACCGAGTTGCTGGCAAAACTCTAACAACAGATCACCGACTGATCCTCTGCCTGACCTTTTGCACCGCCACTCATAGCGGTAAGGCTCCTGCACGCCTTTTATGTGACTTGCAAACATATGAAGCAGGCGTACAGCACAACCTTGACACTCACCTCAACAACGATCAGGATCTGCATAACTGATCGACCTGAGTGCTCAAACGTCAGACGAGCACGATGATCATGCTTGCTCTGCGGCACCAGACAAGGCATGCTAGGAAGCAGCAGGCGCTTTGCACCAATGCAACGCGCATTGCAGCGCCGGGTGTGGTGTCACGCAAAAATGATGCGGCCTGCTCCGAAGCAGATCTGCAGCTGAAAATCAATTCGAGTCCACTGTCACAGTGACCTGGCATTGCCGTCATAGGTACATCTAAAGTCATACTGCAGCTACCTGCAAACATTGCTTTTGATACGCACCAAACATGCTGTGTACAGGGGTAGCCTCAAGGCAAGCTTGCTGCTGTAACTGCAACAAAATCATGAATGTCAACACCTTGGTTGGAAGCATTTCTGCAAGCTGTCTTGCTGCAGTCTGTAAGGTTGGCTGTAGACAACACTATGGGCAAACTGAAGCATGCATACCATTGTGTTTTCAAAACAGTGTTGGCAAGCCATGAGGCCGCAGCTGGCCTAGCACTAAGAAACTCTTTTAAGCTGTGCTGAATCACAATGTGCTCAATCACGATGTGCTCAACCATAATGTGCTGGATCAGCAGATCTTGCCAGCTGGTTGCTGCTGCTGCAGCTGTGGTAGTGAGCGCTGCAGCTGTGGATGCTGCAAAGGGGTAACTGCCTGCATGCAGTGTGGTGCTGGCAGCTGGGCAGGGGGCACACCATGGGCAGCATGATGCTGCCAAGAGTACGCAGCAAGGCCAGCCTGCAGCCAATCACTTCCACAGCAATCAATCTGTGTGCTGAAAAACTTCTGCTGACATGTCGCAAGCTTTACAAATCAGGGTGGACAACATTCAAGACCAATGTGCAACAGCAGTCAGATCAAGGAACCACAATGCAATCAGAGCATTTGACTGTTCACATGGTTTATACATTGCCAACCCCACTACCAGTGGCATTTGCAAAAGGGTGTGGAACAATCTAATAGCAAGATGAAAGCCAAGCAGGCTCGGCACAATACTTTTGAAGCAACAAGCAATATTCAGTATTCACAGGAGCAGCCACCATTCATCACTCAACGGCTGCGGTGATGTGGGCAGTACTGCTGGGGCAGCTCACCTGAGCAGAGCTGACCGTTGACAAGGCATCTTCAGGCCCAGGACCGCTGCACACACCATTGTCAAGCCCCTCTTGGGCTGCAGGTCCCCCTGCTGTCCTTGCCAACTGGCTGGCTCCCCTGCATGTTGCACCTCATCTCACTCTTCATGTTGCCAAACAGATGATGTCAGGCATGTGCTGCCACAGTGTATCTGACAGCTGTTGGTGCAACTGGCCAAGCATGACTGCTGCACACGCATCACAGCAATTTGCATTTCAGCGACTTTGCCCACTGGCACCTCAAGCCAAGATCCAAAAGGGTGTGCAAGCACAGGCAAGCGACATGCCAGATGGAATGCAGACTGCGCAGACCATACACTGACAAGAAGCAAGCTACGTTTCGAGGTGCCTCATTGGGCTGATGAACATGTTCTCATGACTGACTGCGTGACAAGACTGGGAAACTTGCCCATGCTGCTGCTCTAGCATGCCTTCTGCCACCATATCCTCATCAGACACGTAGCCGGGCAACATGTCCTGGTCGCCGCTTTGCTGCTGAACCACCACTGTACTGACGTCAGCAATCCGAGAGTCACTCTGCATCAACAGCTTCTGCATGAGAAGTTACACGCACTCGTGCGTTGCGTCTGGTGAGGTTGACTGTGCAGTCTACATGTTGTACTTGATGCTTGTCTTAGGGGTCCTGACCAGACTGCTGCTTGTCAAGTGACCTTGTATCAGCAGGTTTTGCTTTAACTTGGACACCAGCAGCACTGTTGATACAATTGAATGTTTTGCACAAATGTATGCCAGGTAGGATCAGAAGGCAAAAGCAGCGTACTGCAGCTTCCAAATGATTCTTAAAAATCTGCTGCCATGTATACACCCTAGCTATGCTGTTGCCAGCTGCCATCAGCAGCATCCACACAAAGCACAGCTTGCTAAGCTGTGTACCAGTGCATCAAACAATGCAGGGCCATCATGTGACATGGTGATGATGCACGCTGCTGAGCAATTTGGCATTGTGCCTTGTGCAGCAGCTGGACAAAAGACAGCAATTGTGCATTTCAGGCGGCCAAACAGTGCTTCCTCAGCATGGTCAGGCAGAGTGTATCACCTCAAGGTTGCCATCAGGCTGCTGTAGGTCCTCAAAAGGTCTTGGCAGAGCAGGCACAGCACCACGTGACCGCCATGTTGGCTCAACTCCATCCCTGCAGTTGCACATCGACGTGCGCAATGTCAGCACATACAGACTACCAGCACTTCAAGAATCTGCTGCAAGACGTACTACAATGCATGGACAGCAAGGGCATGTGATCTTTGATATGGCAAGGCATTCATGAGATCCTGTACACAGTTTCAGATGCTGCAGCACAGCATGATGCACTGATGTAGTTGCTGTCCAACACACATATGCAGCAAGAAGCAGCATGCAGCAGGCCCCATAGTTAAGAGCATTTGAACAAGCTCTAAAGTGTTCCAGCATGTATCATTGGCATAAAGGCTGCAGACCTGCAGGCATTCAATTGAACTTTAGAGATGCAAAGCAGCAACAGATGTACCTGCTACTTTGGTGCTGAGTTGCTGGTTCTGGCATCCCATCCATGTTCTCAGCATGCACTCCAGCAGCTGCCTGCCCAGCTACATCATCAATGAAGGCCAGCAGCTCAGCAGCCACTGGGGAAGGCTGAGGACCTTCAACAGACCGGCTGATCTGCTGCAGCAGCATACGTACAGGCTGGACCTCAGCAACAGGCCAGATGGCTATATCCACTCTGTGCAGACTCTTGAGCAGTAGCGTCAGGCGCTCTCCAGTCTGCTTACGCAGCTTGCGGTTGCCATAGCCCCCTTGCAGTGCTGCCTGAAGCCATTCCCTGAGGAGGGACACCAGGCGGACTCCAGGGAGGCCAATCAGGTGGGCTATGTCCTGGGGCAGCAGCTGACGAATGGAGCGCATGGTACACATGCGCGATCGCCACTTCATCTCAGGCTCCCTCAGCGCATCAGCAAGTGTGGCAACCAGCTGAGCTCTGGCATGTACGGCCTCAGCTGTCCAGACTGCAACTTGCTGCTCAGCGTCCATGGGCTCTGCCTGCTCAGCAGGCTGCTGTGCTGCAGCTTGTTGCTGGTACTGATACTGCTGAATGACCGCAGCCTGTGCCTGCTGCAGGGCAGAGATCTGTGCATCCAGTTGCTGAATCTGGCGCTCTGTGTCAGCGTTTGCCCACTTGCGTTTCTGACCTGCAAGCAATCAACAGTGCGCAGTTTCACAAGATCTGTTCTTCTGCAGATTTCTAACTTCAATTCAGAGAGCACTGATCTCTCCAACATGGGCAGAGCTGTAACTTGTTGAATCTCTACATCACGTGCTTGATAGGGTACAACCAGAAAAAGTACAAAAGAGCCCACTCAAGTGCAATATGACATAGATGTCATCTGTAACAACTTGAAATGGGTCGAATGAGCAGCCATTGAATGGATGGCTTGGCAAACACAGGCTTGCCAAAAGAAATGCACCGTCTTGTTCATTAAACAACTGTTGCAGCTGAGGCGCAAAGCTGCAAATGTTGCATTGACTGAATGCCTGGTGACAGTTTCAGGCACCAATGCTGATGACGAGGATTACCAGCATTGGCACATTGCTCCTGAAGGCGAGCTCTGAATGCAAAGCAGTTCTCCAAGTCTGCCCTGTCAGCACGAAAGCCTGCCCAAGATTCCCAGTCAGCTAAGGCCTGGGTTCCTGCCACCTTACACATCTTCACACGCTCGTGGACATCAACTTCTTCGTCCTGAATACATTGCAGTCATATGTCCAGCCATATTCAGACACACGTGGACAGCTTGTTTGTCCATCTTTTCATCACGCTGGTGCACACTCAGCTCAAACTTGCAAAAGTGGGTTTGGAAAGCAGTGGGCAAGCTGACTACATGCTCTACATGTGCATGCATCAACTGCTAACGGAACAAGGTGTGACTGAGGAAGCTCTGTTGCTGGACAGGAAGTATTGTCAACTGACGCTCCTTTACAGGAAGAATATGTTGCTGTGCGGAGTGCAATCTTGAGAGGTGAGGCATTCACATCAGCAGCTGACTGACACGCATGAGATTGTTCAAGCACCAAATTTGTGACCAAAGCAGTTTTCAGAAGCACAAACAGCGGTGTGCACTTTACCTTTCTTCAATCGTGACTGAATAGTCACGTTACTGCAAGTGCTGCTAGTTTATTGTTGGGATCGTGAAACAAGGTAATTTAAGCACACAGCATTTCAGTTTATTTTGTGGAAGATGGGCAAAATAAAGCCAAAAACTAGGGACAATTGGTAACAGTAGGTTTGGTCCAGGGTATTTAGGAGAGTTTGGCGAATCTCAAACCTGCAAAACCTGTTGAAACAGGTAAATCCCTGTTTTGAGATAGGAATATTAGTTGAGAATTTGTTCAACTTGGCAGATGCAGGTCCTTGGACAAGAGCAGTGCTTTGCTGCTTTTAAATTTGCAAATGGCCATGTATGGCAGCAATAGTTCGATGTAAATCACTTCGTCACTTACCAATGTAATGTTACTGGGTAATTGATGACAAGGTTTGGGTGAAATTAGTAATCTGCAACTCCTTAAGCACAATCTGGACTGTGAGGCAACTGCATGTTTCACAATGCTGCATGTTGAAGGCAGCATGCCAAGAAGCCACACCCGCCATTTGCAGATGAAGCTGCTGCTTTGGTCCCTTGCTGCAGGCTTAGCAGGGACTTCAGCCACAATCTCCATGAGCACTCGGCCTTCAGGCGTCCTCTGGGCTTTGCCGTGGCGGCACAGTGCCCTTCTGGCTTCCCTGACATGTTCCACTGAGACACCTCCACGCATGCGCCTGCAGGACATGTGCCAAGTACCTGAGTTGCTAACGAAGCCACACAATGTCACAATACTAATGAACAAGAGTACTGCTGCCACAGGGCCCCTGGCCTGTTTCAGACAAGAGAAAATGATTACTTAGACTGGCAGCACCCAGGTACATACTGCAATGATCCTGGCTGACCAATTGAACGACGCACGCACAAACAGATCGTTGCATGGCTGTTGCAAACGGCAACAAACTTGTAGCAACTTGATGGAAGCATATGCCTGTACAGTATTGTGACATCCTGTCATGGCTTGTCTCAAAACAGACCATTTCATGTGTGCACTGCAGATCGTGTCATGCTTGCATTGTGAGCAACTGCAGCAGCTCTGCAGCAACTTTGGGTGACAGGCATTTTTGTCAACTACTTGAGTGTGTGGGCATGAGCATGTAGCTTCTCATGCTCAACAGATGATGACTTGCACATGCAGAGCATTTGACGTTTACTGGCTGTCTGAAACTGGCTTTACATAGTTTCACTCCATTCCTGCTTGGGTTCACACTGACTTATGTTGCAAAGCATCATCTATAGCAAAGCTGCCACCTGACAGGAATATTGGTTGGCTGTGCTTGGCGCACGGTCACACAAGCCTCGGTCAGCTCTCCCCTTCCGCTCAATGGTGCATAGAATTGCCCGTACAGCTGATTCAACTGTGCCTCCTGCTCTGCCTCAGTCCGCAGGACCTGCTCATGTGTTGCCTCTGCTTGAGGTTGATCCTCTGGTGCCTCCTGTACACAGATTGTGGCCTGTTAATTAGCCACAGACTTGTCTGCTTCTTCAGGTGCCAATGCAATCTGCTGCTGACCCGTGCCATTAAGGCCACAGTGTGGCAAACCTCCAGGGCCCTGCACGGGCAACATTTGTGTCACAGAGCAAATGTGTTGTGCAATGTCAGGCCACCTAGGGCAGCCTGCAGTGCTCCTGTAATGTGCACATGGAAGGCCTTATACAGGGCCTCAACAAACTGCTCAAGGCACAGTCTGATGTCCAGAAAGCATCCCAGCCACCTCATTGTTGCTGGCAGGACTGGAGTTCATGCACAACACATCAGGCCTTCAGCAGGGAAACTAGTCTTGCAGGCTGGTCTGGTTGCATTGCTGTGCAATGGCTGTGGCAGCAGGATATCAAATTGTTACCTGCAATCCAAGTCATTTTGCACATGGAATCGGAGCTTGTGTGCTTGCAGTGCATACACAAAAGGTTGCACTGTGATGACTGCAGCAAGCTCTGAGCCTTGCCTGGACAGCAAGGGCATGTTTCTGGATCTCCAGACCTTGAAGCTGAGCCGTCAGATCCATTATCGCCCGATCAAAAGGACCTGGTTCGTCCTTTTCCATCGGGTCAGCTTCCAGGGAGTCCTCCTCATCCCCGTGCTGAAGTTGTCTTTACCTTGGTGTCGTCGTGCTTTTTTCCTCCTGCCCATGTCAAAGACTTGAAGCCTGAGCTTTTAAAAGCTAGTGTGTGGCAGAGAAACTGTGTTGGGACGTGCGCACGCTATCTGCATTGAGTCTAGGCAGTCTTTCTTTCTTCACGATATGTATGGACACGAGCAGAGAGATAGCTGCTTGCCATCATCTGATAGATCAAACTGCAGAAAATTCCAGCTCCGACGTTTTACGTAGGTGCATCCATCAGAAAGCCTGTGTCGTCTGTTACAACCATCCAAATCGCGCCTGTCAGAAGGCTTTGCACGCGCCAGCTCGGTCTTCGTTATGTCCATCGTCGTTATGGAGCATCGTGGTTTGCCTCTAGGGTACAGTCTAGGGTATTGTCCCATACCTGCCCTGGGTGCCTGCTGATACTTTTAGCAGCTGCTGCAGCAGCTGAGGCCAATGCAGTGGGTTGAGTTGACTCGTGCTCATGCCAAGGCGCTGGGTAGCAAGTACCGAACAAATCAGGAGGAACGCCAGTCTGTTTACAGGCAGGTGAGTTCTCCGCCAGATCAAACAAATACAACATCATCTACAATCCAACACGATCAATCATGAACATCACACATACATAAATTTGCTTCGAACCGCCACTTCAAACCGCCACATCCCCCCCTCGTCTTTGGGTGATGAAATGTCAGCAGTGGTTGAGGCTTCAACAACAACTCCAACTTCAGGGGCAGAGTCAACGGTGGGAAGCTGCAGAACCAATAGATCTTGAAGAAGCAACTTAATATGTTGCATAAGGTGACCAAACACAATAAGGTTTCAT
>JAABUK010006139.1_pt1 | contig 18143 bp, 16 predicted proteins | sample 5559141 | NCBI WGS metagenome assembly JAABUK01 (sample SAMN10711869, study PRJNA513367) | rock metagenome | isolation source: Antarctica rocks | place: Antarctica: Victoria Land, Pudding Butte nord | collected 2016-01-03 | reverse complement strand
ACTTCCCTCATTTCTAAATCAAACCCAATGTCACTTTTTAAAAACAAAAAAAAGAGTTTCCACTTTTTTCACAAAAAAAAGGTCAACCAATTTCAGGGAAAGACATGGACACAGCGTAACAGTTGACACACCCTAAGACTTCACCGAAGCTACCCCACCCTATTTTTAGCACATTGCAAGGCACACAGAAGCCAGACACAAAGCCAACCTTGCAAAGAGCTAAAAATGCCAACGCACAACCCACCCACCCATGCGGACGGAATTCTAATAATCTTTATCTTATTACAAGCCTTTTTGCATGGTGGCTATTTACTACTTGACAAAAAAAATAAAGCAACATCAAAATTAGCCGAAGCACCAAGTCAGGCACATTTGCAAGGCACACAAAGCCGCCGCACACTAAGCTAAGCTTACAAAAGAGCCTGCCGTGTCCCCACGTTTCCTGGGACAGACGCAACTTCGGTGGACACATACGTTATAATGACAGGGCGAACGTACAACCCTTTGGATGCAGAACAGGAAAAATGGTATATCTCAATAGCGGATGTGGTTGCTATTTTAACGGATAGCCTAAATCTGCAAGTCTATTGGAGGGTGATGAAAAAAAGATGAAAAGATGAGGGAAATGAAACCGTTACAAATTGTAACGGTTTGAAAATGCAGAACTTGAAAAGAAAGTAAATATTCGGCAGTTTTTTTTTAAAATATCCATAAATTCATACGCCAGCATGTCGGTCACAAGTGTTTTAATAACTTCTATAATTTCTGCATCATTTTCTTTTGGAGAATCAAGGTATCTACTTTTGATGCTTAATATATGCTGCAATCATTTATACATAATATAGTTGTTTAACTACCTGACTTGTTATTTATGTAAACAAAAGTTACTGTAAAGACCCAGTTAGCTATAAAGAAATAAACCATCCCTGAAAAAGGAAGTGTTTGGTAACCAAAGATACCCTGACCCAGTAAGGGTAATACTATCAGTCCGTTTATCAACCAGGGGAATAATGAAAACAAAGTACCTTTTACAAACCAATTACCGGGTAACCTCTTTTCCAAAAAAATAACATACAGCAATACCATTGTAAAGCCGGTTAAGTAATGAAATACTAACCAGAAAATAAGTGAGGAAGGAAGCGGTAAACCGGCTTCAGTCCACCATTTGCTTATTCCTGTAGCTTTGACAATGCTGCCCGTTTTAAGAACCATTAATTTTAACAGTCCGCCACTCTCCGCGTTAAACCCTAATGGTTTCGCCAACTTTAATAAGACACTGTTTATAGTAATCGCTATAAATCCTGCTATAAAAGTTTTTTTCCAAAAAGGCAAGCTTCTGAATGAGCTTTGGGATTGAATTACTGTCATGCTTTTTTATCGATTTTATTTGAATTGTTTTTAATTACAGGGCGAAGGTCAATGATAAAACTCCCGATGGCAAATGGTGAAAAGTAATGGTGGATTACTTTAAGTTATATTGTGAAAACTGTGGTTGAAGTTGCAGGGCTTTTATTCAATGCTTTTGTTATAATTATTTGCTTCAGCTATAATGTATTTCTGTTGCTCATCCATCCTTTTAAAAAAAATAAAATCCTTTTCTTACTTCTCCTGATGGAAGTAAGAAAAGGATTTTATTAATAAGATTTCCCGTATAAGATTTAAGGGTTAATAATAGCAAAGCGTTAAAGAGTGCTATCCGGGAGAAGCTTACTGTTTATTCTAAAATTGGGCTTATAAAATAATAACAGCCTGCTAAGCACTATTAATTGTTAGGCGTCAGGTCTTGTCCGTTTACGACAGGGCTTATTTGTACGACACTCGTAGCGCTTCCTGTTTTACCTGCATTATCCGTCACTCTTGATTTAATAGTAACAGATGTCTTTCCTGCAGGCATCAGCAATGAACCGCCTACTACCCAGCCAAATGTTGTACGTACTAATTCTGAAGGTTCTGCTTCACTGCCTGCAATGTTAAACACAGGGGCAAGATTATCGCCTGCTTTTATAATATTACCGGTTGGTTGAAGCAAGTCAACATCAAAGGTTACATACAAGCCGGGTACAAAGCGATTGGGTCCCACAGATGATTGTGTCGGGTCTGCTATAGTGCCTCTCATAGCATCAGGTTTTCCATCACCATTTTCATTCACGCCAATACCTGCTTTTGTTTTATCCAATGCAGAAACCTGGATAAAAAATAAGGAAGCGTTGGCAGGAGGTGCAGGAGATGTAAGAGGGCCAGTGGAAACACTTGAAGGCACATGCGGAGCAATCATAGTCACTAAGGGGCCATCGGCATCATCTATGCCATCTCCGCCTATAACGGCAGGAGGAGCCGGTGTCAGTGACTGACCGCTTGTTGCCACTTTAGCGCCTGTGGTGACATTTACTTTCATTTTATCATCTCCTTCACGCCCGCCTTTATCCTTCACAGATACTGTTATAGTAAATTGGTTTACATTTTCCGGAATAGATTCCAGTACGTGCCATCCTGCCCAGATTGTTACACCATCTCCGGGTGTATCATCTGTTCCGGCAATATTAAATAAGGCAGCAAGGTTTGTATTCTTTGGAATAAGCGTACCATCCGGTTTCACAAGGTCACAATCAAAAAACACCGTTAGTCCGGGCATATTTGGATTGGGACTGCCCAATATTGCAGTATTCCTGATATTCAACCCTTCATTCGTCACGACATTCACGGCATCGTGCGTTATAATTTGGAGGTTCAACGCAAATCCGGCACCATTAAAACTACCAGCGCCCGAACGCCCTTCTCCGCGGGCAACCATCGCAGTTGCTGACGGCGAAACGATTTTAACGGAAGGTGAATTATCTTCAACCCTATCCTTTTTACATGCCGCAGCACTTAATATCAAAACCGCGATTAACAGACTTTTGAAAGATGACATTTTGTTTTGTTTATTTATTTTAAAAATGATTGGTTGGTTATTTGTTTGTCAACTATCGGTTATTGAATGAATACGGTTGCCTCTGCCAAAAAATATATTTTAGTTTCCTGTTCTTACAACATTTCAACATCTTTTTTAGGGAGTTAGATATTAAACTGAATAAACACCTGTTTTTAGTTTCAGTATATTTTTATGATACCGGCTTCAGTACTTCAGGCATCAAGGTTGCGTCGCATTTCGTTCATCGGCAAACCATTGTGCAGCTTAAGCCGTTACTATATCGGAGCCTATTAACCAAATTACAGGTAATCTCTAAAAAATATTTTCTTAAGCCAACCCTTTCCTACAAAACCACGATTGATTACATAAAATATTTCAGGCATTGCTGAACAATGAGGAGCTAATTGATTGCATTGAAGGCTGCAGGCAGAATAACAGAGCAAGTCAAAAAAAGATGTACGCTTCTTTTTACGGTTTTGCCATGTCTGTATGTTTTAAGTACACCAGCAACAAAGAAGATGCTATTGAAACTATTAATGATGGCTTTTTGAAAATATTCAAGTACATAAATAATTACGAAGCATCGTATGCTAACATAAGCTCTTCATTTACCGGATGGTTGAAAAAAATTATGATTCACACAGCCATTGACCGATACCGGAAAGATAAAAACCTGCAACTGATACACGAGCCGGGCGATGAAAGTGCTGAAATTTCTTACAAGGGAGAAGATGCGATAGAAAAAATATCTCATGATGAAATTATGAAAGCGATACAAAATCTTTCACCGGGATACAGGGTAGTTTTTAATTTATATGTTATTGATGGTATGACCCATAAAGAGATTGGAGAATATTTAAACATAACGGAAGGAACATCAAAATCAAATCTTTCGAAAGCAAGAAAAATTCTGCAAAAAGATATAATACAAACCTATTCAAATTAGTGATGACAGCATGGAACCAGAAGATTTTGATATGAAAGCAAAAAACGCAAATGACGAAACTATACCAGCCTTTGAAAATGAGGCATGGGATAAGATGGAGTTATTATTGGATAAGCATTTGCCTCAGAAAAAAGAGAAAAAAAGATTTTTGATATGGTGGTTTACTGCTTTGATTCCCGTTGCTTTAATTGCCGGTTATTTTCTTATCAACCATACTAACAATAACACGAAACAGCCTGCAAAACAAGGCAGCACAATCAATGAGATAAACAATAACCCAACATTAATCCCAAAACCGGCTGCAAAGCTAAAAATTAACGGCACCAACCAAAATAAAGCGAATGTTGCCGAAGCTAATTCGCGGGATAGAAATGAAGCAACGAATGAAACAAACCAACTTAATTTGAACGATAAAGACAATTCTAAAACTGCTTTCGCGAAACCTGCCAACAACCTACCACATAACAAAGATGATATGAGAACGACCACCAGGAATAACTTAAACCCATCTTTAAAAAATAAACCTGAAAACAACGGCACCGCTTTTTCTCCTCTATCAAATATTGCAACTATAGTAAAAGGAAAGCAGTTGGAGACTAATAATAAAGAGAAATCACAATCATTATCAAATAACTTAATAACTGATAAAGAAAAAGATAAACATGCATCAAATCAAACAACGAGTGTTGTGGATATTAAAGAAAATAATAAAAATGCACCAGCCCCAACAGATACAACTATTACAACGAGAGAAAACAATACTGTAAAAAATAATATCAATACAATCGCTAAAAAGAAAAAAGCTAAAAGTAATTTTTATCTTACCATCACATTCGGATTAGAAGCCAACGGAACGACCCTCAATAATTTAGGTGCTCTTAAACCTGTTTATGGTGCAGGCGTACAATATTCAGCAGGTAAGCTTTTTTTAAGAACAGGAGTTCTTGTCACGAAAAAGATGTATGCAGCAAAAGATAACGATTACAACCGCAAGCCAGGCACATGGATGAGCGCTGTTACTTTCGATAATATTGATGCCAGTTGCAAAGTGATAGAAATTCCTTTGAGCATTGGATATACAATTAAAAGCAATAAAAAAACAGGTGTATTTATAACGGCAGGCACCTCTTCTTATTTCATGAAAAAAGAAGACTATCAGTTCTATTTTAAAAATCAGTCAGGCAACGACACCACACGACATAGCACCTTTATCAATAACAGTAATCATTATTTTTCTTCCATCAGTTTATCAGCAGGCATTGAACAAAAGGTAACAAAAAGACTTTCCATAATTGCAGAGCCAACAATTAAAATACCCATTAACGGTATTGGCTTTGGTAAGGTAAAACTATATAATACCGGACTTTTAATAACGGGAAAGCTCAAATTGAGATAAGAAGAACTTTAAAAATTTATAAGCTGCAAGTATGATATTTAAAAGATTTGAATAAAGAATAAGCAACCTGCTATTACTCTTAAACACAATAATTTTATCTTCTGTTTTTACTAAATGTATGATAGTGGTTGTTTAATTGTTGCAATGCCCCAGGCAAGAATTAAAATGACAACAGTTCGGATAGCAGTTGCTAAATCGGTATCAACACCTTTTATTCCAATCTTAGCAAAGATGGCTGTAAGAGCCGCGAAAAATGCAGACAGTAAAGCGTAAATCCACCACATAATTTTAAAGTTTAATTCAGTATTTATTTTATTCGATATTAAAATCTCCAGTTAACAAAGTTTTCTTCTCCTTTCTCCTTAAAAAGATAAAACATAACAAAGATGAAAGCGCTGCTATGACAATTGAACCTATAATATCTGTTGGATAATGAACACCTAAATCCATTCGTGAATACCCAACTGCCATCGCCCATGAAAGCGATGGCAAGATGATATACCATTTAGGGTAAGCGAGGCTTAAAGAGATGGCTAACGTAAAAGCATCAGAAGTATGACCGGATGGAAAAGACGGGCTTGTTGCTGAAGTAATCTTTTCTATAAAAGGATAAGTAATAAACGGACGAGGACGGTTTACTATATGCTTTAGAGATTTTTCGATAACCAAAGCCAAAATGGAAGCACAAATTAAATATATTGATTTTGTTTCAGATCTCTTATTCTTTTGAATAATTGACAACAAGCATAAGAAAACAGGAACACTATAGGCAATGGTTGGTGCCGTATCGGTAATAATTTTGAATAATGGGTCTAAAGAATGATTTCTGTGCAGGTTAATCTCTTTCAATAAATCTATATCCCAGTTTTGGGCATTACATATCAATGCGAAAAAAACAAGTATTACAGACAATACAAGTCCCTTTTTATTATTTGAAATGAAACTAAAGATGTCGTTAATAATGTTTATCATACAGCTTGTTTTGTACTTTCCGGATTTTCTCATGATGCCTTGCTGCTAACCTTTTTATTATTATAAAATATAACCGGCTTATCAGCCATGCAAGAGGTATTGAAAGTATTACCGGGACTAAAACATCGGTAGGGTAATGTACCCCCAAATAAAGCCTGCTATAAGCAACAAGAGTTGCCCAGGTAAATAATACGGGTATTAAAAACTTTATTTTATTTCTCACAGTAAACAGTAAGAAAAAACTTAAAGAAAAAACATTTATGGCATGTGATGAAATAAATCCGTACAAGCCACCCTTGTAGCCATTTAAATACCTTAGATGAGTTTCAGTTAAGGGATTGTGACTTGGCCTGAGCCTTAAAAAGGTAAACTTGAATACGGTTGAAGCCAACTGGTCGCTTAGCAATATCAGCAAAGCAATCATCAGAATAAGAGGTATCAGCTTTTTCCCGATTTTACCAATCAAAATAATTACAATCATTGCATAAAAGGGAATCATAATCAATGTGTCGCTCATCCACCACATAACAAAATCAAGGAAAGCAGTATGATGACCATTTATCCAATAAAGAATTTTTGTATCTATTTCCTGAATTGTCTTTAACATATTTTATAGCATTCTTTTCATTATGATTTTGTAAAAACATTACAAACAATTACCTAAACTTATACACTAAGCCGAGCATGATAACCCTATTATTGTATTGCAAATTGAAAGACAAAGTGCTCTTCTTTTGTTTAGTTGCCTTCAGTTTTGCATAACGATGATAATTATTTACTATCTGCCTGCCGGTTAAATATCCTAAAGCTGCTGCTGCAAAAACATCTGTCGCCCAATGCTTATTTTCTGTAATTCTGCTTAAACCTATAATAGATGCCGAAGAGTAAGCAACAATAGGTATCCAGGGCCTGTTTTTATATTCCATGGCAAAAACAGTAGCAGCGGCAAAAGCCACAGTTGTATGACCTGAAGGAAAAGCACTATTAATCCTTGCGCCACCAGATTTAGCAAAAGGCCCTAAGAAAGCTGGCTCGGCTTCTGCATTAGGGTCATAATAAGAAGGACGTGTTCTTCCCGATAAGACTTTAAATACGGTTTCTACTGCTGCACCTGTTATATAAGCCTGGGTTGCAAGTAAAGTGGCTGTTTTCATTTTTTCATTATGAAATACAAAACCGTAAGCGCCAAAAGAGGCGAGTAAATAACCTTCATACGCTCCGCCAAAATTGGTTATAAAAGTACTGGTAGACAGAAAGCCTGGATTTTCTTTCCTGAACTGTAATGCCCTTTGCTGTATTGGCTCATCTGCAAAAGCCAACACTCCGGCAACGGCTGCAAACTTTCCTAAGTTTCCCCAATCTCTTCCCGTCATGTGAAGAGGCTTTGTAAAAGATTGTTTGAGGTTACTTGTTAATAAAATAAAGTATGTGGATGGGGTAAGCTTTGTACTTTCATTATAAGCTCTTGGATTTGTATTATTTTTTTGTCCTCCGGCACTGTCGGTCTTTATACTTAAACTGTCGAGCTTATGAAGCAACGTGTCTGCTTTCTGGCAATAAGATGTAAAAGACAGAAAAATTAAACCAATGATAAAAACTGCTTGTTTCATTTATATGTTTTTTTATTCCTAAACCCAACTTTCACGCAAAGAAAACCAGACGCAAAGTAGCAAAGAAAAATTTTGCGCCCTGGCTCCTTTGCCTCTTTGCGTGAAACCAAACGATGATTCATAGCAGCAATCCTGCCTCATAAAATATCTTCACCTTTTATACTAATGGGTTGATTTAAGGGTTCCCATTTTTTTCTTTTCTATACACAATTCTCATTAAACTTGGCAATACAAGCAATAACATAAGCAAGCCAACAATAAAGCCGCCAATTACGGCAACTGCTAATGGTTGTTGCATTTGGGCGCCTAAACCAATACCTAATGCCAATGGCATTAAAGCTAAGATGGCCCCCAATGCAGTCATCAGGTTGGGGCGAATGCGCAATGTGATAGCATGGTTAATAGAATGGTTTACATCTCCTGTTGCTTTAAGATTAGTCTTAAACTGGCTGACAGTGAAAATGGCATTCTCCGCTATGATTCCTACAATCATAATGATGCCTGTATAGCTGCTCACGTTTAATGGAATATTGGTAAGGTATAACGCAAGAATACAACCACTAATGCCCATTGCTGATATAAACAGTACCAGAAGAGAAATCATCCACTCTTTAAACATAAAGACCAATACAGCCAGTACAAGAAGCGAAGCCAGGCCTAATATGAAGAGGAGTTCTTTGAACGACTGCTGTTGTTCAGAATAAGCGCCACCATAAACAATGCTGTACCCTTGTGGCAAAGGAAGCTGCGCTTTAAAGCTGTTTTGTATTTCCTTAATAGCGCTTCCCAAATCGCGGTTTTGTAAACGGGCCGTTAGTACAATATTTGATTTTAAATCTTCCCTTCTTTCTTCTATTTCACCAGGTATCACCTGTATATCAGAAAAAAAAGAAACGGGTCTTGTTGTGCCATCAGGTAAAAAAATTAATTGCTGTTTTAAATGCTCCACATCGTTATCAGCAAAATTGGCGAAACGCAATAATATTCTGCGCATTTGCTCACCATCCTGCATTTGCCCGACTTGTATTCCACCTGTCATCGCCGCTTGTGCGGGTGAAGGTTCGGGTGTATTTGAATTCATGCCTAATGAAACGCCACCGGTATAGGCGCTCATTTGTGTTTGAAAATCGGTTAAACTAATATTATACCTGCTCAACTTATCCTGGTTGGGAATGAAGACTAAGGAAGGTCCTTCTGTTATCAGTCCGTTATTTATATCGGCGATACCCTGTACCTTTTGCAATATGGTTTCAGCCTGTAATGTCAGTTGCTTTAATGTAGTATAGTTATCACCAAAAATTTTTATTTCAATAGGAGCCGGCGTACTCATCAGGTCACCCAACAAATCTGAAATACGTTGTCCAAAACCTATATTCAATACAGGCGCAACAGCTTGAATTTTTTTACGTAAATCAGCGATTACTTCAGGTGTTGTTGTAGTACGTGTAGTTTTTAACTGAATTAAATAATCACCAAAGTTTGCAGGAACGGTTCTAAAAGCCATCTTCATACCTGTTCTGCGTGAATAAGCTTCTACATTTGGATTGGCTAAAATAATTTTCTCCATTTGCTGGCAAAGCCTGTCTGTTTCTTCGAGCGATGTACCGGCCGGGGAGAAATAATCCAGCACAATCGTTCCTTCATCTAAATCAGGCAAAAAGCCGGTTTCTAATTTTCCTGAAGCAAACCATGCGGAAACTCCTAACAGTAAAACTAAACATATAGCAATAATGGGGCTTCTGAATAACCATGTTAACCAGCTTAACTTTTTTGCCGGATGGGTTGTCTCTTTATGTTTTGATTTAAACGCCTCTCGGTATCCAATTACTAAATGCAGTACCGGCAACAGCATCCATGTAACCAAAAAAGAGCAGACCAAAGTAACCTGCATGGTAACCGACAGTTCATAAAAAAAGCTTCCTGCCAGTCCGCTCATCATCCGGAAGGGGAGAAAAATAACAATAGTGGAAAGCGAAGAACCTACCATAGCAGGTAACAGGTTATGAATTGATTTTTTAACAACCAGGTATCTACTTTCACCCGGATTTTCTTCATGCTCCCGGTATATCTGTTCTATAATTACAATTGCATCATCTATTATTAAACCGACCGACGCAGCTATAGCGCCCAGTGACATGATGTTGAGGGTAATGCCGATTTCGTACAACACGAATACCGTAAAACTAAGCGTAACGGGTATGGTGAGCATTACCACTGAACTAGCACGCCAGGAACGTAAAAAAAGAATCATCACTATAATGGCAAGAATTAAACCTTCATAAATTGTTTTGATTACGCTATGAATGCTGTCACCTACAAAAGCGCTTTGATTGTAGTAAGGTTTCAGTTCATATCCGGCTGGAAGCATTTTTCTTAATTCAGTTGCTTTCTCTTCTGCATCTTTGGCAAACTCAAGCAAATTAATTCCGGGCTGTTTTACCAAATCAATTAATACAGCGTTACTGCCATTGGCATTTACTTTTACAAACTCCTGTTGTTCCTGTATTTCAACCTTTGCAATGTCCTTCAACTTAATAATCCTGCTGCTGTCAGTATTCACCACAATATCCTGCAGTTCATAAATGTCTTTAACCCTTGTATCCGTCAGGTTTAAATACAATCTGCGATAATCAGCAACATACCCGTTTGACAACACGAAATTGTTGTTACTAAAAGCTGTGATAATGGCAGCGGGCGTGATGGCTAACGAAGACATTTTAATCGGGTCGGGTATCACCACGTACTCTTTGGCCTTACCACCCCGAACAATTACATTAGATATACCGGCAACCTGTGAAAAAACAGGACGAAGCACCAGGTTTGCTTTATCACGCAAGGCAACCAGGCTATGATTTTTACTTTCAAGCGTGTACCCATATACCGGAAATAGGGACTGGTTCATTGCTTCGGCAGAAATACTAACACCGGCAGGCAAATAATTTTTTATTTCATTGATGCGGCTTTCCATCTGGGTCTTCAGGCTGTAAACATCCAGCCCCCAGTTAAAATACACATCAATGGTACAACTGCCCCGGCTGGTGCTGCTCTTTACCACGGTTACGCCCTTCACTTTTTTTACGGCACTTTCCAAAGGTTTGGTAACCGTTATCAGCATCCGGTCAATCGGTTGCTGACCGGCATCTGCAATAATGGAAATGCGTGGAAACAAAACTTCGGGAAACAGGTTTGTTTGCATTTTGGTATAAGAAAATATACCGGCTAACAGCAACAAAACACTAACAAACAATACTGGTTTAGAAAAAATTCTGAAATAACTTTTATCTTCTATCATTATAAGCCGTGATTATTTTTTTCCAATTATTTTCACAAGTGCAGTATCTGCCAATCCATAATTTCCATTACTAACTATCCTGTCATTTTCAACAAATTGAGGAGAAAGAATTTCTACTTCTTCTTTATTCGTGTTGCCGGTTTTAACGGGAACTTTTATAGCGATACTGTCATTTATTAATTTCATTACCCAAAAACTTTGCATCATTTCATCGCTTAACACACACACTTTTGGCAACACCTGGGTATTATTCTTACTGCCTTTACTTACTAAAACTTTTGCTATCAAACCTTCCGGAAGAATTAGGTTATCTGATGTTCTTGCAAGCATGGTTTGCGTTTGTGCATTTGCATTCATGCCTACCAATCGCTTTGTAAAAACAGCGGAATGCCTTGTGTTATCGGGCAAAACAATGATGCAGTTGTTACCGCTTCTCACATACTTTACATACTCGAAAGGCACATTTACCTGAAAAACCATACCGCTTGTTTGCGTGATGGTGCATAGAGGCGTTCCTTCCATTATATAGCTGCCGGGCTGCTGGTCAACAGTTGTGATAATGCCTGAAGCAGAAGCTTTCACATTAACTTTTCCATAACCCGCCAATGATGAATCGTATTTTATTGGGGTGTTACCAAGTGCCCTTCTTTCTTTGGATTCCAATTCAAATAGCAATTGTCCCTGTTGTATCCGATCACCAATTCGTACATGCACTTTGGTAATAAAAGAAGCAATCGGTGCAGTAACCAAACTGTTTTGCAAGTATGCTGCGGTGGCAAAAAGTTCAAGGTTATCATTTACTGAACCACTGCCTATTGTAGTAACTTCAACAGGAACCTTGGGCGCTTGCACAACCTCATCAGTTGTGGTTTTGCTGCCGCAGCTTACAGATAAGAAACTAACCGCAAGAATAATTGATATTAAGTTTTTCATGTTAATCATTTACCAGTTCCAATAGTTGTAAGCATTAATTAATAAAAGGCGGTTGGTTTGAAGCAATAAATAATCTCTTTGCACCAATGCCATACTCTTGATGATGTTAGTGAAGTTTATAATGGACTGCTGCCCGAAGAGTATCTCCTTCTTATAAGAATTTAATACCTGCTGGTAATCATTTAATTGCTCCTGCAGCAATGCACTTCTTTCCTGATAGGAATTGAGTTCAGTGATAAACTTGTTTTTCCTTACATCATTTTGAATAAGAAAATTTCCCCTGTAAGAGGCAATAGATTGCATCAGGTACTTTGTTTTCCTTTGAGTGATTTCTTTCTGTTTGCCGTCATAAAAATTCCATACAACACTTACTCCTGCACCTACCCCAAAACGTCTTGGGATATTGGAGAAACTAACAGCGTTTAGTCCGGAGTTTGCAAAAAGGTTTACCTGTGGCTTATACCTTGTTTCAAATACTTTTTGTGAAGCATCGAGATTAAGACTATCTAACCGAAACCTGTCTTCATATTGAGAAGTGACAGAAGCATAGTTATTTCGAAGAGTCAAAACAAGTGTATCCAATTGAACAAGTGCAGTATCGCCAATACCTGCAAGAATATTCAAATCCATTAAGTCTCTGCGATAGTTTGCTTTATTAGTTGCTAGAAGCGTTTCAAAATTTTTGTATTCTATGTTTATTAAGGAGAAGTCAGACTGTTTTACAAGTGAACTTGTAGCAAGCTTTTTCACAATTTCTCTTTGCCCCAACAGCAAGTTCATCATATCAGTTGCATAATTTGATTGTTGCAAATCGAGCAGGCAAAGTATGTACTGGTCAGTTACAAATTTCTCTATATCATGCCCCGCAAGTTTTATATTGTTCTGATTAATCCTGCTGCTTATGTTTGCCTGCTCTGCAAATGTTTTATATCGCTCCTGGTTTAGGATTGGTTGGGTAATGGTAACAAGTCCCTGGTATTGTCCGCCATTGGTAGCACCTAACTCATAGCCGTAATATTTATCAGCGCCTTTTGAATTTAGTTCGGGTCTTATAGTATTATTATCTGTAGCCAGAATTGGCGCAAACAAAACGTTTCCGGTAAGGCCAACTTGTGGTTTAGTAAATTGGGCTTTTAACCTTTCAATTTCCAACTGATTTGTCCTGCTTAGGTTCTGATTTTCATTTATTAACGGACTGTTTTGTTTGGCAGAACTGATATAAAGCTCCAGGCTGTTTTGTGCATGTAAAGCAGACGTAGTAACCGATAAAAGCAATCCAAAAAATAATAATTTTAAAAGCATAAGTTATTTTACTGGTTGATAAATTCTTATCTCCGCTATTTGATTTGTTGATTGAGGTACTGCCAGGATGTATTTATCAAGTTGTGGAGAAAACAAGGAAGTGCCTGCGCCAGCAACAGTTTGAATAGCTTTCATTGCCTGGTAACTGTCTGCATCCTTTTGTTCAATCACTTCTATATTACCCTCTCCGCAAGAAACATAAATCTGGTTGCGCTTACCATCATAGTAAACGCCATCTGCATCTTTACTAATGTTGATGCTTTGTATAGGTTTACCTGTTTTTGTTGAATATATGATAAGCTTTCCAGGTTCACAGGCAACAAATAAACGTTGATGAATACGGTCAAGCGCCATTGGTACATTTCGCTTTGCTTCAGTAACGGCCCAACTTGCAATGGGTTTTGCAGATGACAGACTTACTATTTCAATAGTATTCTTATCAGGCAGGTTTACATAAACACTATCACCATCTATTTCAAATTGTTTGGGGTATCCCGACAAAGGAATTTCTCCAACAATTTTATCTTGCTTCAAATCAATAATACCAAGTGAGCCGGATGTTTTACCAACACCAACAAACAATTGATTTGTAGCACTGTCAAACCTTAAATTGTTACAAGCTTCTTTAAATGAAAAGGTCTTTACAACTTTATATGTATTTCCATCAAGTTCTGTCACTTTACCATCTCCGCCTGTTGATACGTAGAAACGATTTGTTTCAGGCAAATAAAAAACCCACTTCGGCTCGTTAAAACCTGGAAGACTTTTAAGAGGCTTGCCTGTTTGAATGTCGATTACTTCAACGGTATGGTTATCCTCAGCAGAAATGAAAAGGCGTTGACCTGTGACATCGACAGCCATCAGGTCAAAACCCCCTTTTACATGGGGGAGTTGTATCGTTTTTTCAAGTTGTAATACAGATGTATCTGAAATGGATTGAGAATTATCTATAGTTGCTTCACTGTCAGTTTGTGGATTTGAACTACATGAAAGAAAACCAATGGAGATAATTGCAACTAAAAGTGTTGGTAAAAAGTGTTTCCGCATGGTAGTTTTTGACAATAATTGGCAAAACTACCAGCCGATTTAGGATTATTTCTGGATTAGAAAGTAATAGTAAAACAATGCTTGTCTGACTTATAATTATAGCTTACCTGCCAATGATGAAGCTCGCAGATTTGTTTAATAATCGCTAAGCCCAAACCACTGCTATTGCCTGCTCTTGATATTTTTCCAAATCTTTTAAACAAGGTTTCAGAATTCAGTTCGGGTTGCTCTGACGTATTACTGATTAGAAGTTGCTTGTTTGATGCTTTGATAGAGATGCTCCCGTTTATCCTGTTATGAGCAGTAGCATTCAGAATAAGATTATTAATCATTATTTCTGCCAACGGCTTAGAGGCATTTAATACAGGAGCGTCATCAATGTCTGTTTCAATGGAAAGATTTCTTGATACAGCCTGTTCAGTAAAATAGGGGAGAACTTCTTCAATAAGAGCTTTAGTATCTACCTGTTCACGGTTGCCATATTGGTTATTTTCAATCTTTGCCAGCAGTAAAAGATTTTTATTTACTCTTGATAAGCGTGAAGATGCTTCGTACAACGAATTAAGAATAGTAGCCTGGTTATCATTTAAAGAAGGGTCTTGTAACAACATATCAAGCTTTGAGCTAAAAACAGCAAGCGGAGTTTGTAATTCGTGGGCCGCATTTTCAGTAAATTCCTTTTGGCTTTGATATGCCTTCAGATTATCCTTAATTAGTTTGATTAATCCTTTGTTTAGTTGCCTGAATTCTTTTACACGGGGAGTATTAAAAACAGGTGGTATATGTTGTTCAATATTCAATTGTTGGATTTTTTCTAAAGTATCATAAAAGGGTTTCCAAAGGCGGTTAGATATAAATCTGGTAACAAAAAAAATAACGATTAATAAAGTAAATAAGACACCAAAGTAGAGCCAGGTTAATGTTCTTATCAAATCCTCCGACTCAACCAGGTTTAAACGAATCATTAAAACATAAGGATTGCCTTGTATTGTTATGTTCGTATATAAAACCCTGTAAGGCTCCCATTCAGGAGTCATCTCATCATAAAACAATTGCTGAATTATCCGTTCCTTATGTTTGGCTGGTATTGTGTCAGGCAGAATCCTTGTGTCGCGGTTAAACCGGTTCCATACATTTATATCAGAAGTTCTTAAGTTAGATTGGCTTTTTAACAGGAACTCCTTTTTTCTAAGCAGGATAGCTTCGTCAACATCATCTACGTACAGCTTTTCCATCATCAGGTAAAAAAAAGGACTGCTTAGGAGCAAAATGATGGTTGCAAAAAGTGTATAATATAGAAGAGTTTTGTTTAATAATCTGTTCATGCTTCCCATTTATAACCGGTTCCATAGATTGTTTTGATATAGTCTTTGCAACCAGCGTCCATTAATTTCCTTTTGAGATTTTTAATATGGGAATATATAAAATCGAAATTGTCCATCATGTGAGCCATATCGCCTGAAAGGTGTTCAGCAACAGCGGCCTTTGAGATAGCCCGGTTTTTATTGCCTATTAGGAACAACAACAAATCAAGTTCTTTTTTGGTAAGTTCAACAGACTTGTTATTCACAAGTACTGTTTTAGAAAGCAAGTCAATACTTAATTCATTAATTTCAATCTGGTTTGAATTATCAAACTGCTTCCTTCTGATCAGTGAATAAATTCTTGCACTCAATTCAGATAAATGGAAAGGCTTCGGCAAATAATCATCTGCACCTATTTTAAGTCCGGCTATTTTGTCTTCCAACGAATCCTTTGCAGAAATTATAATAACGCCATCCTTTTTCTTTTCTTTCTTTAACTCTTCCAATAATTTCAATCCATCTCCATCTGGCAGCATAATATCCAACAAAATGCAATCGTAGTAAAAAAGACTGATTTTGTCATAAGCTTCGTTAAAGGTAGCAGCAACTTCGCAAACATAATTCTCACCCTCCAGATAAGAAGAAATGCTTTGCGCTAACGCTGCTTCATCCTCAATAAGTAAAACCTTCATACAACAAAATTGAAAAGGAAATTTGGATTAAATCTGTATTTTTTTCAAACCTTAGAAAGTCGTGGCAGCAGTCTTTGTACTAAATTTGCTTGCTAATATGTAATATGAAAAATTTAAATAAGGTTGCAGAGATAACATTGTATTTCTGGGTAATGAAAATTTTAGCTACAACTCTTGGCGAAACGTTAGGAGACCTGCTTTCTATGACTTTAAATATGGGTTATGTCGTAAGTTTAATTATTACAACCATTTTTTTTCTGATAGTGTTGTTTCTTCAGCTTAAAGCTTCAAAATATATTCCAGTTCTCTACTGGTTAGTTATCGTAGGCACAACTACAGCAGGTACCGAAATATCAGATTTTATGGATAGAACTTTAGGTGTCGGTTATATGATTGGTTCGGCTATTCTCTTTTCAGCTTTGATGATTACATTAACTGTGTGGTTTTTTCAAAATAAGAAAATAACTGTTTATCCCATTTATAGAGTAAAGGAAGAAATTTTTTATTGGATTGCAATTTTGTTCTCAAATAGTTTAGGTACTGCATTTGGAGATTATTTGAGCGACAATATTGGATTAAGTTATTTAAGCGGCGCGTTGGTAACAGCCGGAATTATTGCTATAGTCATTATGCTCCATTATTTAACCCATCTAAATGAAATTCTATTATTTTGGATTGCATTCATTTTTACCCGTCCATTTGGAGCAACTTTTGGTGACTTGCTAACCAAACCAGTTGCAAAAGGTGGCCTAAATTTAGGAACAATACCAGCTACTTTGATAACCACTTTTCTGTTAGGGTTACTTATTATTTACACTACCAGGAAACATAATGCTAAAATAGCCATCCTTTAAATTACTAATCTTTTTGGCTGCTGCTTCGTTTCTGCTATCATCAGAACATACTGACATGAAACCGAAAAGAATTTGTACTATATCTTTTCATTAACGCTAATACGAAGAAGTCTCCAGTTTATATACAGAATCACATTATAGGTTTGTATAAATTATTAAACATTTAAAACATTAAGCAATGAAAAATTTAATTGGTTTATTCTTATTAGCTACCATGACAGGTGCTACTGTAAACGCCCAGGATTTAAAAAACAGCAATGTACCTGCTACTGTAAAATCTGCTCTTCTTAAAAAATATCCAGAAGCTAAAAAAGCTTCATGGGAAAAGGAGAAAAGTAATTACGAGGCAAATTGGGGAGGAAAGTCAGGTGAAAATAATTCTGTACAATTTACGCCAGCAGGAGAATTTATAGAGATAGTAAAAGCTATTTCTGTAAGTGAATTACCAAAGTCTGTAACAGCATATGTAAAGCAACATTATAAAGGCGCTAAAATTACAGAAGCAGGTAGAGTGACTGATGCAAAAGGTAAATTATCTTATGAAGCAGAGGTAAACAGAAAAGATGTCATTTTTGATGAAAATGGAAACTTTATAAAAGCAGAGATGTAGTGAATTATAGTTTCCCTTATAAAAAAGTCCTTCATAAAAGAGGGACTTTTTTGTTTAAGAGCTCACTTACAAGGTACAACCATAACCGGAATAGTAGCATGATGAATTACATGTTCTGTAACACTTCCACTTAATAAATGTGATAGACCTGTTCTCCCATGAGTACCCATTACAATAACATCAGCTTCCCACTCTTTGGCTGTATGTAGTATCTCTTCTTTAGGAAAACCTTCAGGTGTAAATTTGTACAGCTTCTTTGCACCATTGTACATTT
>JAABUK010006136.1_pt1 | contig 18154 bp, 19 predicted proteins | sample 5559141 | NCBI WGS metagenome assembly JAABUK01 (sample SAMN10711869, study PRJNA513367) | rock metagenome | isolation source: Antarctica rocks | place: Antarctica: Victoria Land, Pudding Butte nord | collected 2016-01-03 | reverse complement strand
GGGGTGTACAGGGAGTATCAGCGGCATAAGCTGGGACCTTTCCGGAGTCAGGTAGCCAAAGCGGTGCAATTTATACAGCAGAAAGGCGGCATCAGCAAACAGGAGATCGAATTGCAGGTCAGTCGACGCCTTTCACCCACATCACTCCTTCCGTTTCTCTGCCAGCAGCACAATGCATGCCAGCTGCACCTCATTCACTTGTGAGATGAATATTGCAGGCAGTTGAGGAGCAGCACCTCAGATCACGACTTGACGGCATCAGCACAGCTGGCAGTGATACTGGCAGCAGCATACTAGATAGTGATGCCAGCAGTGGCAGTAGTGATGCAGAGCTGGACCCAGACCTAGGGGCAGACCTTGACCAGCATGTGGACAATGCAGTCTTACATGCTGCCAACCAACAGCACATGAACAGCTCTCTGCTCAGCATGTACTCCAGTCCTGCTGCCACCCTGCTGTCCGTACCCAGTGCATCTGATCTGGTCGCCCAGGAAGCAAGCGCAAGTCAAGCAGCAGCTGTTGCAATCAAGGCTCCTGCTTTTGCTCCTCCCCAGGCATGTCCTGCTTTGTGCAACGTCTTTAAGTAATTGCGTGGCTTGACTGACTATAAGTTGTTTCTTTATCAACAACAGCAGGCGCTAAGGAATCTTGTTCTGCCATTTGCACGATGTACCTGTGATGCTCATTGTCAACTCATGCAGGTTGTGGAGGCTGCAGCCAGGCGTGCTTTGGCGGCAGAGCGTGCACAGCAGCACAGCATTCAATCAGCCCGTCAAGCTCCTCCCAGACCTGCGCTTGATGATTCAAGTCCTTCCACTTCAGGTTCAGCATGTTTCTTCTGCTAGCATTGCTGCAGTCGTGCAGCAGGTTTCCAAGCAATCTTTGGCCTGCCTCTTAGTGAGACATGTGTTGGCATGTTTTCATCAAACATGCATGCTCTGCCATATGCCATGTTTGGTGACCTGAATCTGTGCAATCCGGCATATGCTTGCTGTACGCTTTGCTGTGAGTCAGGGCTGCTTCGGCAACATGTCAGTCCCGCAGAGCGTCTGAGCGTGTGAGAAGTCTGGATGTGTGTCTGGTCTGAGGCACTGCATGCTGCTGTCAGCAGACAGCTCACAGCAACACATGCAGCAACCAAAGAACCAAAATGGACTAGCATGCATGCTGTCTCTGGTGAACAAACTTTTGGAAGTTAGTTGAGCATAGAGTTTCATCACCCATGCAACAACAGCGGAACTTGTTCTGGCAGCAAGTTTTAGCATTTGCAGCGCATGCCTGCAGTTCTGCAATAGTCGGGTCTTGCAAGGGTTCTGATGTGTTTGACAAAGCTGGGTAGTAAGACATCACATATTCATACGCTTTGCTGATGCAGGCACTGATGCAAGGACACCTGTCCAGCCAGCTGCAGCCCAGAGGCCTCCCACACCCGCACAGACAACCAGTCCTGCATCTGCAGCAGCACCTGTGGATGTGGTTGCAGAGAGGAGGTCTTCCAAACCTGAGACTGGCAGCCAGAAGCGCGCCAGGCGAGCTGCAGAAGATTCATCCAGTGATAAAGCCAGGTCAGTAGGCAAACTTGACGTCCTTGCGCCCTGGTTTGCATGCCGGTAAGAAGACATCTACTCTGTATACACAATGTGCTGCTCACATGACATGGCATGTGGGATAAGATGCTATGGCATGGCTAGGCACAGCTTAGCCTATTGTGTTTGCCTGTTTACAGGGTTGCAAACCATCATCGGTGTGGCTGTTCAGTGTGGCCATTCGGTGTCACACATCTGCATTCTTGCTGATGGGCATAACTGTTTACAGGCTATTGCAACTGAGCAATAGTATGGCTATTCATTGTCACCAGTCTGCATTTTTACTCATGGGCATAACCTGCTTGCCTGGCAATGTGCCCACCCTCATAGCTTGCATGCTCCAGGGCAGGACTTGCTGGCAGCCTTTGCCTCAAAAGCTGTGCATGGCTGTAATTGTAGCAGGCATGCTGTGGCAACTGGTGCGCATATTGTGCAGGGATGCTGCAGTGAAGAGGAGCAGAACGGGAGCATCTGGCAAACTGGGATCAGCTGTCACTGGTCAGCCTCTCCTCCAAAATTGGTTTAGAGAGTGAATTGCCCTGTGCTGTGAATCGCCCTGTGCATGCATACAGCAGGGTTCAGCGCTTGAGATCTATGCTGCACTGTGCTGCATCCTCCGTCTTGGAAGTGTGTACGACACCAATCCTAGAACGTTTGTTGCAATCCTAGCCATAAGAAAACCTGCTATTGGTACTTTATGCATGTTGATCACTTGTGTGTAAGCTGGTCAGCACAACTGCTTGCTGGCTGCAGGCCCAAGACAGGTGACATATGCTGACTTGGGAGGCATTGACAATGTGCTGAGTGACATCAAGGAGCTCATTGAGCACCCTTTACAACATCCTGAGGTAATAACTTTAACTACTCGCACCCAATTCTGCAAGAGATCCTTAGGCTGTAATTGTATGGGATGATGTCAAAAATGTCCTGCAAAATGCAGCATTGGAAAGATGTCATCACACTGTCTTGCACATGTCAAATCTATCTTAGCTGAAGCAAGGTGTGCAATAAGCAGTGTTTGAGCTGCAAGCATTGTCCCACTAGCATGTCAGTCTTGCAGATGTACGTCAAACTTGCTGCTATGTTTTGGCTCATCTGACGTCATTTATGGTGCCTTCTCTCCTGCAGTAGTTGGAGGCATAGACACGTTTTGCAAATGTGTGGTACAGGTGTATGCCTGGTTGGGGGTTGAGCCCCCTCGGGGGGTCCTGCTGCATGGGCCCCCTGGCTGTGGTAAGACAGCTCTGGCCAATGCCATAGCTAATCAGTGCGGTGTGCCTTTCTTGAGGGTGTCTGCACCAGAAATTGTATCTGGCATGTCAGGTACGTTGTTTGGATAGGACACTTTGAGATGCACTCTTGACATGTACTGAACTTAGCGCACGAGAAACGTTCACAGTGGAATGTTGGGACAGCGTGTGCATGTTTATGTGTACATGCATGTGCATGCATGATCACATGAAGTTTCCAGATCACCCACAGCATGCCAGTTTACTCTTGTTGCAGCAGCCATTACATGTCTGTTGCCTTAACTGTCATGATATGTTGCTGTAACGCATGCACATTGCTGCCAGCAACTTCAAATGATTCACTGCAGGGGAGTCTGAAGCAAAGCTGAGGCAACTGTTTCAAGAGGCCACACAAGTTGCGCCGTGCATCGTCTTCATTGGTGAGCTAATCGTATGCTTGCAGAACTGCTCTCATGCACGAATATTATGGCATCCCAGCTGTCAGGGCAGACATGACTGTAGCCCACAGGTGTTTTGTGTGTGTCTGATGCTTGAGCAAGCAAGCAAGTCTAGAAAAGCTACTGGGCAGTCCTTGACTCACTTGCTTGCTCAAGCATCAGACACATGCAAAACCAATTATGGGTCATTGCCCACCAATGCTTTCACAAGGAAGCACAGATCTGGCGCAATGGGCTGCACGCAGCACCACAACAGCAGCTGCTGTCTGCCATGTTGGGCACCCAAATCATGCAGTCATGTGCAGATGAGATTGATGCCATTGCCCCAAAGAGAGAAACTGCTCAGAGGGAGATGGAGAGACGCATCGTGGCTCAGATGCTGACGTGCATGGATGACCTTTCTGCTCCCCCACCTTCAGCTCAACAAGAGCCTCCTGCTGATGCTACAGCCGCTGCACCTGAGTCACAACCTGCAGCTGATGTGCAGCAGGACCAGCTACCATCCAAGCACGTCGTCATCATCGGTATGTACTAGCAGCACCATCTGCCTTGTCAGTGTTGATCAATCTGCCCAACGCTGCACCATGCAAGTTTGCAGGGCTCAAATGCGCAAAACAACAAAGAGAGTGTGGTTGTAGGTGCTACCAACCGGCCAGATGCGCTGGATCCAGCCCTGAGGAGGGCAGGGCGCTTTGACCGCGAGATAGCCATGGGCATCCCTACGGAAGCGGCACGTGCCAGAATCCTGCAGGTGATTAAACTTGCCTTGCAGCTGGGGTGTGTAGCAGGACTGCTGAACAGCATGTACTTTTGTGGTACATAACTGGCACTGCTGGGCCATGGAACATGTTTCGTTTAGTCTTAATTTGCACATATGTATGACCCAGCGGTTGCTTGCACAAATACCAGCGCTGTTTGAGCCAGAATGCGCACTTAGTCACAGCTTGCACTGAAAACAGCTGAGCTGCTTCCAACGCAAGATTTGTGGTGTTGCAGGTGCTGTCAAGACGTCTCAGGCTGTCCGGTGACTTCAACTTTCATTCCATAGCCAAGCTGACCCCAGGCTTCGTGGGAGCAGACCTGGCTGCCCTGCTCAAAGAAGCCGCAGCCATTGCTGTCACCAGAATCTTCCAACAGCTGGATGCACCTGCTGCTGCACAGCCATCCGGTGCAGCTGAATACAGCCTTCAAGCTCAGAGGTGAGAGCTTGTCACCAGCGTAATGAGTGACATTTCAAACACCTGTCACATGCAGTGATTAATGAGTCAAGCTAAGAAGCTGTGACCAGCATTGTTGTGTCCCTCAGGCTCTCTGCACAGGCTGCAGCATGAACCACCATGTGCATGTCCTGATCAACGATGTTACATTATGTGATTGTCAAAACTGTCGTATTAGTAGGCCAACAAGATAGGCTGCTCTGAGACAAAAGTTGTCCTGCTCGTACCCAGCATGATCATGAGCTGGAAAGCCTTTTAACAAAGGATTACTAACATCATTGTTATTGTGCATGTCCTGCTGCAGGGCTGCAGATGCTGATGCACAGACACTGGCAAGCACAGCTCAGCCTAACACCCAACCCACCTCGAGCCAGTCTGGGCCCTTGACCCCAGCACAGCTAGCACCCTGTGCCATCACACAGCAGGACTTTGAGACGGCAGTGAAGAAGGTGCAGCCAAGTGTGCGGCGGGAGGGCTTTGCCACAACACCAGATGTCACCTGGAGTGATGTTGGCTCTCTAGCTGAGGTGAACTGCAAAGAAACAGCTTGTCTTCTTGGACAATGCGTGTACACCTGTAGTAAATGCTTCGATTTGAGTTTCGATTTGATATGTGCAATGGGGGGCAACTGGGACTCGATAGACAATATGCTGTTGTGGGTGCATACATTGCTACAGCAAGCAACTCATACATCTGCAATGCTGACACTGACATGCTGGTACCTGCACTCTGCTTGTGATTCAGAACATGCACTTCTGAGATCATTACTTGATGCATGTGCTGACGTAAGTGTAGGTGCGGGAAGAGCTATCTTTTGCCATCACACAGCCCATCGCTCACCCAGAGCAGTATGCAGCCATGGGCTTGGGGTCTGCAACAGGGGTGTTGCTTTACGGCCCTCCAGGTTGTGGAAAGACACTTGTGGCCAAAGCCATTGCAAACGAGTCTGGAGTCAACTTCATCTCCATCAAGGTAACACCCTGTTGTGCTTCCTCTGCAAGTGGCATGACACGTTGTTTCAGCCAGCAATGCATTCTTTGGCAGTATGCACAATAGTCGCTGTCCGTCTGTCCTGTCAAACAAGGTCTCAATGTCTTGCTCTGAGTACTGAGCATGTCAGACCAGCGTGTCAGATCCTGCAAGGCAGATTTAGAGCCTGTCTGTTCTGCACTGGATTTTAGCCTGCAGATGAGCATCATACCTGTCCAAACCCAACTCTTGTGTTGTGTAGGGTCCAGAGTTGCTGAACAAGTATGTGGGGGAGAGTGAGCGGGCGGTGCGGCAGCTCTTCACCAGGGCACGTGCTGCTGCCCCATGCGTACTCTTCTTCGATGAGCTGGATGCCCTTGCCCCTAGGAGAGGCTCAGATGTGAATCAGTCTACTGAAAGGGTGGTCAATCAGCTGCTGACTGAAATGGACGGCACAGAGGGCCGACAGGCGGTCTACCTCATTGCTGCCACCAACAGACCAGACATGATAGATCCTGCCCTGCTAAGGTGTGTGACTCTTCAGTGCGGTCATGTTGCATGCTATGTTGTTTATGCACTGGATGTACGTCTGCACTCCTGTCATCTGAACGTGCTTACGCATACTCGGGTGGTGTACAGCAGACAAAGCCATATGCCAGGGCTGATGTAAGCAACAGCGGTGTCTCCAGAGCACGACTAAGATGCAGCCATGGTTGCGCAATCGCACTGGTTTAGTCTTGATAGGCCTATACAAGGCACGCGCCGGTGGTTGCCAGCACAGATTACAAATACTGATGAGGCTAAGGTCCTACCTGTGAGGGGGCAGTGGCTCTTGTGCACTGCACGGTCGTATCTGCCGTTATTGTGTTGCATTCTTGTTCTCAGTCAGAACTCAGTCAGAACAGGTGAGCATGTGTCATCAGCATTGATGAAGTGGACCATGCACTGCAGGCCAGGCAGGCTGGACAAGATCCTGTATGTGCCCTTGCCTCCACCTGAGGGCAGGGGGGCCATCCTGCAGGCCCTGACCAGGAAGACCCCACTGGCGGTGGACGTGGATGTGGGGGCTGTGGGTGCCAGCCCTCACTGCCATGGCTTCAGTGGAGCAGATCTGGCAGCTCTGGTCAGGGAAGCCTGCATCTGCGCTCTTAAGGTATGCACTTGCCCTCAAGCAATGTAGCAGCGATATGGAAGCCAACGCAGTCAAGCGCAAGAGCACCAAGAGCACCCTGCACAGGATTGTGTCGCTGAGTCCTGCTCATGTGAAAGAGCAGAGATGCCGACTACTTGCAAACCCTGAGTCTGTGGCCAGATTTCATGTGCATTTCATTGTGGAGACTGCACACCTCTGAGTCACGCCAGCATCAAAGTTGAGCTTCTGTTCTGTAATGGTCTGATGCCCAATGGCATCAGTGAAGCGGCACAGGCCTGAATTTGGGCTGGCATCCACCAATGCATCTTTGCAGCTGACACTGACTGAACCCTAGCTCAATGCAGATCATCTCTTGCTAACAGTTGTCAAATTGTCAAAACATGCTGACACAGACATTGCGTGCACTAGATGTGACAGCACCATGCATCATTGCCTATCTGTTGGACATCATGTGTAGCGTAGCTTAATATGCAATGACTGCCCTGCATGTACCTAGCTCATCATGAGCTGGAAAGAATTTGATTGTCATCATCATTATTAGTGTTATGACTGTGCAGGAGAATATGGCATCTGGGTCATCATCACTCAGTGACATTCCACTGGTTCACATCCACCATTTTGAGCAGGCTCTGCAGAGAGTGGCACCCTCAGTGAGCAAGAAGGACCAGAGGGTGTATGACGCCCTGCGCTGGCAGCTTCGCTCTTCTCGCAGTCATCTGAACCCACAGGTCAGTCCCTGACCAAATCAGTCTTATTACAAAATAAGAAAAATGCAACTCAAAAAGAAGAAAAGGGGTTATTGAATCAAATAAAACATCATTTTTCCAAATTCCGTCCAATATTTACCCTGACCATCCTTGCCTTCTGTCACAACAGAGCTTTGTGGCTTGCCGTCAGTCACAACCTTATGCGTTCTGTCAATGCAGCTGATACACCCTCAAAAAAACATCTGAAGTGTAAAGGGTGATTGCAGGCAGCTCAACATGTGGGCGCCGAAAACAAGATAACAGAAAACCCTGAAGGGGCAGATGGGGTTGACGTGGCTGGGGTAAGTGCCAATGGCATGGGTGGAACAGAAGACGAGGGTGAGACTAAGCCAATGGAAGACTGATCCATCAGCAGGAACAGCTTTAGTTATGACTGCACACATGCATACTGCGCATGCATTCATGCGCAATCCTCGCGGGCAGGGTGCGCTAGTCACCTCACTATATGGTGGGACCAGTCAACAAGTTTGACAGGATATAAGTACACAATGTCTAGTTCCTAGGAACCTTTCAGGCAGTAGTCTGCTGCAGCGATGTTAACAGCTATGTATTTGACATTCATACAGTATGCAGTATAAGCTCTTGGTGTATACACCTACGTAGCAGGTTCATATGCAGATCATCATTGTGATCGGATCACAACTTTGCTTCAAATCAATAATGTTTGATTGAAGGGCTTAACCCTTCTGACAAGTTTTGTGTTTCTTCACAATTGTGTGCAGTAGCAACAACAGATCACTGTGTGCACAGTGCAACCCTGTCCAACAAAATTGTGTTTTGCTGAGCCCCAGCAACATGGGTGGTATATCAAACAGCAATGTAAGATGAGCTGATGCACCCAAGCAAAGGTGACTACTGCGCATGAAAAGCAAAGCAGTGTTCAAGTTCTGTATTGGCAGTGCAACTCAGGGACACCGATGTGCTTTGCGTATGTGTGACAAAAGCTCATGCCTAGAAGCTACGACTTGGCTCTTTTCAATCCCGAAATGTATATTTTCATGCAAAAGATCATCGCAGCAACGTCATCCCAAACTTTATAGAAGACACCTTACAAGCCAACCTGGGGACTGTAAAAACGCCTGTTCATTAGTTGCCTATCTGGTTTCGGAGCCTCTGTCTCAAGATTTCATGACAACGACCTCGAGCTGGCTTACGCTTGCTGTGTTCGCTGCGCGGCCTAATAAACTCAAGTAGCAATTGTAAGTAAAGGACGTTGACCTCCAAAACATGGCTATGGGAGCTTGCTGCGCGACATGGGTCTGGCGACCAATCCACAGCAGGCGAGTGCAACTAATTTCTCTTGTATATTGCACGGCAGCTTTTCTGCGTCGTCAGCTAATACCGGTGTGCAGACAGTCCAATCTTCCGCATTTGAAACAAGTACCACGTGGTGGTTCCTTCTTGCACCAGGGGGTACCACAGCTCGGGAGCAACAAGCAAACATCTCGTGCGTCACTGAATTTTGAAGCGGCTGCAAGCTCTCCATTAAACATGTTTGTTGTTTTGATGCCAGGTCACCGGAGAACATGCCGTTGCTATGGAACAAGGCAGCAGGCCTCAGCAGGCCCCGACACCAGCCTGCTCAGGCCAGAGCTGCAGAGGCAGTGGCATCATGACAAAAATCAGTATTTGGGAGACAATCAGATCACGACTAGCAGCAACCTGCGTGTGTGGTGGAGTTGTGACCAGTGTCCCAGTGGGCATCCGCATGACTGGATGGCCACTGTCAATAACAGGCAGTATATGGATACTCAATGCCCTTATTGCACCAACAACAGTTTGTGCCAACACAACTCGTTGTTGACGGTGGCCCCAGCTGTGGCAGCCTACTGGGACACAGCCAAGAATGGGGTGACTCCAGACCAGGTCATGGCGCACAGTCATGCTCGCAGGCATTGGCTCTGCCCCAAGTGTGGTCGTAGCTGGCAAGCCTGGACGTTCCGTAAAGTTGCCACGCAAAGCGGCTGTCCTAAGTGCTCAAGCACCAACAGACCCTGGAACAGACAACCAAGCTTGACCCAGAGCCAGCACCCTGCAATGCTAGAGTTTGATTTTGAGAGAAACCGGAGAGCAGGTCTTGACCCCGACAAGATCACGGCAGGGAGCAATAAGATGGTGCACTGGATATGTTCAAAATGTCCCCGAGGCCAGCCACATTTGTTTGCGGCACAACCATTTACCCGGATTGGCAACAATTCTGGTTGCCCCTGCTGTGACAGCAGGAAGGCTTGCATCTGCAACTCGCTGCAGTCATTGTACCCTGCGTTGGCTGCAGAGTATGACACTGCCAGGAACGGTGTTGGACCTGAGCAGGTTCTGCCAGGCTCCAGGAAAGTGGCCTTCTGGAAGGATGCAAGTGGGCACACCTGGGAACAAAGTCCATTTCAACGTACCACCTCAGGCAGGAAAAGCGTCAAACGAGCATCTATCAGGTCGAGGCTTGAGCAGCAGGCGTGCTCTGACGTGCTTTGAAGGTGCCTTGTTGATGGACTGTAGTTCCCTTGTGTCTGTGTTGAGCCTGGATATGTAAAGCTACTTTTTTGTTTTGAAGAGATTTGGTTATGACAGCCTCTATGCAACTGGCAGTTTCATCTGTCTCAGCAAGCTGTTCTCAGTGTGCATCTGAGCTGTATGTAGTGGTTTTTGCTCGAGCATGGCGCTGTCGCAACATATTTTGTCAGTCCTTTGTACCATCGTTGCACAGATAATGTGTTCCAAAGTGCATGTATGTATCCAGGAAACTTAACAGCTTTGATCTTGTGGTTCAGCATGTATTCAATTGATTGCAATTGCGTGTGAGCCCAAGCAATAAGTGTTCTGAAATGAAGTACATATGAATGGTGTGAAAAACACTTACGAGGGTGTGAGTGCAGACATGCATCCCTTTTGTTGTTGGGTTGAGGTCTCAGCCTTGTGAGGTATGGATGTGACTGAGGTGCTGCTGAATTGTTCAACACAGACAGTACACAAGCCTGCATGCTATGCTTGTCATCTTGTGTTGGTCATCTAGCCACACAAGATATGGATCATTGACCTGGGCTCAGGTCTGACATCACAGACACACGCTGTCTGGTGCTGCCTGCGTACAGTCAATAGACAAGGCTGTTTATGAGTGTACACATGTGCCAGTGTCTCTTGCCGTGAGACCTGATTGAAACTGATTCATTCTGCTGTCACCAAAAACATCCATTGTTAGGTCATGCAGGTTGTCAGGGCAGCATTTAGCGGCATGCTTTGGCTCCACAGCTGGGACAACAACATTCGTACAGCTGGTCTGTCTATCTCCTGCCATGCCTAGCAAAACTGCCTGTCCAGGTACCACAGGATGCGTTCCTACTGGGCAGCCTGTTCCTCATTTGCAACCTGTTTTGGACTGCAGCGCAAGCTGCCGTGTGGTGGTTTTGTGCTCAACCTTAAATTTAAATCGGCCTCAGTTGAGGATGCCAAGGTGGTTCCGGAGCTGCCGCTGGCTGATCTCAGTGGCAGCGCGCAAGGCGTTGCCTTTTGTGACCGCTTGGTGGCTGATCAAAGCTCAAAAAGTGAGTGAAGGACGTCAAATCCGAAAGCATGGCTACAGGAAGTTGCTGCCCGACATGGGTCTGGCAACCACTCCACAGCAGGCAAGTGCAGTTTTCTCCCTGAACACGACCTGGTAGCTTTTCTGTGTCGTAAGCCAATTCCAGTGTGCAGGCAATCCAAGCTTCCGCACTGGCAACAACTATCGCGTCGTGGTTCCTCCTTTCAAGGACGGGTACCACAGCTCAGGACCAACAAGCAGGCAACTGGTGCGTCACTGCAATTTCGCATGGTTACGAAGCGGCTGATGAAACTCCTTGCCGACTACAACATCTAACTTGTGCGTGATTTTGGCACCAGGGTACTTGACACTATGCTGTTGCAATGATACACAGCAGCAGACCTCAGCAGGCCCAGACATTAGCCTGCTCAGGCCAGAGTTGCAGAAGCAGTGGCATCATGCCAAAAATCAGCATTTGGGGGACAGGCGGATCACAGCCAGCAGTCACCTACGTGTCTGGTGGAGTTGTGACCAGTGTCCATGTGGGCTGCCGCATGAATGGTTGGCCACTGTCGAAGATAGGCAGAGTTCGGACACTCAGTGCCCTTTTTGCACCAACAAGAGTCTGTGCCAACACAACTCGCTCTTGACTGTAGCCCCAGCTGTTTCAGCATACTGGGATACAGCCAAGAATGGGCTGACTGCAGACCAGGTCATTGCAGGCAGTTCCTTCCGCAGGCATTGGCTCTGCCCAAAGTGTCGTCACAGCTGGCAAACCCGGGTTTTCCAGAAAGTTGACAACCAAAGCGGTTGTCCTAAGTGCTCAAAGATCAATAAACCCTGGAACAGACAACCAAGCTTGATACAGAGCCAGCACCCTGCAATGCTGGAATTTGACTTTGAGAGAAACCGGAGAGCAGGTCTTGATCCTGACAAGATAACAGCAGGAAGCCAAAAAATGGTGCACTGGGTGTGCAACAACTGCCCCAAAGGTCAACCCCATCTGTTTGTGGCCAGTCCTCAAAGCCGCATTGGCATCAATAGTGGCTGCCCCTATTGTGCCAGCAAAAAGGCTTGCATCTGCAACTCGCTGCAGTCATTGTACCCTGCGCTAGCTGCAGAGTACGACACTGCCAGGAACGGTGTTGGGCCTGAGCAGGTCTTGCCAAGATCTCACAAAACGGCCTTCTGGAAGGATGCAAGCGGGCACACATGGGAACAGACTCCTTATCAGCGCACTGAGCCAAGCGTAAAAAGCGTCAAAAGAAAAGCTATCAAGTCTAGGCTCAAGCAGCAGGCGTTCTCTGACTTGCTTTGAAGGACCTTGCCTGGTGCATTGATGTTGGTGTAGCTTCTGTGTCTACATGTTGAGCCTATACACGTTGCTGTTTTGGTTTCACATAGCTTGGGCACAACAGCCTTCACGTCAACTTGTACTTTTGTCTGTCTCAGCAAGCTGTTCTTGGTCTAGATTTGCACTCTGTCTAGTCGATTCTACTGTTTGTGGAGCCACTATATGTTTTAATTGTGATACAATCATTGCACTCAAACTGCATGCTCACAGCTCTGATTGTGGTTCAGACACAAGTTATGCTGGATCATGTGAGCCTGAGCAATGATGTTTTGATGCAAGATAAACAGCTTATGAGCGTGTGCGTACAGACATGCGTACAGACATGCGTCATTTGCTCTGTTGTGTTGAGGCTTGTGGTTTTATGGGTGTGCTTCATGGGCTGCCTTTGCCAGTGACCCCATTGGTCACTCAGCATGGGCAGTACACAGAACTGCGGGCTGCATTTTTCAGTTGTTGCAAGTCGACTAGCCACACAAGGTTTGGATTCTTGGCTGTGTTCTTGTGATATAAGCACACGTTGTCTGGTTGTGCCGCCGTATAGTTGTTGCAACAAGGCTACTCAGGTGCAGGTGGGATGTGACATGCTGTGCTTCAGCAGCAGCAGCAGCAGCAGCTGCTCAGAGAAACAAGAAAGATGCAACATTGCCCAGATGCTGACATGCAGATTGAAAGTTTACCTTGACCTCAGCCCTGGAGGGCCATCATGCCCTGATGCTGCTCATGCTGCTGCTCAGCGCACCAAGGTGGTAACATCTTATTTTGCCCTGGTCTGCCTGCTGGTAAAATGTCATTTCATGCGCAATTGTTGCGCTGCTCAGCAGATCCTGAAAATTTGCATGCTGTGACACAGCACAGCACAGTACAGCACAGCACAGCACAGCACAGCACAGCACAGCACAGCACAGCACAGCACAGCACAGCACAGCACAGCACAGCACGACTTGGCACGTCCACCTTGCATATTTGTGCAATTGGGCAGCAGTGGGAAGTGATGCACAAATGTACACAACTGCCGGCTTGCAGTTGCATATGGGGCATGGCCTGCCTCCCTGACAGTCTCTCCACCTCAACCCATGCATGCTCTAGAACAACCCTAGCTCGTGTGCAGTCTGTGTCTTAGAAGCCTTGCATGTTGCACTTGCAGCTGAACAGCATTGGTGACTGGTGTCCAATGTTGTGCAACTGATGCAGGCACTGCGGTAAACAGGAGTACAGCAGGCGCATCTGGCAAGCTGTGTTCAGCAATCACTGGTAATCTTGTTGGCCTTGATTTGTCTGTGAAGGTCAGACTGTGCTTTTGTGGAACACGCACTCTGCTGATCACAACTCTGTTGCTGTAATACTGTGCATTCAACATATCATTGAGTCTTGCAGGTTAAAACATTTGTGCACTCAAAACAGACTGCTGCAGTGCGTTCGCAGCCGAGCACTGCTTTGTAAACAGGACCTCCCTGTCACATCATGCTGTGCACATTATGATCTTGCTTGTCCCGAGCTGTCAGCTTTAACACTCCCGTGGCTTGGCTTGTAGGTGGATGCCAGTGCGTTCATGGCCACAGTTGGCACTCAGCTCACTGCGTTTGCCCCCCATTACAACAATTGCCCTTCATTACAGCACTCTGGTCCTTCAAGTCCAGCACAGCTGGCACTCTTTGCAAACCCACTGCAGGACACTATAAGCATGCTGCATGAGGGCTTGGCAGTCAGTCCAACTGTCAACCAGAGTCATGTTGGCTTTCTAGGTATGGTGAGCGTCTGTCACATGTGGCTTGACGATGCATATGCAACGTGTTTGGGCAGCCATTCCCTTGGCACTGCCCGCACTCAATGGCAAGCTGCTTTTGTCTCTGCCCTTGCATGCAAACTGTCCAGGTATGAATTTGCACCATACACATACACACATGCACGCACCTCATTCAAGAGCGTGAAGCACTGGCAAGCCTATGCTGCAGCAGATGCATCTCTCATGCTTTGTTTTCTGGTGCAGGTGTGGCCACTCCATCTTGACTGTCTGTCTGGTGCAGCCAACCTCTCACCTACACCAGCATGCAGCAGTGAGGATAATGTGAGTTGCTCTTAAGTAACCAGAATCATGAGGATGGGCATCGGTGATTATAGTGTGTCTATTGGAAACGGCCCCAGTACCTGTACAAAGCTGATTCCCTTTCATTTGTTGATTTACGAGCTAGCCCAATTGGGCTTGCAGGCATTCGCCAACTGCTGTTCAGCACCTAGATGCGGAGTAGAGTGAATGAGTATAATCTGTCAACAATGTTGTGCTTTGTCAGTCTTGATGCAACGCATCAGACTGTCTGGACCACGTATTTGCTCAACTATTTTAGAACCACTTCTGATATGAGAAAATAGACGTGTCGGTATGCACTCTGGCCATCATTGCCAATGTGGTTCCGGAGCGGCCGCTGGCTGATGTTGACATCACACAGGCAGCACGCGAGGCATTGCGTTCTGTGATCGTTTAGTGGCGGACTGGTCCTCAAGCAGCCAGCGAACGACGTCAAATCTGAAAGCATGGCTATGGGAACTTGCTGCCCGACATGGATCTGCCAATCACTCCGAAGCAGGCAAGTGCAGCTTTCTTCCTGTACATTACACGGCAGCTTTTGTGCGGCGTCAGCCAATACCAGTGTGTAGGGAATCAAAGCTTCCGCATTGGCAACAACTACGGCGTCGTGGTGCTTCTTCTCCAGGAGGGGTACCACAGCTGAGAAACAGTAAGCAAGCAACTGGTGCGTCACTGCGTCTTGTGTTGGATTTGAAGCTGCTGAGACATCTTCACGCTGGCTACAACACCTAACTTGCGCGTTACGTTTGCACCAGGACACTCAGGACTATGCCGCTGCATTGAAACACAGCAGCAGGCTTCAGCAGGCCCCGACATCAGCCTGCTCAGGCCAGAGTTGCAGAAGCAGTGGCATCATGACAAAAATCAGCATCTGGGAGACAAGCGGATCACAGCCAGTAGTGGTCTGCGTGTCTGGTGGAGATGTGACCAGTGTCCGTGTGGGCTTCCGCACGAGTGGATGACCAAAGTCAGTAATAGGCATGATATGGACAATCAGTGCCCTTTCTGCACCAACAACCGTCTGTGCCAACACAACTCCTTGTTGACTGTGGCCCCAACTGTGGCGGCCTACTGGGACACAGCCAAGAATGGGCTGGCTCCTGACCAGATCATGGCACACAGTCATGCTCGCAGGCATTGGCTCTGCCCAAAGTGTGGTCACAGCTGGCAAGCCATGATATATAGCAAAGTTGACAACCAAAGTGGTTGTCCCAAGTGCTCAATCAGAAGTAGATCCTGGAACAGACAACCGAGTTTGTCACAGAGCCAACACCCTGCAATGCTGGAGTTTGACTTTGAGAGGAACCGGAGAGCAGGTCTTGATCCTGACAAGGTCACAGCAGGAAGCAACAAGATGGTACACTGGATCTGTAACAAATGCCCCAAAGGCCAGCCACACCTGTTTGTGGCCACTCCTCAAAGCCGCATTGGCATCAATAGTGGCTGCCCCTATTGTGCCAGCAAAAAGGCTTGCATTTGCAACTCATTGCAGTCGTTGTACCCTGTGCTAGCTGCAGAGTACGACACTGCAAGGAATGGTGTAGGGCCTGAGCAGGTTTTGCCAAGGTCCCGTAAAATGGCCTTCTGGAAGGATGCAAGCGGGCACGCGTGGGAACGAAGTCCTTTTGACCGAACTAGGCCTGAAAAGGACAGAATCAAGCGAGCGGCAGTCAGCCAGAGATCTAGGCTCAAGCAGCAAGCCTCATCTGACTTGCTTTGACTGTGCCTTTGTGGCAATTTATGTCTTTTGTGTATGTGTTTCACCTTCTGCCATTGTCACGTTGAACTTGATGCATTCTGACAGGGAAGTCACGACAGCCTCTTATTGCAATTGACTCAACGCTGTATTTGTCTGAGGACAGATCTTGTTGGGTGTTTGACATGACAGTTTTGAAGTGTGACATGTTTATTCAGTGAGTTTACACGTATTATGGTTTTCTGTCTGCTCAGTTAAATTTGGGGTGGTGCCTTGTTGCCCTTATTCTGATGGTGTACTATGCAATTTTGTGTATGTTATCCTTGAGGATTGCACAGCGTATTGACAGAGCAGTTGCCACAAGCATTTCTCAAGTAATGGCAAAAGCTGCACATGTAATGATCCTGGCTCTTTTGACCATGGTCTGCATGCTGGGCTGTGCAGAGCTTACAACATGAGCAAGGTCTGTTAGAACTGACTGGCATAGCTTGCACCTTGAGCCTTGACATTGCAGAAGCCATCAAAGCTGCAGCAACTTTATATCTCATGCTCTGGGTGCTGATGCAGGTGTGGCCACTTCATCCTACTTGCACTTGTGGAAGTCTCTTAGAGCTGTCTCGTCCAGCCAAGCTCTTGCCTAGACCAGCATGCAGCAGAGAGAATGTTGGTAGTGACTGTTGATGTGCGCTGGCGATTGCAGTGTCTATTGTTAGCACATCTTAACAAAGGTGGTTCTCTGTCATGTTTTGATTGATGAGCTAGCCAAAGCATTTGCCAACTACTTTTTCAGTATCTGATTCAGAGTGCAGATCAGAGTACCATATGTTGTGCTTTGTCAGCTTTGATGCTACATAGATTACGTTTGCGGGGCTTTCTGAGAATCACTTCTCTGCATGCCTAGTCTCCAAGCTCCTTTGCGAAAGACTCCCACCAGGTCAGGTGGGTCCCGTGCTCAGCATCAGCGTGGTTCCGGAGCTGCCGCAGCGCTGTGTGATCGCTTTGTTACTGCGGTGTGTGATCGCTTTGTTACTGATTTGCTTGATTACCGAGTGAGGCACCTCAAATAGGCATGGCTCCGGGAATTTGCTGCGCAACATGGGTCTGGCAGCCACTCGACAGCAGGCAAGTGCAAGTTACTCCCTGAACGTTGCACGGCAGCTTTCCTGCGTCGTCAGCCAATAATTGTGTGCAGGCAGTCCAAGCTTCCGCATTGGCATCAACTACCGCGTTGTGGTTCGTCCTTTCGAGAACAGCTCAGGAACAACAAGCAGGCAACTGGTGCGTCAATGCATCTTCGCATGGTCATGAAGTGGCTGAGGAATTTCCTTGCTGACTACAACAGTCAACTTGTGCGTTCTGTTGGCACCAGGATACTCGAGACTGTGCCGTTGCATTGAATCACAGCAGGCTTCAGCAGGCCCAGACATCAGCCTGCTTAGGCCAGAGTTGCAGAAGCAGTGGCATCATGACAAAAATCAGCATCTTGGAGACAAGCAGATCACAGCCAACCACAACATGCGCGTTTGGTGGATCTGTGACCAGTGCCCGTGTGGGCTGCCACACGAATGGGTGAGCAGCATCGATAAAAGGCAGAATATGGACGGTCAATGCCCTTATTGCACCAACAACAGTCTGTGCCAACACAACTCGTTGTTGACTGTGGCCCCAGCTGTGGCAGCCTACTGGGACACAGCCAAGAATGGGCTGACTCCTGACCTAGTCATGGCGGGCAGTACCACCCGCAGGCACTGGCTCTGCCCAACGTGTCATCACAGTTGGCAAGCCAAACCGTGTATGAAAGTTTGCGTCCAAAGCGGTTGTCCGAAGTGCTCAAGTATCAGCAAACCATGGAACAGACAACCAGTCTTGACCCAGAGCCAGCACCCTGCCATGCTGGAGTTTGATTTTGAGAGGAATCAGAGAGCAGGTCTTGATCCTGACAAGATCACAGCAGGAAGCAACAAGATGGTGCACTGGATCTGCAACAAATGCCCCAATGGCCAAGCTCACTTATTTGTGGCCAGTCCACAGAATCGGCTTGGTTGCAACACTGGTTGCCCCTGTTGCGCCAACAAAAAGGCTTGCATATGCAACTCGCTGCAGTCGTTGTACCCTGCGCTGGCAG
>JAABUK010006135.1_pt1 | contig 18156 bp, 22 predicted proteins | sample 5559141 | NCBI WGS metagenome assembly JAABUK01 (sample SAMN10711869, study PRJNA513367) | rock metagenome | isolation source: Antarctica rocks | place: Antarctica: Victoria Land, Pudding Butte nord | collected 2016-01-03 | reverse complement strand
CAGTCGAGCGGTCCCTCGAACCCGGCTACGGACAGCACCGGGGCAGCGCCGCTCACGGCGGACCGGGGCGGATCCTCCCAGTCAGCGACCGTCGCAGCGTCAGGCGGGCGATCCGCCGCTGAGGGAGGGGGGCCCGGTAGCAAACGAGCCGAAAATGCAGTTCAGCCGTTCAGCCGAGCACAGCGGTTTGAGAAGATGGCTGTCGGTGCGTGGCCGCCGCTCTCGATCCAAAGCGATCATTCGCAGCTGCGGCCCAGACAACAAAGAGTAGCCGGAAGCAGGCCCGAGAGACGAAGCAGTTTGGGGCGTCACAGAAGCGCCATCACCGGAGACAGAGTTGCACGCTCCCAGAATTGGATATAGTTGTGGAAAGTGTCGGCAAACCGAGGTCGGATTGATGGTGAGAAATCAGCGTTGCGAACGAGGATTGGAGCCTCATGCGAGCCAGTTCTAGATCCCGCTCGACAAACCTCGCTTCATGGTTCGCCGAGCGCGCTGGCGAGCGCTTCGACGAAGAAGCGGTCCTCTTGGCAGCCGGCGCATGGGTCGCTGACGAGCTAAGAGCTAAGTCTCCGCGGTCTCAGCCGCGTCGCCGTTGCAGCGCTGGTCATTTAGGCCGGCGCCGGGCAGCAGACTCAAGTCTGCGTCCGTTCGGCAAGCGAACATGGCTGCACGCGGACGCAGCTTGAGGCGCGGGTGATGCTCCTCGGCGTCCAAGCCGGCGGGCCGCGTGACGCTCGCAACCGTCCCTTCCGCGACCCGGATGACATCCGGCCCATGACCACAGAGGGAAACCAGCATGAGTGACGATACCGCACAGCCAGGCATCGAGGCGACGGCCCCGCCGCCCATCGTTCACGGAACCCCTGTGGAAGTCGCAAAGGGCGTGTTTGTGATCCCGGACGGCCGAGTGCCGCTCGTCCCGAATATCGGCGTGATCGTCGGCGACCGAGCCGCGCTCGTCGTTGATTCCGGCCTGGGACCACGCAGCGGCGCGAACGCCTACCGGATGGCCAAAGATCTCGCGGGCGACCGGCCGATGTTGCTGACGCTCACGCACTTCCATCCCGAGCACGGCTTTGGCGCCCAGTCGTTTCATGGCACGACGATCCTCTACAACCGCGCGCAGCACGAGGAATTCCGCCAGAAGGGCCAGTCATACCTCGACATCTTCCGCGAGCTCGGCAATGCGGTCGCGGAGGAGCTGAAAGGCGTCGAATTCGTCCATCCGCATGTTGTCTATGATGGCGGCGCTGACATTGATCTCGGCGGCAAGCTGGTGCAGCTCCGCAGTTGGGGGGCGGCGCACTCGCGCGGCGATCAGATTGCCTTCCTGCCCAACGAACACGTCCTGTTCACCGGCGATCTCGTCGAGAACCGCTTCTACCCGATCTTCCCCTTCGTACCTCCCTATGACGTGGACCTCGACGGCGGCAACTGGATCAAGGTCATCGAGGAGCTGCAGTACCTTGACCCGCAGGTTGTCGTACCCGGCCATGGCGAGGTCGGCGATACGGGCCTGCTCGCAACTACGCACGAGTACCTGACCCGGCTGCGATCGGAGACGAGGCGGCTTGCCGGTAATGGCAAGGATGCCGGCGCGATCATCGGGATCCTTGGACCGCAGTTCCAAGCGCGATACCCCGACTGGGACACGTCCGAGCCGTGGCGTATCGCAACCGGCGTGCAAACCTTCCTCGCACAATGACGATTGTGGGATGACCTCTTCCCCTTGCGTGAATGGGATTGGCGCACCGGCGAAGGGAAGTAGTAACGGCCAGGGCGTCGCCGTTATGTACGACACCCTGAGGACGAGAAATCCAGCACGGTAAGCTTTAGCCTGCCGGCAGCCTCGATCAGGCGCAGTTGCAAGGCTTTTTCGAGGCTAGGCGCGATGCCAGGGTGGTGGAGGCGTTCCGCCAAAGACGCGCTGAAGACGCTTGACCCATGTCACCGCACCGCAGGAGCAATATAGCATGTCAAACATCAAAATCGTCACGCCGGACACGGCCGAAACGATCCAATTAGGCCCGGTAAGTATGCATATTTTGGAAGATGGAAGCCGCACCGACAACCGTATCGGAACTGTCCTGAGTATTATACCGCCTCATGCAATATCTTTGCCGCAACATTTGCACCTCATGCACGACGAAACCTTTTTTGTTACTCAGGGCACCATCCGGTTCACAGTGAATGACGAGGAGCAAGACGTGAAGGCGGGTGGATACGTCGTGGTTCCAACTGGCGCTGCTCACACGTTTTCCAACCCATCCGACGAGCCGGCAACTTTTCTGACTACGTTCACACCTGCTTTCTATGTGAACTACTTCAGAGAGCTTGCCAAGATTGCCTCCGCCGGCAAGGAGGCCTCGGCGGACGAAATAATGAGGGTCAGAGGCCGCTACGCAACTGAGCCGGCATAGCCGCCGCGGACATGCTACGATACGTCCAAAAGAGCAAGAAATGAGCCTGTTGCCCGAGACGCTGCGGATGGACTTGAGCGCGCCGACGCCGACGGTCCGCGACGGCCAGAGCGTCACCGCGGTGCATGACTGCCTGAGGCAGGCGATCCAGCAAGGCGCGCTTGAGCCTGGAGGCAGCATCTCCCAAGCAAAGCTGGCCCGCACGTTCGGCGCCGGGCGCACCCCGCTCAGGGAAGCCCTTCGCCTGCTGGAACGCGAGGGACTCGTGATCGCCGCGCCCAACCGGCAGGTGCGGATCGCGGCACTGACGGCCGAGGATTTCGAGGCGATTTCAATCGCGCGTCTTGCGCTTGAAGCCGTCGCGATCCGCATAACCGTGCCAACCCTCAGCTCGGCCAACCTCGCCGCGCTTGAGGGCTACATAGCACAGATGGACCATTATCAAAAATTCAGCGATCAGCCTGGCCTGCGGGGGCCGCACCGAGCCTTCCATCACACCCTGATCGCCGCCGCCGGGTCGCGTGTAACTGCCGAGATCGGCAAATTGACCGACCACGCGGAGCGATACCGCTTGCGTTTCGGCGCTTCCGCGAACTGGGACGACCGACGCGCAGAACACAGGGCCATTTTCAATGCAGCGGCTTCCGGCAACGCTGACCTAGCCGCCAACCGCCTTGTCGAACACTACGTGCGGACGATCCCACTCGTTTTCGACGCGCTCAACCCCGGCCACGATCTCGGCCGGCTGCAAACCACCATCAGGGCCGTCGCGCCGGGCGCCGTCGGGGTCTTGAAGGACGGCTGATCGGAGCCGACAGACTGCGAATATGGAGTGTGTTGCATCGATCAGGTGGTAGGCGCGGGCTGCCAGCACGTTCTTTCAGTCGTTACAGATGCCACGACTCTGCCGGACGTGACCTCACCGCGCCGCCTTCAGCCTTCAACCTGGCACGGCATGTCGTGGCGGGTTGCGGCCATTTCCCACCTTTCGAAGCTGCTGATGAGTTCAACGCACTGCTTCGGCAATTCCTTCTCGCGGTGGACTGAGACGATGATCGGCAAAGACGGGCACGGCCCGGCTTGGCTTCGACCATATACCCAGAGAAGCCTCGTGCCGCTGCTGGCCGTGGCATCGGGAACATCGGCCGCGAACATCTATTACAGCCAATCGATCCTCGGGTTGATCGCCCGATCATTCGATGTCTCGGGAGCCATGGCCGCATCCGCCGTCGCGGCGGCTCAGTTCGGCTATCTGATGGGCCTAGTGCTCCTAGTCCCTTGGGGAGACGGGATCGACAGGCGAACCCTCATCCTGTGGCAGGCGGCCGGACTGGTGGCAGCGCTGGCGTTGGTCGCGAGCGCCCCGACGTTCCTGACCTTCGCGCTGGCATCGACCGCCGTCGGAGTTGGAGCGACCATCGCGCTCCAGGTGGTGATGGTCGCTGCCGATACGGCTCTGCAGGAGCACCGCGGGCGGGTTGTGGGCACCGTGATGAGCGGTCTCCTCGCCGGCGTCCTACTCGCTCGCGCCGTGAGCGGAGCGGTGGGCGGTGCGTTCGGATGGAGAGCGGTGTACGGTTCCGCAACGGCGGTCGCGGCGATCATGCTTGTCATACTGTATGCGGTCTTGCCCGCCTCGCCGCCCAGGTATCGACAGGCCTATTGGCGATTGCTTTCGTCTTTGGGCCAGGTCCTGCGCCGCCATCCGCAGTTGCAACGCGCCTCGCTTGTGCAAGGGCTGCTATTCGCCAGCTTCAGCGCTTTCTGGGCCACTGTGGCCCTGCTGCTCGAAGGCCCAGCCTTCGGTTTGGGGCCCTTCTACGCCGGACTGTCCGGCGTCCTGGGCCTTGTCGGGGTGTTCGTGGCACCGCTGGCCGGGATCCTGTCCGACCGGCATGGGCCGGATGGTGTGACGCGGGCAGGGGTTGCAGCCGTGTTGCTGGCGTTCCCGCTGATGGCCTTTGTGCCCGGACTTCCCGGACTCGTGTTCGGTGTCGTGGCATTGGATGCGGGGCTGCAACTCGCCATGATCTCTCAGCAGTCAATCATCTTCGGGCTCGACGATACGTTGCGAGCCCGTGTCAACACAATCTACGTCGCGGCATTGTTCGCCGGTGGAACCGTGGGTTCGCTGGTGGGCAGCATCGCTTGGAATGGTTTCGGCTGGTGGGGGATATGCGTCCTGGGCACCGTGCTCGCGCTTTCCGCGCTGGCCGTGCACCGCTGGACGTTCCGGCTTCCCCGTACGGTAGTGGACAATGATCTCGTCCCTACACCGCAAACCGAAGACGCCATTCACATGAACGGAGGCCCACTCAATGACACAATATAGTCTCTACGGCAGAGGGGAGTCGGGCAACACCTACAAGGCAGCGCTAATGCTTAGCCTTTGCGGACTGAGTTGGCAGCCTAGGCTCGTCGATTTCTTCAATCCGGAAACAAAATCCGTCTTCAGTTCCGCCGTCAATGATATGGGGGAAATTCCCGTGTTGGAGTTTGACGGCAGGCGCCTAAGCCAGACTGGCGTAATTCTAACATACCTGTCCGATCTCACAGGCAAGTTCGGCGGCAGGACCGAGGATGAGCGGCTGGAAATCCTTCGCTGGCTGCTTTTCGACAACCACAAGTTCTCGAGCTTCTACTCAGCGTTGCGTTTGCGTATTGGCTTCAAAATGGAGGGCGAGACCGCGGTGACGGAGTCCCTCCGAACGCAAGCTACAGCGGCTTTCTCAATCGTCGAGCACCATCTCCAGAGCCATACTTTTATGGTGGGTGAGCGGCCGACGATTGCTGACATTTCGATGGTTGGCTACATGTATTTCGATGAGAAGACAGGGATCGACCTCGCAATTTACCCCTGGACCAGGGAATGGGCGAAGCGTCTCTCGGCCGTCCCAGGCTGGGCACATCCCTATGACCTTATGCCTCGAGCAATGAAACAGGGGCCTTCCTAAATCACTCGCGCAACAACGTGGCCCAATCTTAGCTGGGGTGACGCTTTCGTCGCCCATTTTGCGCTCAACGCTTCTTACGCCGGCGGAGCACGACGTCTGTCATGGCTGTCTCCATTAAGTTTGAGGTGCGAGTGGAAATGACGAACTTCGCGCAACTCAATCGGCGCGCCTGTGGAGGATGGCATGTTGGTGTCTCCATGTTTTCTGGAACACCTCCTCGCCCCCGCAGCCGCCGACTCGGGGCAAGGGCGCCAACCGGCGAAGTCGGGCACGCGCGCTCAGCGCGTGACCCTTGCGGCGGTAGGTTCAGGCTGCGGTAATCGCCCTTGTTTCTCTGATTTCAGCAGACAGGTGCCTGATCAGGTGCTCGATGGCACCGCCGCGCGGAATGCAGCGGTTGATCTCCACCACGTCGTAATCCCGGCCATCGTCGAGCCGCTCCGCATAGGTTGCAGCCGCAACGGGCGCGCGAACCTGATCGCCTTACGTGGCTGCATACCAGTCGATCTGCTCGGTCTGGATCCGCAACGCCTCGGCCTTGGTCAACGTGATCGGAAAGCGGTTTGGTTGGGCGTGCGCCATTGGATATCTCCCTGGGTTGAAACATTGGTCCAATCCGGACCGCGTAGGGGCGCGGCAAGGGTGCCAATTGGGCGAAGCCGGGCACGCGCGCTCAGCGCGTGACCCGTGCGGCGGCCCGTCGTGCTTGGGGTACCGGCGGATCCTGACCGAGTTCCCCGGCGCCGCCGTCGCTGAGTCGACGGTGCGCAACCACGTCCGTGCCCGCAAGCATGCGCTGGGCCTGGTCCGGCGGGAGACATTCGTTCCGCAGAGCTACGCGTTGGGGCATGAGGCGCAGGTGGACTAGTATGAGGCCTGGGCCGATATCGGCGGCGAGCGGGCGCGGGTGCAGGTGTTCGCGATGCGCTCGATGGGCAGCGGAGCGGCGTTCCACCGGGCCTACCTGCACGCGACGCAGCAGGCGTTCCTGGAGGCGCATGAGCGGGCGTTCGACTATTTCGGCGGCGTGTTCCGGCTGCTGCGCTACGACAACCTGGCCAGCGCGGTGCGCAAGATCCTGCGCGGCTACCGGCGCGAGGAGACGGTGCGGTTCGTAGCGTTCCGCTCGCATTGGCGGTTCACGGCCGAGTTCTGCACGCCGGGCGAGGGGCATGAAAAGGGCGGCGTTGAGGGCGAGGGCGGCTACTTTCGCCGCAACCACCTGGTGCCGGTGCCCTGTGTTGCCGACCTCGATGCCCTGAATGCGTTGTTGCTGACGGGGTGCCGGGCCGACGAGGCGCGGGTTCTGGACGGGCGCACGGAGCCGGTCGGCATGGCGATGGTGGCCGAGCGCCCACACCTGCTGCCCCGAGCGGCCGAGGGCTTCGACCTGGCCGACGTGACGTTTCCGCTGGTCGATAAGCAGGGCTGCGTGCTGGTCAAGACCAACGCCTACTCGGTGCCGATCCAGGCGGGGACCCGGGTAGAGGCGCGGGTGTATCCGCTGCATGTCGAAATCTGGCACGGCGGCCATCGGCTTGCCCGGCACGAGCGCTGCCACAGCCGCCGGCAGCAGGTGCTGGACCTCGAGCATTACCTCGACGTGCTGAGCCACAAGCCGGGTGCCCTGGCTGGCTCGAAACCACTGGCCCAGTGGCGCGCGGCAGGTCGCTGGCCTGCCTGCTACGACGAGCTCTGGACCCGGGCTGCTGGCCCGGCACGGCCGCCAGAACGGGACGCGCGCCATGGTGGCGGTGGTGCAGTTGGGCCGGGAGTTCGGCCACGACACGCTCCGCGGCGCGATCACGACAGCGGTGTCGCTGGGCGCCTGCGATGTGGCCGCGGTGCGCTATCTGCTGACCGAGGCCGGGCTGCACAAGGGCCAGCCGCACACGATCGATGTGGGCGCGCTGGCCCGCTACGACCGGCCGATGCCGACGATGGCGGAATACGACGTGCTGCTGTCCGCCCCGCATGGCCAACGGCGACGCGCTGCTGATCCAGGGTCCACCCGGCGTGGGCAAGACGCACCTGGCCATCGCATTGGGGCGCGAGGCGATCCGGCATGGCTACTCGGTGCTGTTCACTCCGGCGACCACGCTAGTGACGACGCTGGTCAGGGGGCATGCGGAGGGGAGACTGGAGCAGCGCATGGCGCAACTGGCGAAGCCCAAGCTGCTGATCATGGACTCATGTGGAGTCCGCAGTTATGTGGAGTTGCCTGATTCTGCGGTCTGGTGTGCTTGGCAGCCCGCGAATTCGCTATCAGACGTCTCCACATAACCATTGGCATCAGAGCCGGTGAAGCCAGCCGATAACGCCGTCGCCATGGAAGGCAAAGGCGCCGCCCTTTGGGGGTGCCAGCACATCGGGAAAACCTGAGCCAGCGCTTGCCGCTTAAGATCAATGTCGGCACGCGCATATCGCATCGTCGTGTCGAGGCTTGAGTGACCCAGCCACTGGCTGATGGTTGCAAAGTCGACGCCTGCCTTGAGCAGATGGACTGCTGTCGTGTGGCGCAAAGAATGCGGATGGATTCGCTTGCTGGCTAATGTCGGAACCGCCGTGGCGGCGGCGGCAACATATTTCTGCAGAAGATATCGAACGCCGAATCTGGTCATTGCGGCACCGCGCTCGTTGAGGAAAACAGCGTGATCAGCTGTACTTTCCAGCCCGGCGTGCTGCTTGTGGATCAAATCCCTCACCAACTGCGCTGTCCGCGGCCAGATGGGACAAACGCGCACCTTGTTGCCTTTGCTGGCAAGACGGACCTGGAAGGGTGACTCGAGCCGGACATCGCGGATGCGCCGATTGAGAATTTCCTGGACCCGCGCACCGGTATTGAACATCAGCGAGAACATCGCGTAGTCCCGCTGTCCAGATACGTGCTCCGATCGATGCCAGCCAGTAGGGCTTCAATCTCGGCCTTTTCTAAATATTCGATGGGGGCCTGTCGGGCTCCCCGCTTGAACGGAACCTCGAGGACCTGCTGCAACGGCGCCATATGGTCGGGATTTCCAGCCACGAGAAAGCGCGCAAAGGTATGCAGAGCGGCGAGCCGCGCATTGCGGGTCGTGATGCTGTTCTGACGTGCGGTTTCCAGGAAGGCCAGGAAGCGGCCGACCCGCTCGGCAGTGATGTCGGCTACGTCCAGAGATTCGACCGACCGGCCGCAGTCCGTGGCGGCGAACTGCAGGAACAGGACCAGACCGTCGCGATAGCTTTGGACCGTATGGCGGCTCATGCCGCGGAGCGTCGGAAGGTACTCCTGGAAGAATCCGACGAGAGATCTGCCAAGGCCGGTCGGTTGATACGGTTTCATGCCGAGATCTCCTTGACAACATTGCCGAAGGCGACCTCGAAGCGATCGCTTGCCAGCTGGCGCATCGCCGTTACGAAGTGAAGATAGTGCGCCGTCGATACGATCGAGACATGGCCCATGTAGATCGCCAAGCGTGGCAGGTTGGACTGAACGTCGGCGCCATCGCGATACCACCGGATCAGGGCCTGGACCGCGAAACTGTGCCGCAAATCGTGGACACGTGGCCGACGGCCTTCAGCGTCCAGTACCTCGGCTGCGACCAATAAGCGGTTGACGGCCTGACCCAAGCCAGCGCCCGTGTATCCACGACGACCGTGGCGCCCCCAGCACAGCAACGCTGCACGTGTATCGGTGTCGAACGGTGCGCCGAGACGTTGCCGTAGATAGGCACGCAAGGCGTCGTTGGCAGTCGGCGATAGCGGCACCAGCCGGGATTTGTGGAACTTCGACGTCCGAATGCGCAGAACCCCGGTTTGAGGCTCGACATCTTCGAGGGCCAACCGGGCCAACTCGCCGCGACGCAATCCGGCAGTATAGAGAATGATGACGGCCAAGTGCATGACTCCCGGCAATAGTGGTGATTTGGCCGTCGGCGCCAGGCCGTCGGCTACCATGAGCATCTGCTCCACCTGCGACGGCTCGACGATCACGGGGCGCCGGTAAGGGCACAACCGAGCGAAGTAGAGTTGGTCGGGTACAAAGCAATACGGTTCCGTTCGTTGCCGGAAGAGGCAGAACTTCCGGACGGTCAACTGACGACCACGGCGCGTCGTCGCCGACAGATGCGCGAAGGATTTGCACCAGTGGTCAAACCCGGTTTGGTCGAGATCCGCGGTGCCGGTGCTTGCGACAAAGCGCTGGAGATGCCCGAGCACCCACTGCTCGCGGTCGTAGCCCCGGCCCAGTGATCGCTGGTGCGTCAGCCAGGCGGCGATCCGCTGGCCCAACAACGTCGGGGCGACTTCATGCATGGTCGCCTCCCTCGACTGATGCGACGCCCGGTACCGCCAGCCCGACCGTCCGCAACATGTCGATGTCGACCCGTAGATACACACAGGTTGCTTCGAGACTTCGATGTCCGAGCAGGTCGCCGATCACCTTGATACCGACGCCTCGGCGGAGCAATCGCATGGCGAAGCTATGGCGCAGTGAATAAGACGATGCCCCATTGAGCGGGAGACCGCTCCGGGCAGCCCGGTAATTAAAGATCTCGATCGCCCCGTAATTGTTTATCGCGCGGATCGGGCTGCGTATGCGCAAGAAGAATTGTGGCAGGTCGCTCTCTGCTCTGCCAACCTGCAGGTAACTGCTGCGCGGCGATCAAGGTGAGAAAGCGCGACAATCAAGGTGAGAAAATATCGGCTCGCGTGGCGAGTTCGTTGGGCTGGCCCTTCGGACGCTGCAGGCGAGCAGAGATCGGGCCTGAGGTCCTGCGCACGGGACCAGCGGTCTGGTGATCGCGGCCGGTTGGACCTGGGGTGGGATTTCCTCATGGAGGGATCCCGCCCTTGCCCGGCCGCCATGTCACTGATCACCAGATGAGGCTCTATATGACGTCGCGACAGACACACGGCCCGGCAATCTCTGCTGCCAAAGCTTCCATCAGCACGGCCACGGCATATCGCTACGAGCAGAACCATCAACTTCCTTCGTCGCAGAAGAAGCTGCGCGGCCGGCGCCGCCCGGATCCGCTAATCGACTTCTTCGATGCCGAGGTCGTGCCAATGCTCAAGGCCGCGCCCGCCCTGCGCGCGGTGGCGATCTTCGAAGAAATGCAGCGGCGCCATCCAACGTTGTCCGCAGGCGCGCGCCGCACTCTCGAGCGCCGCATTCGCTCCTGGCGGGCCATGCACGGCGCAGATCAGGAGGTGATCTTCCGGCAGGTTCACGAACCCGGCCGGATGGGACTGTCGGATTTCACCGACATGGCCGAGCAGGGCGTCACAATCGCGGGCGTGCCGCTCGAGCACCGGCTGTACCATTTCCGGCTCGCCTATTCCGGCTTCGAGCATGCGCACGTCATTCTCGGCGGCGAAAGCTACGTCGCGCTGGCCGAAGGATTGCAAAACGCGCTGTGGGCTCTCGGCGGCGCGCCGCTTGAACATCGCAGCGACAGCCTCTCGGCCGCATTCCGCAACCTCGACCAGGATGCGCGCCTGGACCTGACCCAACGCTATGACGCGCTCTGCGCCCATTATGGTATGCAGCCGACCCGCAACAATCGCGGCGTCGCACACGAGAACGGCGCCATCGAAAGCGTTCATGGCCATCTCAAGAAGGCTGTCGAGGACGCGCTGCTGATGCGCGGCACCCGCGAATTCGACACCCTCGCCAGCTACCGCTGCTTCATCGACGAGATCATCAGCCGCAAGAATGCTCATCACGCCAAACGCATCGAAGCCGAACGGCCTGCTCTACAGCCTCTCCCGGGACAGCGAACGTGCGATTATGAGGAAACGCTCGTCACCGTCACCACATCCGGCGGCTTTACGCTGCGCAAGGTCTTCTACACCGTCCCATCGCGGCTGATCGGTCATCGCCTGCGGGTTCGGCTGTATGATGACCGTCTCGATTTGCTCATCGGCGCCAGCTTGCTGATGACGTTGCCGCGCGGACGTGCCGCTGCGAACGGCAAGCACGCCCATGTCGTCGATTATCGCCACGTCATCCATGCCCTGCGGCGCAAACCGATGGCGTTGCTGAACCTGGTTTATCGCGACCAGCTATTTCCCCGTGATGCCTACCGACTGACCTTCGACCGCCTACTCGACAAGCTGCCGGAGAAATCGGCGTGTCGCCTCATGGTCGAACTCCTCGCTCTCGCCCACGAGCGGGGCTGCGAGGCAGAACTCGCAACTCTGCTCACGGCCGATCTCGCTGCCGCCCAACTGCCCGACCTTGCCGTGCTGCGCTCCCAGTTCGCGCCCGATCCGGCCACCTTGCCCGAGGTCGTCGTCAGTCTCACACCGCTCGCCGACTATGACGTGCTGGGCGAGACCATTGTCGGAGCCGCAGCATGACCCGCGACACCGTCGACCTTGCCGCCACCAACATCGACGCCGCCCGACTCACGCTGATGCTCAACGACCTCCGGCTGCCCGCGATCAAGCAGGACTGGCCGCGCTTTGCCGAGCAGGCGGATAAACAGAGCTGGCCCGCAGCTCGCTTGCTGGCAGCTCTGGCCGAGCACGAGATTGCCGAACGCGACCGCCGCCGACTCGCACGCCATCTCGCCGAAGCCCAGCTACTGCCGGGCAAAACCCTCGACAGCTTCGACTTCACCGCGGTGCCGATGATCTCCAAGGCCCACGTGTCGGCAATTTGCGCTGGAGACAGCTGGATCGAGAAAGGCGCCAACTTGCTGCTGATCGGCGGACCTGGCGGCGGCAAGACGCACTTGGCCTCCGCCATCGGTTTGGCCCTGGTCGAAAACGGCTGGCGTGTGTTGTTCGCCCGCACGTCCGACCTGGTGCAAAAGCTGCAACTCGCCCGCCGCGAACTGGCACTCGAGGCAGCCATCAACCGGCTCGACCGCTTCCACCTGCTCATCCTTAATGACCTGGCTTATGTCAGCAAGGACCAGGCGGAAACGTCGGTGCTGTTCGAACTGATCAGCGCCCGATACGAACGCAGATCGACATTGATCACCGCAAATCAGCCCTTTGGCGCTTGGGGGAAAGTGTTTCCGGATCCCGCGATGACGCTCGCTGCCGTCGATCGTCTCGTCCACCACGCGACCATTTTCGAAATCAACGTCGACAGCTACAGACGCCGCGCCGCACTCGAACGCAAAAACAAGGGCGGCGGACGGCCACAGAGCTACGCGACAATTAAGGATCTCGAAGCTGTGTCGCGCTCCGACAATCAAAACGAAACTTAGCTCTTGCCCGCGGCAATCAACCAGATCACCATCCGCTCGTTGCGATCACGTTCTCATCCTGTTCGCCGCAAATTCTCATCCAGATTGTCGCGCGATAGGTAACGGCGCAGCAGGCATAATGTTCGGGCGGCCAATGGCAGGACGAGAACCGATCGTGTCTTTCGCTGGTCGACCCGCAGCGTTCCTGCCTGCCAATCCACCGCATCCAGCCGAAGGGCTGCAATCTCGGACGGGCGCAGGCCGTAATAGGCCATGAGGTGCAGAACGGTGTAGTCGCGCCAATCGCGGGGGCTACGCCGCCAGATCGACGCCAGCAGTCGCCGAACGATCGTCCAATCCAGTGCTCGTGGTAGCAATTCTCCTCGATAGACCCGCGGCGTATCAATGACGTCCAGACCACTGGGCGCTTCGAGATGGTCACCGCAATAACGCAGGAACGCCCGCATCTGCGCGATAATGTGCTGCAGCGACTGGCGATTGTTCGTCTGGCTCTTGATCTGAACGAACGCCTCGATGTCCGCAGCAGTGAGCCCCGAAAGACCGCGATCTGACGTCAATCCGCGGGATAGAAAGTCGGCCACAGTTGCCCCGTGCTGCTTGAGCGACTGCTGCGACAGCCCGCGGACCTCAGCAAGGTAGTGGTGATAACGGAGACGCAACAGACCCAGCGCGTCTGTTCGCTGAACGGGCGCTAGGCGCCCTGTGGCGGCCAAAAAGCGGATGAAGATTCGGCCCGTGCAAATGTACCCGTAGGCACTTCGGCCGGGAACGATGAAGACTTGCCGGAGATCCTCCTCCTTGAACATCCGTCCCGACTGGAATCGGTCACATCCGTCGAGCACTTTCCTGACCCGGTGGAGATGCAATCGAAGTGGGTGTCGCAGATGGCCTTGCTCCGCCAACCAACCAGCGAGCGCTTTCAGTTCGGCGCCGAACCGCGATTCTTCGTACCTCCATGATCCCGGTGTCGGTGGCGGCGAGAATCCGCGTATATCCGGCGCGGAGGCAAAAGTTGGCACGAAACTTGCCGAAACTCCATCAGAGCCCAAGGGCTGGACGGCTATCCCCCTGTCAACCCCATCAGCCGCCGAAGGCGGTGGCCGGAGGCCAGGGTTTACAGGGGGATAGCCGTCCAGGCACACTCGAGCATCGAATGACGGTGCCGACCTTCCTGAACCGTCGCACAGCCGGGCCATGTCGACCTCGCAATAAAGACGCGCCATTTATGCGCGGATTTTCACCGCCGCTGACACCCGGGGCAACAGATCTTGCAGCATGGTGACCTCTCTCAGTGAGCAGAGGTGCCAAGCTACGGCCGCCTAATTATGTTGAGTCAGATGCCCACACTACCGCGCCAGAGGCCAACTTCGTCGGGCAGCTCCACGTAACTGCGGACTCCACATGAGTCGACTTATGTTGCGCTCGACATAAGTCGACGAGTTCGGCTACTTGCCGTTCGAGCCCGCAGCGGCCCACCTACTGTTCCAGCTGATCAGCCGCGGGTATGAGCGGGGCAGCATCCTGATCACGTCCAACCGCGCCGTGGGCGACTGGGGCACGGTGCTGGGCGACCAGGTCGTGGCCACCGCCATCCTGGATCGTCTGCTGCACCACAGCCACGTGCTGACCATCCGCGGCGACAGCTACCGGCTGCGCGAGAAGCGGCGCTCGGGGCTGATCAAGGCAACACAAGCACCGGCATCCGCCGGGGCGTCACAGTAGCGGAGGTGGCTGGGTTCTCAGTGTCGCCTCTGGATGGGTTCCTGATGTCGCTTGATAGTTACGGAAGTCGGACGTAATCCGGACGCCCAAGTTCGAGACGACAACCCACTCCAGACAGTGACGGGGAAACCCCACGCCATCTTATCTCAGACCACCCTGTCATGATCCATGCACCACACTCACAATGCGTCAAAGCCAGGATCGAGCGCTCGCTACACGGCGAGCCGGCGATCCTGTCGGCAGAAGCTCAGGCGGGCGTACGGAGGAAGATCGACGCGGCCGGGTCCGCTTGTGATGCCACGACCTCGCCGCCGCGCGCCAGCTCGAGCACCGCAATGAGACTGCTCGCCACGGCGGAGCGTGCCTTCAGCTCCCGGCGGGGGTCATCGGGTCTCACGCCTGGTAGACACCGGGCGAAGTCGATCTCGTCTCCCTCAGGCTGCTGCCCCGCCAGCAGTGCCCGAATGCGGGTCATCGCCTCGTCGACCCGGAAGAGCGCCCCCGTCGTTGGCCGGTAGACCGGCGCCTGGGCTCCCGGTTGTTCCTGCTTGCCGCGCAGGACGAACAGGCACGCTTCCATCAGCGCCATGTAGGACGTCACGCGCGGGCTTCGTCCCTGCGGCCGGGTGAACACGTCGCGGCCGAGCTGCGGCTGCTGCTCCAGCCAATCGGAGCTCGCGCGCACGACCAACATCTGGTCGAGGCGCCGCGCCTCGCGTCCGGCTTCCTGCCCGGCTCTCTCCTCGGCCTGCGGGCTGGCCGGGGACATGAGCCGCGAGCGCAGCAGCAGCAGCCGGGCCGCCATCACCATCCAGTCCGCTCGGCGTTCCAGCGCGACGTGCCGCTCCAGCCGCGCCATGGCGGCGACAAACTGCTCGGTCAGCTCGAGGATCGAGATGCGGCCGAGATCGATGCGCTGCCGCTCCGCCAAGTCGAGCAGCAGGTCCATCGGTCCATCAAAGCCGGCCAGGTGCAGCTCGGGGATCCCGGGCACCCGGGGCGGTGTCTCCCAATCGTCCCAGAGCGGATCCGGCGCGGGGACCGGCAGAACCGGTGCTGGATAGTCCGCCCCGCCGTCAGCCATCGCCGTAGTGGGGCTGCATGTCGAAGATCAGCTCCGGCCACTCCCGGCGCAAGCGACGGATCGCCTGCCACGGCGACCAGTCGGCGGAGACAAAGGCGATCGTCATACGGGCGGTCCGGCGTAGCCGCTTGTCCGTGCCATCCAGCACCCGCACGTCGCGCAGCGGCAGCGTCGTGCCCCAATACGCCCACAGCCAGCGTTGCGCCAACGGGTCGTGCTCGCCGAGCTGCAGGATGGCGCCCGGGATCGGGAGCAGGCGGTGTAGGTCCAGCGCGCAGGAGCCCGGACCCGCCCACTCGGCGAGCACCCGGTCGTGCCGGGCCGCGATGATCTCGCGGAGTTCCTGGGCCAGGACGCGGGCATCGGCGCCGCCGGTGGCCATCGGCGCGAACAGCCGGGCCTCCTCCTCGTCGAGATCGAGATGCCAGGGGGCGAGGTTGGTGCCCTGCGCCGCCGCCCGGAACCGCACGACAGGGCCCGCAGGCCCACTGATCGTCAGTTGGTTTGCCAGCCAGTCCGGCGTCGGCAGCGCCATGGGCATGCCTCTTCCGGTTGCCCCTACTCCGTCTCCCCCAGGCCCTTCATTCCCGCTCAGCGCCATTGGCCGCTACAGATCGAGCAGCCGGGCCGGATTATCGGCGGTGATCTTGGCCCGTCGGCGGTAGCCGCGCATGGTAGAGTGGTCCTCGTGCCTTGTGTGCGCCATCACCGCCTCGTCAGGGGCCGCCGCGAGATACGCCTCCGTGATAAAGCCGGCCCGCATCCCGTGCGGCGACAAGCGTTCGCCCGGGGGCACGGTCAGCTTGGCGAGCTTGGCCCGGCTGAGCAGGATGTGGCGCACCCCGTCGGGGCTCAGCCGATCGCCGAGCCTGCCGCCGACGGTCACGCTGCGGAACACGGCGCCGCGCCGGATCCTCGCGCGTGCGATCCACCGTTCGAGCGCCTGCACCGGGCAGGTCTCGCTGACGTCACCGCTCGCGTCGCGCATGCGGGGTAGGGCGATGTCGGCACCCTTGCTTGTCTGATCGGTCTTGGAGCTCCGGATGCGAACAACGACGTGGCCCGCCTCGAAATGGAGATCGGGAACATCAATCGCGACCAGTTCGGACCGGCGCAGCGCGCCGACGAAGCCGATCAGGAACAGCGCCCGGTCCCGCAGCCCGGCCGTATCGTCGACACAGGTGCCAATCAGCTTCTTGATCTCGGCCGAGGTCAGCGCGGAGGCGGGACGCACGGGTTTGCCGTGGGTGCGGCCGATACCCTGCAAGGTCTCGCGGATGGCGGGATGACCGGCGTTCCAGGCCAAGCCCCGGCGGCGATGCTCGTGGGCGATGGCGGCCAAGCGGCCGTTCAGCGCGCTGCGGCCGAGCTTGCCGGCCACGCTCGCCAGGTAGGCGGCGACCAGCACCGGGTGGATCGGTAGGGCGGCGGGGTCGACTTCCTGCAGCCGGCACCAGTCGGCAAAGGCGAACCAGTCACGGCCATAAGCCCGCTTGGTCGCGTTGGACAGGGCGCGACCGGAGTAGGCGGCAGCCATCGCGATCGCGTCGCCAAGTGGTCCGTCCAGCGCCCGTAACAGCGCCTCGGGGACGACATGGGCGCGGGCGAGACGCTGGATGGCGAGGACACTGCTGTCCGGGACGCCCGGGAGGGCCGGGAGGGCCGGCGGGAGGATGTGGACGGCTTCGGCCGGACCATCTTCCAAGCCGAGAGCAGGCGGGTCGGCCATGCTTTCCTTCCCGGACGCCTGCTCTTCGTCTATGTTGTCAGCCATGGATGGCGCTCTTCTCCCTCCCGAGCTCGAACAGTTCGCCGCTGATGCAGTCGCGGCGGGCCGCTATCGTGATACGGCCGAAGTCGTTCAGGCGGGTGTGCGTCTTCTGCAGACGGCCGAGACCGAGGTTGCGGCGTTCGTCGCGTCGCTCGAAGCGGCTCGCGCGGAGTCCGACCGGGATGGTTGGGTCAGCCTCGACGACATGCTTGCCGAAATGGACCAGATCATTAGCGAGACGGCAGACCGCCAAGCTTGAGCCAACCGGCACGGCTTTCTCGGCAGGCCCGGCGCGAGGTTGCAGACGCGCTACGCAGCATGGACCACCCCCGAACCCAGCTTGCCTTTCGCGCGGCCGTCGAGGTTGTTCTACGCCGCCTGGGCGACAATCCGCACTATGGCCGGGTCGCGCCGTCATACGTCTCCGACGCCTATCGGTTCTGGTCCATGCTCCGGTTCGGCTACGTCGTGGTCTACGACCCACGAACAGAACCGGTCGAGATCCTTCGCCTTGTGGACGCTAGGCGCGATCTGCCCCGGGTCTTGGCCGAACTTCGCTAGATGGAATCGCCGCACCTGACGCGATGTCGGGTGATCAGACCGGTCGCTGGCTCTGGGCGCAGCCCCAAAGCAAAAGGCTTCATCAAGCCAGACGCCCGCTGGTGAGGTGAGACGGGACCAAGTCGTTGACGACGCTATTCCTTTTCGTCGGCCACGGACCTGAGGCCCGTCCGTCGTGGCTCCGTTTGCGGCGGGAAACTCCATCACTGCAGCTGTCCGTTTCCCTGGATCGTGCGACTGCGATCGGCGGCAGATCAGGCTTTTTCGTGTTCTAGGTTCATGAGAATGCCTCTTCGATCTTGCGAAAATGCCTCTAGCAGCCTGTCGGAGTGAGACTTCGGTGATATCTCGAAGTCGGGGCTGAGGATCGCGCCTTTGGAGAACGCGAAGCTGTTTTCAGCGGTGGTGTTGGCGGATCGAACAATATTGCGGGACGAAC
>JAABUK010003674.1_pt1 | contig 18156 bp, 14 predicted proteins | sample 5559141 | NCBI WGS metagenome assembly JAABUK01 (sample SAMN10711869, study PRJNA513367) | rock metagenome | isolation source: Antarctica rocks | place: Antarctica: Victoria Land, Pudding Butte nord | collected 2016-01-03 | reverse complement strand
TTCCAGCCCACCAGCTTTGGTCTTTGGTGGCATTCGACAAGTGCCTGTTATTGCTTGGTTTCTTTGATCGTTCCGGAGATGTGTGACCACCGTAGCCCTCCGGGAGAGGGCCGGGGTGAGGGAAGCCACGCAGCGCGGACCTTGTTGAACGGGACCGTGCTTGAGTGACCCAACGTCCGTGCGTGCGGCCTCCCTCACCCCGGCCCTCTCCCGGAGGGAGAGGGAGAAGCGGCAGGACTCCGGCCTGCCAAAGCTGCTACCGTCCTTGCAGGAGGCAAGCATGGCAGCGTTCAAGGGCAAGGCGCCGGGCAGCGGTTCCGGGGAGATGTCGCGCCGCACCGTGCTGCTGCGCCCGCATATCGGCCTGACGCCGGCGCAGCAGACCCAGGCCCGCCGCCTGCGCCGCGGCGGCGCCGAGCCGGAGGCCATAGCCGAGGCGCTGTCCCTACCCTTCGAGGAAGTGGAGAAGGCGCTGCTGCAGATGCGCTCTCCCCGGCCGGAGACGACCCGCGGCACCCTGAACGTGACGCTGGCGGCCCACAAGCTCATCATGAAGGAGCGCGTGGGCGAAGAGCCGATCTGGCAGACCATGGATCGGATGCTGGACGAGCTGCTGCGCCTGCGCGCCGCCGCCGCCCCGCCCCGGCGGCGCCCGGCGGCGTCGGCGCAGGACGACCTGCCGCTGCTGCCCGGCGTCGCCGCCAACGCCCAGCAACGTGAATAGCCCTGCCCTAGCCGCCACCCGGCAAACGTGACACACGGGCGCAATGTTGTACCTGCTCCACGACGCCGCCGCCGCCGCTATCTTCCCCGTGCGCGCCTGGGCGCAAGCCGCAAGCTCCATCATGCGGGCCACCCCCGGTCCGGAAGTCCTGACCCTGGGCGCCCGCTCCGTCGTGGCCTGGGCGGACGTGGCCAACGACGTGCTGCGCCCGCGCGGCAAGCCCGATTGGAACGTCAAGCTCAAGCGCGGGTCCGAGGAGCCGCTGCAAGAGACCGTTGAGCTGGACCAGCCCTTCGTGCGCCTGATGCGCTTCCAGGCGCCCGGCGCCACCGGCCCGCGCGTGCTGCTGGTCGCGCCCATGAGCGGCCATCACGCCACCCTGCTGCGCGGCACCGTGCAGGACATGGTGGACGCCGGGTTCGAGGTGTTCATCACCGACTGGCGCGACGCCCGCATCGTGCCGCTGCTGCACGGCGACTTCGACCTGGGCAGCTACATCGAGACGGTGATCGGCTTCCTGCAGCACCTCGGCCCCGACACGCACGTCGTAGCCGTCTGCCAGCCGGCGCCGGCGGTGGTCGCCGCGGTATCGCTGATGGCCACACGCAACGACCCGGCGCAGCCGCGCAGCATGATCCTGATGGGCGGCCCGGTGGACACCCGCTGCGCCCCGACCGTCGTGACCAAGCTGGCGCAGGAGAAGCCGATCAGCTGGTTTGAGCGCCACGTCGTGACGACGGTGCCGCCGTGGCACCCCGGCGCGTTCCGCCGGGTCTATCCGGGTTTCCTGCAACTGGCGGCGTTCATCTCCATGAACCCGGACCGGCACATGGAGGCGCACCGGCGCATGTTCGACCACCTGGTGACGGGCGACGAGAGCAGCGCCGCCTCGCACCGGCGGTTCTACGACGAGTACCTGGCGGTGATGGACGTGCCGGCCAGCTACTACTTGCAAACCGTCGAGACGTTCTTCCAGAAGCACGACCTGGCCGATGGCCGCATGACGGTGCGCGGCGAGGCCGTGGTGCCGTCCGCCATCCAGCACACTGCGCTGATGACGGTGGAGGGTGAGCTGGACGACATCTCCGCGCCCGGCCAGACCATAGCGGCGCAGACGATGTGCAGCGGCATCCCGGCCGACCGGCGGCTGCAGTATATGCAGCCCGCCGTGGGCCATTACGGCATTTTCAACGGCCGCAAGTGGCGGACCGAGATACTGCCGCGCATCGGCGGTTTCATCCGGGCGCAGTAGAGGACAGACCCGCTGCTCCCTCCGCCTCCGGGAAAGGGCCGGAGTGAGGGGGCCTGTCCGCAAGCACAGCCGACGCTGCTGGCCGGCCCTGGCCTCGTCCTGAGACCAGACCTCGATGGCCTTGCCCGCCGCCTCCGGCGGCAGCGCGTCGGCTGCGTGACCCCTCGACGGCCACCGGCTGCCGCTTGGTGCCCTGACGCCACGCCTGCCGTCTTGCGGCCCTTATCTGGCTTGCTGCACGGAATGTCGTAGAAGGGTGCGCTTCCGCCGCGGGACCGCTTCGTGGCCATACCCAATCGTTCCCCAATCGTTCGAGGGCCTGATCCGTGTGGCGTGAGTTCCGCTCCTACTACCGCCCGCACCGGCGCCTGCTGCTCGTGGTGTTCGGCTGCTCGGCCTTGTCGGGGCTGCTGGAGCTGGGCTTTCCGATGGCGGTGCGGGCCTTCATTGACCGGCTGCTGCCGCAGGGCGCCATGGGACCGATCCTGCTGGCTGTCGGCGCTTTGCTGGCGCTTTACTTGGCGAACGCCGGGCTGCTGGCGGTGGTGAACTACTGGGGCCACGTGCTGGGCATCGGGATCGAGACGGAGATGCGCCGCCGGGCCTTCGACCACCTGCACGCCCTGTCCATGCGGTTCTACGACGGGCAGAAGACCGGCCACCTGGTCAGCCGCGTCACCACGGACTTGGCCGACATCGGCGAGGTGGCGCACCACGGGCCGGAGGACCTGCTGGTTGCGGTGCTGACCTTCCTGGGCGCCTTCGCGCTGATGCTGGGCGTCAGTTGGCCGCTGGCGCTGGTGGCCGCAGCGGTGGTGCCGGCTGCCACCTGGCTCACCCTGCACTACGGCGCCCGCATGGACCGGAGCTGGCGCGCGCAGTTCCGCCAAGTCGCCCGTTTCAACGCCCGCATCGAGGAGAACGTGGGCGGCGTGCGCGTGGTCCAAGCCTTTGCCAACGAGGCGCACGAGCGCGCCCTGTTCGCGGTCGAGAACGCGGCCTACCGGCGCGAGAAAACCGGCGCCTACGCGCTCATGGCGACCAGCCTGACGCTGAACTACCTGGGGATGCGGCTGGTGCAGATCGTGGTCATGCTGGCCGGCACCGTCCTAATCGTGCGCGGCGGCCTGAGCATCGGGGACTTCGTCGCCTTCCTGCTGCTGGTCGGCGTGTTCTACCGGCCGCTGGACAAGATCGGCACCATGATCGAGACCTACCCGCGCGGACTCGCTGGCTTCCGCCGCTACCGCGAGCTGCTGGCGCTGCGCCCGGATGTGCAGGACGCGCCGGATGCCGTCGAGGCGCCGCCGCTGCGCGGCGACATCCGGTTCGAGCAGGTGGTGTTCGGCTACGAGCCTGGCCGCCCGGTGCTGCGCGGGCTGGACCTGGAGCTGCGGGCCGGGGAAACGGTTGCGGTCGTGGGGCCGTCGGGCGCCGGAAAGACCACGCTGTGTTCCCTGCTGCCGCGATTCTACGACGTGGACGCCGGCCGCATCACCATAGACGGCTTCGACGTGCGGGCGATGACGCGCACCAGCCTGCGCCGGCAGATCGGCATCGTGGAGCAGGACGTGTTCCTGTTCGCCGGCTCCATCCGGGACAACGTGGCCTATGGCCGGCTGGGCGCGACGGACGCCGACGTGCAGGACGCGATCCGCCGCGCCCGCCTGGCGGAGCTGGTGTCGTCCTTGCCGCAGGGCCTCGACACCGAGGTGGGGGAGCGCGGCGCCAAGCTGTCGGGCGGGCAGAAGCAGCGCATCGCCATCGCACGCATCTTCCTCAAGAACCCGCCCATCCTAATCCTGGACGAGGCCACGTCCGCACTCGACAGCGAGACCGAGCAGATGATCCAGCGCTCGCTTGCGGAACTGGCGGAGGGCCGTACCACCCTGGTGATCGCCCACCGGCTGGCGACGGTGCGGGGCGCTGACCGGATCGTGGTGCTGTCCCCCGCGGGCGTCGTGGAGCAGGGGTCGCACGCGGCGCTGATGGCGCGGGATGGCCACTACCGGCGGCTGCACGAGGCGCAGTTCGGCGGGGCGGCGTGACAGCAATCAACACCGCCTGAAACCAGCCGGACGTTCGGCCGCCCTTCCCAGGTGTCCGGGGACTGCATGGGGGAGGCTTTGGGAGGCGTGCCGGATGTCCTTGCAACGCCATGCGCCTCCTATCGTTGTCGCTTCCGTGCCAGCATCCCTGACCAGCTATCGCAGCGCGCAGTACGCCTCCCTTCAAGGCAGGGGCGTGCTGGTCACCGGCGGCGCATCGGGCATCGGCGCCGAAATAGTGCGCGCCTTCGTGGCGCAGGATGCGGCCGTGCAGTTCCTGGACATCGACAGGGACGCCGGCCCGGCGCTGGCAGCCGAGACCGGCGCCAAATTCCGATCCTGCGACCTCCGCGACATCCCGGCGCTGCGCGCGGCCGTTGCCGCAGCGGAAGCTCATGGGCCCATTGACGTTCTGGTCAACAATGCCGGCCGGGACGACCGGCACGAGCTGTTCGCAGTGGAGCCGGACTACTGGAACGAGCGGCTGGCGCTGAACCTGAACCACCAGTTCTTCGCCACCCAGGCCGCCGCCCGTGCGATGGCGCGGCGTGGCCACGGCTCGGTGATCCTGCTGGGTTCGGTGTCCTGGATGCGCGGGCGCCCCGGCATGGTCGGATACACCACCGCCAAGGCGGCGATCCACGGCCTGACCCGGACCCTGTCGCGGGAGCTGGGCGGCGGGGGCATCCGGGTCAACTGCATCGTGCCCGGCGCCATCCTGACGGCACGGCAGCAGGCGCTGTGGCTGACGCCGGAGCTGAACCAGCGCTTCCTGGACGACCAGGCCCTGAAGTTCCGGCTGGACGCCAGCCACGTCGCGCGCATGGCGCTGTTCCTCGCATCCGACGAGTCCGCCGGCTGCACCGGCGCGGACTTCATGGTTGACGCCGGGCTGGCGCAGAACTAGCGCCGTGGAGATACGCACCGGCAACGGCGCCTTCGCGGTCTGGCACGATGGCGCCTGCCTGCTGCGCCACACCCCGGCCGAACCCTGCTTCTCCATCGGCCGGGGCGAAGGCCGGTTCCGGATGCACCGTGGCAACTTCGACATCGCGGGCACGGTGCTGGCCGTGGACGTGCTGGCGCACGCGACGGTGCTGGACGGATGGATCGAGCTGCGTGCGTCGCCGGGCGCCCCGCTCCGCCTGACCCTGCGCGTCACCCTGGACGGCCCGCGCGCCATCATCGCGTTCCGTCCCGCCGATGCCGGCGACAACCGCCTCTGGGTCCGCCTTCCGGCCACGGCGGACGAGCATGTCTGGGGCTGCGGCGAGCAGATGTCCTACCTGGACCTGCGCAGGCGCCGCTTCCCGATCTGGACGAGCGAGCCTGGGGTCGGGCGCGACAAGGCCACCGCCATCACCCGGCAGGCCGACGCGGCGGGGCGGGCAGGCGGCGACTACCACACCACCAACTACCCGCAGCCGACCTTCCTGACCTCCCGCCGGGTCGCGGTGCATCTGGAGACGACCGCCTACTGCGAGTTCGACTTCACGGCGCCGGACCATCACCTGCTGGAAGCCTGGGCCATCCCGGACCGCCTTGAGCTGACGGCGGCGCCCAGCCTGCTCGATTTGGTCGAGGCGCTGTCGCTCCGGTTCGGCCGGCAGCCGCCGTTGCCGGACTGGGTGCTGGGCGGCGCGATTCTCGGGTTGAAGGACGGCGCGCGCAGCTTCGAGCGGATGGAGGCCGTGCTCGCCGCGGGCGCCCGCGTTTCCGGCCTGTGGTGCGAGGACTGGTGCGGCGTGCGCGAAACGAGCTTCGGCCGCCGGCTGTTCTGGGACTGGCAGTGGAGCCGGGACCGCTACCCGGACCTGCCAGCGCGCATCGCCGCGCTGCGCGCCCGGGGCATCCGTTTCCTGGGCTACGTGAACCCGTACCTGTGCGATGACGGCCCCCTGTTCCGGGAGGCCGAGGCCGCCGGGCACCTGGCGCGCGACGCGGCTGATGGCACCTACCTGGTGGACTTCGGCGAGTTCGACTGCGGCATCGTTGACCTGACCCGGCCGGAAGCCTGCCGCTGGTTCGCCGGCCGGGTGATCGGCCGGGAGATGATCGGCCTGGGCCTGGCCGGCTGGATGGCGGATTTCGGCGAGTACCTGCCGGTGGACGTCCGGCTGGCGAACGGCGTTGACGCCACGCTGATGCACAACGCCTGGCCGGTGCTGTGGGCGGAGGTGAACGCCGATGCCGTGGCCCGCGGCGGGATGGCGGGCGAGGCGCTGTTCTTCATGCGGGCCGGGTTCACCGGCGTGCAGCGGCACTGCCCGCTGCTGTGGGCCGGGGACCAGTGCGTGGACTTCTCCCGCCACGACGGGCTGCAAACGGCGATCTGCGCCGCGCTGTCGGCGGGGCTGGTGGGCAACGCCTACCACCACTCCGACATCGGCGGCTACACCAGCCTGTTCGGCCTGGCCCGCACGCTGGAGCTGCTGATGCGCTGGGCGGAGATGGCCGCCTTTACGCCGGTGATGCGGACCCACGAGGGCAACCGCCCCGGCGACAACCTGCAAGTGGACGGCGACCCGGCGGTGCTGGCGCACTTCGCCCGCATGACGCGCATCTACGTCCACCTGGCGCCCTACCTGCGCGGCGTCATGGCCGAGGCCGCGGCGCATGGCTGGCCGGCGCAGCGGGCGCTGTTCCTGCACTTCGAGGACGACCCGGCCACCCATGCGATCCAGGACGCCTATCTTTATGGCGCGGACCTGCTGGTGGCGCCGGTGCATCAGGCGGGCGCGACGAGGTGGCGGACCTATCTCCCGGCCGGTGCGGATTGGGTGCATCTCTGGTCCGGCACGCCGCACGGTGGCGGCGCTCCGGCGACCGTGCCGGCGCCGTTCGGCCAGCCGCCGGTGTTCTACCGCGCCGGCACGCCGTTCCGGGCGTTGTTCGAGGGCGCGGCGCGGTTGTGACACCGCCGCTTCGGCATGGTGCGGCAGGGCCAGCCAAGCGCAGGGCGAATAAGCGGAGCGCCATCCGCCACGAGGGCGCCGAAATACGGCGGAAGCCGCTGGCGCTTTTCCGCCCTGCGTGCGGGCAGCGCCGGGCCGGACGAAATTACCGGTATGGCCTCTCCCGCCCACGGCGCTAAGCTGGACGCAAACGCCCGGGGAGGGGATGAGAATGATCCGATGGGGACTCGCGGCCCTGCTGGCCGCCGCCGCACCCGCAGCCGCAGCCGACCTGCGCGTCTCATGCTACTCCGACGGCAACGAGTGCGAGGTGACGCGCGACCTGGCCGGGCGCTTCATGCAGGCCAACCCGGACGTGCGGATCACCGTTGACCAGGTGCCCTACAAGGCGATCCAGGAAAGCCTGCCGGTGCAGCTCGCGACCGGCAACGGGCCGGACATCGCCCGGGTGACGGACTTCGGCGCGATCTCCCGCTACTTCCTCGACCTGCGCCCGCTGCTGAAGGACGCGGCCTATTGGGACGCGAATTTCGCCGCCACCCTGCCCTGGATGCGGGCCGGCGCCGGGGACGCCGGCATCCACGGCCTGCCGACGCAGTTGACCGTCACCGGCCCCATCGTCAACGCCACCCTGTTCGAGCAGGCGGGCGTGCCGCTGCCGGGGCCGAAGGCCACCTGGGACGACTGGGCCGCCGCCGCCGCCGCCGTGGCGAAGGCCACGAAGACCCAGGCCGGCATGGCGATGGACCGCAGCGGCCACCGCTTCGCCGCCGGGGCCATCGCCTATGGCGCGCAGTACTTCGCCGGGGACGGCACCCCCGCCGTGACCGATGCGGGCTTCAAGGCATTCGCCGAACGTTTCGTCCGCTGGAACAAGGACGGCACGATGGAGCGCGAGGTCTGGGCCGCGAGCGGCGGCAGCGCCTACCGGGACGCCTTCGAGGAGTTCGCGGGCGGCCGGATCGTGGCCTATGTCTCCGGAAGCTGGCAGGTGAGCCGGCTGCACTCCTCGGTCGGCGACGGCTTCGACTGGGTGGTGGCGCCCCCGCCTTGCGGCCCGGCGTCCTGCACCGCCATGCCGGGCGGCGCCGCCTTCGTGGCGTTCAAGGCCACCAAGGCGCCGGGGGAGGTTGCGCGCTTCCTCGACTACCTGGCCAGCGCGCCGGTCTATGCGGAGATGACGGCGCGGACGGCGAACATCCCCGCCCATGCCGGCTTGCAGGCGTCAGGGATTGACTACGACCTGCCGGCCCCGGCGAAGGCGGCGCTGAAGGCGTTCACGGCGGCGGCGGCGGGCATCTCGCCGGTCGCCTACCGCTTGCAGGGCTACATCCTGAACCGGCCGATCTTCAACGCCACGGTGTCGCGGCTGTCGCAGGTCATCGTGGGGGAGCTGACGCCGGACCAGGGCTATGCGCGGATCGAATCCGACGTGCAGGGCGCGCTGGCCGCGTCCAAGTAGGATGCGCGCCCGGCTTCGACACGGCGCTGGATTGGCGTTCGGCGCGGCGATGGACCTGCCGGAGCGGCCGATGCGCTGGGCGCAGCGGCGGCTGGGGCCGGGACTGGCCTGGCTGTTCGTCGGGCCGAACCTGGTCGTGTTCGGGCTGTTCACCTTCCTGCCGATCCTGCTCAACGGCTGGTACGCCCTGACCGGCGGCACGGACCTGCTGCCGGGGGAGCGGCCCTGGGTCGGCCTGGGCAACATGCGGGCGCTGCTGGCCTGCGGCAGCTACCTGGACCCGTCATCGTGCCAGCGGGACCTGTTCTGGCACGGGGTGAACAACACGCTGGCCTTCGTCGGCCTGCAGGTGTCGCTGATGGTGCTGCTGAGCGGCGTCACGGCGCTGGCGCTGAACAAGCCCGTCGCGGGGCGGGGCTTCTTCCGGGCGGCGTTCTTCTATCCGGTGCTGCTGTCCCCGGTGGTGGTGGCGCTGATCTGGAAGTGGATATTGCAGCGCAACGGCGTGCTGAACGCGGCGATCCTGGCCGGCGGCGGACAGCCGGTGGACTGGCTGCTGGGCGCCGGCAGCGCCTTCGGCTGGACCGTGTTCGTCAGCATATGGGCGCACATGGGCTTCTACACGCTGATCCTGCTGGCCGGCCTGCAGGCGATCCCCAAGGACGTTTACGAGGCCGCGGCGATGGACGCCGCCCGGCCCTGGACCCGGTTCCGCCGCATCACCCTGCCGCTGGTGATGCCCAGCCTGCTGGTCGTGCTGGTGCTGTCGCTGATACGCGCGGTGCAAATCTTCGACGAGGTGTTCGTGCTGACCGGCGGCGGGCCGGGAACGGCGACCACCTACATGGTGCAGTTCATCTACGAGACCGGCTTCGCGCAGCAGGTGCGGGAATACGGCATGGCCTCCGCCGCGTCCCTGCTGCTGGCGGCGGTGCTGCTGGTGCTGACGCTGCTGCAACTGCGCGCCACGCGGCGGGCTGGTGGGTAGGCCCGATGAGTAGGGTCGCCGGCTTCCTGCTCGCCACCCGCGGGCGGCAGGGCCGGGATTGGACGGACTGGGCCTGCTACGGATACCTGCTACTCGGCGTGCTGGTGATGTTCGGGCCGGTCGGGTGGCTGGCGCTCAGCTCGCTCAAGACCCCGGCGGCGCTGGACCAGGCGCCGCCCACCCTGCTGCCCTACGAACCCGTGCGCGCCGCGGTGCCGGGGCGAACAGGGGAGCTGCCGATGTTCCGGGTGACGGCGGGCGACCACGCCGGGCAGGTGCTGGCAGAGGTGCGGCGGATCGGGCTGCAATCGCAGATGGTGGACCCGGCGGCGCCGGGCACGGCCATCCGCGTGCCGGTGGCGGACCGCACGCCGGTGCTGCGGCTGCGGGCAGCCTGGTCCAACTACGCCGACGTGGTGCGGCGCTTCGACTTCCTGCGCTACTTCTGGAACAGCGCCTTCATCACCGTCGTCGCCACCGCCATCACCCTGCTGTTCAACGCGATGGCGGCGTTCGCGCTCAGCAAGTATCGCTTCCGCGGGCGGGCGACGGTGTTCCTGCTGATCCTGGCGACGCTGATGATCCCGCCGACCATCGTGCTGGTGCCGAACTACCTGATCGCCGCCTCGCTCGGCCTGGTGAACTCGCCCTGGGGCGTGATCTGGCCCGGCGTCGCCACGCCCACGGGGGTGTTCCTGCTGCGCCAATACATGCTGACCCTGCCCGACGAGCTGCTGGACGCCGCGCGCATGGACAACGCCAGCGAGTGGCGGGTGTTCTGGCGCATCGTGCTGCCGCTGTCGGCGCCGGCGCTGGCGGTGCTGGCGATCTTCTCGGTCATGTGGCGGTGGAACGACTTCCTTTGGCCCATGGTCGTGCTGAACCGGTCGGAGGCGTTCACCTTGCAGCTTGCGCTCAACTCCTTCCAGGGCGAGCTGACGACGCCGTGGAACCTGGTGCTGGCGATGACGGTGCTGACCCTGCTGCCGGTGACGCTGGTGTTCCTGGCCCTGCAGCGGCACATCACGCAAGGCATCGCCTCGGCAGGCGTCAAGTGAAGCGCGGGGTGAGGTAGGGATGGCCGCCCTCAGCCTGCGCGGCGTGTCCAAGAGCTTCGGCCCGGTGGACGTGATCCAGGGCGTGGACCTCGACGTGGGGGACGGCGAGTTCGTGGCCTTCGTCGGCCCGTCCGGCTGCGGCAAGAGCACCCTGCTGCGCCTGATCTGCGGGCTGGAGGCGGTCAGCGCCGGGGACGTGCACATCGGCGGACGGCGGGTGAACGACCTGCCGGCGGCGCAGCGCGGGCTGGCGCTCGTGTTCCAGTCCTATGCGCTGTATCCGCACATGACGGTGCGGCAGAACATGGCCTTCGGGCTGGAGAACCTGCGTACGCCCAAGGCCGAGGTCGAGGCGCGGATCGCCGAGGCCGCGCGCATGTTGCGGCTGGAGCCTTATCTGGCGCGCAAGCCCCTCGCCCTGTCCGGCGGGCAGCGGCAGCGGGTCGCCATCGGCCGGGCCATCGTGCGGGAACCCGGCATCTTCCTGTTCGACGAGCCGCTGTCCAACCTGGACGCCGAGCTGCGCGTGGAGATGCGGGCGGAGCTGGCGGGGCTGCACCGCCGGCTGGGCACGACGATGATCCTGGTGACGCACGACCAGGTCGAGGCGATGACGATGGCCGGCAAGATCGTCGTGCTGCGCGCAGGACGGGTGGAGCAGGCCGGGCCGCCGCTGGAGCTTTACAACGCGCCGGCCAACCAGTTCGTCGCCGGGTTCATCGGATCGCCGCGGATGAACTTCCTACCGGGCCGGGTGCAAGCGGCCGGGCCGGACGGGGTGCGCGTCGGCGTGGAGGGGCTGGGCGGCGTGGTGGCGCTGCCGCGGCACGGCCTGGTTGCCGGCGACGCGGTGACGCTCGGCATCCGGCCGGAGCACTTGCAGGAAGCGGCCGACGGCCTTCCCGCAACGGTCGTCGCCGTCGAGCAGCTTGGCGGGCTGAGCTACGTGCGGCTGGCGCAGCACGAGGCGGTGCTGCAAGCCGCCGGCCAGACCACGCTGCGGCCCGGCGACACCATCGGGCTGCACCTGCCGCCCGAGCGCCTGCACCTGTTCGACGCGGACGGCAACACCCTGGAAAACCGTTGAAGGCGCTGCCTGCTCCCTGCTCCCTCTCCCTCCGGGAGAGGGTCGGGGTGAGGGAGGCAGCAAGCGCCGCCCATCCCATGCGGGTACGGCCCTTCGATGGCCGGGGGCCGCCCTTGCCGCTTCCCTCACCCCGGCCCTCTCCCGGAGAAAGCCACCTTCGCGCATTGAACCCTAAGGACAACCCCCATGCGGCCGATCCGGCACGCTACCCTCCTGGCCGAAACGTCGCACGGAGTGCTGTTGGACTGCGGCGATGGCGTCACCTGCCGGATCAGCCTGCTGGGCGGCGACCTGGCCCGCGTTCTGGTACTGCGCGACGGCGCCCCGCGGCAGCCGCGCACCTGGATGGTGCCGGCCCCGGGCACAGCCGACGTGCCGTGGGAGGGGCGCGACCGCATGGACGAGGCAGCCTGGCCCCCGCCCGCCATCGTGCGCGAAGAGGGCGGCCTGGTGCTGCGCGCCGCGGAGTTCGGCGTGCGGATCGGGCTTGACCCGTTCCGGCTGCAATGGATGCGCCCCGACGGGCAGGTGTTCCTCGCAGACCGCCCGGGAGCGGCCTGGATGCTCGCGCGCCGGGGCGCCGCGGTCGCGCACTACATGGCCCGGCACCCCGCCGACCGCTATTACGGCCTGGGCGACAAGACGGGTCCGCTGGACCTGCACGGGCGGCGGCTGCGGACCGCCATGCGGGACGCGCTGGGCTACGATCCCCGCACCGGCGACCCCCTGTACAAGCACTGGCCGTTCCTGCTGGCGCAGGACGGGGCGACCGGCACGGCCTATGGGCTGCTGTATGACAACCACGCCGCCGCGGCGTTCGACCTGGGGGCCGAGCACGACAACTACCACGGGCTGTTCCGAGGATACGAGGCGGAGGGCGGGGACCTCGACCTTTACGTGCTGGCCGGGCCGCGGCTAGGGGACGTGACGCCGGGCTTCCTGCGGCTGACGGGCGGCACCGCGCTGCCGCCGCGCTGGTCGCTGGGTTACGCGCAGACCGCAATGGCGCTGGCCGACGCGCCGGACGCGCAGGCGGGGATCGAGGCGTTCATCGAGCGCTGCGGGACGGAGGGGGTGCCGGTCAGCGCGTTCCACTTCGGCTCCGGCTACACGTCCATCGGGGCGAAGCGTTACGTGTTCCACTGGAACCGCGCCAAGTTCCCGGACCCGGAGGGGCTGGTCGCGCGGTTCCACGCCGCGGGGATGCGCGTGGTCGCCAACCTGAAGCCCTGCCTGCTGGACGACCATCCGCGCTTTGCCGAGGCCGCCGCGGCGGGCGCCTTCGTGCGGGACGGCGGCACCGGGACGCCGCTGCTGTCGCAGTTCTGGGACGGCGAGGGCGCGCACATAGACTTCACCAGCCCGGCGGGCGTCCGGTGGTGGCAGGACGGGCTGGACCGGGCCGTGCTCGGGACGGGCATTGACGCCGGCTGGAACGACAACAACGAATACGAGCTGCCGGACGAGGCCGCGCAGTGCGCCGGCTTCGGCAGCCCGGCGCCGCTCGACCTGCTGCGCCCCGTGCAGTCGCTGCTGATGACGCGCGCGACGCTGGACGCGCAGCGCCGCCGCGCGCCGGGGCAGCGCGCCTTTTCCGTGACCCGCGCCGGGATGCCCGGGGTGCAGCGCCTTGCCCAAAGCTGGAGCGGGGACAACACGACGAGCTGGGAGTCGCTGCGCTGGAACCTGCGGACGGGCCTGCAGATGTCCTTGTCCGGGCTTTACAACACCGGGCACGACATCGGCGGGTTCGCCGGGCCGGTGCCGGACGCGGAGCTGCTGATCCGCTGGACCCAGGCCGGCGTGGTGCATCCGCGCTTCATCATGAACAGTTGGAAGCCGGGCGGGGCGTACAACAGCCCGTGGCTGCATCCGGCCGCCCTGCCCGCGATCCGCCGGGCCATCCGCCTGCGCTACCGGCTGGTGCCCTACCTGTACAGCCTGATGCACCATGCGGCCGGGGGGCACGAGCCGGTGATCCGCCCGACGTTCCTGCAGTTCCCGGATGATCCCGGCTGCGTCGCCGACTGCGACGAGCTGATGCTCGGTCCGTTCCTGCTGGCGGCGCCGGTCGTCACGCCCGGCGCGCGGGTCCGCCGCCTGCGGCTGCCGGCCGGGCCGGAAGCCTGGTTCGACGTGCAAACCGGGGAGATGCTGCAAGCCGGCGCGATGGCCGAGGTGGCTGCGCCATTGGACCAATTGCCCTTGCTGGCGCCGGCCGGAGCCATCCTGCCCATGACCGCGTGCGCCGGCACCGGACGCCTGCACGATGAGCCATCCCGGCTGCTGCGGCTTTTCCCTGGTCCCGGCCAGGGCAGCAGCGGCTTCACGCTGGTCGAGGACGACGGCATCACCGAGGGCGGCCCCTCGACGCGCCTACGGTGCGTCATGTCATGGCTGCCGGACCGGATCGTGCTGCAGGTGCGGGCCGAGGGGACATACCCTCTTCCTGACAGCATCGCCGTCGCCCTGCCTCCGGCTGAGCGGCGCCTCCTGCAGATGCGATGCGAAGCCGGGGCGACCCGTTTGTCAGTTGTGCCATGGGATGCGAATGGAGGAATGGTTGTGGCCTCGGCCGATTGCAATTAGGGTTCCAGGCTTCGGGAGCTAGGGACCCCACATCTGAAATGGACGCGCAGCAGGCACAAGCTCTCATCAGGTTTGGTCTTGGCCGGCGCGGCCACGAGCCTCTGCCCGGCGACCCGGTGGCGTGGCTCAAGGGCCAGATCACCCAACCCGACCCGACGCGCTTTCCCGGCGCCCTCAGCACCGCCGCCTGCTTGTCTGCCTGGCGCGAGGATACGCAGGACCCGCCGCCGCGCGGCACCCCGAGCCGGGTGCAGAAAATCCTGGCGGGGGAGAAAATCCAGCAGATGAACGGCGCGCTGGTCACCTCCGCGCCGTTCCGTGAGAGGCTGGTCTGGTTCTGGACGAACCATTTTGCCGTCAGCCTGAACCGCCTGGAATGCCTGCCGGTCGCTGGCGCCTACATCCGCGAGGCGATCCGGCCGCACGTCGCGGGACGCTTTTCCGACATGGTGCTGGCGGTGATGCGCCATCCGGCCATGCTGATGTATCTCGACAACTGGACCTCCATCGGGCCGGGCAGCCAGGCCGGGCTGGCGACTGGGCGCGGCTTGAACGAGAACCTCGCCCGCGAATGCATGGAGTTGCACACGCTCAGCCCGGCTTCCGGCTACACCCAGGCCGACGTGACCAGCTTCGCCCAGGCGATCACCGGCTGGACCATAGACTTCGCCCGCTCCGACCCCGGCTTCGCCTTCAATCCGGCCGCGCACCAGCCAGGCGCCAAGACGATGCTCGGCAGGATCTTCCCCGAAGGCGAGCAAGGCGGCATCGAGGCGCTGGCGTTCTTCGCCGGCCACCCGGCCTGCCACGAGTTCCTCGCCACCAAGCTGGTGCGCCATTTCGTCGCCGACGTGCCCCCGCCCGACGCTGTCGCCGCCATTGCCGGCGTGCTGCGCGACACCCATGGCGATCTCGGCGCCGCCTCGCAGGCGCTGGTCGATCTGCCCAGCGCCTGGGTGAAGCTGACCAAGCTGCGCTCGCCGATGGATTATACCGCCGCCTGCGCCCGCGCGGTCGAGGCGACCCCGGCCACCACCACGGTGGCCGCTGAAACGATGGCCGGCCTGGGCCAGCCGCTCTGGACCCCGCCGCTGCCGAACGGCTGGCCCGACCGGGCGCAGGATTGGGCCGGTCCCGAAGCCCTGCTCCGCCGCGGCGAGTTCGCCAACAAGATCGCCGGCCGCTACCCCGATGCCGATCCGGCGGCGGTCGCCGACGCCTGCCTCGGCCCCTATCTGCGGGCCGAGACGCTGGGCGCCATCCGGTTCGCCGGCTCGCGCCGGGCGGCCATGACCATCCTGATGGCGTCCCCGGAGTTCATGAGGCGATGATGCACCAGCCGCCGCTGTCCCGCCGGTCGGCGCTACTGGGGCTGTCCAGCGCCTTCGTCCTCGGCCGCGCCTCGCTGGCCGTTGCCGCGGCGGCGACCGACCAGCGCTTCGCCGTCGTCATCTTGCGCGGCGCGATGGACGGGCTGTCCGCCGTGGTGCCTTACGGCGACCCCGACCTGGCCAGGTGGCGCCCGGAACTGCTGCCGCCGCAGCCGGGGCAACCCGGTGGGATGCTGGACCTCGGCGGGTTCTACGGCCTGCATCCCGCGCTGACCGGGATGCACCAGATGTATCGAGACGGCGAGCTGCTGGCAGTGCATGCCGTTGCCGGGCACTACCGCAGCCGCAGCCACTTCGAGGCGCAGGACTACCTTGAGAGCGGCGCCGACCAGCGGATGGACAGCGGCTGGCTGAACCGCGCCCTGTCCTTCCTGCCGAAGCCCGCCCTGCCGAACGAGGAGCCAGCGGTCGCGCTCAGCGTCACCGTGCCGCTGCTGCTGCGCGGCACGGTTGGCGTCGCAACCTGGGCGCCCCCCACTTTCGACCCGCTCGATGCCGACCTGTATCTCCGCATTGTGGCGCTGAACCAGGCTGATCCGGTCACCGGCCCCGCGCTGCTGGATGCGGTGCGCCAACGCGGCTTCTCCGAAAGGATGCTGGCGTCCCGGACGCCGCCGCGCAACCAGGACGCTTTTGCCTCGCTCTGCGGCGCCGCGGCCCGGCTGATGCGCGCCCCGGATGGCCCGCGCGTGGCCGCGCTGGAATTGGAGGGCTGGGACACGCATACCGGCCAGCCATTCCGCCTGGCTGCGGCGTTGACCGAGCTGGACACCGGGCTGGTCGAACTCAAGAAGGAGTTGGGCGACATCTGGAAACAGACGGTGGTCCTGGTGGTCACCGAGTTTGGCCGCACCGTGCGGGCCGACGGCACGCTCGGCACCGATCACGGCACCGGCACGGCCGCCTTCGTCGCCGGCGGCAGGGTCGCGGGCGGGCGCGTCCAGGCGAACTGGCCAGGACTCGCGCAGCGCAACCTGTTCGAGGATCGCGATCTGCAGCCGACGGCAGACTTGCGCGAGATCGGCAAGGGCCTTCTGGCGGCGCATCTTGGGATGACCCCGGCAGCGGTGCTGCATGCATTTCCCGGCAGCGAGAGCGTACCGCCGATGGAGCGGCTGCTGCGAGCCTGAAACCACGCTGTCCGCGCGCCGTGGCTCTGAGCCGTGCCGCCTTGGGTGCCGCCTTGAATGATGGGCGTCAAGGGCGGCGTGAACCATGCGGCCGGCCCTGCCTGTGACATCACCGTTGGCGGGTCGGCGGTGCTCCGCAATGGCTCCCATTCCGGGAGACCAGCAAGGGCGAACAATCCAAGTTGCTCCGACTGTCCACCATCAGGCACGCATTCCGAATGGCACAACGATGTGTGTCCAAATCTTTATTCGGCAAGTGCACTCCTTTCTGATGCCCGGCGCCTGCATCCGCCATGCTGAAGCGGCGTTCCGCCTGCACGACAAACAGGAGAGCAACATGAGCGGATCAGCCGACACGATGGACGTTTACCTGACAGGGCTGCGCAATCAGCACGCGGTCGAGACGCAGGCAATCGGGACCGTGAAGAACGAGCTAGGCCGGATGGAGAAGTATCCCGACCTGCATGCGCGGATGCAGGAGGAGATGCAGCGCTCGACCACCCAGGCCGCCCGGCTTGACGACTTGCTGGCAAAGCACGGTACCAAAGCCTCGCTCGCCAAGGAGGCGGTGACGGGCGCCGTCGCCACGGTGGCCGGCTTCGCCCACATAGGGGCGTCGGACGAGATAGTTAAGAACGTCCTCGCGGCCGTCGGCTTCAAGGCTTACGAGATCGGTTCCTACAAGGTGCTGATCGCCCTGGCCGAAGCGGCAGGGGCGTCGCAGGACATCGCAGTGCTGGAACAGTCCATGAAGGAGGAGCAGGAGATGGGCGACTGGCTCGGCAGCCATCTTCCGGGCTTCGTGCATGCTTACCTCAAGCAGCGGGCGGCGTAGCGCCGCCGTCGCCGTCGCGCGCAAGTCACACGGGTCATAACCGCATCAACGACGGCTAGGCAGCTTCGCCGGCACACTCGAAAGCGGGATGCTCCGTGTGACATCAGGCTATCTCGTGCATCCCGGCCAGGTCGAGACGGAGCCAGACCTGGCCGTCGCGATGCGGCGCGACGGCGCTAGGCCGGTTCAGGGCGTCCACTTTCAAGGCTATGCCGCGCGCCAGCACCAAGTAGCGCAGCACAGGCCCGTGGACGCGGAGATCGGTGACGGATGCCTCGACCCACAGCCCGTCCGCCCCCTCCCCCGGCGGCGCCGGCAGCACATCGAAGGCTTCCGGGTGGATGGCCCAGGCGCAGCTGGTGCGCCGGTCGAACACGCGCGCCACCGCATCCGGCTCCAGCAGGTTGAAGTCGCCGATAAACCTGGCGACGAAGCGCGTGGCCGGTCGGGCGGTCATAGATCTCGCGCGCCGGGCCAGCCTACACAATGCGCCCGGCGTTCATCACCGCGACCTGATCGCCCAGCATCAGCGCCTCCTCCTGGTCGTGCGTGACCATGATGGCGGTGAAGCCCGTGTCGCGCTGCAAGCGCTTCAGCTCGTCCCGCAGGCGCTTGCATATCTGCGCGTCCAGCGCGGACAACGGCTCGTCGAGCAGTAGCAGCCGCGGCTCCAGCAC
>JAABUK010006134.1_pt1 | contig 18159 bp, 19 predicted proteins | sample 5559141 | NCBI WGS metagenome assembly JAABUK01 (sample SAMN10711869, study PRJNA513367) | rock metagenome | isolation source: Antarctica rocks | place: Antarctica: Victoria Land, Pudding Butte nord | collected 2016-01-03 | reverse complement strand
CGTGGCCGCGTAGATATCGACGGGGCAGGCGGCCTCGAGCTTCTGCGCGAGCTCGGGGTCGCCCGCGACCGCCGCGTCGAGCTCGACGTCGATGAACACCCCGTCCGTCATCCAGCCGCTTCCCTTCGGGAGGCGGAGGATCGTCCCATCATCCCCTGCCGGACCAGGTCCGGGATCTCGGAGATCTCCTCGGCGACGACGATCCCCGCCTCGGCGAGGCGCGCGATCTTCTCCGCCGCGGTGTCCTCCCTGCCCTCGACGATCGTGCCGGCGTGCCCGAAGGACATGCCCGGCATCTCGTCCATGAAGCGCCCGGCCATGAAGGCGACGATCGGCAGCTCGTTGCCTGTCTCGGTCCTCCAGCGCGCGAGCTCGGCCTCCATGCGCCCGCCGGGCTCCGTGTAGATGACGATCGCCTCGGTCTCGGGGTCCTCGGCGAACAGCGGCATGAGCTCGGCGTAGGACTGGCCGATGATCGCGTCGCCGCCGATGGAGACCGCGGTGGACTGCCCGAGCCCGGCGGCGGTGAGGGTGGAGGACATCTCCGTGGTCATCCCACCCGAGCGGGAGATGACGCCGACGGGGCCTGCCGAGTACGCCTTGGCCGCGTCCTTCGCCGGGCCGCCGATGCCGCCCATCTTGACAACGTCGGGCACGATGATCCCCAGGCAGTTGGGGCCGATGATCCGCGCGCCGCGGAGGTTCGCGAGCTCGACCATCTGGGCCACGTCACCGCGGGGGATCCGCTCGGTGACGATGACCACCAGCTCGATGCCGTTCTCGATCGCCTCGAAGACGGCGTCCTTGGTGAAGGCGGGGGGGACGGTGACGACCGAGCCCGTGATGGGCGCCCCATGGTGGGCCACAGCCTGAGCGACGGTGTCGAAGACGGGGACACCGTGGACCTCACGGCCGAGGCGACCCGGGGTGACGCCGCCGACCACCTTCGCCCCCGCGCCGTAGTCGAGGCACTCTCGCGTCAGGTTGACCGCCTCGCGGCCGGTGATCCCCTGGACGATGAAGGTCGTCTCCGCGTCGACGAGGATCGACATCAGGCCTGGACCGCCATCCGCGCCGCCTGGTGCATCGAGGTCCTGCGGTCGGCGTAGCGCACGCCATAGCGCTCGAGGATCTTGAAGCCCTCCTCCTCCCACGCACCCGGGATGCGGAAGATGGAGATCTTCTCCGCCGGGTCCAGGCCGAGGTCGAGGCAGGCCTTGATGACTCCGCGGGCGACGATGTCCACCCGGGTGTTCGAGACGATCGACATCATCACGGCGATCTTGTCCACGCCGGGCTTCTGGAGGACGAGCTTGGCCAGGCCACACGCCTTCGCGACCGACGGGTTGCCGCCGATCTCGCAGTAGTTCGCGGGCCGCCCGCCGTACTTGCGCACGGCGTCGAAGAGGGTGAGCGAGCCGCCGCCGGCGCCGATCACGAGCCCGAGGTCGCCGTCGAACTCGGTGACGTTGCCGGCCACGCCGCGGTGGTCCTGGGCGTCGACCTCCTCGCCGGCGAGCTCGAAGGGCGTGGGCTCGCGCGCCTGGCGGGTCTCCTCGTCGCCCACGCCGAGATCCTCCAAGAGGCTCCTCTGCCGCGGCCGGCCCTCGTTCTCCATGTCCATGTGCGCGTCGAGGGCGACGAAGGAGCCGTCCTCGAGCTCTCCGAGCGGGTTGATCTCCGCGAGCGTCATGTCGCGCTCGAGGAAGAGCCGGGCCAGGCGGGTGAGGATCGGGACGGTCCGCGTGAGGGCGCGACCGGTGACCCCCGTGGAGGAGATGACCTCCTTGGCCATGAAGTCCGAGACGGGGCTCAGCGTCGAGAAGTGCCGCCGGCCGACCTTGTCGGGCTGCTCGGCGGCGACCTGCTCGATGTCGATCCCTCCGACCGGGGAGAAGATCATCACGGGCCGCTTGCTCAGTCCGTCCCAGACCACGCCGGCGTAGTACTCCTGCTTGATCTGCGCCTTCGGGTCCACGAGGACCCCGCGAGGCATGTGCCCGTTTATCTCGAGCTCCAGGATCCGCGCGGCGTGCTCGGCGGCCTCGTCGGGGGTGTCGGCGAAGGCCACCCCCCCGGCCTTCATGCGGCCGCCGGTGAGGACCTGGGACTTGACGACGGTCGGCCCCCCGATGCGCTGGGCGATCTCCCGCGCCTCGTCAGCGCTCGTCGCGAAGCCGAAGTCCGTGACGGGGATGCCCGCCCGCTTGACGACCTCGCGGGCCTCGTACTCGAAGAAGCGCACCTATGCGACCCTCCCGGGCGACCGCGGAGTGGGAGCGGAGGGGGACGAAGTACCGGCCATGCGGCGGCGCAGGCTATCGCCGGGGAACGATGCCGGGCTCCCCGGGGACCGCGCTACGCGGGTACCTCCGCGGCCTCGACGTGCGTGACCGGCAGCCCCAGCCCCCGCGCCTTGCTCACGAGGTCGACCCGCAGCCAGCGCGACACCCGGGCCGGCAACGTCGAGACGATGATCTCGTCCGCGCCGTGGAGGTGCACCGCGTCGTGGATCGCCGCGAGGGGCTCGGCGACGCCCACTTCCCCGGTGACCCTGCGGCCCGCCGCCCCCGACAGCGCCTCGAGGGCGTCGGCGAGGACGGCCTCGGCCTCCACGTGATCGTCGTCCTCGGGGTCGACGAAGCGGTGGAGGCCGTGCGGCGTGGCGGGCACGACGAGGTGGAAGTCGACGTCGCCTGCGTGCGCCCGGGCGCGCACGGCCTCGAGGAGGGCCGGCGTGTGGGCGGTGCGGTTTGCGACAACGAGGACTCGTGCGGGCATTGGCAGCTCCTGGGGTTGTGCCGATCGGCACAAGAGACTACTCTCGGGCGGCGCTTCCGGCCAGCGCGGAGGAGTCCGCGCCCGTCGCTCCATTCGCGGCGCCATCGCCGGACAGCCCGTAGGCCGCGGCCAGCTCGGGATCCTTGGCGGCGAGCATCTCCGCGAGGTCGACCATGACGCGGCACTGCTTCCACGTCGCGTCGTCCTGCATCTTGCCGTCGATCATGTGCACCCCGCGCCCGTCGGGGATCGCCTCGATCACCCTCTTCGCGAAGCGCACCTCGTCCGGGTCCGGCGAGAAGACCTTCTTCGCGATGTCGATCTGCACGGGATGGAGCGACCAGGCCCCCACGCACCCCAGGAGGAACGCGGCGCGGAACTGGACCTCACAGCCCGCGACGTCCTTGATGTCCCCGAACGGCCCATAGAAGGGGAGGATCCCCGCCGCCGTGCACGCGTCGACCATGCGCGCGACGGTGTAGTGCCACGGATCCTGCTGGGAGGAGGCCCGCGGGGCGTCCGGCGCGTCCGGAGAGGGGTCCTCGATCGTCCGGTAGCCGGGATGCCCGCCGCCGACGCGGGTGGTCTTCATCCGTCGCGAGGCGGCGAGATCGGCCGGCCCGAGCGAGACGCCCTGCATGCGCGGCGAGGCGGTGGTGATCTCCTCGAGGTTCGCCACCCCCTGTGCGGTTTCGAGGATCGCGTGGACGAGGATGGGCTCCCGCACGCCGGCCTTGGCCTCGAGCTGGGCCAGGAGCCGATCCACGTAGTGGATGTCCCAGGCGCCCTCGACCTTGGGGATCATCACCACGTCGAGCCGGTCCCCGATCTCGGTCACGAGCGTCGTGAGGTCGTCGAGCGCCCACGGGGACTCGAGCGAGTTGACCCGTGTCCACAGCGCGGCCGTGCCGAGGTCGAGCTCCTTCCCGACCCGCACGAGCCCGTCGCGCGCGGCCTCCTTGCTCTCCACCGCGATGGCGTCCTCGAGGTTGCCCAGGAGGATGTCCGCCTTGCCGGCGAGGTCGGGCAGCTTCGCGACGATCCGCTCGTTGGAGGCGTCGAAGAAATGGATCATCCGCGACGGGCCGAACGGGATCTCGGCCGCGGGATCCGGGGCGCCGACGGCGAGGGGCTTGAGGAAGTCTCGGGGGTTGCGCATCGCGGCCGAGGCTACCCGGGGGCGAGGGTGGCGGCTGTCCTGCCTAGTGGTTGTCATGCCACCACAGGCCCGGACGGTAGAAGCGGTCATCGGGGAGCTGGCGTCGGTCCAGCACGGCGTGGTCACCCGAGCGCAGCTCATCGAGGATGGAGTGACGGCGGAGGAGATCAGGCAGCGCCTGAAGAGGGGCGCGCTGCTGCCCGAGCACCCCGGCGTCTATCGCGTCGGCCATCGGGCGCCGAGCGTGGAGGCCACCTACTCGGCCGCGGTTCTGGCGTGTGGGGAGGGCGCGGTCCTCAGCGACCGCGCGGCGGGGCACCTGCTCGGGCTGCTGAGGGGCGCCGCTCCGGCGCCGGAGGTCACCGCGCTCAAGGAGAGGAAGATCCCGGGCGTTCGCGTCAGGCGCGCGCGGCGGTGGGAGCCGCCCGAGGCGACGACCTGGCGCGGCATCGCGGTCACCACCGTCCCGCGCACGCTCGTCGACCTCGCCGCCTCCCTCTCCTTCGAAGACCTCGCTCGAGCCTGCCACGAGGCCGGGGTCCGCCATCAGACCACCCCCGCCGAGGTCGACAGCGTCCTCCAGCGCCGCCCGACGAGCGCCGGCGCGAAGAACCTGCGCCGGATCCTCTACGGCGACGCCCGCGTCACCCTCTCGACCCTCGAGCGCCGGTTCCTGGCCATCCTGCGCCAAGCGGGCCTCCCTCTCCCCGAAACGAATCGCCCGGCCCACGGGCGCCGTGTCGACTGCCGCTGGCCCGCCCATCGCCTCACCGTCGAGCTCGACGGCTACCGCTACCACTCCTCCCGCCACGCGTGGGAGCTCGACCGGCGCCGGGAACGGGAGGCCCGCGCCCGCGGCGACGAGTTCCGCCGCTACACCTACGGCGACGTCTGCGAGCACCCGCGGCTCATGCTCCAGGAGCTCCGCGGGCTGCTTTCGACCTGACCGTCCGGCCCTGTGGTTGCAGGACAACCACGATCCAGGACACTCGCCGTCAGAAGCGCACGTCCGCCGCCTCGGTGACCTGGCCGGCGAGGACGACCCGCTCGACCCCGAGCTCGCGCAGCAGGTGCTCCACGGCCGTGCCGTAGAAGATGGAGTGCCGGCCCTTCATCACGAAGGCGGTGTCGCGCCCGGGCCGCAGCTCCTCGAGCATGTCCGCGTGGTCCGAGGCGCCCATCCGCTCCACGAGCTCCTCGCGGGAGGCCGACCACTCGCCGGCGTTGTCGTTGACGTAGACCACGGGCACGTCCCCGTCGTGCGCCCGGCGCAGCAGCGCGCCGATCCGCGGCGCCGCCCCCCGGGCCGACTCCGCGAGCTTCTCCCCGTCCTCGAAGTCATCGTCGTGATGACGTCGGTGACGATGAGCGCGGTGCGGGGCATCGCTCAAGGCCGAAGCTAGCCTCCCGCGCTCCATGGGCACCGACACCAGCACGTTCACGACCCGGCAGGCCGAGCGCGAGGCGTCCGGCGCCCATCCCTACGGCCGCTACCTCGAGGAGTTCGAGATCGGGGCGGTCTACCAGCACTGGCCCGCCAAGACCGTGACCGAGGCCGACGACCACCTCTTCTGCCTCATCACGATGAACCATCACCCCCTGCACATCAACGACGTCTACGCGGGGAAGTCCCAGCAGGGCCGCAACGTGGTGGTCGGGCCGCTCGTCTACTCGCTCGCCCTCGGGATGAGCGTCTCCGACGTCTCCGGGAAGGCGATCGCGAACCTCGCCACCGAGCAGCTCTCGCACCCCGCGCCCGTGTTCCATGGCGACACCCTCTTCGTCGAGACCGAGGTGCTCGAGAAGAAGGAATCGCGCTCCAAGCCAGACCGCGGGACGGTCAGGGTCCACACGCGGGTCTTCAACCAGGACGGCACGCTCGTGGCCGAGTTCAAGCGCCTCGTGCTCGTGCCCCGACGGGATGCGCCCTCACCGGGCCGGCCACCCGCGGGGTAGGATCGGCCTCCTCCCGCACCTCGACGAAGGAGCTCCCATCCCGTGAGCACGACCGCCCCCCCGACCACGAACGCCAAGCTCCGCGAGTGGGTCGACGAGGTCGCCGAGCTCACCACACCCGACGCGATCCACTGGTGCGACGGGTCGGCCGAGGAGTACGAGCAGCTCTGCTCGACCCTCGTGGAGGCGGGGACGTTCACGAAGCTCTCCGAGGCCAAGCGGCCCAACTCCTACCTCGCGCGCTCGGACCCCGGGGACGTCGCGCGCGTCGAGGATCGCACGTTCATCTGCCCGGAGGCCGAGGAGGACGCCGGTCCGACGAACCACTGGCGCGAGCCCGGCGAGATGCGCGAGACGCTCCGCGGGCTGTTCAAGGGCTCCATGCGGGGCCGGACGATGTACGTCGTGCCCTTCTCGATGGGACCGCTCGGCTCGCCCATCGCCCACATCGGCGTAGAGCTCACCGACTCGGCCTACGTGGCGGTGTCCATGCGGATCATGACCCGGATGGGCAAGGGCGCGCTCGACGTCCTCGGGGAGGAGGGGGAGTGGGTTCCCTGCCTGCACTCCGTGGGCGCGCCGCTCGCCGACGGCGAGGCCGACGTGCCCTGGCCCTGCAACGCGGACAACAAGTACATCGTCCACTTCCCCGAGACGCGCGAGATCTGGTCCTACGGCTCGGGCTACGGCGGCAACGCGCTGCTCGGCAAGAAGTGCTTCGCGCTGCGGATCGCCTCGATCATGGCCCGCGACGAGGGCTGGATGGCCGAGCACATGCTCATCCTCAAGCTCACCTCGCCCGAGGGTGAGGTCAAGTACATCACCGGCGCCTTCCCGTCCGCGTGCGGTAAGACCAACCTCGCCATGCTCATCCCCACGCTGGAGGGCTGGAAGGTCGAGACGGTGGGCGACGACATCGCCTGGATGAAGTGGGGGGAGGACGGCCGCCTCCACGCGATCAACCCCGAGGCGGGGTTCTTCGGCGTGGCCCCCGGCACCGGCGAGAAGACGAACCCCAACGCGGTCGCCACCGTGCAGGAGAACTCGATCTTCACGAACTGCGCGCTGACCGACGACGGCGACGTGTGGTGGGAGGGCCTCTCCGCGGCCCCGTCGCATGTGATCGACTGGCACGGCGACGACTGGGCGCCGGACTCCGAGAAGCCCGCCGCGCACCCCAACGCGCGCTTCACGACCCCGGCCGCCCAGTGCCCGTCCATCGCCCCGAACTGGGAGGACCCGGGGGGAGTCCCGATCGACGCCTTCCTCTTCGGGGGCCGGCGCTCGAAGGTCGTCCCGCTCGTGTCGGAGGCCTTCGACTGGGAGCACGGGGTCTTCCTCGCCTCCCAGATGTCCTCCGAGACGACCGCCGCCGCGGCGGGCGCGGTGGGCCAGCTGCGCTTCGATCCCATGGCGATGCTGCCGTTCTGCGGCTACGACATGGCCGACTACTTCGAGCACTGGCTCGAGATGGGGTCCCGCGAGGGCGCACGGCCCCCGCGGATCTTCTACGTGAACTGGTTCCGCAAGGACGACGACGGCAAGTTCCTGTGGCCCGGCTTCGGCGAGAACTCCCGCGTGCTCGCGTGGATCTTCCGCCGCTGTGAGGAAACGGCCACCACCCGGGAGACCTTGGTCGGCCTCGTCCCCGGCCCCGGTGAGATCGACATCGCGGGCCTCGACATCACCGAGGAGACGATGGCCGAGCTCCTCGCCGTCGACCCCGAGGCCTGGAAGGCGCAGATCCCCCAGGTCCGCGAGCACTTCGCGCGGTTCGGCGACGACCTGCCCGCCGAGCTGCGCGACCAGCTCGACACCCTCGAGAAGCGGCTGGGAGGCGTCTCGGCCTAGGCCGAGCGGGCGTGCCGGACGAGGAGCCGGACCTCGATCTCGCGGCGGCGTCCCTCCGGGCCGACCGGGGGGACCTGGACGCCTACGTCGAGGGCCTGGCCGCGCGGCTCGCGGATGCGCTGCCCGGACAGGTGGAGGTGGAGCGCCGCCGGACGCGGCTCTTCGGCGGCCCGCGCCGGGTGCACGCCCTGCGCGCCGCGCTCGGGGACACGACGTTCTCCCTCGCGCGCTCGGGACACCGGCTCGCGGGCCGGCGCGAGCAGGTCGTGCGGGGTGTGCGCATCAAGGGCGAGGACCTCGCGCTCGACGCCTGGATCGACGCGCTCGTGGCCGAGCTGGGCGAGGAGGCGCGCTCCTCGGCCCGGGCGCGCGAGGCGCTCGGGAGGCTGGTGGGCTGATGGGAGCAGACCACCCGCCCGCGCTGCCGGCGAGCGCGGAGCAGCGCCTGCGCGAGCTCGCGGGAACCGACGGGGCGCTGTTCACGTCCACGCTCTCGGTGAACGAGTGGGCGCTCGGCCACTCCGCCGGGGTCGAGCCCATCGCGCAGGTGATGGGCTCCTCCGTCTACCACGTGGGCTGGCAGAACCAGTGGTTCTCCTCGGGCTGGTCGCAGGGCGGCCGCACCGAGGAGCTCGCGGTGCTGTCCGAGGCGTGGAACGAGTCGCGCCGGCGCGCGCTCTCGCGCCTGGAGCAGGAGGCGCGGCTCGTCGGCGCGCACGCCGTGGTCGGGGTGGACGTCCGCCGCGGCGACCATGACTGGGCGCCCGACGCGGTGGAGTGGGTGGTGACGGGCACGGCGGTCCGCCTCCCGGGCGCCCCGAAGACCGACCGCCCCGTCCTCTCGGATCTCTCCGGGCAGGAGTTCTCGATGCTCGCCCGCGCGGGCTGCCGCCCACTCGGGATCGTCGCCGCCTCCACGGTTGTCTACGTGGTGTCCGGCTGGTCGAGCCGGAACGCGATGAGCGGCGGGCTGTTCGGGAGCGGCTGGCGCAACCAGGAGCTCACGGACTACACCCAGGGCGTCTACGACGCGCGCGAGCTCGCCCTGGGCCGGATCAACCTCCAGGCGCAGGAGCTCCGGGCGGACGGCGTGGTCGGCGTGCACATCGACCAGCACCACCGCCTGCGCCGCGTCGGCTCGGACTCCAACGAGCGCATCGACCTCGTCATCACCTTCCACGTCCTCGGCACCGCGATCGAGGAGACCCCCGCGCGAGCACCGCTCGATCCCGTCCCCGTCCTCACCGTCACCGAGGTCTGAATGAGCTACGACCCCACCTCCCTGGAGGGCGTCCCCGAGCACGGCCGGCAGCGCCTCGAGCAGAACAAGCGCGGTCTGTTCACGTCCGACCTGTCGGTCAACGAGTTCCTGCTCGTGCGCGACGCGGGCTTCGACCCCCTCGGGCTCGTCATCGGGTCCTCGATCTACCACATCGGCGTCCAGCTCCGGGGCTGGAACCGCAACGCGGAGATGGACGTCCTCTCCAAGGCGATGTACGACGCGCGCGACCTAGCCATGACGCGGATGGAGGAGGAGGCCGACCAGCTCGGGGCCGACGGGGTCGTGGGCGTCCGGCTCGAGGTCGGGCGCTACGAGTGGGGCGAGCACATGGCGGAGTTCATCGCCGTGGGGACGGCGATCCGCCACCGGGAGGGCCGCGTCCACCGGGCGCCGAACGGGCGCCCGTTCACCTCCGACCTCTCGGGCCAGGACTTCTGGACGCTGCTGCGCACCGGCCATCGCCCGGTGGGGATGGTGATGGGCTCCTGCGTCTACCACGTCGCCCACCGCGGGATGCTCCAGACGATCGCGCAGGCGGGCCGCAACACCGAGCTCGAGAACTACACCCAGGCCCTCTACGACGCGCGCGAGCTGGCGATGGAGCGAATGCAGGCCGAGGCCGAGGCGCTCGAGGCGCGGGGGATCGTCGGGGTGCAGCTCCAGGAGGGCTCGCACGGCTGGGGCTCGCACGTGATCGAGTTCTTCTCGGTGGGGACCGCGATCGTGGAGGGTGACGCCCCGGGGCGGCTCGAGCCCCCCCGACCGGTGCTCGATCTGCGAGGCTGAGCGGCGTGGACGGACTCGCCCTCGAGGGCCTGACCAAGCGCTACGGCGACCGCGTCGCGCTGGACGATCTCTCCTTCGCCGTGGCGCCCGGGGCGATGTTCGGCTTCGTGGGGCCCAACGGGGCGGGGAAGACGACGACGATGCGCATCGTGCTCGGGGTTCTCGCCGCCGACTCGGGGCGGGTCGCCTGGCAGGGAGAGGAGCTCGACGTCGACGCCCGCCGGGCGATCGGCTACATGCCCGAGGAGCGCGGGCTCTACCCGAAGATGAAGGTCCGCGAGCAGGTCGTCTTCTTCGCGCGCCTGCATGCCCTGGAGCGCGAGGAGGCCGAGCGGGCGACGGACAGCTGGCTCGAGCGCCTGGGGATCGCCGACCGCGCCGAGGACAAGGTGGAGAAGCTCTCGCTCGGCAACCAGCAGCGCGTCCAGCTCGCGGTTGCGCTCGTGCACGATCCCGTCCTGCTCGTGCTCGACGAGCCCTTCTCGGGGGTGGACCCGGTCGGCGTCGACGTCCTGAGCGAGGTCCTCGCCGAGCGGGCGCGGGTCGGCGTGCCCGTCGTGTTCTCCTCCCATCAGCTCGAGCTCGTCGAGCGTCTCTGCGACGCGGTGGCGATCGTCGCCGACGGCCGGCTCGTGGCCTCCGGCGAGGTGGAGGAGTTGCGGGAGAAGAGGGGCGGAAGGCGCCTGGAGGTCGAGGTCGGCGGCGGCGACCCGAGCTGGGCGCGCGGCGTGTCCGGGGTGCGGGCCGTCGAGGCGGACGGCGCCCTCGTCTCCCTCGAGCTCGAGGAGGGCGCCGACGAGCAGGCCGTGCTCGACGCCGCCCGGCGGGCGGGCCGGGTGGAGCGCTTCGGCTGGGCGCGCCCGAGCCTCACCGACCTCTTCCGCGAGGCGGTGGAGGACACCGCCGCCTCCAAAGGAGCGGTGGCGGGCACCGCCGCCTCCACAGGAGCGGTGGTCGAATGAGCCGTCGCGAGGCGATCCGCCTCGTCGCCGCGCGGGAGCTCAACGTGCGGCTGCGCTCGCGCGCGTTCCTCGTGAGCACCGCGATCACCGCGGCGGTGCTCGTGGCCCTCGCCCTGCTCTCGGGCGGCAAGAGCGACACGAAGACGTGGAAGGTCGCGGGCGTCGGGCCCGGGGCGCACGCCGCGGTGGCGACCGCGGGCGAGGTGGCCCCGGGGTTCAAGGGGCAAATACGCTCCCGCCCGGCGGCCGGCGACCGCGGTGCCCGCCGCGCGGTCCTCGCGGGCGATCTCGACGCTGCAGTGCTGTCCTCGGGGGCGATCGCCGTCAAGGACGACCGCTCCTCCGACCTCGTCCGGGTGCTCCAGGCCGGCTCGGCGCGTGCCCGCGGGGTCGCCGCGCTCCACCGGGCCGGCGTCCCCGGCGCCCAGCGCACCCGGATCCTCGTGCCGCCGCCGCTCAAGGTCGCCGCGCTCGACGATCGGCCACGCTCCCAGGGCGACCAGGCCATCGCCCTCACCGGGGCGCTCGTGCTCTACCTCGCGCTGGTGAGCTACGGCATCGCCGTGGCCCACGGGGTGGTGGAGGAGAAGAGCTCGCGGGTGATCGAGATCGTGGTCTCCACGATCCGCTCGAGTGACCTCCTGGCCGGCAAGGTGCTCGGCGTCGGCCTGGCCGGGCTGCTCCAGCTCCTGGTGGTCAGCGGGGTCGGAGTGGCGGTCGGGGTGGGCACCGGGGCGCTCGCGGTGCCGCGCGGGACCGCCGGAGCGCTCGTGCTCGTGGTCGTGGAGTTCCTGCTCGGCTACGCCCTCTACTCCGCGCTCTTCGCGGCCTGCGCCGCGGTCGTGTCGCGCTCGGAGGACCTCCAATCGGTCACCGCGCCGGTCACCATCGTGCTCGTGGCGGGCTACATCGCCTCGAGCTCCGCGCTCCAGGACCCGGGCAGCGGCGTGGCGAAGGTCCTGAGCATCCTGCCCTTCACGTCGCCGATCGTCCTTCCCGGCCGCGTGGCGCTCCACGTCGCCACCACCGCCGAGGTGGCGCTCTCGCTCGCGCTCTCGGTCGCCGCCATCCCCCTCGCGATCGCCTTCGCCGGTCGCCTCTACCGCGGCGCCGTGCTCTTCACGGGCGCCCGCGTGCCCTTCCGGGCCGCCTGGCGCGGCGGGTGAACGCGCTCTCGCGCACCGGAATGGAGTAGACCTACCAGGATCTCCTTCCGCCGCCTCGCCCGCGACACGCTCCACGGGTTCACGGAGCACGACCTGCTGACGTTCGCGAGCGCGATCGCCTTCCAGGTCATGACGGCGATCGTGCCGCTCGTCCTGTCCGTCCTGGCGCTGCTCGGCTTCCTGGACCTCAGTGGCGCGTGGTCGGACGACCTGGCCCCGCAACTGCACTCCCACGTCTCGGGCGAGGTCTTCTCGGTGGTGGACTCCTTCGTGCGCACCGCGCTCGGCTCCAAGCAGCTCTTCTGGCTCACCGCCGGCGGGGTGCTCTGCGTGTGGGAGGTCTCGGGCGCGATCCGGGCGATCATGAGCGCGCTCTCGCGGGTCTACGGCGACCAGGATTCGCGCACGCGACTGCGGCGCTACCTCATCTCCTTCGCCCTCGCGCAGGCGGCGATCGTCCTCGTGATCGGCGCGCTCGCCGTGATGCGCTTCTCGACCGACGTCTTCCCCGGCGCCCTGATCTCCGTCCTGCGCTGGCCCGTCGGGATCGCCCTCCTGCTCTCCCTGGTATGGCTGCTGCTGCGTTACGCCCCCGTCGAGTCCCACGCCGCGCACCTGGTCTCGTTCGGCTCGGGCCTGTGCGTCGTGGTCTGGCTCTTGACGTCGTCGGTCTACGGCCTGTACGTGAGCTACGTCGCCGACTACGGCTCGGTCTTCTCCTCGCTGGCCGCGGTCTTCCTGCTGCTCACCTACCTCTACCTCTCGGCCTGCGCGTTCCTGGCCGGCGCCCAGGTCGACGCGCTCATCCGCCGAGCCGGCTCCGGAGCCTCCCCTCCCGCGCCTGGCCCGCCGCCGCCCAGCTCCGACGCTACTCGTGTGGCTCGTCGCCCGTCGCCTGGGGCGGCCGGGACTCCTCGGCGAGTGACGTGAGGGCCAGTGCCCCGCGCGCGGCCTCCTCGAGGACGTCCGTGGCCTCCTCCTGTGAGCGCGCGTAGAGCTCGACGAGGAGGTGGACGACGATCCTGTCCTCGTCGTGCTTGTGGAAGCGCACGTGGGTGAAGAACTCGCGGGTGCCGAATTCCCCGAACGCGGCGAAGGAGAGCGCGTCCCCGGCTTCGGGGCCCGCGCAGGTCTCGACCTCGTCGGCGTCGACGGTCACCGTGCAGGAGGCGACCCACGGCGTGCCCATGACCAGGCGCTCCCATCGGTCTCCCACGGGCTCCACGCGACCGTTGGCAAAGCCGAGGTGGGGCTGGTCGTGCATGCATTCCAGGCACTGCACGACGGCCTCCTGCACCTCGTCCACGACGTCCGCACGCTCGCCCGTCTCGGGGTCGATCCGGTGGATCCCCTCGTAGTGCACCTGCACTTCGAGGTTCTGCGACCAGCAGCGGTAGCAGCGCAGCCAGGAGCGAGTGGTGGTGGACACACCGGGGATCTTATGCTCCCTCCGTGGAGACGATGCGTCACGCCGTCACGGGGCGCATCGCGCTTCCCCTCGGGGTCGTGCTCGCGGGGGGGGCGGCGCGCCGGGCGGGCGGGGACAAGATGCGCGCGCTGCACCACGGGCGCCCGCTCCTGCTCTGGGCGGTGGACGCGCTGCGTGCCGCCGTGCCCGAGGTGGTCGTGCTGGCCAAGGCCGACACCCTCCTGCCCGAGCTGCCCGTGCCGGTCTGGCACGAGCCACCCGCGCCGCGTCATCCGCTCGCGGGGGTGGCCCACGCGCTCGGGCACGCCCGGGGACGCGCCGTGCTCGTCTGTGCGGGCGACGTGCCCGAGCCGCCGCCCGAGCTCCTCGCACGCCTCGCCGCCGACCGCGGTGATGCCCCCGCCGTGGTCCCCCGCCACGCGGGCGGCGCCGAGCCGCTCGTCGCGCTCTACCGCCCGGTCGCACTGGCTGCCCTGCGCGCGGCCGCGGCGGGCAGCCACCCCGCCCGCCGCGCCGTCGAGGAGCTCAACCCGACGTGGGTCTCCATCGCGCCGCTGCGCAACGTGAACTACCCGAACGTGAAGGCGTAGCCCGAGACGCCGTGCGGCAGCGCGAGCTCGAGGTCGTGACGCTCTGCGCGCGGAAGGGACACGAGCTCATAGAGCTTCTGGGCACCGACGCGGATCCGCCGGTAGGGGCGCCCGTCGAGCAGGACGGTCACCGTGCGCGGATGCCCGCCGGCCGAGCTCATGACGAGGTAGGACTTCGCCGCCTGGATCGTCGCGCGGATGCTCGCGGTCGGGGCCGCCGGGGTGGCGGACTCGCCGGTCACCGTCCACACGCCGCCCAGGGCGAAGGTCGAGAGGGGGAGGCCGTGCCGCGGGGCCCGGTAGTCGCGCGTCCCGACGTGGGGCGCCACGAGCCAGCCCCGCGCGCGGTCGGCGCCGAGGTAGGTCTCCGGCGTGGCGACCTGCGCGGCCGGCTCCTCGGCCCGGGCCGTCACGGGCGGGGGCAGCCGCTTCGCTCCCGCTCCGACGAGCAGCGCGCGGATCGCCGCCTCCTCCTCCTGGTATCCGCCCTCGCCGAAGTGCGCCCGGCGGACCTGCCCCTGCGCGTCGACGAGGTACGTGGCCGGCCAGTACTGGTTGCCCCACGCCGACCACGTCCCGTAGTCGTTGTCCTGCACCACCGGGTAGTGCAGGCCCTCACGCCCGATCGCGCTCCGCACGTTGGACGCCGAGTGCTCGAAGGCGAACTCGGGGGTGTGGACGCCGACGATCGTCAGCCCCGCGCTGCGGTAGCGGTCGTCCAGCGCCCGGACGAACGGCAGCGTGCGCAGGCAGTTGATGCAGGTGTAGGTCCAGAAGTCCACGAGGACCACCCGCCCGTGCAGTCCGATCATGGAGAGCGGCGGTGAGTTGAACCAGCGCCCGGTCTGCGCGAACTGGGGGGCGGCGCCGATCCGGGGCAGCGACGGGGTGCGCACGCCGCGCAGCGCGCCGCTCGGGGCGGGGCGTGGTCCCAGGAGAGGCAGGAAGCCGGGCCGGGCGGCGGCGAGCTGCGCCTGCGCCGGGGTCTCCGCGAACCGCGAGGGCCCGCGCAGCGACGTGAGCTCGCGCGCGACCGACGAGGAGCGCTCCAGGCTCCGGGTGGGGTTGATCAGGGCCGTGGGCGCGTGCTCGGCCAGCGCCTGGGTGAAGCGGAGGTCCAGCCCCGTGAGCATCGCCACGGCGGTGAGCGCGAGCACGGCGCCGAGGGTGCGCTGGAGCGTGGGGCCGCGACCCGCCCGGCGGATGCGCTCGGCGATCCGGCGCGAGCCCAGGGCGAGGGCGAGGAGTACGAGCGACGTGCCCGCCGCGTAGGCGAGAGCGACAAACAGGAGCGAGACCGACGCGCCACGGGTGGCGCTGACCGACACCACCGCCGCGAGGATCGGGCCGGCGCACGGCGCGTAGACGAACCCGAGCGCGCCGCCGAGGAGCAGGCCGCCGGTGAAGCCGTCGTCGGTGCTCGAGCGGCGCGGGGCGAGCCGGGCCAGCGGCGCGAGCGCGGTCTCGACCCGCGCTCCAACGGCGGGCAGGAGCAGCGCGATCCCCGCGGCCAGCAGGACCGCGATCGCGAGCGCCCGGGCGGCCTCGCCGGCGACCCCGACGCCCTGGACGACGGAGGCGAGCGCCACCACCGCCAGGGTGTAGGTGGCGGCCAGCCCGGCGACGACCCCGAGCGGACGCCGGCGGCCGCCGGCCGCGCCTGCCGACAGCACCGCGGGCAGGACGGGCAGCACGCAGGGCGACAGCGCGGTGCCCGCGCCCGCGAGCACGGCGAAGAGGAGCAGGAGGACCATCGGTCACCAACGTTGCCGCAGTGGGCTTGCCGGCGGATCAACCCGGGCGGGGATGCGAGCGGGGGCTGGTTGAATGGGCAACGATGCTTCCGCGCGGACTCCTCGCCCTTCTGGCCGTCCTGCTCGTCGCGGGCTGCGGCTCGGGCTCGCGCTCAGGCGCGGACACGAAGGGCGGGACGAGCACGAGCGCGCTGGCGCGCCGGCTTCCCGCCGCCGCCCGGCCGGCCCTCACCCCGCGGGCCGCCGACTTCCCGGCCCCGCAGGGTCGTTCGCTGCAGAAGCTCGCCAACTCGGTCACGCCGGCCTTCCAGGTCGGGCTGTCGGCCTCGACCTTCGTCCCCGGGGCCACACCCCAGCGGGTTCCCTTCGCCCTGCTCGATCAGCAGGGCCGTCCGGTGTACGGGGCGACGGCGGTCTACGTCGCCCGCGGGCCGAAGGCGCCCGCCCGGGGACCCTTCCTCGCGCCGGGTGACTCCCTCGCGGTGGCTCCCGCCTTCCGTGCGAAGACCACGGACAGCGCAGACATCAAGCTCATCTATCGCGCCACGGTGCCCCTCCCGAAGGCCGGCCGCTACGCCCTGCTCGTGGTCACGCGCCGCGGCGGGAAGCTCCTGGGCGGCGCGACCTCGATCCCCGCCCACGCCACGAAGATCCCCGCGCGCGGGCAGAAGGCGCCGATCATCGCCACGCCCACACTCCGCTCGGCCAGGGGGAACGTCGCCTCGATCGACACCCGGCTGCCGCCGAGCGACATGCACGCGGTCTCCTTCGGAGACGTTGTCGGGCACAAGCCCGTCGCCCTGCTGTTCTCCACCCCCGCCCTGTGCCAGTCGCGCGTCTGCGGGCCCGTCACCGACGTGCTGATGGAGACCGAGCAGCGCTACCGCGGCAAGGTCGACTTCATCCACCAGGAGATCTACCGCGACAACCAGGTCTCCAAGGGGCTGCGTCCCCAGCTCGCGGCCTTCGACCTGCGGACGGAGCCGTGGCTGTTCACGGTGGACCGCCACGGGCGGATCGCGGCGCGGCTGGAGGGCGCGTTCGGGATGGCCGAGGCGGATGCGGCAGTGCGGGCGGCGCTGCGCTAGGAGTATGTCGCTATTCGCGACTGGGGACCCGCCTCCGGCGGCCATTAGACCACTCGCCTTTCGCCGAGCGGTGCCCTCCGCTCCGGCACCCCTAGCTGGTGCCGGAGACTCAGTCCGTCGGCCCGCCGAGTCGGCTGGACTCGGCGGCGATCCATCCCAGCGCGGCGTCGACGATCGGAGCCGGTCGGCGGCGAGCCGAGCGCAGGCGTCCGCCGAGGCGACGCCCGGCGCCGTCGAGATCGTCGGCGTGCGTGGCGGCGGCCAGCACCGCGGCGGTCGCCGCGAGCAGCGGGACCGCGCGTAGCCGGCGGACGGCGGAGACGAGGACACGCCGCAGGCCCTCGGCGCCGGCCGCGCTGCGAACCCAGACCGCGATGAGGACGAGGAGGCCGACGCGCACGCTGCGTTCGGCGGCGCGCTGGCCGCCGATCCCGCCGACGAGTCCGAACGCCAGGGTCGAGAGGGCCAGCGGCGCCGCCACCATCAGACCTCGCAGCAGGGAGCGGCTTCCGGCGCCCGTCGCCGCCCACGCCCCCAGGAGGACGGCCGCGACCACACCGAGGAAGCGTGGGTGGGTGCTCGTCAGCAGCGAGGCGAAGCCCACTATTCCCACCAGCACGATCACCCCGGCGTGCGGCCGTGGCGTCGCCCGGTCGACGCGGTCACTCGGCCGCTCGACCGCGACGACCTCCCCGCCCCAGCGCCGCAGGCCGCGCCGGATCGCCCATGCCTGGATGAGCCCCGCCCCGATCGACCACAGAATGAGCTGGAGCAAGGTGAGCCACAGGGCCGCGGTCCGGCCCGCGGGCAGGAAGTCCAGGAACCCGCGGAGGCGCTCGTAGGTGCCGAGGTAGGCGTCGAGCCCGACGAGGACGAGGATCGAGAACGCCGCGGTCACGGTGTAGTAGAAGGTCCGGATGACTGCGCCCACCGCTGCCAGGGCGAGGTACGGCGCCCCCCGGCGGTACAGGGCCCCGAGCAGGGGCGCGCTGGCCGCATGGGGCACGGGTATCCCCATGCGTGCGGGGCCCATGATCGCGGTGGTCTCGACGAGGCTGGCGGCCGCCGTGGCGTAGCCTGCGCGCGTGCCGTGACGTTCGGCGGCGCGCGCCAGCGGTACCCCGCCGGCCACCGCCACCGTCCACCCCAGCGGGACGGCCCGGGCGACCAGGAACGTCAGCGCGGTCACGCTGGCCATGCCGGCCAGCGCGCGCGAGCGATCGTCCTCGCCCCCGTCCTCGCCGGCCGGGGGCGGTGGGCCCGGGGCGGTGGCCGGAGGCGGGGAGCCGGGGACGCGGGGGGCGGTCAGGGCTACCCGACTCTACGGTCCACCACGAGCGTCGGGCTGCTCCTAG
>JAABUK010006131.1_pt1 | contig 18170 bp, 14 predicted proteins | sample 5559141 | NCBI WGS metagenome assembly JAABUK01 (sample SAMN10711869, study PRJNA513367) | rock metagenome | isolation source: Antarctica rocks | place: Antarctica: Victoria Land, Pudding Butte nord | collected 2016-01-03 | reverse complement strand
GTCACAGATCAACATTGTTCGCCCGCGACTGGCCGAAACGCGGCAGCGACTCGCAAAGTAACTCCGGACTTCACAAGATCACTCGAAACCTAAGTCTGGACTTCGCAAGGTTCAGCTGGACGCGACAGCCGCCCCATCGCAGCGCCGTGGCTGCCATCACTGCTACAGACGGAAGCAAGATATGTGATTGCTTAGCATATCTCTGGCCCAGGGGGGCCAGAGATGGCAGCATCGCAGCAACGCCTGAGCGACCCGGCGGGGTCGACAGGCGGGCGGTGGACGTCTCGACCGGGCGCGGTCGAGACGGGGCAGGCTGAGGACAGGGGAGCCGGATGGCTGAGGACGTCGAGGTGGCCGACGGTGGTGCGGTGGTCGCGACCCGGCATCGGGAGCACCGGTTCCCGGGGCGACGCCGGCCGGTGCAGGTGCGGTTCGCCGAGGAGGAGTACGCGGCGGTGGCGCTGGCGGCGGGGCGGGCGGGGTTGACCCCGTCGGGCTATGTGGCGGCGACGGCGCTGGCGGCGGCGACGGGTGCGGTGGGGCCGGCGGCGTCGGAGACGCGGGAGGTGCTGGCGGAGCTGGTGGCGGCGCGGGTGCAGGTGCGCCGGTTCGGGGGGAACGTGAATCAGGCGGTGGCGGCTTTGAATGCGACGGGGGAGGCGCCGGTGTGGTTGGGGGAGGCGGTGGAGCTGGCCGGCCGGGCGGTGCGCCGGGTTGATGAGGCGGCGGAGTTGCTGATGCGCCGCCGCCCATGACCGTCGACTGGGAGTCCGTCGGGGGCGGCTGGTGATTGCGAAGGTGTGCCCGCGGGGGAGGCGGGTGGCGGGGTTGATCCGCTACCTGTACGCGACGGGTCCGGCGCAGCAGGAGGGCCGCGGCCGGCGCAACCCGCATACCGACCCGCGGGTGGTCGGCGGGTTCGACGACCCGGACGTGCTGGAGCCGGGGGTGGGGGAGGATGGCCGGCGGGATTTCCGCCGGCTGGTGTCGCTGCTCGAGCAGCCGCTGGCCGTGGCGGGGGTGGGGCCGGAGAAGCGGCCGGTGTACCACCTGGTGATCGCGGCCAGGAAGGATCCGGAGACGGGGGAGCTGGTCGACCGGTACTTGTCCGACGACGAGTGGCGGGACATCGCCGAGACGTACCTCGACCGGATGGGCCTGGCCCCGCGCGGGGATGACCTGGGGGTCCGGTGGGTCGCGGTCCGCCACGCCGACGACCACGTCCATGTTGTCGCCACTTTGGCCCGCCAAGACGGCCGGCGGGTGTTCCCCCGCAACGACTTCTACCGCGCCGGCGAAGCGTCACGGGCGGTGGAAGCCAGGTACCTCCTCACGGTGACGGCGGCCAGTGACCGGACCGCGGCCAAACGGCCGACCTACGCGGAGACGCAGAAGGCGGCCCGACGCAGCCAGGCAGAACCGGTCCGGGACACCCTGCGCCGCTCGGTGCGCACGGCGGCCGCCGGCGCGGCCAGCCTGGCCGAGTTCCTGGAGCGGCTCCGCGACGATGGGCTGCTCGTCCGGGAGCGGCACAGCGAACGGAACCCCGGGGAGATCACCGGCTACGCCGTCGCACTACCCGAGTCGAGCGACCCAGGCGGGCAACCCATCTACTACGGCGGCGGGAAGCTCGCCGCCGACCTGACCCTGCCCAAGCTGCGGCGGCGATGGGTGGTCGACCAGTCCTCTGGCCGGCCGCCCCGGCCAGGGGCAGCGGACCGCGCAGATGGCCCGCAGGCACCGTCGGCGGGTGAGCCCTCGCAAACCGCGGGCGGAAAAGCTGGAGCGGCGGGGGAGGACCGGCACGGGCTGACCCGCGAGGAGCGGGCCCGAATATGGGATCAGGCGACGGCGGCGGCGGCCCGGGCCACGGAGCAGATCCGCGCCGCCGGCGCCGACCCGCAGGCGGCGGCCGACGCCGCCTGGGGTGCCTCAGACTTCCTCACCTCCGCCGCCCGGGTTGTCGAGGGTCGCCGCGGCGGGCCGCTGACTGCCGCCGCCGGCGAGTACGACCGCGCCGCACGCGAACTGTGGGGCCGGATCCCGCCCCCGTCGAAGGCCGGTCAAGGCCTGCGAGCCGGCTCGGTGCTGCTCGCTTCGGCGAGGTTCGTCGGCCGCGACGAAACCAAACAGCTCCTGGCACTGCTTGCGCAGCTGGCCGCGCTGGCCGATGCGGTCACCCGGCTGCGGGAAAGCCAGGACCGCGCCGTGCAAGCCTCGGCGGCACGCCGGGCCGCCGAACAGTTGCGGCTCACCGGCCCAACGCTGAGCACCCACATCAGCGAGTCAACTGCTACGGCGGCCCACTCCCGGCGCACGGGCCCATCCTTCGACGGCGGCCGTCCGAGGCAAGGCCCAGGGTCCGGAAGCTCGCAGGACCGCCGCCGCGGATCTCCTCGCTAAGCCCGAAACACCTGCGGTGAGGCTTGGACGTCTTCACCGAACAACTTGCCGTCGACTACCAGCTGAAGCCACCGACAGGACACAACGTGAACCGCAGTACCGAGATCAAAGCCGCCCTCGCAGCCGTACACGAGGCGATATACGGACGCACCAGGAGGCCAAGCCTCCCGCTGCGTGTAGCACCGACATTAGAGCGGGCTAACCACCTGACCGATCGCGTCAAGCGGCTGTACGGCGTAGACGACGCCCATTCGGACCGATGTCCTGCAGCCGAGCTTTCGCGCCGCTGAGAGTCGCGAACGGGCGTGGCGGTGTCGCGCTGGCCCAGAGGATGATCGTCGGGTCAGCCGGTGATGCCGAGCAGGCCGGCGAGCGTGCCGCCGACGACCATCTCGTAGGCGGCGGCCGAGTCGGTGACCCGCTCCATCTTCGTAAACTCCACGTCGTAGTCGACGAACGGCGAGTCGGTGCCCCACACGACCTTCTCCGGACCGAGCCCGCGCACCGACTCGGCCACTTCGAACACCGGCACGCGGGCCGTCTCGAGGTAGATGTTCGGGACGTCGCGGGCGACCTCAATGGCCTGCTCGTGGGACCAGAACGTTCCGCTGTGCGCCATTAGCACGGGGACCTCGGGGAATCGGCCGGCGATGCGGGCGAACTCGGGCGGAGCGTTATAGAGGTCGCTGGCCCCGTGGCAGATCACCACCATGCCCAGCTCACGCACGAGCGCGAACACGGGGTCGACAAGGCCGGGGTCGGACAGGTGGTAGCCGTGCAGGGTCGGGTGCAGCTTGACCCCGCGGTAGCCGCGCTCCGCGCGCAGCCGCAGCTCCTGCAGCGCCCGCTGCCGGTGCCAGGGGTTGACGACACAGAAAGGCACCAGCCGGTCCGGCGCGTAGGCGATGGCCTCGTCGATGACGTCGTTGTCGAGTTCGCCCTCGACGAAGGGGAACACGACGGCCTTCCCCACGCCTGCGTGGTCGAGCTTGGCCACCAGCTCGGCCGGGGTCTGGCTGGCGCCGTGCCGCACGCCGAGGTGGTTGTGGGCGTCCATGAACACGAGCGGTACCTCCGAGGTTAGGTGCGGCGTCGCGCGCCAAGGGCCAGAGCGAGCAGGATGAGCAGCCCATTAAGGCCGTAGCGGTAGGGTGCGCCGAGGCCGAGCAGAGTCAGGCCGTTGGCCAGCAGCGTCACGAAGACCGCACCCACCACGGTCCACGACACCCTAACGACGGGGCGCGGTGACGCCATCGCGCCCAGGTAGACGGCCGTGAAGGCGTCCAGCAGGTAGGGCTGCACCGAGCCGGGCGCGGCGATGCCGGTGCGGCTGGTGAGCAGGAGGCCGCCGAGGGCGGCCATGGTGCCGGAAATGACGAAGCCGGTCAGGAAGACGCGGCGGACCGGCACCCCGGCGAGGTAGGCCGCCCGCGAGCTGACCTCCAGCGCGTCCGCGTAGCGACCGAGCACGGAGCGGCGGGTGACCAGCCACAGCACCAGCGCCACCAAAGCCGCGACCCAAATAAGGATCGGGATGCCGCCCAGCCGGGCGTCGCCGATGGCGAGGAAGCCTGGTGTGATGCCGGCGGGCGCCGAGAACAGCGACTGTGGTTGCCCGTTGTTGGACACGACGAGCTCGATCGCCTGCAGGACCAAGGAGGTGCCCAGCGTCGAGACGATGGCGGGCACCCCTAGGTAGGCGGACAGGACGCCATTGAAGGCGCCAGCCGCTAGGCCTACAACCAGGGCAGCGGCGACCACAAGCAGCAGGTTGGTGCCCCGCAGCACCATCAGCGCCGCGACGTAGCCGGCGAGGTCGGCGACCTGCGCGAGGCTCAGATCGAGGCCGCGCATGGCCATGACGATCGACAGCCCGGCGGCCAGTACGACAAGGACGGCGCTCTGCGTGAGGACCGAGCCGACGTTGGCGGCGGACAGGAACGTCGGCCGCAGCAGCTGGATGGCGACCAGGACGAGCGCCATCCCTAGCAGAGTGCTGTAGCCCAGGACGACGCCGACGGCGGAGCCGCGGCGGGTATGGCGGCCCGGCGGGGGCGGCGGCTCGTCGACCGTCTCGACGGGGGCAGCACCGGTCAGCTCGGCGGACATCGGGACTCCTCCTAGAAGACGGCGACCTGTCCTAGTCGCCGCTCCCTAAGCACGGCGATCAGGACGGCCCCAACGAGGATCGCTCCCTGCACACCGGGCAAAACGAGGCTGGACAGCCCGTTGAGGATAAGCCCGTTGCCGACCGCCGACACGAACATGGCGGCGACGGTCGTGCCTACTACGTCGAACTCTTGGGTGGCGGTGATGGTGCTGCCGAGGAAAGCGGCAGACAGTGCCGCGACCAGCAGGCTGAGCGAGGCGTCGGAGGCCGTCGAGCCCGAGCTGTAGGAGGCCTGGACGACCCCCGCGAAGCCGGCGAGCGCGCCGCTGAGCAGGAAGGCCGAAAAGACGGTGCGCCTTGCGCTCACGCCGCGGATGGCCGCGGCGCGCGAGTTGCCTCCGACGGCGTACAGGCGCAGCCCCGGCACGCTGCGCTTGAGGACCACCCAGAGCAATCCGGCCGTCACCGCGACCACGACCACGACCACTGGCAGCGGACCCAGGTAGCCCTGCCCGAGCAGCAGGAAGCCTTCGTGACCTTGCACGGCCAAGGTGCGCGTTAGGCCACTGTTGACCTGCAGCGTGACGCCAAGTAAGAGGAACAGCATGCCGAGCGTCGCAACGAAGCTAGGCAGGCGCAGAAGCACGATGAGGGCGCCATTCACGGCGCCGACCACAGCCCCAACCGCGATCCCGATGAGGAGCGCTCCGGGCAGCGCGAGGCCGCCGATGACGCTGCCCGCGACAACGTTAGCGACGAGCTGGGACGTCCCGCCAACCGACAGGTCAAAGGCACCCACCGCCAGGGCTATGGTCAGCGCGATGCCGATGAGGCTGATGACGGCGCCCTGCTTGAGCACGTCGAACAGGTTGTCCGGGTGAAAGAAGGCTGGGGCTCCAGCGCCGATCAGCAGCAGGATCGCGACCATTCCGGTAAGGGCCAGCCAGCGGGGCGAGGCGAGCGTGCGCCATCGGCTGCCCGCCGGTCGCTCCGCCCAGTCGCTCGCGGCGGCCCCTGCCGGCTCCCGCTCGTCGCCCCCCGAGGCCCAGTAGGTGACCTGCTCCAGGGTGGCGGTGCCGTGCGGCACGTCGCGGGTGATGCGGCCGTTGACAACGACCAGCACCCGGTCGCACATCTCGACGAGCTCGTCGAAGTCGGAGGAGATCATGAGGACGGCGGCGCCGCTGGCGGCGAGGTCGACCACCTGCCGGTAGATCTCGACCTTGGAGCCAACGTCGACGCCGACGGTCGGCTCGTTGAACAGGTACAGATCAGCACCGCGTACCAGCCACCGACCGATCACGACCTTTTGCTGGTTGCCTCCCGACAGGTCGCCTACCTGCTGCTCGGCGCCGGTGGAGGCGACGGCCAGCCGCTTGAGCACGCCGTCGACTTCGTGTGCCTCGCGACGCCGGTGCACCCAGCCGAGGGTGGAGAGCGCTCCCAAGTTGGAGACGGACACGTTCTCGCGCAGACTTAGGGTCTCAAACAGGGCCTCGCTGCGCCGGTCCTCCGGCACCATCGCGACGCCGCGCGCCATGTTGCGGCGCGGACCGTACAAGCCAATTTCCTGCCCGGCGAGCCGGGCCTCCCCCGCGGTCGGGCGGGTAGCGCCGAATAGTGACAGCACGAGTTGGCTGCAGCCGGAGCCGACCAGTCCAGCCAGGCCGACCACCTCTCCGCGCCGCACCTGCAGGTCGACACCGCGCACGTGCCCACCGACCTCCCAGCCCGTCACGGTCAGAAGCGGCTCGCCGTGCACCACCCTCTCCTTGGGGTAGAGCTGCGTCAGGTCACGCCCGACCATCATCCGGATCATGTCCCTGCGGGAGGACTCCGCCATGCGCAGCGTCCCGACGCGAAGGCCGTCGCGCAGTACGGTGACACGGTCGGCGAGGTTAGTCATCTCGCCCAGCCGGTGGCTGATGTAGATGACCGTGGCCCCGGTCGCCCCGACCGACCTAATCACCTCGAACAGCCGCTCCGACTCGGTACTGCTCAGCGAAGCGGTGGGCTCGTCGAGGATGAGAATGCGCGGTTGCTCGACGAGGGCCGCGGCGATAGCCGCCTGCATCCGCTCGGCGACGCTGAGGTCGCGGGCGAGGGTGTCGGGCGAGAACGTCGCACCGATTGTCCCGAGCGCCTTCGCGGTTTCGCGCCGCATCGCGGCGACGTCAAGCAGGCCGGCGCGGTGCCGCTCCCGGCCGAGGAAGGCGTTGCGCGTAACGTCGAGCTGCGGCACCAGCGGGTGATCCTGGTGCACAATCTCGATACCGAGCGCCCGCGCGTCGTTTGGCCCCGAAATCCGCACCGGCTCGCCGTCCAGGCTCACTGTGCCGGCGTCGGACCGATACACGCCGGTAAGCACCTTCACGAGGGTCGACTTGCCTGCGCCGTTCTGCCCGACGATGGCATGTACCTCGCCGCGGGTGACGTCGAGGCCGACGTCGTCCAGCGCCACGTGGCCGCTGAAGACCTTGCGGATACCGACGGCCTTTAGCACGGTATCCGCGCCGGCCGGACCCGCCCCCGGGACCCGCTCCTGCTGCGCAGTCATCCCTTCGGCAGGACGGGCGCCACGACCACCAGCGGCTGGTTCTGCGGGTATCGCTTGGTGATCGCCGCCTTGTCGAGCTTGCTGTCCTTCCAAAAGCCAGGCCCGTAGCGCTCTTCGGCTGCGGCGATCCCGTTGTTGCGCGTTGCTATCCAGGCATTGGTGTACGTCGAGGCGGGAAGCGTGGCGTTCTTGCCGTTGATGGCGTCGAGCAGGATTTGGGCTGCTAGCTCGCCGATATGCTGTGCGTTCTGGACCACGGTCGCGACGAACGGACTGTTGTTGCCGTACATCATCGGAAAGGTCGCGCGGTCGCCGTCGATTGACGTCACCTTGATCTCGCTGCGGCGCGCCTGCTCGATGGCCTGCACGGCGCCGGACGTCATCTGGTCGTACGCGCCCCAGACGCCCGCGATGCTGCCCTTGTTCGGGTGAGAGGTCAGAATCGCTTGCATCTGCGACTGCACCTTCGCCGGGCTAAAGTCTGACGGCTCGAGGTGGAGCTTGACCTTCGGGTAGTCCTTAACCATGGCCTGTAGCACCCGGAGCCGGGTTTCCAGCAACGGAGCGCCGGGCACCCAGAACGCGTAGACGTCGCCCTGGTAGCCGATGGCTGACAGCAGCGCGCGGCCCATCATCTGCGCCATCAGAGTCTCGTCGCCACCGACGTCGGTGAGCGTGCCCTCGACATGCGACCCGATGGATGTGGTGACGACCTGGATGCCCTTGGCCCGGGCCTTGGCCACTACCGGCGCGAGCTGCCCGGGGTCGCCGAGCTGGATGATCAATCCCTTCACGCCAGAGTTGACCAAGTTCTCGATGTTGTTGATCTCGGTCGTCTGGTTGGAGCTGCCGTTCGTGACGGTGTCGGACCCGCCGGCCTTCTTTATTACCGCCTGGGCGCCGGCGATAATGTCGCGGTTGTAGTCGTTGACGATCTCGCGCGACGCGATGCCGATTTTAATGGCACCGCCTGCAGACGTCCCCGTCCCGCTGGGGGAGGCGCTCTTCCCGGTCTGACTAGCGCCCGCAGTGGCGCTCGCGCCAGCTGTGGTCGGGCTTTTTCCCGAGCTCAAAGTGCAGGCCGAGGCGGCCGCGACGGTGGCGAGGGCGAGGAGGACCCGGACGTGCGCGCCGCGTCGGAACAGTGCCATATGCCTCTTCGCTCGTTTCTTCGCTTGGTGCTGGTTGGCGGTCCTGAACCTGCCGCACCTCGAGTGCAGATGCGGCCTGGCTCATTATGGGGTCTGCGCGAGCGCCGGGTGCGATCTGATGTGCAGAGATCAACCAATCTTGAGGCGCGGTCGGGGGGGCCCGCCCGGTTCTGGAGTGGACCGACCCGCCTTTCGCCCCCGGACACTGGGTACCGGAGATGGTGCAGAGCGCCGGCGGCTGCAACGTGCTGGGTACGGCAGGCGCGCGTTCGTCGCCGACAACGTCGGAAGCGGTCGGGAGGCTGAGCCCGACGTTGTCGTCAGTGCGCCGTGCGGTTTTGGCCTGACCGACAGCGTCCGCCTTGCGCGCGGGCTGGTTGACCACGCAAGCCAAGGCAGGAGCTGGCAGCACGGCAGCGTGGCCAGTCATCGGCCATCTACCTCCGTCTTTGGCTGTTCTGGTCCCACCGCCGATAATGAGTTTTATGTCAGGTAGGCCTGTCGACCCACCATGATCGGACAGGAAACCCTGACAGACTGGCACGCATGGGTTGGCTCACCGACGACGGACGGCACGAGGGCTACCTGGCGCCGATGTTCGGCGACGGGCAACGCGGCCGCGGCGTCACCGGGAGCATCACCCCGGCCGACGAGGTCGTGGTCGGTGCCGAAGTGCAGCGCGAGGACGGGTCCTGGGCATGGCCGACCCGGCCGGCCGGCGAGGTAACCGGCTGGGTGGTGTGCTGCGACTGCTACAGCCACACCACGTACGGCCCGCCGAGTAGCTGGGTCGGCCCGGTCTTCACCCGGGTGCCCTCCAAGACGCTGGAAGACCTGCCGGCCCGGCGGGTCTTCGCCGCCGACGACGATGTCGCCTACGTCTCCGAGCGCGACGACATACAGGGCGCGGCGTTGGAGTTGTGGCGCTCCGAGCACGCCTTCGGCATCGACGCCCTCACCGAGGTGGAGGCAGCTGCCGCGGCCGCAGCCCAGGCCAAGCTGCGCCTCGACGCAGCGGTGGCGCTGGCCCGGCACTCGGGCACCAGCTGGGCCGACATCGGCCGCGCCGCCGGGATGGCCCGCCAATCAGCCCACGAGCGCTGGCGCGGCGTCGACGGTCCTCCCGCCGACGGCGGAGCATGACCCAGACACGTGCCTTGCGCCGGCCCGCGACGAACTTGCCCTGACCGTCAGGGCCGGCAGCCCAGCCGACGAACGCCGGCACACCGTCGCCGAAAGCCGGAAAGGGCTACCAGGAACTAAGGGGCACTAAGCATCGGAGACATTCACGGGCAGGACGACCTTCTCGGTGACCACAAAAGCGGCGCTTCAGATAGTTGGGGCAGCGCCCTAGGGTGGTCAAAGTTGTTCGTGTGCAGCCACACTCGCGACACCTGCTCACCGACGGCGGTCCAGGCGAACTCGAGCGCCGTTGCGAGTGCTGCCCCCCCGAGCCCGCGTCCCCGTTGACTGGACACCAGCCCGAAGGAAACGATCTCAACCCCGCCATCGGTTCCTGCGAGCAGTGACAGCAGGCCTGCGGCCTCCCCGTCGACGTCAATGACGGCCGGTTTGGCGAGCTCGGGCTGGTTCGGGGACGCTCACCCCTCGGCCATGCTCCACATCGCCCACAGGGTGGTGCGCATCCGCCGTGGCTGGCTCAGGACGGTAAGTACGGCGGCGCCGATGTCCTCGGGCTGCAGGAACTCGTCGAGCGCAGGGTCGCCCTCGGTGCGTCCCTTGCCGATGGCGAACTCCGTATGCACCCCCGCGGGGCAGATGGTGCTGACCCGGATGCCCTCGGCGCGGACCTCACGGTCGAGTGAGCCGGCCAGACCCACCTGGGCGAACTTGGTAGCCGCGTACACGGCCTCGTTGCCGCCTCCGCGCAGTCCGGCGACGGAGCTGATCACGACGACGTCGCCGCCACCTCCGGCACGCCGGAACTCCTCGACCCCTGCGCGCAGCGCCCACACGCTGCTGTCGACGTTGGTGCGCAGCATCGTCGTCAGCTCGTCGTCAGTCGCGTCGAGGATGCCGCCGTAGGCGCCGATGCCTGCGTTCACGACGATGCTGTCGAGACGGCCGAATGCTTCGACTGCGCCGGCGACAAGCGCACGAGCGGACGCCGGGTCGCGAACGTCCCCCGGCACCGCGACGACGTGGTCGGAGCCGAGCTCGTCCACGAGCTCCTTGAGTCGCTCGTCGCGGCGCGCCTGCACCGCGACACGAGCGCCTACCTCGACGAGCAGCCGCGTGGTGGCAGCCCCGATGCCTGAGCTGGCGCCGGTGACGGCGATGACGGTCGAGGAGAGGTCTCTGGTCTGTGCGGGCATCGCCGTAAGTCCTTCGTGGTCGGTTCAGCCGGTGACGGCGTCTACGGGTCGGGGCTGCCGCAGTTCTAGGTGCCAGAAGGTTTGCGGTGGGTCGGGCCGGGCGCCGAGGAGCGATGTCTGGCGGACAATCAGCCTCGGCTCGAAGTACTGCGACCTGGGCGGTCCGGCGTAACCGTTGACGCGGTCGGTGAGCAACTGCCCCGCCGCCCGGCCCACCTCGTAGGCTGGTTGGGCGACGGCGGTCACGGTGGGCCACGACATCGACCACCAGGGGAGGTCGTCGAACCCCACGACGGCGACGTCGGTCGGCACCGCGAGCCCCTCGGCGGCGAGGGCCTTCAGCACCCCGACCGTCATCTGGTTGTTGGCGACGAAGAAGCCGTCCGGCCTGTGGCCCTCGGCCAGCAGCTCACGGGTGGCCTCGAAGGCGCCCGCCTCCTTGAAGTCAGAGTGGCGTTCGAGAGCCGGAGTGATGGGCAGCCCGGCTGCGGTCAGCGCGGCACGGTACCCGCGCAGCCGTTCCTCGCCGGTCGTCGTGTCGCGCCGGCCGGTGATGCACGCGATGCGGCGGCAACCCTGCTCGACGAGGTGCGCGGTCGCCACCTCGGCGCCGTCGCGGCTGTTCACCAGGACGGAGTCGGTGGGCTGGTGAATCTCACGGTCGACGGACACGACGTGCACGCCGCTTCGCGTCAGGGCGCTGATGTCGGTGCTGCTTCGGGTGGCCGAGATCATGACCCCGGTCATCTGCTGCGAGGCGATGAGTCGCAGGTACTCGGCCTCGCGCTCGATGTCCTCGTCGGTGTTGCACAAGACGACCGAGTGGTGGACGTTCCGGGCGACGTCCTCGACGCCGCGCACCATCGCGGTGAAGAACTGGTTCTCGATGTCGGAGATGACGCAGGCCCAGACGTTGGATACCTGCTTGCGCAGGCCCCGGGCGATCAGGTTGGGCCGGTAGCCGAGCTGGGCGACTGCCCGGTTTACGTCCTCGGTGATGCGAGCGCTCACGTGCCGGCCGCTCAGGCAGCGCGAGACCGTCGCGGGTGAGACGCCCGCCAGGCGCGCGACATCGGCCATGGTGACCGTCCGGTCGCTCACCGGACATCCGTGTGGGAGTAGGTCGACATCCAGGGCGCGGCCTGCTCAAAGGCCGCACTGGCGGCGAGGACACCGGCATCATCATGACGTTGCCCGACGATCTGCAGGCCGACAGGGAGCCCGTGCAACAGCCCTGCCGGGACCGACGCGGCGGGGTGCCCGGTGAAGTTGAAGGGATAGGTGAGGCACCAGCCGATGGAGGGGTCCACGGGGACGCCACCCACCTTGAGCGGCCCGGTTGTCAAACCGTCGTCGCGGTTGCTGACCGCCGTCACGGCCAGCGTCGGCGTCACCAGGAAGTCGTGACCGTCGAAGGCGTCGTGCACCGCGTCCAGCACCTCGGTGCGCAGTCGCTCGTCGGCGCGCGCTTCCAGCGCGGTCCGGGTCTGTGCCGCCATCAGCATGTCGCGGAAGGCGGGGGTCAGCTCGTCCAGGTGGTCACCGATCAGGTCGATCCCCCAGCCGAGGACGGCGCTGAGGCTGTCGGAGTACAGGACTCCCATCAGCCGAACCCAGAGGGCCGCGAGCTCGAGCTGGTCGGCGGGCAGTGTGATGTCCACGGGCTCGACAACGGCACCGGCCGACGCCAGGACGTCCAGCGAGCTCAGGACGGTCGCGGCGACGTCGGGATCGACCGGGAACCCGCCGAGGTCAGGGCTGAAGGCGACCCGTCGCCCGCGCAGGCCGTCGGCCGGCACCTCCGCCAGGGACGGCGCGGCAGGAAGGCTGTGGGGGTCTCGCGCGTGCGGTCCCGTCATGGCCTCGAGCATCAGGGCGGCGTCCCCGACCGACCGGGCGAGCGGCCCGGCGGAGATGAACGGGCTGGCTGAGATGAAGGCGTTCGGTCGCGCAATGTCGCCCACCCGACCGAAGGACGGCTTGATGCCGTAGACCCCGCACCACGACGCTGGGATGCGAATCGAGCCGCCGCCGTCCGTGCCCTGCGCCAGCGGCACCATCCCTGCTGCCACCGCCGCGGCGGCGCCCCCGGACGACCCACCCGAGTTGCGGTCGAGGTCGAACGGGTTGCGGGTCGGCCCCGAGACGAAGTTGTCGGTGACCCCCTTGTGACCGAACTCCGGCGCGTTGGTCTTGCCGACGATGACCGCGCCGGCGTCCTCGAGCCGCTGCACATAGAGCGTGGTCTCTGCAGGAACGAAGTCGTTCAGCGGCAACGATCCGAAGGTGCTGCGGACTCCGGCACGGAAGTCGAAGAGGTCCTTGATCGCCACGGGGACACCGTGCAACGCACCTAGCGGGCGGCCGGCCACGACAGCCTCGTCGCAGCGTCTCGCGGCCTCGAGCGCCAGGTCGTGCGTCACGGTCGTGAAGGCGTTAATCCGCGGGTTCATGTCGTCGATCCGCCGCAGGCACGCCTCGGCGACCTCGACCGCGCTAAGTTCGCGCTCCCTCAGCCGTCGCGCGAGATCCACCGCAGACTCGTCGGGCAGTTCGTCAGCCATCCTGGGTCTCCGTTTCACGGCTCGAAGTCTGGGTCTCGGCGTCGGTCACCGCGCTGGTGAGCGGGAACCCGCTCTCCTGGAACTTCTCGATCTGCCCGTCGTGGCACATCAGGATCCGGTCGGCGAGGCTCCGGATCCGCCGGACACTCTCCAGCCCGTCAGCCGTCGACCAGAGCAGGCCGCACGGTACGCCGTCCGCCAGGCTCTGGCGGGTGTTCACGGCGTCACCGCTGACGCACAGGACACCCTCGTCGGTGTTGACCAGCAGCGACTGGTGCCCCGGCGTGTGGCCCGGGGTGCGGACCAGCCGGAGCCCGGGCAGCACCTCGTGGAAGTCGTTCTGCACCAGCGTGTAGTCGAACAGGCCGAGGGGGTGGGCCAGCCACGACTGGTTGTACAGCACCCGCTGCGGGGCGATCGGCGTCTGCGAGTACTTCCACTCGGTCAGGCTCACGAAGAACTCGGCCTGCGGGAACGCGGAGTTGTTGGCGCAGTGGTCGTGGTGCAGGTGGGTGTTGACGACGACGTCCACGCTGTCACGCGTCCAGCCCAGGACGTCCAGCGCGCCGTCGATCGTCTCTTCGGGGGCTTGCCACGAAGGGCACATCAACCGGGTCACCCACTGCGGGTCGCTGATGCCCGTGTCGACGATAATGCGCTTGCCGTTGCCCTCGATCGCTGCGCACCACACCGGAATGTCGACCTTGCGACCGAAGTCGCGCCCGTAGGACATCTCCGACGCATCCACGCGCATGTTGCCGACGTTGACGGCGGTGACCCGGTACCTCGGGGTCTTGGTGGCATGCGCCAAGACCGCACGCTCGTCCAGCGGCGGCGGCGTCGGCCGGTCAGCGCCGCGCATAGCGTCGCGCCACGGTGCTGAGGGCCACGGCCACGATGAGCAGGCCGCCGGAGAAGATGTACTGGAAGAATGTGGGAGCGCCGAGGATCGCGAGGCCGTTGAAGCCGAAGCCCACGGTCATCACGCCGATGAGGGTGCCCAGGATGTGGAATTCGCCGTCCCGCAGTGCGGCCGAGCCTAGGAATACAGCAGCGAACGAGTTGAGCAGATACGCGTCCCCGGCAGTGAGCTGGCCGCTGCCGACCCGGGAGGAGAGCAGCACACCGGCGATGGCTGCCGTGACGCCCGCGATGACGAAGGCCCATATGCGCACTCGTTCGACGCGCACACCGGACAGCCGCGCGGCCTCGTGGTTGCCACCCACGGCCTGCATCTGCTGGCCGAGCACCGTGCGGTTCAGGAGCACCCAGAGGACGCCAACGGCGACCACCATGAAGACGATCGGGTTCGGGATTCCGGCGACCTTGCCGAGGGCGAGGTCGAGGAAGGCCGAGCCGCTGCTGAGGGTGATGGGCACGCCGTTGGTGTACGCGTAGTTTAGACCCACGATTACGGTGCCGGTGCCGAGCGTCGCGATGAGCGCGTTGACGCCGAGCTGGGTCACCAGCAGGCCGTTGACCAGCCCTGCCGCTACTCCAGCACCGACCCCGAGGGCGATGGCCAAGGGGATGGGCAGTCCCTGGTTGGTCATCAGGCCGACGCAAAGCACGCCGGCGAAGCTGGCCTGGTACCCCACGCTGAGGTCGAACTCACCGACGACGAGAGGCAGCGTCAGGCCGCACGCGACGATCGCGATGAGGGAGTTCTGCGTGAGCACGTTCACGAAGTTCGACGTCGACAGGAACGTCCCGGGCGCCGCGATCGAGAGGATCACGATCATCGCCATCAGGCCAATGATGGTTCCGTACTTGCCGGCGATGGTAAGAGCGAGAGTGACTCCGCGGCGCTGACCGGCTGGGGCCACGGTCCCAACGGGGTCGGTGACGACCGCGGAGGTCTGCGTCATGAGGTTTCCCTGAGAGGCTCGATCGGTGGGGCGTCTGAGTGGTCGGCGAACGAGGCGGCGAGGATCGCTGACTCGGACACCTCGTTCGGGCCGAGGTCGTCCACGACGCGGCCCTCGCGCAGGACGATGACCCGATCACAGCTCTTGAGCTCGTCGAACTCGGACGAAATGACCAGTACCGCTGTGCCTCGGGCGGCCTGCTCGCGGATGACGCCGTAGATCTCGGTGCGCGCGGACACATCGACGCCGCGCGACGGCTCGTCGAGGAGTAGCACGCGGCACTCGCCCACCAGCCACTTGGCCATGACAACCTTCTGCTGATTGCCACCGCTCAGCTGGCGCACCGGCGTCTGGGTCGAGCGGGTCTTGATGCCTAGGCTCTTGACCATCCGCTCGGAGCGCTGCGTGCGCCGCCGCGTCGAGAGCAGGTGCAGGGGACCTGACCGCAAGGCGTCCAGCGTCGGAATGCTGATGTTGAAGTCGATGCTCTTCTCGAGGAAGAGTGCCTGAGAGCGCCGTTCCTCGGGGACCAGTGCGACACCGGCCCTGATGGCGTCGACCACCGACCGCGGCCGGTAGGGCTTGCCGTCGAGGACCATCTCCCCCGCGTCTGGCCGGTCGGCGCCGAACACCATGCGGGCGATTTCGGTGCGACCGCTGCCCACCAGACCAGTGAGGCCCACGACCTCGCCGGGGAGGATGTCGAGGTCGATCCCTTTGACCAAGGGGGCGCGCCGCAACGCCCGCAAGCTGAGAGCGGGACGCTCGGCGCGCACCGTCACCTCGCTCGCCTGCGCGGGAGCCACAGGAACGAGCTCACCCCCCACGATCCCTCGGACGAGTGCCGGCTTGTCGATCTGCGAGCCCCGCAGGGTGTCCACGACTCGGCCGTCACGGAACACGGTGACGGTCTCGCAGAGGTCGACGACCTCGTTCAGGCGGTGCGAGACGTAGAGCACGCTTACCCCTCGAGCCGCTAGCCCGCGCACGACGTTGAACAGCCGCTGGCACTCCTCGGCGGAAAGGGAGGCGCTCGGCTCGTCCATTGCGATCAGTCGGGCATCGCTCATTAGGGCGCGCCCGATGCTGACCACCCAGGCGTCCGCCACGCTGAGCCGCTCGACGGGCAGGTCGAGCGGCTGCTTCAGACCGAGCAGGTCAAGGACTTCACGCGCGCGCACCCGTAGGGTGCGCCAGGTCAGCAGCCGGGTCGACGTGCGCTGCCAGTTGCCCATGGCGAGGTTCTGCAGCACCGAGAACTTCGGGACTAGCGAAAGCTCCTGGTAGATGAAGCCGAGCCCCAGCCGTCGTGAGTCCAGCGTGGAGTGCAGCGTCACCGGCTCGCCGTCGACCGCGATGACACCCGCGTCCGGAGCGTGGGCGCCGGCCAGAACCTTGACCAGCGTTGACTTGCCGGCTCCGTTCGCTCCGACGAGACCGTGCACTTCGCCGCTGTAGAAGTCGACGGACACGTCGTCGAGGGCTGTGATGGCTCCGAACCTCTTGGTCACGCCGGACACCCTCACCAGGAGAGGTGCGTCGGCGGGCACCGGATCAACCTCCCTTGATCGCATCGGGGTGATCGGCGACGAAGGACGCATAGTTGGCCTTGGTCACGAGCACAGATGGCGCAGGCACCTGCTGTGACGTAGTCGGGGCACCCGCTTTGATGGATTTGTCGAGTTGGTCGACCAACGTTGACCCGACCGATGACTGATCGAACCAGAGCGTCGCGGTCATCGTGCCGGCCTTGACTGCGGCGAGAGCCGGTGCGATGCCGTTGAAGGAGTACACCTTCACGTCATTACGCTTGGTCTGTTTCAGAGCGGCGATGGCGCCGAGCGCCGGATCGTCGAAGCAGGCGTAGATCGACAGACTCGGCGCTGACCCAACGGGGTGCGCGGCCAGCCAAGCGAGCGTCGCGTTCGTGGCGGACTCAACCTGGCCAGGCACCGTGATGGCCTGCCGCGTCACTTTGAGCTTGGGTGCCTTTGACTTGACCGCCTGGTTGAAGGACGCGAGCCGGAGCTGGCAGGGCCTGCCGCCTAGGTACGTAAGGGTCAGCGCGTCGCCGACGCCCTTCGCGTCGTCGATCAGCGCCTGGGTGACCTTCTCGCCCTGGCTGTCGTCGACGTTGACCGCGATGCCGTCACCCATGCCCCCACCGGAGGTCACTACGGGTATGCCTGCCTGCTTCGTGCTGGCCAGGCCGGCAGCCAGGGATGAGACTGGGAACACAGTGATCGCGATCCCGGAGACCTTGCGCTGCACCAGGTCTTGCATGGCTGTGTTGGCCTGGTCGACCTGTCCCTGAGCGTCGACGACGACAACCTTGTAACCAGCCTTCTGAGCTTTCGTCTTGGCGCTGCTGACGACGATATTGGCGGACGGATCGGTGCCCGAGAAGGTGATCAGGCCGAGGGTTTTGCTGCCACTGTTCGACGCGGCCGGCCCGGCGTTCTGCTTCTGTGCATCCTGAGCCGAGGTGCACGCCGCAAGGGCGGTACATGCCACGGCGACGCTGACGGCATGCTTCAACCTCATGGACGAGCACCTTCCAGAAGTGGGTGTGGCGGAGCGGGCATGTTCTGTGAAATCGATTACATGAAGATAGGATTCGCACGCTCTACTGTCAACCTGTGACTTAAAGGCAGTGGTCAACCGCGCAGACGCTCGCTTTCACCGGGCAGGCGCCCTTGCGGCGTAGCTGCCGCTTGGAGCAGGCCCTGCTCCTGGGTACCGGGCTGGTGGCCGGGGCGGTCAGCGGGCTGGCCGGCGCGCAGCTAGCCCTGCCGTCGGTGCCGCCGTTCGTCGACTCGGTGGCCGGTTCGTACTGGCATGTTCACCTCGAACGTCGCCGTGCTGAGCTTCCTTCTCCGCGCGCTGGCCGCCGTGGTGACCGTCACCACCTTGGCCCCCGCAGGTTCGTCTCAGACAAGGAAGTCGATCGCAAGCGCCGTGGGTCAGCGCCCGTGCGCAAGCAGCCTGTCCAGTAGACCCGTCCGCTTTGTTTTCCCGCTCCTGGGGGCGTCATACGGCACATATCACTCGGCTGTCCTAGGTGGCTGGTGTCGAACGGCCGTTTGAGGGCGACCCGGTCGGCTTGAGCTGCGAGGAGCCGCCGGCGCGGCGGTAGGACGGGTCGAGACGCGACTGACCGTAGCGCGGTGATCGGTGGGTC
>JAABUK010006130.1_pt1 | contig 18171 bp, 21 predicted proteins | sample 5559141 | NCBI WGS metagenome assembly JAABUK01 (sample SAMN10711869, study PRJNA513367) | rock metagenome | isolation source: Antarctica rocks | place: Antarctica: Victoria Land, Pudding Butte nord | collected 2016-01-03 | reverse complement strand
AGGACGTGCATGCCACTTATTTGGGACACTTACGGTGTCCTCGAGGACGGTGCCCTAGGAATCTGGTGTCCTCGCGGCCATATTCCTGCGGTAGCCCCCGTCCTCGCCCTGAGCAATAAGTAGTGCTCCCCTGGCCCCCTGACTGACCCCAGACCCCCTGCCGCCCTGCCCTGCAGTTCAAAATTTCGAGGCCAGACAATAGATCCTCTCTTGAACAGCGCTGTCTGACGGTGACTGTCATCCTTGGACGTACCAGATTTTGCATCTTGCGACACCCACATTCTGGTCACCACTTGCGCAGCCTTGAACTGCAGTATGTTCCGCAGCTCTGCTTGGGCCTGCTTGAGTCCAGAGGTTCTGAGTGGTGTTTTCAAGCTAGTTCCTTTCGACAGCAAGTTTGCTTGTGAGGCAAGATGCACTAGCTGGCGACAAGTCTTGCGCGAAGGATCTTGTCAAGAGATGTGGAGCACGTCGTTGTTCCTGGTAGACAAGATCGAACCTCGCACAGTCTGTAACGATCCTGATTTTCAGGGCTCGGTCATCGTTCTGCCCGGTTCTGCACTATGCCTACCGTCCTTTGCGTCTTGGCTGCACCAACGCACCTCAGCCATGAAAGCTGTCAGCTTTGGCTCACCCAGTCAAGATGTGCCTTTTCCTAAATATAGCCTCAACCGGGTTCTCTTGCTGGTGACAATATGGGCAGTGTATACTGTACCCAGAAGACCCAGGCTGGAGATTCACGTTGAAGGTGATGATGTTGAATTTCTGATATAGTAATCTCATACCTTTGCCAATCCTTCTCCTGACGCACCTTTCTTGTTTGCAGGTGACTATGCTGGTGCAGACTATTTTGGCGAGCACTTCCCTTATGCAAGTATCCCCTGGCTTCACACAGCAGTGGCCTCCACCTGCATATCCCTGTCTATGGGACCAGGCCTGACTGCAGAAAGCTTAGCAATAACTTCATGCTACACCACACTCACAACTCTTTCGCTCACGCTGGATGCAGCTTCCTCCTTAGATCACGCAGCATCACTAGCAGGCTTAGTAACGCTGCCGCTGCTGCATGAGCTCACACTGATATATCTGGTTGCATCAACAGCAGACTCAGCAGCCTTGTTTGGAAGCCTCACATCCCTTAGAGTCTTGTGTGTCGTTCCAGCCACCACCAATACGCAAGACTTCAGATTGTGCACCCAGCTTACTGCATTGTCTTTCCGCCAGGATGGGCCCACAGAATGGGCAGAGCTGCTTGCACCAGAGGGAACAGATGTATCACTTCAACATTTGCATCTGGCCTCACCATGCTTACTATCCAACCTGCAAGCTCTAATGCAAATGATGTATCTGAGCCTATGCACGCTCAATGCACTGCCAGTTGATGGCAATTCCGCCATTGCTTGGCCTTGTTCTTTGCCTAGCCTGAAGAGTCTTTGCTTGGACATGTACAGTGTGATGTACATGGGGGAGGACTTCATTGACTTGCCCAATGAGTGGCAAAACTATACAGGTCTGCAAGAGCTCATTTTGCCCCCAATCTGTGCATCGGATTTGCCATCTTGGTTTTCGAAACTGCAGCAGTTGACACACCTGGAATTACCCATGTCAACTTTCCCAGTTTTTCCAAAGTGTTTGTCACAGCTTCAGAAACTGGAGCATCTAGCCATCTCTGGATATTCTGCCAGATACACATCAGACGTCATAGGTCTTGCACAGCTGCCTCAGTTGTCACATTTAGAACTGGGCGAGCGTTATGAAGAGGAAAGTGATGATGAGACTGGGAATGGATGCCCAGCTTCTGACATGGCAAATCTTGAGTTGCTGGCTAAGGTTTTGGAGTCCAGGCCGCTTAGACTTGTGCAAAAACATCCTGAATCATATTGGGACTTCATCCTCAGCCTTTGAAGTTTGTAGCACACAGACTGATTTGGATGATAGGTTCACTGGTCCAGCGTTTGCTGATCTGTCTCTGTCAGAAACAGGAACATGAAAAACCATTTGCTTGTGCCGGGTTCCACTTGCCTTACTCAAGAATGTGCAGTGTAAGCTTCTATTGAAAGGTGTTTAGGGTGAACATCTAGCACTGCTGTGATGCATATGATGAGCTTTCCAGTTTAGCTGATCAGCTTTGTTAGTGGTGTGATCATGTCGTGCCACTGAACAAGCCTCAGATCTGTTTTTGCAGATGATTGTTCCCTCACATTTTTGTCAAGCATGTGCACTTGATCACAATCGTCCAGAATCCCTTCAATCAACACTAGCCATTGCTCATGCAGCAAACATGTTGAGTTGTGCTCACACCCAACATTTCACTTGTTAGGAAGGCGCCATGGCGTAGATGTGCTGCAGCAACACTGTCACTTGTGATGAAATGATGCATTGCCCTGGCAAGTATAAAGAGCTGTAAACTTAGCACCGCCTTCCAGATTATTGAAACAAACAAAGTTATGCTTTACAGGTCAGGTCCGTGACTTTGCCAAGGGCTAAGTAACAGTGTTTCAAGATGAAACACTGACAGCATTCGCGAAACATTGAACATCAGAGCTGGGCTAGGGGTCCATGTGCAAGCTGGCTGTCCCATTGCTAACAGACAGAAGGAAGCAACAGAAAACGGCCTCCATGCACACTTCTACTTCCAAAGCTTCTTGAGGGACATGTTCTTGTCGCTGTCCTTCTTCATGACCTTGGCAACCGCCATTTCAAAGTCTTCCTGGGTCACATGTATCCTCCTTTCCCTCAGAGCAAACATGCCGGCCTCTGTACAGCTGGCCTTTAGCTCTGCCCCTGATGCCCCCTGCATGAACAGTCATCAGCTTGAGTAAATTGGCAGCTAGATCAAATTAGCAGCTAGGGCAAAACACCCTGATGCACCCTGCATGCACAGTCATCAGCCTGAGTAAGTAAGCAGATAGAGTAAAGTAGCAGCTAGAGTTGATTTGCAGCTAGAATGACACACCCTGATGCACCCTGCATGCACAGTCAGCAGCTAGAGTTGATTAGCAGCTAGAATAACGTACCATGATGCACCCTGCATGCACAGTCAGCAGCTAGAGTACATCAGCAGCCAGAGTAACATAGCAGCTAGAGTTTATTAGCAGCAAGACTATACTAGCAGCTAAGATGGATCAGCAGTGTGTGATTCAGAAGCTTGTGTTTGCTGTGTACAATTTGGCATGCATTATACATGTGTGCTTGCCTGAAACAAATAGGCCTGTGCTATATATTGATGCTTGCTTTTTACACCCATACTAGCTTTACACAGTTGTGCTTGCATGAACTGAAGCAATCACCGCACATCAGCATGATCTGTGTTGCAGGCAATGTGCCTGTATTGCCCAGACATCATCTCAAAAAAGGCATGGCATGAAACTCTGCACATCAACTAAAAACGACAGGCATAGAACAATAAACCTCAACCACAAACCTGCATCAACAGCTGCCAGCTACCATCAAGCACATCCTGAACCTTTGATCAGGTTTGCTGTGCTGTGAAAAATTTACACTGTCACAAGCGGCTCACAGGCATCTTGCCAGCAACCCTCAATTGGAACCCAAGTGCACAACGTGACCCTTAATGCACAATATGAACCCTAGGTGAACCCTGAGCAAACCCTAGGGGTAGTCAGCAGTGGGCAACCTTCTTGAGGTCAATGCATAACATAAACCCTAGGTGAACCCTAGGTGTAGTAAGGAGCGGCTCACCGGCATCTTGTCAGCAACCTTCTTGAGGTCGATGCCCCTCATCAGGTTCATCTTCCGGCTGTGGATCTTCAGGATGTCGAACCGGGAGCCCTCATTGGGGTTGGGAAACTCGATCTTGCGGTCGATCCTGCCGGGTCGCAACAGCGCAGCGTCCAGGATGTCGATTCTGTTTGTTGCCATCAAAACCTACAAAAACGGATTTCTTTCGTCAGCAATGCGAGATGACTATTTTGAAGGTTTTGTTGACCAACAGAGCGGCATCCAGGATGTCGATCCTGTTTATGGCCATCAGAACCTGCGCAGCAATGTGATGACTATATTGAAGGTTTTGTTGACGAACAGTGCAGCGTCCAGGATGGCGATTCTGGTTGTTGCCATCAAAACCTGCGCATCAATGCGATGAGTATTTTGAAGGTTTTGTTGACCAACAGCCCAAGAGCTACACTAGCAAACATATGTGTTCTCTTGGAGGGGGGCCGGGGGGGGAGAGTGTATTGGGGGTGGGGCACAAGCTCATGCCAATGCCCAAACTGTGTGTGCAAAAGATTGCAGGACCCAGAGTGTCTACTCTGTTTGAAGCTATTAGAAGCTGGACAGTCATGCAATGCTAGCAGGCAAAACCACATAGCATTGCTTGACGCCCTGCTGCACGGATGGTCAGCAACAATTAATATGATTATCCTTATTGGTACGTATAATGCTAATTATGTTCAATCTTTGGTGGGATTTGTTATTAGTGCTGTTATAGTTGTCAATATGCTTAACATGTCATCATCATCATCATCATCATCATCTTTGGCATTTCTGATTTTGTAACTGTTACTGTTACTGTCATTGTTATCGTCATGTCTAGAAGCGGTGGCAGTAGCAGACAAGGCTTGGCAACCAGCTGAATGTATCAGCTGTAACACGGCGAGCCAAAATTGCATATACAGTAATGGAACCTACATTGGCAGTAGCTAGGTCGCACAAGTCATGATGATGAGCAAGGTAGATCAGATGCTATACTGCACTAGCAACATAGACATTGTAGCCGTGAGTTTCGACATTTGCAATGCAAATCATGGATGCCTAATCAGGTGACCAGAGTGCATACTTGTTCTCCATCAACTGACATGTCTGCAAGGCATCAGCAACAGATTGAGGAGACATCAATCACTGGCATGACTCACCATGAGTTGTTTGATAGCATTGTCCACATGAGTGAACAACGACCACTGATTGCATGCCTCACCTTGATTTTGTTCATGACATCACCCACAAGCATAAGCAACAACCAGTAGCATGACTCACCATGATGTTTTGAGGGGCATCACCCACATGAGTAAACAACGACCACTGGTTGCATGACTCACCTTGATTTTGTTGGTGGCCTCAAATCCGTCCAGCTGGTTGAGCAGCTCCAGCATGGTCCTCTGCACCTCTGAATCCCCACCGCCACCGCCACCACCGCTGTCACTCCTAGCACTGCCAATGCTGTCCACCTCATCCATAAAGATGATGCTGGGTGCATGCTCCCTGCATACCCATGGTACACACCTAATTACTGGTGTACACATGTAGTTAATATTGTGCATAGGAAACAAATGTTGTCTGGCAAAAGGGTGCATGGTACAGATATGTTTTGTGTTGAGTGACAGCCACCGCCACCACTGCTGTCACTCCTGGCACTGCCGATGCTATCCACCTCATCCATGAAGGTGATGCTGGGAGAATGCTCCCTACATATGCGTAATCACAGTCATACACACGTAATGACTGTTGTCTGGAGGACATTTGCACAAAGTGAAGTCATGTTTGGTAGTTTGGCAGACATAAGGATCACCTGGCCATGACAAAGAGCTCTCTGACCATACGAGTGCCCTCCCCAATGTACTTCTGCACCAGCTCACTGCCAGACACCCTGATGAAGGTGCAGTCTGTGTGGTGGGCCACCGCCCTGGCCAGCAGGGTCTTGCCCGTGCCAGGGGGGCCATACAGCAGCACACCCTGGAGTAGCACATACACACAGACTCAGCATTCATGCATTCACCCATTTGCTCATTTACTTAGAGATTCTTGTCTTGTGGTAGAGTCTTGCCTGGGCCAGGGGGCCGTACAGCAGCACACCCTGGAGTAACACATACACACACATACTCAGCATGCATGCATTCACGCATTTGTTCATGTTGCTATTGATCTTTATTGACACTTGTCTTCTCCCCTGGGGCCTTGCCTGGGCCAGGGGCCTGTACAGCAGCAAACCTGCTGAAGAACACATGAAAACACACACACAGACATGATTGACTCATTGAACCCTGCAGCACACATAATTTCCTTGGGGTCTTGCCAAGGCCCAGGGTGCCATACAGCAGCCGGCCAGATGCCAATACGCCCTCACCATTGCTTCGCTCGTTCATTCATGGATTCATTCATTCATTCCTTAATTCATCCATTAAATCACTTCATTGTTCAAGATCTTCTCCTAGGGTCAGGTGTGTACAACCCTGAAATGCTACTCGTACAAGAGCCTGTCTTAGCAGTCAGCGTGCCAACAGTGTCATGTGTTGACGGATATAAAGCCAGACTGAGCTTTTGTGTACGTAACAGTATATGTGCGCGTCACAGTGTAGGTACTGTGCACATGCACTATGTTACTGTGCAGAAACTTTGTTTGTAAGCAGGATTTGTCACTCTGAGGCAGCTTTGCCACCATTCATGGGATGGAAAAGGTGGAAAAGGTGCATCCAACAGACCCACATTACCGTTTGAATGGAGACATTGACAGCTGGCAGGCTGACCTGAGGGCAGCAAGATAACAATAATGATAATAACAATTAAAACGTGTGCTGAGGGCAGCAGGATCTTGCAATGAAAATGCCTACAAGGTCAATGTGTGCATGCAGTGGCACTAATGAAGGCCATGATCAAGAAACACAGAATGCACTTGGGAACAGTAGCAATGATAACAGTAGTAATAATGATGATGATGATAAGAAATGATGCTTTTCAGCTCTAACTTATTACGACTATTATTTGCAAACAAGAGGCAGCAAAATACCTTGGGCTGTGCTACACCTAAGGCCTCAAACAGTTCTGGGTGCTTGATTGGCAGCTCAATCACCTGCAGCACAAATCAAAGTCTCAGTCTTGTAGAGATGCCTCAGTTCTTGGAGGTGCTGTGGAAGTAGTCTAAATGTCACTCAAATCTTGCCTGAGGACTAGAATCAGGCGCTTGCATCTAAGGCACATATCTTCGATCAGCAAATGAGCCATTTGAAGGGAACTGTCCAAATGGCAACTTATCAATGCTGGTGCAAAGACTACACTTGGTAAGATTGCAAAGCACAGAATTGGTGCAGGCCAAGCTTTGCTTGGAAGGTGCAACACATGAGTCATGTGATGATGGGCCGGCCTTATGTAATGCACACAGCTCTCAGACAGCAACAGCAGTTGCAGGTGATGCTTAGGATGATAGGCAGAACTTGTGCAGTGCATGGACTGTGCCCAGCCAGTGCATTGCACAAGCTTGGCTAATGATCCTGTGCAGCTTCTCTGAAATGGTTGCGGCTGTGCTGAAAGTCATGTATTACACAGGGCTTGCCCATTATCATGTGACTTATGTAATGCATCTCGCTCCAAGCACACCAGTCGTCAGTTGATGAAACATCAGCTCAACTTGATGTGATGATGATTTGTGCAACACAAGCAACAGCATAAGCAACAGCACAAGCAAAGGCGCAGCTCGGGTACCTCTTTGATCTCCTTGATTTGCTGATCAAGACCACCGATCATGTCATAGGTGCTATCTGGAACCTTCTCCACCTTCATGAGACTGACCAAGGGATCCACCTTGGTAGGCAGCAACAGATGCAGCGTGTAGCTATCGTTACGCAGGGCGACTCGAGCACCAGTAGCGACTTTGTTGATGTCAATGTCCTTGTGCAGGTCCACCACGTACTTGCCCTCAGGGTGGACCTTGACCAGAATCTTGTTTTTGCCCATCACCTGCTCAGCCAGGTGTTGATGTCAGATTAGGTCTAGGCTGGAACTCAAGTTGGTTTTACAAGAGGCGTGGGGCAGTCACATGCATCTGCTTACCTTGATGACTTCTCCCACATATGAGCCAGGCTCTTGTAGCAGTTGCAGTTCCTCTCTGAGCAGGCGCACTGTAGGTTTGCAAGATGTCAGAACAGTGTTACAAAGCCTTAATCAGGTCAATATGCTTTAGAAGAACTACCTTTGCCATTCAAGTCGTTCCTCTGTGCCTCCAGACGTCTGAGATTGTGCTGCTTGTCTCTAGCCTGTATTTCGAGTTCCTCTATCTTGGCCTTGTAGTATGATCTGAGGCCCTCGCCCACAGGCCTGCCCATTGTATGCAGTTTGTGCGGGCCTCACTGTCCAATTGTGCTTTGCTGACACTCAAACGCACATATGGACAAGACTTCGCGCTGTGTGGCCAGTCGCAGATCGCTGGCAAGTCTGATTGATTTGGCAGAACAGTGTTTGCTGCGATGTTGACTTGGACCACTCAAAAACCGTAAGAGACTGCAAAGCCGAACGTCCCTGACGTGTGCTGTTTGGACTGCTTGCGCGGTGTTACAGTGGAGAGTGAAGCAGCAGAGGCATAGGTCCATTACCGTATGGAGACACGTACCGTTACCGGTTATACATCTTCTTCTTCGCATTCCAGACTCAATGACTTGTTTGTCTCTCTGCTTGCGGGAACGGACTTGAGGCCACCTCCTGCATCTTATCCACCAGTGAACACGCTTGGGGGGATTGGCGCTGTTTCCCTCGGCTTTATAGTCCTCTCGAAACTTTGAAGCTGGACAGCATGCAAAGGTCGTAGACTTATATATTACTTAGTTGTCCGCTTGCTGGTCAATTTTCGACCGCTGTAGCTTAGGCGAGCATGTACTGACTAGGGGGACCTGCTGCTCGGCCAGTTGGCAGCCTGGGGCAGGGCGGGGTTAGCTCGGCTGCCTGTCAGGGGTTGTGCTGAAAGTGGCACGCCTCAGCCACGGGCTGCAACACCTGTCGGATTGTCTACAAGCACAAGGTTGTTCAGCTTCCCAGAGCCTGTGAATGACCGTCCGTATTGGAGAAGCTAGCACCAGCATGCCAGAGTGCAGTCCACAAGGTCCAAGAACCAGACGACAAAAGAGACTTGCAGAGGAAGGATCTGACTGCCTGGCTGTGACATCCAAAGAGGTCAGTCCTGCTTGACCACTGTCAAAGCCTGCATTCTGAGCACTTAAGTGCTTTGCCCAGCTTTGCCTGTCGAGTTTGTTAATCAAGTTGAGCTGCAAAGTAATGTGACTTGACAAGCTCTCAGTCACGATCATGTCTTGTATGCAAAGACTCAACGCAATCAATCATCAGACGAGTGTTCGCATGCAGGCCCCGCGCGTCAGAAGGCGCAAGACATCTGCAACATCAGTGTCCCTGTTTGTGAGATGGTACAATCCCTCTGGCAAGACTAAGGTCTCGCATCTTGCGCTCAAGCCCATAGAGACTGTAGATGCTCTGCAGGTAACGTTCGCTTGCTCGTTCGCTCGTTCGTTCGCTCATTCATTCATTCGCTCATTCATTCACTCATGCAATGCTTGTCTTTGCCTGGGTTCAAATAAAACAATCCTTTGTACCTCTCTGTATGAGACCCCATTCTGCTAGGTGACATCGCTGTTGACCGTCTGAGCAAATTTCTTAATGCAAGCTTACTAACACAACCACAAGCGCTGTGCAATCTCAGTCTCAACAGCATTTGCTGTGTGTAACTGTTATGTATCACAGCATGTCATGTCAACTGTAGAAACATTTATATATTTCAGAACTTCTTCGTGCCTAACAAACCTTGACACAACAGCTGCAGCTGCTCAGTACCATGCAAACAGCCTGCTTGACAGACTAGAGCAAACACAGCAATTTACAGGCTGACACACCATTGCATGCACCTTGGTGTGATACTCAGAGTGCTACAAATTGTGCGTACATGTCGTGCATGCATTTTATTTTGCATTAGTGTTTCAGCATTGTTTAGGTGCCTACCAGCTGTCCCTGATCCTCTCATGCACCCTCTTACTCAGGGCTGCACAACAACCTGGTTGGAAGAGCATCCCAGCTGGCATGTCCATCAGACCTCTTCAGAGGCTTGTTCATTTGAAAAGCCCAGGCATTGCATGACGCCACAACACATTCTGAATCGTGCCAACACCCCTGTTTGCTTTGTTTCTTGGTGCCAGATGTTCATGGCGTCTTGGTCAACAAGACCTTTTCCAGTGACGTCACAGCTACACGACTGCAGTGCACAGGACTTGAGCCGGCTTCGAGCTGAATGATTCTTTGATGCTTAGGGCATTTGGATCCGAGCTGATCATTCAACTTGAGCTCAACAGACCAGCAGCAGTGCAAGGCAACAATACAACTAAAAAAACCACTCCAAATTCTGGACAATCTGGAACTGCAGGTTCAGTGACAAAGCAGCTAGACTAGTGCATCGTGCAGTGCTTCAGCTCATCTGAACAACAGTGGTCCATCTGTAACATACAACCACACAAACTACTGACAGACCAAAATGAAGAAATCTACATGGTGGCTTAAGTCAAAATGCCTTCTCATGCAGGTACTTCCTAAACAAAGGAAATCTGGATCGCCTGAGCATCCCAGTACAAGACTTGGCTTCTCATTAAATTGACGCTGAAAGGCGTTGTCTTTTCCTCGGTTTTTTCTTCTCTTTCTCTGGACCTACATGGTTTCCTTAGTCAACAGTGGCTCATGCAGGGTATTTCCAAAAACCTAATAGAGAAAGCCTGTCCAGTAGCAGAGCGACCAGACTACCTCACAGGCGCTGGTTTCTACAAATCTGGCTCTTCATGGTGTCCTAAGTCAACACTGCCACATGCAGGGTATCTCCAAAAACCTGGTAGAGAAAGCCTTTCCAGTAGCAGAGCGCCCAAACTATCTCACAGGCACCAATTGCTACAAACCTGGCTCCTTGGTGTCCTGAGGCAACAATGCCACATGCAGGGTATCTCAAAAAACCTGGTAGAGAAGGCCTTTCCCGTGGCAGAGCAACCAGACTACCTCACAGGCGCCGATTACTACAACCCTGGCTCTTCATGGTGTGCTAAGTCAACACTGCCACATGCAGGGTATTTCCAAGAACCTGGTAGAGAAGGCCTTTCCAGTAGCAGAGCGACCAGACTACCTCACAGGCGCCGAGTTCTACAAATTCACGCCTGCTGAGGAGTTTATGTCGCTTCCCGGAGACATTGCACGGACAGAGTTCAGGCTGGTGGTTACCCATGAGGGGTGGGAGTACTGCATACTGGAGCGCGACCTGGGAGCGCATTTGGACTCTCAGCGAAACATGCTTGTTACGGTGAGAATTACGGCAAACAAGGCTTGTCACAGCAAAATATGCTTGTAACGCTGAGAATTACGGCAAACAATGCTTGTTTCAGCAAATTTGTGACACATGAATACTGCATACTGGAATGGGACCTGGGTGCTCACCTGGACTCTCAGTGAAACATGCTCGTTACGGTAAGAGTTACAGCAAACAATGCTTATTACGGTGAGAACTACGGCAAACAATGCTTGTTACGGTGAGAATTACGGCAAACACTGCTTGTCTCAGCAAGAGTTACGACACATGAATGTGTTTTATGGTGAGAGTCATGCTTGTTAGGGTGAGATTCACAGCAGAACATGCCTGGTTGTTGTGAGGGGCCTCAGCAGAACAAGCTTGTTATGTTGAGGGTTACAGCAGAACAAGCTTGTTACGGTGAGGGTTACAGCAGAACAAGCTTGTTACGGTGAGGGTTACAGCAGAACAAGCTTGTTACGGTGAGGGTTACAGCAGAAGTGCTTGTTACGGTGAGGGTTACAGCAGAACAAGCTTGTTACGGTGAGGGTTACAGCAGAACAAGCTTGTTACGGTGAGGGTTACAGCAGAACAAGCTTGTTACGGTGAGGGTTACAGCAGAAGTGCTTGTTATAGTGGGAGTTATGCTGGTTACGGTAATGACAACAGCAACACATGCTTACAGTGGGAGTTAAGCTTGTTACTGTGAGGGCACCAGCAGAACATGATTGTTGCAGCAAGACTCACGCTTGTTACCATGGAGGTTACGGCTTGGACCCTGTTCCCATGATTCACAGCTTTGTCATATCTTAAAGTACAAACTGTGGTGTGGTGCCAGGGCTTAGCTAAAGCCCTAACGCCTGAGTCTAGTGGCAGCTTGTCCTCAAGAAACATTGCTCAACATCTCATGAACTGTTTATCAATACCAATTGCACCAAGCAATGAAATGGAGCAGCAAGTGTGCACAGATCAATGATTCAGCATATTGTGATCGTCAAAATTGTCATATTAGTAGGCCTTACAGGGACGCACAAGGCAGGCTGCTCTGGAGAGACTTGTGCTGCATGTACCTAGCTCCTTATGAGCTGGAAAGCGCTGAGTTATTTTGATTGTTATTGAATAATTTTTACAATTCTTATTTATAATTATTTTTATTATTATATTTACGTTTTTCAAACATTGTTATTATTCATGTGCAGGTGATTGAGTTTGAGAGCACAGCGCTGATGATTGGCCAGCTGGGGCTGAGAGTCAACTTGATAGCGTACCCTGTGGTCTCTGTCAAGAAGGTGAGTCTGGCTGTATGATCAGTGATAGCGTACCCTGCGGTTTCTGTCAAGAAGGTGAGTCTGGCCGTATGATCAGTGGTAGCGTACCCTGTTGTCTCTGTCAAGAAGGTGAGCCTCGCCATACGATCAGTGATAGCGTACCCTGTTGTCTCTTTCAAGAAGGTGAGTCTCGCCATACGATCAGTGATAGCGTACCCTGATGTCTCTGTCAAGAAAGTGAGTCTCGCCATACGATCAGTGATAGCGTACCCCGTCGTCTCTGTCAAGAAGGAGAGTCTGGCCATGTGATCAGACAAGCGCCCAACCTACACCCTAAGCTGTGAAAAACTGTCATGCCCAACGTAGCCACATTCCATGGCACTGCTTGTCCCTGGGATTTGGACTGAAGAAAGCAATCAACAAGTGTCAATGTATGCTGCCGTGCTCACAAGCAGAAAACAAAATATGCGTACCTTCCAACATGCCTTCGACAGCTCACTTGTAGCACTCTTTTTGGCAAATGTTTTGTTGCCTAGCTGCTGTCACTGCATGTCTGTCGATTGTCTGTCCGTCTACAGCTTGCTGACTCAGCAATGAGCTTGTCAGACTTTGCATGAGCCCAGTCACCTGTTTGTGACATCCTGCTTGCACCTGCTTAGTAACTGTTCAACCCCTGTCACGTGCGATATGCAATTGTCTGAGTGCTGGCTAGCTGTGCTTGGTTCTGTTGAGACTAGATTTCTCAACTAGGTCCTCAGCAAAGGCAACCAAGTCGTTATGCAGCGCATACACAAAGGGCCAAAGTGCTTTGAGTCATGAACATGACAGCAGCCTGTGTCGCAGGCTTTCCTTGATGACATGGAGAACCAGCTGAAGACTGATCCCAACTTCAAAGGCCAACTGGGCACCAGCAAGTGCTAACAGTCCTTGGCTTCTCTTCTCTCCTGTATTTGAAAGGTTCAAGCTGCTGTAAGGCTGCAAATAAGGGCCCCTGACTGCTTCAACGGCCACAGCGCGGCACCCGAGTGGACTACTCCAGCATCTACCAACATCGATCAGCAATCACATGCAGCAGCAACTGAAATCAAGCCACTACTGCAGCAATGGTTGGCAATCACATGCAGTTACCCAACTGAGACATGTCGAGTGAACTGCATAGCTAACCCTTGTTCAGTTCAAATTTTCTTTGCAATTTCTCCGCTCTGTTCTTGAATTTTGCTTACACTCCTACTTTCATGCCTTACTTTCTGTGTGTCGAAGCAGTCAGCATTGAGACTCAGTGACAAGCAGCTGTCTTGCAAATGTGCATTCTGCAGTTGCCTGGAGAGAGCGAGACACATTACAATGCTGTAGCCAGCCATCACGTCTGATCACGTACAAAAGAAAGAGAGACATCAGAGAGAGAGATTACAATGCTTTAGAAGAAGAAGAGTTAGATCTGCCCACCAGGTTGCTCCCAGGAGCCGAATGAAGCTCAGCATTTTGTTTTTTTGAGAGAGAGAGAGAGATTACAATGCTTCAGCCAGCCAGCAAGTCTGATCACATATAGAAGAAGACGAACGTCAAAGCATGCATGCATGACATGAACAAAGATCTGCCTTGGCACTGCTAGCTTGTGCACTCACATTGCACGTCCGTACAACCGGTCTAAGCTATGGGTATCATCGACGATCACTACGGTGGATACGAAAACCTTGCCCTATACAGCGACGGACATGGTGGTTTTGATATGGACGCTGCCTATGGCACAACTCTCGAATCCACCATCGATGCCAGGATCCAAGCCGTGTGCGGCGGCACTTTTCCGATGGGCAGTGACTGCAATTCTTATGACACCAAAGACTATGGATCAGATGAAGATGACTTGAACAAGGAGGATAACCCTTTACTGGACGTCATGCGCGCTTTCCTTACAACTACGAAGATCAAGGTCGTAAACGGACAATGTAAGGCCTGACCGTATTTTGCATGGTTCTGAACGTTCTGGTTGTGTCATGCATTGTCTTTTGATTTGGTTCAAAAGAGCTACTGACTGCTGCCTCATGCATGCGCAGACGAAGCAATAGCAGATAGGGTAACTGGCTCTCCAAAGGACCGGACTGAATGGCTTGCAGAGCAGGCAGCTCAAGTCGCTGATGCCATCCTTCGACACGAAGGCTACTCCAGCTGGGAAGCCTACTGCCAGGACAGCAAGATGCAGCAGCGCCGTGAGGCTGCTGAAAAACACCAGCTGGCAGGCCTGCCTGAAGGCAAGTCTAACAGTTGAACTGTCTCCTAACATCTTTTGCTTAGTGTGGCATGAGTACATACGGCATGAGTACATACGCCCACATGCCTTACCCATGCAATGGCCACAGTAGTACGCCCCCTTAGTGCGGCATGAGTACATACCGCAAAAGGTGCATTGTGCAAAATCTGCTGTAGAGACTGTTTAGTGCTTTGCCTTGTCTCCGTTTCTGTTCTTGCGCGTTGTCAGCGAGCTCACTCGAGTGACAATGCCCACCCATGACGTGATACCATTTGAGATCAGCTTGTACAGTACTGTAGATCAGTTTGTTGGGACAGTGGTCACTGGCATTCCTTGTTGACCTGGCTGTTTTGGCATTGGAATGACCAATCACGTGTGAAAGCGCATGCAAAACAGTAGCTACCCTTTCTTACTCTCCATCAGAGTAGAAAAATATGCGTAGATCTTTGCATTTTGTTACAATGCTATGTACTGTATATTTACCCCTGTTCTGTGTATAGCCTTATAGCAAGCAAACACAATGGGATCGTCAAAATCAGGCTTGCAATGCCATGCACCCTGGGCAGTCCGGTATAATACTTGACTTCTCATTGGACTGACGCCGAAAGGTGTAGTCTTCTCATTTCTTTTCTTTTCTTTTTGGTCTTATAGCCAAAAAAAGATTGGAGATTGCAAAATCAGGCTTGCGATGTCATGCAGACAATGTGCTGCGGTGGTTGTGGCACACTTGGCTCATCATGGGATTGACGCCAAAAGGTGTAGTCTTTTTATTTTCTCATTTTCCACTCTCAATTCATCATTTTTTCCCTTTCATGCAGACAATGTGCTGTGGTGGCTGTGGCACAATTGGGGTCCATCTGCCAATGAAATGGCCACACTGCTGATGATGCTGGCTGGCAACACATTTGAGTTGGCCCTCAAGCTACAAAGGTAGTTCACTCACTTTACCCAACCAAACCATCTGTCCATCCATCCATCCATCCATTCATTGATCCATCTATCCAAGCATTTATCCATCCATATATTTGTCCATCCATCTATCCATCCATCCATTTGTCCATCTATTTCTTCCCTTATTTGTTTGTTCATTTGGCCGCAGTTTCTTCATGTTTATGCGTGCATGCCTTTGTTGAACATATGTCTTCCCCTAGGGTCAAGTATACATAATCTTGATCAGTTCCTGTCTGATAGTCCTGTTTTGGCAATCAGCATACCAACATTAATTCATAGAAAGTTAAAAGAATCAAATCAAGGGAAGTCAAGTCATAAACCCACAGCATGATCCATACACAAACAGACAAGAACAGCTCTTGGCAGTTGGCAGCTGGTGCATCAGTGCAGACTCAACTCTAGACCCAATTTCTGACTCATCTCATCTGCAGAGTCTGACTCAGCCTTGCTGAGTCAGCAAGGACCCAATCCACCATGTACAAGTGAACCAAGCTGTGCATGCATGCTGAATGACACACTCCCACTCCCCAAAGCACTTCCATGCAACTCTGCTTTGCCCGTCAGGATTCCCGTGAAGGTCGACAAGTTGTTGCAGACCTTTTGGAAATGACAAAGTTTGACTCTTGATGATTTTGACCAGTATACTGTTGCTGTCTACTGACGTGGTTGATCAGGATACTGGCACATCTGTACAACCTAGTTGATTGGCTAAGGATGTGGTTCTTCTTCCTCCTGAAAATTGGAACAACAATCAGAACATGAGCTTGGCTGCCAGGCATGAGGTGCACGCAAAGCAGAAGAACTCCCTCCAGACAGGCTTCGACTGAGCCCTCATGGATGCAGTGGCTCAACATCAACGAGTGCAAATCACAATAATAACAAAAACAATGATAATGTTAGTAACAATAATGATAACAACAATAATTAACGTGATGATGATGTACTGCTTTCCAGCTCATGATGAGCTAGCTAGGTACGTGCAGGACAAGTCTATCTTGGCTCTCCAGAGCAGCAATGCAAATATCAGACAGCGCAAGATTGGTGCAAACAGTCCGCCTCCTTGTCCCAGGTTGATGACCCTTGCATACCATCATTATTCTCATCATTTTCTGTTTTTCTTTTTATTATTGTCGTTATCTCATTTTTTTTCTCTTTTCTTTTTCCATGTTACTTTTATTTGTGGTTTTTGTTAATATGATTTTTGTCATAATCTTACTATTATTATGACTGCTGCTGCAGGTTAATGATCCCTGCTCACACCTCAGCAGAAGCCCAGCTCAGCTGGCAAGGCCTTGTCTACAGTATATTTACATATATTCTTTGTTATGACTGATTTACTTGTAAATATGCCTGTTATTGCAGGTCGATGATCCTTGCTCACACATCAGCAGAAGCCCAGCTCAGTTGGCAAGGCCTACTCTACAGTCAACTGTGTGAAGTCAACAAGAAGCCAATCAACAACGTGAGCTTGAAGCAGATTGTGCGCTTCATCCAAGGGTTGACAGCAGTGCTGTCCAGATCATCCAACTGCTCATCGGTTCTCAAAGATGATCCTGTTGCAGCTAGTAGCAAAGGTATGACTCAGAAAACTTTGTTGGAGTTCTGTCACCTGAGCAGATGACAGGATTTAAGGCTTAGGTGCAGAGTTTATGGCTTAAATGTAGGGTTCAGGGCTCAAGTGTTGGCGGAAACTAACTTCGTGTTGCCTTTTTAAGCGTTAGCGGGGATTCAGGGCTTTCTTGGCCATGGCTGTTGGTTTGCTTATGTTTAATTTAAGCGCAGTGTGTGGCTAGTAGTAGTCTGTGCGCATATGTTTGCGCAGACCTCCAAGCAGCTGCTTTCTAATGCTTTATATTATAATTGCTGACAGGAGCAGCGCTTTCTCAACCCTCCAGCAACATAACTACAAGAACAACATGTGCACAAGGACAGAATTTCATACTTTTGATTTATTCCCTCTTGCTAAGTTATGATTTTTGCAGATTGTTGTTTATTTGCCATTTGGTTTAGCAGAGTGAGGCATGGCCACAACGCACTGCCCTCAGCTCAGCTTGTGCTTTTATGCTGTATAAATACAATGTTTGTATACAGAACAGCTTTGAGTCATGCAGGCGCAGTATGCATACAGATAACTCGAAGCTTTGCCACTTTGAACGCAGTGTACAGCTCCTCTGAAGCATCTGTGTTCCATCTCACATGTGACAAATAGACATTGTTAAATCACTACCCCTGATGAGTCCCAGAGACCCCTCTGATCAGTCCCAAAGATCTCCCCCCTGTTGATCAGTCCCGAAGACATAATTATTGATTTGACACTGAGGTTTGCAGCCATCCTGCAATCTTTGTGCATGTGCTTCTGCAGATGGACAAGCAGCGCAACTGCTGGCTGGTATGCTAGCTGGGGCACTGACTCACAGACAAAACATGAGGGTCACCCCAAGGGAGAGAGACTTGACCCACCTGGTTGACCTGATACAGTCTCAAGTCTGCAAGGGCCAACCTGATAGGGCCTTGCAGCTGCTGGGCTTGGTGCAGTACGTACATGTGTCTGACTCTGCTGATGACTGGTTAGAGGAAGTGATGTTTGATGGACTTGACCATGATATCTTTGGTGAGGCTCCTGACCTGCTTGTCACCCTGAGCAATCCCCACAA
>JAABUK010006129.1_pt1 | contig 18171 bp, 26 predicted proteins | sample 5559141 | NCBI WGS metagenome assembly JAABUK01 (sample SAMN10711869, study PRJNA513367) | rock metagenome | isolation source: Antarctica rocks | place: Antarctica: Victoria Land, Pudding Butte nord | collected 2016-01-03 | reverse complement strand
TCCTCATCTGCGCCCAGGCCTGCACCATCGTCATGGTACGTGTGAGAACAGTATTTGACATATTTGATAAGTACTGGACGAGCTGCTGATATTGCAATGGACGGACAACATGCCTATTGCTAAGAATCCCTTCATACTCTTGACTGCACTTCACGTCACTCAACTTCCTGGTCTGACATGTAGCAAAAAGGAGCGTGTGCCACGAGATGCTCTTGGCTACACATATACTTTTGTGCCGTTGCAGCGTCAGGCGGGACCAAACCAGCCATGATTGCATGAGTGGACTTGTAATCCTTAAGCTACAACAGACTATGCAAAGGGATGTGCTTGCTGTCTTGCCACCATGACCTAGGCAAAGTGCACAACAGTGGCACCTGAGGCAGTGTGTTGCAGCTCTGTGCTGCACTGGCTTGGGCTATCGAGCCACACAATATCCTGACAAACATACTAGACCCAAATATAATCAGACCCTCAAGTGCTGAGACGACCAGTGACTCGTAAGTGTGCACCTGATGCGTCTGCAAGGGCAGATGGTTGAGCCTGTGCTGTGGTGGCAGCCTTCACCTCACTGAAGTGGTCATGACTGAAGGATGGTTCCTCTTTCAGGACATCCATCAACTGGGTGTTGTCCACCTGGATAAACATGGAGTACAGCTTACGGCGTATGCTTTGGCACAGACTGCTGGACATGATGTGAGCAGCAGATTGTGTAGAGCAGACATCAAGCATTGCTGACTGACTCCTGGTGATCACAACAACATGACAGCAAGCTGTGCTGTCCAGTCATAGTCATGCATGCAAAGCTGGAAGGTGTGGACCTAAGCTGCAGCACTTGGACGAGTCTCAACAATTAAACACACTCTGGGTCAGGGTTACATACTGCAGAAGTTTTCCTGAGCACAATGATGACAGTGGTTTTATACAGGTATCAAGACTTGTGTTCTGACCTTGAGTAGCTCCTCTTCTGAAAGAGGCTCTCCAATGAGAGCCTTGATAACTTCCGAGCTGAAATGCAGGCTGTTGTCATTGAGAGCCTTAGAGGGTATGCTGAAGGCCATCTCGTCAAAGGCTTGACCACCGCCCAGCAGAGATTTGCTGCAGTCAGGGATGAGGCCCTCCTTGATGTGCTGGCGCTTTGGGCTCAGAAACTGTAAGATCTCTAGTGTGTCCTACAGATCATGAAAGACTTGTCAATCACCATCTATTGTTTGCATTCAAGACTTCACAGTCTGGGGGCCAGTCGTTGCTGCGTGCACACGACCACGTTGGCTGTGACGCATGCTACAGATAAGATGGGGTTTTCTGACACCATGTGCAAGCTGAAAAAAAGAAGGTAGCAGGGTTGAGCTTGCAACGACTGACGGAAGTTGTCAGGCTGTTGTGACATGCGTAAGCATTGCCTGCATGACACGATCAAGTTGTTTTAAGAGCCTATGCAGCATACTAGTGCTCAGCAGGTCTGCCAAAGTGGGGCTGATATGGATGCATACCATGGTCACTGCATGATGTGCTTCAGCTGTGTCAAGTGCCAAGGCAGCATTTCTAGGCTCGCCAGATCTACAAAGTGTTGTAGGGCTGATGTGAATGCACGTAATGTCGACTGCATGATGTGCTGAAGCTGTGCCAAGTGCCAAGGCAGCGCCCCTAGGCTCGCCAGGTCTCCAAAGTGATGTCGGGCTGATGTGAAGGTCGTGAACGTTGACTGCATGATATGGTAAAGGCGGCAAGGCAGCATCCCTATGCTCACCAGGCCTGCAAAAGCTGCAAAGGATGGAGGGGACCTGCCAAACTTGGGGAACAGGTTGGAGAAATCCTCCTGGCTGACTTGCTTGACCAGCACATACAGCATGGCCAGCCTCTCCTTGTCTGTCAGGTCTAGCCTGTCCATCAGCCGCTCAAACCTTGGCGCTGTGCCTTTGCTGTTCTGCCCGGCAGCTTTGCGCTGCTGTTGGTGGCTCTGCAGCAGTTCATTGCCCCAAGAGAGTGAGGGTTCAGTTTAATACAAGAGGTCTGTGTGACTGAGCACATGCATGCTGTTGTCTTCTGGTGTAGGAGCAACAAAGCAGAAAATCTGCTGCTGTGATTGCTGCAGATGAATCAAGATTGCATCTGCTGAGCGTGCTGCAGCAAATACCTGCTTCTTAAGCAAGAAGCACATTTAGTGTATAGCGCACAACTGCAAATTTGACTATGCAAACATGCTGTTGTGCTGCAATTGTCGCTTGTGACAAACTCCTGCTGCAGAATGTGTATGAGTGCTGGCTTGCCAGCATTCATCTCAGGAGGCCAATGTTTGGGTAGAGTGAGCACACGGGGCATGCCTTGGCATTCTTGCCAACGCAGCAAAGTACTTGAGAGTCCTACACAAATTACCAAAAAAAATGATTTGTAAAGCAGAGCATGTACCTCAATGGCATCAAGAGCCAGCTGCAGCGCTGCTTGGGTGGGCTTGAGGTATCGGCTTGAGAACGCCCAGCATTCACCTTCATATGTTGATACATCGTCTGCACCATTTTGTGCTGCAGATTTGGCTTTGCTCCCTTTCTTGCTGACATTGACAGGCTCAGCAGCACCATCTGCACAAAACAGATGTTCCTCTGTACCTCCCTTGATCACATGAGGTGCACAAAGCGTTTGCTAACAGCGGCAGCATGCCCCTTATAGCAAGCAAAAAGCTGTGTGACCAAATTGCATGGCCCTTGATAATGCACATGCATCAGCAGCCATGAGTGGATTGCTATGCCAGCAAGACAATATTATGCTTACTTTGCAGTCGTGCTGTGAGGACTGCACTTGAGTCTTGAAGCTCATAGGCACAGGTCTCAAGACTGGATGCACAGCTGATGAGCAGCAATCTCAACAGGTAGACTGCCTCTAGTTCTCTGAAGAATGCTTTGTCATCAGGCTGCATCCCAGATGACAGATTCAGAAACGTGACTTTGAACGATCTTTGCATGCTAGACAGGTCCGCGTGATGCACAGAGAGGAGTGAATAGCAGGAAAAACCAAATGCATGTGTGTATGTAAATGAAGATTGTCTTGACTGCCAGTGCAACCTGCTGAACGGAAGCACTCTCTGACGCTATGCCTGACAGTACTCTCTTGACAATAGGCTTCAAAGCGAACGTGAAGGGCTCGTTGGCAAATAGCTCAAGCGCTTCCTGTGCGTTCGCAACGGCAACTGCGATCCACACAGCTTTCAAGAACAGAGAATAAGCAGCTGAGCAAAACAGAGTCAGCAGACGCTTAGGATGTTTACGATGACAACCTTTGCAGATCACTGACTTCAGCAACGACGTGCCGCCGCATTATGGTCACATGAGGCACGCAGATCTTGCGATATCGCGCATGATTTCCTAGACGCACATGCATGGAGACAGATAGGAGCGGTCCTGAGCCGTACCTGTTCCATTGCTGTGAGAAGCTGCACCATCTTGACCTGCTGTATCACTCTCCGCCTTGCTTTTGTTTGTCATGCTGATTTCCAGCGCTGTAGGATGTGCCGTGTGCCTGAGGCAGCCAGTGAGGCAGCGCCTCAATTGCTTCAGTTGCTGCTGCTGCGATTGCGGAACTTGACCAGGGCGGCAGGACGTACAGGCAGTGCAGGCGGCCCTTGGACCCCAGACTGGGACGATATTTCCCAACGCAAGCGTGACCTACCGTCTTGCATTGAGTTCGTCAGTCATTACAGGTTTGTTGGGAACGACGGATATCTGGACGTTGTGCTACGCATCGCCGGCCTGCTCATCAGCTACAAACGGTTGAGCAGATCATTAGGTCTTGCTGATCAGTGTCGCTTTTCAATGCAACCTCAGGGCTTCGGCGCACGATTGACATCACAAGTCTTGCAATTTCTGAGCCTGAATACTTAATAGGGTCTGACCCTTTGAATGACATCGCCGAGACCTTCGGGTGCATGCTATGCATGCTGTGCTCTGTGAGACGTTGTGAAGCTGGGTAAAAGCAACACAAAGATGGAGATGCTCATGATTAGTACGCTGGATCAGGAGACAGTTGTTACCTTGCAACGTAGCCTGCAGTCAATCACCAGCTTGCTGGCGCTGCAAACCAGGCACCTGCCTTCAGTTCAGCTTGGCCTGTGTGGGGTTGTGCAGCACAAAGAGGATGTCAGGCTTCAGGTAGAATGTTTGCAATGTTTGCATGACTGAAATGCACCGTCATAGCAGTGGAGGAAACCTGGCCTTGCTGCAGATGATTATGCGCCCACAGCCTTTTGATCTCCGTCAATGGCATGTTTCCCTTCAGAAGCTGCCCGCTCTGCTGGCAGGCACCTCAATGAGCAGCACTAAATCTAGTGCGTCAATTGCTCACAGGCTGTTTGTAGCGCCTCCTATTTAACATTGGAGTGGGAATGCTTTGCAAATTGCTGATGTGGTTCCTGTTGTGATGCAGCCCTGGCTGCACAGACGTTGGTGAATTTCCTGGCCGGAGATAAGGCTCTGTCAAGCTGCAGCAAGTCAGTGACCATCATTGGACAGGCTTTTGAGCATGTGACTGCTTTTGCAGATGTTCTCAAGGTGAGTGACTACTTGTGGATGCTGAAAAGGAATCCATCCAGAGTCCCAGGGTTCAATATATGTTCATGTGTAGCAAGCTTGAGGGCAATTTTGACTTTCAAAATTGCTGTTTTGCAGTCTGCGGCAGAGAACTGCATACAGGTTGACTTTGTGGCCATACCTGACAGCGGAAACAGCTGTTCAATGACTGAAATGGAGTGGGCAGACTTTGCAACAGGGCTTGCAGACTATGAAAACGCCTCCGCCTCATATTGCCCCTGCGGTGAGCAAGTGTGCTCTCTTGCAGCAATGCACACCGCAACAGGATTGCCAAAGTCATCATTTTAGGCTAGCTGGCATTGTGACCGCACTTGTGTGTCCACACCAAAGCAAGCAATTGTTTGCTATGATGTCTGACTGATTGCATTTCCACATCCTGGACTGCTTCACTGTGCATCCTCAAGAAACCACACCATGCCTTAGTTTGCGCAGCATTATGACGTGCAGGATCATACCTACTCATCTGCCTTTCAATCACTATCAGCAGCTCACCAACACAGATTTGCATGACATGTTGCATCAACTGCCAGCATCTGCTCTGCTGTCCTGTTCAGACTTAACCCCTGCACATTTGCTGCAGATCCCTTTGCCATTCACCAGCTGTGCCTGCGCTGGCTTCACTCTGCACTGCATCCACAGCCCTCCACCGTAACTCTTCACCTGCCAGCACCCCCCTCTGCGCCTCAAGCATGTGTCACCCCCACTCCCTCGGGGCCCTCCAGCAACCCCACTGTGGATGCCAATGCTAACAGCCCCGCCAGCAGTCATCCTTCTTCCAGTCACACTCCCCATGGCGGGTCCTCAACAGGCCCTTTGCTCAATCAGACTGTGTCCGCTTCTCATGGCTCATTGCCTGCCAGCCTGGTATGCAGAGTTGTGTCAGAAGTGGCAGAGCTGTCATCTTCCTTGCGTCATCCTCTGCTGTGCCCTTGCCATGGGGAGCCAGTCCATCAGCCTGCATCACATGACCAGCAGCAGGCGTTTGGGTGCTCTGTCTCAGGCACATGCTTCCGGCAGCTACAGCTGAAGCAGAGTGCAGGCATGGTGCAGGTCTGATTGCTATACAACCTGCCAATTTATAACGTTGCACTGAGCGTTCTCGTTGTCACCTGTGTAAAGGGGAACTAGACAATCTGTAGATGTTGCAGCACTTTTGTCATCAGGATTGTACTGTTCAGTTCATGGAACAGGGTATCAACAATCAGCAGATCTCAGATTGATAACTGCCAACCTGAGGTGCACTGAATGGCACTGCAACACCTGTTCACAGGAAGCATCTAGATGATCAACCAAGCTCAAGTCCTAGCTTGTGACGTCTTCCATGACTTGTAATTGCATGAATCTTCAGGTGGGGCAATCAACCACTCTCAGCATGCCTTCAGCTCAAGCAGCAGAGCTGCAGTCGGCCAACGAAACAGGCCATGGAGATGAGTCATCCCTGCATGTTGTCAAGCGCATCAGGGTAATCTCCCCTTTACTCGCTGATATGGCTCACAATAACACAAAACGTTGCATGTTTTATTGAGAGATTTGGAAGAGTGTGACCTGTCAACTTATGCATGTGAGAGATCACAAGTGAGCTTGCATTGCATGCGTCGTTTAAGGCAGGAGTGATGGCATCCTTTGTTTATCTTGCCCAGGTGTCATGCTTGTCCAGACTTCCTGATGCAGTATGGCCCAGTTGAGGCAATGTCTTTCCCATACCCAGCACAGATGGATATGCAGGCTGTGATTTTCTTACAGACTAGGCATGTTGCCACTCTGCAATGCCTTTCTTGTACCGAGCTGAACGTCAGATATGCAGGCTGTGTGTTCCTCAGAGACTGGACATGTTGTCACTCTGCAATGCCGTTCCCGTACCCAGCACAAAGTTGGACATGCAGGCTGTGAGTTCCTCAACAAGTGGACATATTGTTGCTCTGCAGGTGCATGAGTTGAGTGAGTCTCTGCTGTTTGGTTGGCCCAATATCCTCATCCCCCATGCTGACAGCTTTGACAGCATTCAAGACATGGAGGCAAATGAGCAGTGCTTCACAGGACTATGCCAGGTAAGTGTGTCTGGTACTATGCCGTAGGCACTGCTGCTGCGCCTCCTCATGCTTACATTCATTCTTTTGTATTGTGAGCGGGCTCAATCCGGCATCAGAAATATCTAGCTTGACAATGCTGTTCAGTGCTATGGTAGCTCGTGAGTGTTCTTCCTGATCTGTTGAGTGTTGTTTGCCATGGCAAAGTGTGAAATGCACAACTTTTGTTTGACAAGTGTCGAGCAAGTTTTTAAGTTCCAGAAGCTGGTTGCCATCACTGCATCACAGACCACTACTCCCTGTCAAGTTGTGTCTCCACTTTGACTGTGGCCACTTCACACCTCCAACACCACCAACCTCCCCACTACAAGCTGACATATGTTTTTCTGCACCACAATCACAACACTTGCTGCAATGCTCCCAGCAGACTCATCAATGTGAAGCTGCTGTTGAGAGCTTTCTGGCAATGAGCTCAGCTTGTACAGGCACTCCCTGCTTGAGCTGAAAGTGGGCTCTGCAGAGTTGTGGCTGCTTGTCGCCTTACGTTGCTGGGACGCCTGATGTTGAACAGCACTAGCAACCCCTATGAATGGTCTTCTTGCATGTGACCTGCACCTTAATACACACAGCATGCAACTGCAGCGACACTTCCACTTATGGTTGTGCAAGGAAGCTTGCTGCAGTGTAGTGATGACGATACCATCACAAGGTGGCAGCATGCTTGATCATAGCCCCAAGCAACTTTAAATTGTCTTACATTGCTCAGGTGCTGGATGAGCAGCAGGCGGTGTTGCTGTTCAAGGATGCCTGGACTTGGATACCATGCTTGACCATAGTTCCCAGGAACTGTGAGATTGTCTTACCTCATGTAGGTGCTGGATGAGCAGCAGGAGGTGTTGCTGTTCAAAGGATGCCTGGACTTGGATACCATGAAGGCAACAAGCTGGCCCCTGCACTATGTGGCTAGGCCTGCCTGCAATGGCTGCTCCATGCTCGTACGCAGGTATGTCTTCTGTTTTACCCGTTTTGGTGCAGCTACATGTGCATCCTGCTCAATATACCTGCATTCCAACTCATGCAAGCAGACTGGTGTGCAAGAGAGTTGTGGCTCGATTTCTCTCTCACTCACTTACTCTCTCACTCGCTTGCTCGCTTGCTCACTCTCTCGCTCATTCACTCGCTCGCCCACTCACTCACTCACTCACTTGCTCACTCATCCATGAATTTACTGCTTCATTATGTGTCTGTTCTCATGGTCAGTTACATCCAGTCCTGAGCACATCTCTGTGTGACTTGCAGTTACTAGTATGCAAAGAGAGGAGACACAATCCTGTGTGTTGCCCTGCCAATATGCTGCCGGCTGAACATGGCATGCGACATGTTTTCAACAGCATGTTAGCTGAGTCGGCAAATACGGTGCAAACAGTCCAGATGGCATGTGTTATGCAGGATTGCTGCTAGCGAGGAGCTGCTGCCTGTGAGCCATCTGCTGGCACGCCAGGCGCCAGAAGTGCCCTCACATGTCAGGGCAGGCCTGCAACATTCCCTCCAGGGTGTGCCGGTCTCTGAGTACTCGCCTTTGGACAACCACAGTGGTGCCATGGACAAAATTGCAGTACGCCCCTGATCTGTCATGATCACATTTGCGTGTACATTGCATGGTTCACGCATGTAGAGACCGGGACCATCCCCATCCATGCTTCGTGACTCGGTATCCTTCCGAGACAATGTTTCTGGTACAAGAGGTTGGGATATGGTTGCACAGACTTCATGAGCTGATTCACGCCACTGTCATGCTTTGCACTCTCTCACACAACAATGTATGAATGCAGCACACCAATGAAAACCTCCTGGAAATCCTCTTGCTCACATGACGCTCTGTGACTGCTGGCATGCCACTGTCTGTGTACTGCCATACATATCTGCATCAAACACTTTTTGCACCTGTATTGACTCAGCTCTACATGCTGCTCACAGGGATTAGTGTCCCAGAGTCTGCCACCTAGCAGCACTCCTCCACACAGCCGCACAGCTCATGTGTCATCTCGCTCTGCATCTCCAGCATCAGGCAGGGCAGCTGCCGCTGTGCCTGCTGCCCCTGTCAAACCCAGAGAGCCTCATCCAGCGAAGTCACAGCTTCCTGGATCAGGTCAACCAGCTGCATCTGCTGCAGGCAAGTCTACAGCTTACCCAGCACAGCCCGGGGCTTCCAGCGCAGACAGGCAGCTTGCTTCTGCTGCTCATGGGCATGCCATGGGAGCAGGGCATCAGCGTCATCAAGCAGCACACCATGGTTTTGCAGCACCAGGCAAGCAAGCAGTGGATTCAGCTGCTGGTCTGAGGCCAAAAGAGCATAGACTGCATGCTCCTGGCCAAGCAAAACAGGTGTGCACTTGAACATTATGGCAATCTTCACAAAGATGCATTTGCAGCTGTAATGCCCCCAGTCATGCAGTGTGCAGAGTTGAGTGTGTGCCTTGGCTTCTATATGATTGTTACATGAGCTGTGTCCTGGCTAGTACAACATGTGAAACCATGCTATGCTGCAGGATGTAGCAAAAGCATGCGTGCGTCTGCCCCCTGCGCCGAGTTTCAGCTTTCACACCAAGCCAGCTGCTGAGTCTGCTCCACAGGATATGCATCAGGGCAGACAGAAGTCTCAGGCTGATGTGGCCAAGCTGAGTAACAGCTCCCAGCCAGCAAAGACTGCGCACAAGGCAGCGCCATTGCAAACACATGTTGGGGTGCAGAGCTGTAAGCTAGTACTGCAAGCAAATGACAATGCGCAACAAATGACAGACAAGCAGGCACCATCTGTGTCACAGACAGGTCCTAGGCTGAATTTCAAGCGTATAAGAACGATCAAGTGAGAACACTCACAGAATTGTCCTTACAGGAGCTGCAAGTGCTGAACATAGCTGATACAGAATCAAAGGATGACAAGAAATAAGACTGCTACAGCATAAGCTTGCCAGCTGGCATAGATATTGTGACAAAAGTTTATAGGTACAGGAAAGCAGAGGTTGAGGTCACATCTCTTTCTTGCGTAAGCTGTGATGACATGGCTTATAACATCAGTGCACAGTTTTATTGATACTGGCAGAAATACAATGCAGGAAGAAGCAATAGGTACATGGGCAGAAAGTCTGAAAGGCAAGACAAAGGATTCAGAGCACAGTGGGCTGAGGACGCAACCATATGTGTATGTCCTTCACTGTTGCAGATAGCCAGGACCATGTCCTGAGTGCGCAAATTGCTGCGCTGATGCGCATGCGCGTTGTCCTAGACTGCAAATCTCCAATATATTCAACCGTGCCTTCAGCATCCTTGCTGTATGCCATACCATGCAAAGCATGTACAGCATTCACACGTAATCTGTCAGTCAGAGGAGCACCCAACATGGACGCAGTGCTCCTGACAGTCGCCGAGACCTTCAAAATCTCAACTAAAGACCTAGGCAGGGCTTCTAGAAGCTTCCCCAAATCCCCAAGATTGTCCACACCCGCATTGCTGCGAAGCCTCTTTCTCTCCTCTGGAGAAACCTGTTTCAGCCCTCCAGGTCTCAAGATCGCTGGCAGCAGCTCACCACCTCTTTTGCCAGCAATTGCCGTCCCCAAAGCGACGGCTGTCTGGTGGTCTTGGACCACGAAGGAACACCAGAGCTGGCAGTACTGCTGGCGAAGCTTGTCTGGAATGGTCAAGTAGAGGCCGTGATCCAGGAGAACTAGCTGAGGCTGTTTCCACTTTGTGAAGTGGCGCCACCAGAACCCTGCCAGTACGCAAACTACTTGCTTGTCAGCGCCATGCCAACAGCTGCTATCACAAGGCAAAATTCCACCACATCAAGCGACAAATAGGCCTGTGAATTATATGGACATATACTGTGTGGCTGATCGATGCTTGCTCAGATATTAGCTGGTATGGACAGTAATCGGAAGGCAAAGGTCCAGATGACATGCTTTCTTGCTGCATTCACGGTACAGGCAATAGTTCACGGTACAGGCCAACCAGCTACAGGCAGAACAACATATGCAGCGCTATATTACTAAATTGCTCATATGTTCATTTGTGCGCGAGGCCTACCTTGATGAGGAGCTGGACGAACCAGGATGTTACCAGGATGGGGATCAGCATGAACAAAGCCATGAACATACGTCATCTCAGCAAAGACATCCAGCAGAAGAACAGCTACGTCCTTGGGCCTGATGGAGGCCTGCTGCATGCTTTCTTGGTCATTTGCACGGCAGCCTTCCACCCACTCCATCGTGATCACGCGCTTTGTGGATAACTGCATGCAAGCATGAACATATGAGATGGACGATCTTGCTGAAGGCTTGAAGGATTGGGAAGAGTGGTGAGTTTGGCCCCATCACATGGTAAAGGGACTAATATGTCAGTGTCAGCTCAAATGCAAGATCTTGGCTTTCTTGTGGAGCCTGACATGCTCTTGCATTCATCTTCATGCATGCCTTCTTGCATGCCATCACCAATCCAGGCATTCCTTACCACAAGCATTCAATCTTTTTGACATGTATTGAGTGTCCGCAGACTCATCAGCCACTTCTCCCAGGTTCTTTGAAGCCACATGTGGGACAAATGCAAGTTTTGCTGTCTGCAAGGTTGGTGCACGCTATACACAGGCTGCAGACAGGCTGCAGCATAGAAATTTTGCAATACACCTTTACCTCAGGAATCACAGCAGGAGCTGTGATGTTTCTGCGACCCCGAAAGAAGTGCATCAGCTTTGCAGCGTTTTCAGCCTCAAGCCGAAAATCTAGCTCTAGGGCCAGATTCCGCCTCAGATCGTCCAGGACCCATCCCAACTCAAAGGATTTGGGGAACAGCCAGGCAGCCACTGTAGACAGTGCTGACAGCGTTGCCATGTCAGCTGCCACAGCAGCTTCCAGGCCCAAGTACTGCACCTTGACTGCTACTTGCCGGCCATCATGCAGACGGGCCTTGTGTACCTGCAATCATTCACTCTGTTATTCATTCATTCACATTCACTCACATTGATTCATTCATTCCTTCATCCATCCATGCATTCATTCATTCATGATATACTTCATGTCCTGGGGGGGCGCGAATGTGGCAGTATGACGTGAACATAGGGTGGTCCCAGCATAGGGCTGCATGGGGCAGCATGGTGCACATGTAAGCTAGTACCAATGTAGGCATGCATGGGGCAGCATGGTGCACACATGTGCTGGTACCAACGTAGGCATGCATGGGGGGGCCAGTACCTGTGCCAGTGAGGCTGCTGCCCTGGCCTCTGGCTCAAACTCAGCAAAGAGCTGAGAAGCAGGGGCACCCAGCTCGCGCTGCAGCACCTGAGCAACATCCTCCACAGGGCCAGGCTCCACCTGATCCTGCAGCACCTCCAGAGTCCTGCACCCAAACATGAGCAGTCATTCAGCAATGACATGACAAGACATGTATAAATTGAGAAATGGTTCCAACTTTTTATCTAATTCATCTGAATTCTATGTTGGCGTCCATTGGGTCATGCTGTGTACAATAGGCCAATAAGACTAGACTAAAGTCATATATCAATTTTCTGAAGTTTAGCTTGGCTCTATGACGCCTTCAGAGAGTTCTACAGCAGACCGCGCAGCGAGTCCACTCCTCCTGATCGTCCAGGAACCTCATTCGATGAACAACTAATGAAAGACTCAGCTTTTGGTGATGCAGGATTCTGGAAGTGCATGCAGCTTTCAGTAGATGCTTGCACAAGGATAAGGCACGGCTCATGTACGAAGGTGAAGCTCTGCTCATGCCTTGTCCTTGCTCAAGTTTGTGCTGACTGTATGTTGCACAAGTGTCCTCAGACCCTTACTTTCTGTACTCTTTGGGTACGGCCTGAATGGTGGAGAAGGTCTGTGCCGCCTTGATGTATACACCACCATTGTTCTGGCAGACATGCAGCAGCTTTGTTGCCAGCTGCTGGTGAGTCTGTGCAATGAAGTCCTTGTGTTCCTGGCTTGTGGTGTCTGGGTACTGGGCCATGACCTGTTTGTAGGCCAAGCTGGCTTGGGCCCCCCACCAGGCAGCCTGAAGGGTGCGGGGTATGGAGTGTAGGGTGGCAAAGACAGCCACATCATCATCTGCAGCATGAGCCACAACATAAGCCACAACATGAGCCACAACATGAGCCACTTCACAGACGGTCATGAAGATGCTGTGTTGCAAAAGTTGTGTACAGACCATGTACTGGTCTGACATTGTTGGACTGTCAAACAGGTGTACAGACTGCATACCTGCTCTAGAGACAAAGTATACGGCAGCTGCTCCAGCACTCAAAGCTGTCGATGCAAAAGGTAAGCTGAGTCTGTTTTTTACTGTTGGCTGTACATTGACTGCTACCTGGGAAGAGTAGTTGCGGCTGAAATGGCATGCTTGCAACAATGTGCTCTTGCTCTGTTTTGGACTTCCAGCATGCACAGCTGTGTGCTTTGCTGAGCTGATGGCCAAAGACTGTAGAGTAGAGAAGCTTTTGGCTGCTATGCGGAAGTATGCTGAGGTGCTCTTTGCCCACGCCAAACAGCTTGCGGACATCAGCTTTAGCTGGCAAACTATTGGTACGAATTTTTTGTTTCACGGCTAAGTCTCGATGCTATCTTTGACATCAAGCGCAATCTCAAGCTTTGGCGTCGCAAGAGTTCGCCGGGTCACCCCCTGTATCTCAGCTAGACGCTGCAGTCAGCACAGGTCAGTGAGATCAAACGCTTTCAACTGCCAGGAGGGACAACTGCGTCCCATGGTTGTAATGGTTGTAATGGGAAACCCCACCTTCCAACACTCCAATCTGAACGCGGCTGGAGATAGCCCGGAGCTGGCAGCTTGTCGATAGAGGGCAGACGGCCTTGCAAGCAACTGAGTCAGAAAGTCTCTTTGCTGTTGCTTCTCAAATGTTTCCGTTTGAGCGTACAGCTCGGGGGAAGAATCCTCTAGCCGCATCCACGTATCAGCAGCAGCCATGCTCCATGTACAGCCGCGATTCCGTTTGGGAAGTTCACTATTGATAGGGAGTCTGTCCTGCAATTGTGTCAACATCAAGGATTCTAAAGCAGCATGCATGTTTGAGGAGCTGCTGACGTTCATAGTCACTGTGTACTGAGGCACCACCTGCCGCATCTCAGCTTGTCTCCACCGGTGCTGAGTAGAGTGTCCGCACTTGCCTCACCTCGACAGGACAGCACAGCTGAGCACGATGTCAGGATCTTTCAATGTTGACTGACGCAGTACTGAGCATCCCACAAGACAGCGTGTTATGCTTGTCGCAGCAAGAGTGCACATGTAGGCTTGAATGATACTGGTGCTTGAGCTGGCTCCCTGCAGTTGACGTGTCCTGCACCCGCCAGCTGGTACAAAGGCAAGAAGCAGAACTCAGGCAATGGAGCATGTGTGGCACTGCAGGACAAGTCACCACTGCATGAGGCCATTTTTCAGCCGGAGTTGCAGCATACCAGAAAGTTGGTGGCACTGTTATTGGCATACCCGGCTGATGTTAACTTGCAAGATCATAAGGTAGAGCGTCATAAGGGGTCTGCGCTGGACAACTTGTATCATGCGATTTGCATGTCATGCTCCACAAAACTTGCACTGGTGTATAGTTTGGTCAAGTGTCACGTGGAGTTGTGACAGGTCATGGTGACAGCGTTGGGCAACAGCCTGTGGTGATCATCTCCGTTGTGTTGTCTAACAATGCTTTGCTGCTTGATGCCATACAACAAGCAAGAAGATGCACTGCAGTCATCAGTTTCTCAACAGATGGATTGCCAGACATGAGCAGTCTGGTCATGTCAAGGACCAGACCAGACCAGGCAGACCTCACAAAGCAAATGTTGCAGCAATGCAGCATGTTTCCATGGCAGCTAGGCTTCCAGAATGCTTCAGTGCTAATGAAACAGCTGCCCAAACTCAGCAGGATATGGCGCTCAAACGAACTATACAGAGTAGTAGGGCAGGATGAGTACAATGATGTCATCAAAGATTTTTGGTCATCAGAAGGCAACAGGCTGTTTCAGCATTCTGGTCAGATAGTTGGCAGCTGCGGGAAGAAAATGCAACAGCTCACACTGCTGGGAAGAACATGGTCTTCATTGCTGCCCATGTGCCAGGCGGTTCATTACTGAAGTGGGTCTCCTGGATTATCTTCCGTAGAGGCAGTGTAGGCTTGTACGGATGCCAAGCTGCAGAAGCCTTGTAAGCCTCAAAATGTGAAAGAACTGACAGATGTTTGGAAAAGATTTGGCAGTCCAATCCAGCTGACTGCCTGGAAGCGCAGTTGGTGGCATGGATCACAGAATGAGACTGTGCATCAACTTAGACGAGCAAAACATAGGAAAATAACTAAACATGTTCTGTTTTAGCGTACTACCATTGAGCTCTTGTAGTGTTCAGTGAGCTTCATATCTGACTGTGAACCCAATGGTGGACAGTGTAGAAGCATCCAGAGGTGTTGTGCTTGTATCACAATGACGTATGACTGAAATATATGCGAAGATTGCAGTGGCAGTGCATATAATGGCCAAGCACATGTGAGCATCTTATGTTCAGAACATATAGCTGTCAGTGGTCGCATGCAAATGGGCCTGCACTATTACTTCTGTAGTGCATCAAATGCCTGCAGCTTATGAGGCCATTATAAATCACTCCTATGTATGCATAGCTGTATATGGCTCTGTAGCCCAGCATGTACATGGCTCTGTAGCCCAGCATTTTCATCTACTCAGACACCTCACTGATCAGGTGCCGTTGCCCCTTACTCTGAGCTGCCATTGCCTTAGGCTGTGTTGCTGCCACCGCATTGGGTACCATCACTGCCAGCACATTGAGTTGCATGGCTGCCACTGTTCTGCGTTTCATGGCTGAGGCTGATCAGCAGCAAATTTGAATGCAGAGTTGAGCCTGTGAACTTTGAGGCACAGGCGGGTGACTATATAGGACTATATATAGTCATTGCAGTGTGGCTTGTATGCAGCCATCGCAGAGATTTAGTCAAAAGCACTCCGACTGTAGCCTAGAGGGTCTGATACTCCAGCTACAATCTGACTGCCTGCAGGAGTTTGCTGAGTCAGACTCTGCATACAGCAAATCATTTGTAGGGGTTTAATGCTTCTAGCATGCGATAGCACAAACAAATATGGGTGCATGTATGGCCTCCCCACAGTAATGCAAAATCAGAAACGAAGAGTCAGTGCCCGCAAAGTTCACAGCACGTGTTCCCTTGATAGATTGGATCTCAGATACACGTTCCCAAGGATGCACTGATCTGCAGAGCCTGGTAAAGTGCCTGGATCATAGGGTTATTGTGTTGGCGTTTCACAGCACGTGTTGTTGATGTTTGAATGGTGGCATCCGTCCACTGATAGGCTTACTCAGGATGGCGACAGATCTCCTTTATAGGGATAGGGACAGCAACAGGCTTAGATAGCATGCAATATCGAAATTTGGGTAATAAGTTCTGGCAACGAAGGCTGCTCATATGTATGGGTGCACTGACTAAAGGTGATGCAATGCTGAGCACCATAGAGTAAAACTACTCCATTCAAATGGACAGACCTGAAGCAGTGGCACAGCCATTGCACAAATTAATGCTTACATTTCGAAGCTTCTGTGAAAGAATACGCTAACTTGTTTGATAATGCTTTTCCAGCGGCTAGTACTGGCTACGGACGCATGTAGGGCTTCGGGCTTCACAGACAAGGATGCAACGAGTCAACTCAAAGAAAGTGTCAGCCGTATCCTGACACTGCAGGCTGTCATACCGATGCAGTGCAAGTCAAAGAGCCTTCCCAATTCACAGGGTGTCCTCTGTGGACTGCACAAGAACAGAACTTGCATTGAGATCATCTGGTGTTGCTGACCCTCCTGGGTAGCGGTAGTCACCACTTGTAATCTGGTCAGCAGTGCTGCAAGCAGTTGCTATGTCTTGTGCATACATAGCAGCTTTGGAGCAGAGCAGGGCAGTCCCAAAGGGCCCTCCCAATGATATTGAGCAGTTACCAAAAACAGCCAGGGTCACTTGGCCATAATTATTTATGCTGGAGGCTGAATCGCCTTGAGGGATTACACACTGGGTGTTGTTCCCTTGCAATTGAGCCGCTGCTTGGCTGCAGTCGTGCACTGATACATCTGGGTCAGAGATTCCGCATGTTGACTCTGTGTTGTCATACAAGAGGTCACCATGGGCTGCAGGCACATGTCAGTTGTTGACCAATGCCCAACCACCTGTTTATCTTACATGTGTATGGCATACCGTATGCAACAGCGTCATGCAAATGATGAAGACACTAACAGTCTGACTAATACATTACAAATTGAGCTGCTTTTTCCAGACAGATCAACAGCATCACAGGCAACGTGATGCAATCAACAGCATCACAGGCAACGTGAAGCAATCAGTGTAATGTTGTGCAAAGCTCTGAGTGGATCTTGCAACGCCCTAGCAATGCCCTGGCAGAATCATGCAGCTGAGTCAAAAGCTCACAATGATGCATCATGCGGCAGTCTCAGCTCAGCATGCACATAGAGGTAAGCAATGACCACATTCATTGCACGCCTGCAGTCATTGCAATAGACTCCAACAACAGCAAGCTGCAGTCTGTACCTTGGAAAATTCGCATGGCTGATCACCAAAGAATTTGGGAATCGCAGAGAGAACAGCCTGTCCAGTTGCAGATGAGATGTTTGAAGCCGAGCTTGCCACGTTACAGAAGACATTCAGAGTAACATCATTGGCCTGCACAGCATGAAATAAGCAACAGTGAAAACAAGTAATGTAAAAAGTAATACGGAAGTAGAGTTGCTGATGCTGACAACAGTGCTGAAACTGACCACAGCAGCTTCACAGATGATAACAGCAAGAAAGATGTCAAGTCTACAGATTGCAACATTCTTCACTCTCATGTGGTTCTCTTGCATGCGGAAAACATATTCCAGGCAGCTTTCATGCCATGCCGATCCCAACTGGATGGTGCAACCAAATTTTTGATAGGCTTGCATGGAAACTGTCAAGATTCATGTGTGGCCAGCTGAGACTCATTCTTGGTAGCAACTGTTCAACTTCAAAGAAATCTGTCAGGGGATGTTAACAAAAGGATTTGGGCAGCTCACATAAAGATGACAGAAAGATCATGCTGAAGGTAAGCAAGAGCTCAAGCTCGACTGCCAGGCTGTCGCTTGGTGAGCTGAGCTCATTGAGTGGACCAACAACCACAAGGGCAGTAAGTGCATGCATGCAGGGGAGGTGTACGCCCAAAATCAAGTGGGTTCTTTTTCTCTGTATTTCATTTCCACCCAGTTCTTGCACCAAGTCTTTTTGAAAAGTGCACTTTAGGTGGTGTCTACATGCTGTCATCAACATTAGGTGGTGTCTCCATGCTGTCATTGACAACTTTTCACATGTTGCCCAGCAGAGTGCGTGCATTCTAAATATGCAGAGAGGGTGCACCTGTGCAAAGCTGTCTGGAAGGGTATCAGCCTGATTGGCTAGGAGAGCAGCAGTCACCAGGACCGTGAGTGCACGGATTGAAGGGAAGTGCTCCTGGTCCCCATACTGCAGG
>JAABUK010006128.1_pt1 | contig 18175 bp, 30 predicted proteins | sample 5559141 | NCBI WGS metagenome assembly JAABUK01 (sample SAMN10711869, study PRJNA513367) | rock metagenome | isolation source: Antarctica rocks | place: Antarctica: Victoria Land, Pudding Butte nord | collected 2016-01-03 | reverse complement strand
AGCCAGTGGCCTGTCGCGCCCCGTTGGTCTAGCCGTATCAAGCCGCACCGGTTGCCGCCAAATTTGGGCAGGTGGCAAAGCCGGCCAAGGATCCAATGCAGACGCTGTGATGGCGTCCTGCGGTGCTGCGTCGCTGCAGCTGGGTCTGCAATGCCAAGCAGCCAGGCACCTGGGCGACTCTGCACAGTCCAGTCGAGCTGGTGCTGACTTGCGCAGTGTGCATGTTTCAGAGGCAGCTGCACTGTGCTACCGGGACAACTCGCAGGCTTGCCGTACCTGATGGAATGAATCTTGAGTGTTCCACCGCAGCTTCTGTGCCGCTTTGTGTGATACACAGCACCCTTTCAGAGAGTCGCGCATTTTGTAAGAGCACGAATGAGCACGAAACGATTTGCAGTTGGCCCTACACGCCAACAACTACGTAATCAACTGCACGACACCACGTGCAGAGCCGCATGCAGTCACGAAGACTAGTGGAACTGTGCCAGTTTCAGCACTCTCTCAACCATGCAACGTATAATGCGAGGTGAAGTTGCGGCATGGTCCACCACAAAGAGTCGTCCCTAAAAGTTTCGACCATCAGAATGGTGTCTCAGTGCTCCCTGCTACAGTTGCTGGTGCGTCACGACCTCGCATGCTGGCAGTGCTGCCCTCAGAGCAGTTGGCTCGTTTGCACATGCCAAGTGTTCCGTGCTCTCAATCCCCACCAGCGTCACGGAGCGTAGCGCTGTCAGGCCGTGCAAAACGGTGATGGACCCAGGCTCGAACCGAGACCTGTGCGCAGGATCGCAAGAGCTTCAGGCCATCGGGCAGTCTAGTGCCGTGTTGAGATGATTCGCAGGAAGCGGGGAGTGCACTGACTGTTGCACCGTTCGCACTGTTGCAGCAAGGTTGATGGTCAGAAACGCGCACCAGGCGCCGTCAAAGTGATCGTCCATCTTGAAGCTCTGCAGACTAGGAAGGTGTCTGATGACCGGAGGCACCTGCGCAGAGGGCCCAGAGGAGCGTGACAGGATGCATGATAGTGTGCCCCTGTGATGCAGACGAGTTCCCTCTGCACAATAATGCAGGCGCCCCCGCCCGATAGAAACCCCGATTGGAAAACATGGGCAGATGGAGCGCCCGAAAAGAAGCATGGAGTACTGGCGATCGCACCACGCTACGTCAGGCAGGGAACTCGCAAGCACCGGCATACAGGGCCGCTGTACAACGCCAGACCTGCGCAAAGTCGTTCCGCGAGATATCCAAGCTGCTCGGACGCGTGAGGCGGCTCAGCGTGCCGGGCAGCTGGCTCAAGCACGGGCCTCCCTCATGGCCCTCATCGGAGGGATGCAGGGCCAACGCCTGCATTGCAAAGCAGCCGTTATGTCAAACTCTGTGTCCTTGGGCCGCTGCCGCTGGTGGCTGCGAGCCGACACTCAAGAGTGATTGGTGCCAAGTACGAAATGTGTTATGCATTGCCATGTGTGCAGCGCCCAAAGCAGCTGTGCGCCTGCTGCAACTGCAATGCAAACGTCAGAGAAGCGTCGCAGACGCCCGCACCTGGAGGCTGGTCAGGTTACAGATCTCCTGCGGGATTGGGTCCTCGCTGCAGAACTTGTGCCTCGTCAGCTGCGGCACGGCGCCAGACGGCCACCCGCTGACCACCTGCACGGCAGTCAAGCTTTGATGACTTGCAGGGACTCTTCGAGGAGGTTGATAGGTCGAGTGATGAGGGTGGCAGCACATGCGGCTCCACATACGGAACTGCGGTGCCTCGGGCATGCAGGCTGCAAATACCCGCCTGGGGTCGAATGCATGGCGTGTCCACCTGGGTATGTCGGGTCGACACAGGAGATCGTTGTTGCGTTGTCAGGCGGCAATGCAAGCTGCTGAACTGGCGTGGCGGGACGGTGCTGTATGCATGCACATCCCTGCTAAAGCGCTGCATCCCAACTTAAGATCCTGGTCAACTGCAGGCCAAGCTGCAGACCCGCATTCTCAGGTTCGAATCCTAACGTATGAAGCGATTGTCGTCATTGTCAGACATAATCAGCATGCGGAAGTTCAACAGCACCAACAACAGCATTGCCCTTTGTGCAGGCACCTGCACGCCGGCGCTGAGCAGAGCGCCGGAAGCGGTATGCCCGCCGGGCGCCAGCGGCGTCGCATCAAGCTCAGCCAGCGCAGGCGGCAGCCCACCCTGTAGTGCGGCTCCCAACAGCACCTGCAAACATGCACATCCGGTACTCAGACACACCTACCTTTTGACCATCTCATCTCCTACTTTGACTGCACTTGATGTAGCTATGGAGGCGCTTCAGGCGCTGGTTGCTGAGAGCTGCTGTGGACATGTGCCGCATCAGTGCTGGCCGGCCGGACATGCGCAATCGAACTTCCACACTCAGGTTGGGAAACCCTATCAGGCAAAGGAACGAGGGTTGTTATTGCCACTTTATCATTTACAATGTGCAACCACCTTATTGTGGGCGAAGCTCAGCCTTGTCAAGCTGGCTAGGCAGGTCACCGCCTCTGGGATCTCCATCGCAGCGGAGCCGAGAACCACCAGCCTCTCCAGGCTGCAGCCACCCATAAAATGAGCTGCATTGCGTTGAGGGACATACATTTCTGAAGGGCCATGCGGGAAAATGCCAGGACAAGTTGCTCCAGTATGGTTCGTGACTGGAACATGTGTCTAGCGCCCACCGCGCTGTGGCTCGGTTCACTGAACTGCAAATCTACACTCGCTTGTCGGCTAGAAGATTTCTCAAGCTCACCGTGTCAGCGCGAACAGCTCGACGGGCAGCTCAGTCAGGAAAGCGTGTTCTCCAGCTGCAGTTCCGTCAGCGCTGTGAGCCTACATATATCCGGCGGCAGGTGGGGAAGCCCTGCTGCGGCAGGCGCAGCGGCATCAACTTCGTCGGAGACGGGCTTCTCGGCGTTGGGCAGTTGCAGCTGCTGCAGGCGGGTCAGCGCACACAGAGCCTGGATGGAGACATTGAATTCGAAGGTCAATCATCATCCGAAAGATACCGCATCATACAGAACGAGCCGATGCGCATTGCAACAGACTGCAGATCTCGCGGGGCGGCAATGGCACCAACGCAAGCATGCGCCTGCGCAGGTGGCTGCCAGCAGAGCGCGGTGCATGTGTCATACTTATACATCTCGATTGTGCATGGCCATCGTGCATGGTATTCCGCAAGGAATGACCAGACCTGCTGGTTCTGGAGGTTGAGGAGGCCAGAAGTCTACAGGGTCAAGCTTCGCAGGTGTGCGCCGACGACGCTCATTGCATTTGCCGCGCCGCCGAAGAGCCTGGCGTCCCTGAGGCCGTACACCGCCAGATCCAGCTGGAGGTCATTGCCCGGCCACTGGGCAGCCAGACGCGGCAGGGTCACGTCAAGGAAATGTGCGCGCAGTGGCGGCATTCCTATCTTACCGCCGCTTCTAACCAGCCATCGGGCCACCAGCCCGACTCCAAAAGCAGTCCATAACGAGTATAGTGATACCTGCAAGAGGCATACGCAAGTCAGCTCCATTCCCTCTCGATGGATGCAAACCCACGCGCCGCACATTGCGTCAGCAGCCGGCCCTTGGGCTGTGGAGTTGCCACCGCTGCGATCGGTCATTTCAGTTTCGCGTTCAAGCTATCCAGACATTGAACGCCCAGCAGACAGCGTGCAGGCACGCAGCAGGAGGCACCCACTCACCCGCAGCTCGTTGCAGCAGCCATTTGGAGATGTCCCTCATCGCCGCAGTGCGCCGCATGTACAGATCCGGCTGCTGCTGGCACTCGAGCATCTGCTCCGGACGGGTGCAGAAGCCGGGATTGAACTGCAGATCTACGGCGGGCCAGGCGTCGGGCACCTGTGGATTGCAGCACAGGATGAACGAGCTATCAAGTTCCGCCAACGAGCACAGTGCACATTCTTGCAGGTCGGCAGCTCCAGCGGACTATGCTTCCATGTCATCCCATGCGGTAGGTCTTCAGCTAAGCTACAGTATTTGCAAACGCTGCAAGCGTGAAATTCATGAGCTGGGCGTTGTCGGCCAATCTTGCCTGTGGGGTGCGCAGTGCCGCGCGGAGCGCTGTGCATGTCGCCTCCAGCGAGCAGATGTCGCGTGTAGGCAGCCGGCTGGTGATCAGCGCCACCAGCTCCTTTGGCAGCGGGGTCAGGGCAATAGTATCCACGACGCGTCCTCATGTCGGAGCGAAGTTGTCAGCAAATTTTGAGAGCTGATGTTCCCGAGGCTGGCCGCAGCCACACGCAGATTGATGCAGATGTTGAACTCGAAAGTCCTGAACTTGTAACATGGTCTTGCAACGCGAGGTACGGAACTCCCAGCTGAAAGGCAAAACGCCTGCCTTTCTGCAGCCGACATCCCATCAGGTGGATAGAACAAGCAGCTTTCGACGACGTGAAGCCTGCCTGAAGAGCACCCTGTATAGATAGAGGCGAAGAGTCTCGGCCGACCGCGGTTAACGTGTGGGTGAAGCCGGAATTGCGCAGGCATCGCTAAATGAGAACCGCGGCGGCGGGGGCAGCGGGAACCGGCGAACCGCCGTCACGTGTTCACGAGCATATTTCCAGCACGAGGATGTCAGATTCCCTGTGGTATCTCTGCCACTGTTGCGCTTCACCACTGAAGTTGCAGCTGCAGTATTTTGGCCAACTACAAAGCATGCAAGCCGCGTCGAGCAGCATCTTCAATATGCGATGCCACTGGTTTGTAGGTTGTTTGCATGGGTGGCAAACAACCTACAGTTGTGTACATACAACCTACATACAGCCTACAGTTATGTACATAACTGCCACACACAACACAACAAGTTGTGTGCATAACTGCCACACACAACACAACAGCAACACACAAGTCTCCAAACTGCCAAACACCAACGACCGACCACTGAGCCATAATGCCGTCACAGACTGGGTTGGCCGTGCGCAGCATTACTCAGATTCGACCTCAGTCCTCCTTCAGGGCGCGCCGCGCCATTTCGACGACGCCCTCGCGAGTCGCGTTGCCGCCGATGAACCCTGAAGCGTGCGCAAAGACACAACCTGCGGGTGCAGTGGACGAAGATGCTTGTTAAAGCCAAAAGGAGAGGAAGACTCATCTGCATACGCACATGCAGCATTGGCATGCATGAAGTGACCGTTGGGTCGACCACAGGTACCCAAGCATCGATGGCACGCGGAAGTGCGCAGTGGGATGCCTCAGGCCTTCAAACAGCAACTCGTCTTGAAGGTCATGCAACTCACTGCCATCACGTCACGTCTGTATAGGCAGCAGAACACCATCCTGCTCATCGGGTGTGCCCGGAACTTTGGACAGCTCCTCTTCGTGCAGGCCTTCATAGTTTGTCAATGAGCGATACTGACTACAAGCATGGTTTGATATCCGCACACCTGGGTGGCCGGACGCTTTGGACAGCTCCTCGTCACGCAGGCCGCGCCACGCGGCTGGCAGCGAGCACCAACTCAACTTCGTAGATAAGGTTTGCCAACAATGCAATGCATACCTGGAATGCCCGATGCGTTGGACAGCTCCTCGTCGCGCAGGCCGCGCCATGCCGCCGGCAGCGAGCGACGGTTGTCAAAGGTTCCCGGCTGCACCGACACCGCTTGAATGCGCCACTTCTTCTCGCGCGTGTCCTGCAGGTGCAAACTTGTGGTTCCTACAAGTATTGTGACTACATGAATGAGACGGAGACCTTTGGCTGAACCAACACCGCCTGCACCTGCCACTGCTTCTCCCTCGTGTCCTGCATGTGCATAATCGTTATGGAATTGGTTGAGTTTCAGATTGAAACAAGACAGAGAGCCCAGCTGCGCCGGCGCGGCCTGACCTCGCTCAGAGCGTGGCCACCATGATAAAGGGCAAAACGCTGCGCCTGCGCTCCTTCAGCTGCAATGGCATGCCTGCCATTTTTCGCCCTTGTGCTCTGGGGAACCAAAGCATGAATGCTTCATTCACGCGCAGCTTGCATGGCGGACGCCTGTGCATCAGGTGCCGCTTGTGGTGGAGGTTTTATAGCTTACCAACAGGGTTTTGTGACAGAGAAACGGAACCCGCACCTCATACAGGCAGAACTCATTGTTCCCGTAGCTCTGCTCCTTCTTCCAACTATAGGGTGGTCAAATCGCTCTGTAGAATCTAGAAGCTCTGAGGTAGGTGCAAATGCTGATTGGGTGTTCAAGAAAGCGCACCTCGTACAGGCAGAACTTGATCTGCCCCTCAATGCCTTGCTCCTTCTCCAGCTCATACAGGTGCTCCTTCCACGGCACGCCGCCCGCCTTGAGCTCGACGATCTGCGGCAGAGTGTGGAAAATCCTGAGCAGATCATCAGAGTGGCATCAAAATGTCAAAGCAGGCTCGTCCAGGTGCTGCTTCCACGGCATGCCGCCCGCCTTGAGCTCGATGATTTGCGGCAGGTTACAGACAATCAGACTCGGTAGGGTGAGGCCGCAACATCCGCACAGCAGCCTGAGCATCAAATTTTTTGCAGCCGCCAGCTTGTCATCCGTCAAGCCACGTGTATGCACGCTTGATGATTGCATGGGAGACGGCTCCTCCGAAGCGGCAAACGGGGAACTGCGAATGCGTGATTGATGCATGAAGAGTCAAGAAGACGAGCGAGCGAGCCAAGCGTGAAGCCGGAGAGCGCACCTCGCCGCTGGCGTCGACGTCTGAGCGGGCCGCCAGCGCGTCCTTCACCACGCTCCGCGCCGGCAGCCAGCACTGCACAGTCGACAAAACAAAGGCAATCAGTTCAGGTGAACGTCTGTTGCGATTGAACGCGTCCGGATTTCGGGTTTAGCAAGCGCATCCTTTACCAGGCTCCATGCCGGCAGCCAGCACTGCACAAAGGAACACTGGCAGCTCGACAGTGTCGTGCAACACCACAAGCAGACGAAATTTCCGAGACGCCAGCGGCCGGCAACGAATGCACGGCACGCGACCGCACGCAGCTGTCGCGGGAAAGTACGACGCTAAAAACAGGCGCACGTTGCTGATGTACTCCACGGCTTCCAGGAACTCCGCGCCGGTGAGCGCCATCGCCTTTGCAAACTGTGCATTAGTCGCCGCGTCGCCAGCGTCCTGCGGGGACAGCACGGTGCATCAATGTGCGGTCTGAGTCAGTGCGGTCCGATTTCGAGGAACTCCGCGCCGGCGAGCGCCATCGCCATTGCGAACTGCGCGTCGGTTGCTCCGTCGCCAGCGCGTGCAGGACAGCACGATGAGATATGTATCACTTCATGAGTTTGGTGTCACTTCCAAGCATTCACGCCAGTGAGCGCCATCCCCTTGGCAAACTGTGTATCAGTCGTCGCGTCCCCAACGTCCTGGCAAGGGTGACACGATGGTCTCTCAAGCTTTTGTCGACATGCACAGCTCACACTAGTTGTGTGCGATTACGTGATGTGTACACGCCTGGACAGGCGTTTCGTTGCTCTGCAGCACTCCTGGTGTGGGCCTTGTCGCCAAGCCTGGAGCGTGCTGTCTCAGGCACATCAGCCACGCCAAGGGAGGCATATCACCCTGTCCATGCTGTGCTAGCCACATGCAGGAATCGAGAGAATTGTCACAGTGAACCATGTCCCGCACCTGGTTCCAGCGCGGGTTGAGGCCGCCAACGCGCGCCGACAGGTGCGTGCTGCTCAGGTAGCGCGGCGGCGCGCCGTTGCTGTCCCACTGGCTGACGCCTGCGGGATGGGAGGAACACTGCGAGTCATGCAAACAGATGAGCGGCTATGAGGACAGGTCCGCCGCCGCTGAGGAGTCGGTTGGGCACACTGATGCAGAATCTAGCCGTTCGTTCAAGCTGTGTGGGCCAGCATGCGGACTGTCTGCACCTCGGCGATGCAAGATAACACCTGCTGGCAACGCAAGCTGGCAGATCCACAATTTCACAGCAATGTAAGCCGCTCACCATTGTCGATGCCGTCGATCGCCTCCATGAAGTTCTTGTAGACCGCGAGGTACACCGTCTCGGTGTCCGGCGCGTCCTCTGGCTGCCCCAGCTGCACCGCAATGATGGACCGCCCAAAGTGCTTGTACACCAGGCCCGCGCTGGACAGTTTGGTGCCGAATCCTGCGCGTAAAATGACGGGCATGGCTTCTTCTTGTGGTATGAAAGCGCTGCTTTCAGGTCTGTATGGCATGCTGCAGGAATGGAGGCATCGTGCTGGTGCCATGTTGTCGGTTATGCACCGCAGCGGTGAGATGGACAGGCAGGGAGCCGGGGTGCGTGGTGCAGACGGCCGCAGGAGGCGGCGGCGACTCACCATGGCCAAAGATCTCCTCGAAGCCGCGCTGGTGGTGGTCGAACCGCTTTGAAGCTGCGTGGAGATAGAAGTAAACTTCTGAGAAAGGCGGTGCATTGCTGCAGTGACTGTCATGCATGGCCAGACAAACCAGGAGCGAGCGCAGGCGGCCGCCGTTGGGCATTTTACCTTCGTCGTAGGTGCCGCCCACGTCGATCACCACATCCAAGTCCTGCAGCACCTTCGGATCGCGGCTGCGCACGACGTCCGCATCCTTGAACTCGGGCGTCTGCTTCAGCAGGAAGCATCCGAGCGCTTCATCGCAGTGAAACGTGCCGCTGTGCGTGCCGATGCGCACCATACTGCGCTTGTGGGACCGCACGTCAGCGCTGGACATGGACACGGGGCGCGCCCGTGGGGCGGTGCTGCTGCAACGCACTGATGCAAGCTTCGAAACAAGCAGCGACGGCACGGCTCTCAACAATGACACGCGCGCTGCGAGCATCAACGCTCAACAGGTGAGCTATTGAGCGTTGCAAGTTGATACTGCTGCGCAGATCTTGATGTGCTGAGCGCGACACAGTGCAAATTGTTAGCATACGGTTGGTCATACGGTGTCACCGTAGCAAGCCGTATGCGTTTGCTTGCCTCTCCTTTACAGGCTGCTCCAGGCTGCTCTGGCTCTGCCATACTCATCAATCAGCCATATGCATTCTGAACGCTTTACAATATGCGTTGACTTGCAGGGCGAGGCTGATACCGTAGCTCGAGAACCAGCGATCTCAGATCAGCTCTTGATCAACATAGCCGCAGGCAAGCTCCTGATCTATGGCATCAGGAATTTCGCACGTTCGTCGTTGCAAGATCTCTGTTGTTTTTGCAATGTGGGAAACGATATAGATGCCCAACACCAGCCCGCGCTGCACTGCAACGCCATCGACGGATGGCTCCTTTCCTCCGCCTCACACACTGATACGTATGGGTAACACTGTTGACCAAAAAAATAGACAAACCGAATTCTGACTGTGTGTGTGTCTGACTGCTGTAGCGCGCCACGCTGCACGTGGTCATCGGTTGGCCGCTGGGTGCCGTGCCGCAGCTGATGGCGATCCTCGTTTCGGGATGTCCGTAGTCTGGTCGCAATGTCCTCAGTGACACGCGCATTTGTATCTTGCTGCAGCGCGCTACGTTGCACGTGGTCAGCGGCCGGCGAGTGCCGTGCCACAGCTGAGAGAGCTTGCCGAAGGACCGGTTTCAACAGAGGTCACCGCCCTCACCGCCCTGTAGGTACGTGTTCGGAATGACAGCCAGGATCTGGATGCGTATGTGGCGCATAGTCAGTTCCACGCTGTTGCGGGCGTCAGAATCTGCAACTGGACAAGAGTCTGCAAGGCGCGCCGCGCAACATGCTGACGCGGCGTGCATCAAACAGCACAAAGTGGCTGTACGGTCTCACGGGGCCTGATATGGATATCGTAGTGCTTTACAGTGTTATGACTCTCATAATGGACGCTGGCCCTCGACCCGTTTAGACCCGTTTCCATCGCGCAGCAGGGCGGCCGAACCGGAGCATCCTTGCTTTTTGGGCCGCCTCACGCGCCTTTCCATCTCAGGAAACAACTTCACGCAGGCATCGTTCAGTTTCATCTAGAGAAGTGACTTCTGGAGCGTTGAGCATACCGTGTCAGCCTTCTGCACCTCGCACCTGCAGTCTGGCACTGCAGCAGGTCTAGGCGGTTTCGCAATGCTGTTTCCGGTGGACGCAGCTATGTGTTGACCTCAGAAGTCTTGCCAGTTGTAATGAAGCTGGAGCTGGACGGAATACTTGTACGCTGCCGTTCCTTTTTAGATTCTGTTCGTCAGATCGAACATTGCTGCGCTCAGGTGCCTTCGGTTGCCGGGTAGCTGCCAGGACTAAAGCTTCTGACGCTATACAAACCACTTCGATGGCTCCTGGTGAGTTTTCTGTGGCGCTGACTTTCTGCGCATGTGCACCGGGCTGGCGCGCTTGGTAAAGCAGACAAGGGGCAACATACACCAGCAGACCCGCATGCCGCCGCAGCCAGAATCACCGACCAAGATACCTAATCTTACGTCTTGGTGAAAGGCCTCTGGTGCCCCTGCAGGTCAGGCTTCAACGCCGCCAGCATCTCTCACATTCTGACGCGGCTGCGGCGTGTGTCCATGGTGGGTGTGGAACACATTGTTCAGGATGGATCTCTTTGGGGACGGCAGCTGAATGCGAGCTGGGCAGCCATTCCGGGTCTTGAGATTACTTTTAAGAATGATGATGCATCGGACGGCGACGGTTTGCCGTCCGAGTCCGGAGACGAACTTCTGCTGCGGTCTGATGCGTGTTAAGTGTCAAACTCGTGAAGGCTGTGCTTAGGACAAACATATGTATATGCGCCGCCTCATGCGTATTCCACCTGGCAAATCTGGACTGTTTTGTCTTGCAATTATCTCGACCTGTCGACCTTTATGAGAGCCACATGTGGCTGTACAGCAAGTGCCTTTGCCCACGGATAATACTTGGGCCCTGACGATGATTTTTGAGCAGCACAACTGCAGATGCGGCACTGCTACTAGCAGTGCCGCATCTGCATGATGTGCATCTGTGAGGCTGTAGTAGCCTACTACAGCCTCACAGATGAACATCATGCACGTCTCGTTCCCATGGATCTTTACGTTAGAATCTTTCCAGCCAGGCTACAAAACTTTCGTTTCACGCTGCGGGTTTTGCCTTGCGCACTGATTGATGGGTTGGCTGCTCATGGGAAGAGGGTGACGCATGCATTCCATGCTTGCATCAGTGCAGCCAGCCCAGTGCAAAGCTTTCCACCTCTGAAATCCAGGCCCTGTTCAGCCTGCGCCGCCTGGAGCATCTGCTCCTGAGAGACGATTCGGGACACCGCCGCAGGCACTACTTGCAGCTGCAGAGATCTCGCCGCTCACCGCGTTGACGTATCTGGATTTGTACCAGCTGTCTGCGCTGCCTTCAGAGCTTTTCATGCTGCGAAGGTGCGGCGGTCCAATCGCAATTGTCAAGCTGAACCCTGCAATGAACTATCCCTGGAGGATTGTTCTATATGGGTCAGCATTACATGTCTGCTACCACAGCCGACTGTGTGCCTTCTCCCCATACAGACGATCGAGGCCTTCAGGAACTGCCTGTGTCCTGCATGCAGGCTGCAGATCCTGAGTATCAGTGAGGGTGGCAGAATGGAACAGCCGCTGGCACTCGCTCGCCTCTCCTGTCTGACGAAGCTCATTGTTGCCTATAACAAGGTGAAAGGAAACCCTGAAGGCTTCCTGCAGTTTGATGAAGAGCACGCGAGCCTCACGTACCTTTCGGTATTGCCTGCTGCCTTCACGTCCAGCCTGTTGCCTGCTGCCGGCACATCCGCGGCGAGTCTTGCTTGCCACAGTGGGTGCAATTGACAGCCGGGCACATTTTAGACCGTGCGTGTACATGTTCACTTGTTGGCTCAGCTGGATGTTAGCCCGAGTGCATTCTTGTCGCTGGTGGCGGTGAAATTGGACAATGCCCTCTGGCACATGTGTCATGTACATGACGCCTGCGTCACGTCCGATACCCTGCGCCGCGCCACTTCGCACATGGCCGAGCTCTGGCCTTTCGGCGATGTGCCGCAGCTGACGCGGCTCAGCTTCTACAACGGTGGCTGGCATCCCATTCCGACTGCAATCACTGCCCTGACTACCCTGCTGGAGGTACTGTGACCAACCGTCAATGCGATCATTCTTCGTGTGTGCCAGCCGCATGATGGTGCACCTTGCTTGACCTCATATCCTTCATATTCCGTCATGTTAGGAGTGCTCGCAGGAACATAGAGCACACACCTGCATATAGGACAGGTCGCAAGGTCGAAGCTAAGGTGTTGTAGGACGTGGGCTCAGCGGCAAGAATGTGATGGGTACACATGGTGCTGTGTGTGAATTCGTTCTACATCTACGGCGACGCGGCGTTCTGGACCGAACTGCCGAACTACTTGAGCCGCCTCTCGCACCTGTTCTGGCTGAACCTCTCCGGGCACCACTTCGCACAGGTGCGGGCGCTTTGTCTCTCTCGCGGGCGCTGTCTGTGGGCATCATAATGGTGTAATGCAATTAGCCCGGGCGTCGTACTTTGAATCAGCCAGTTTCTGATCTTCCTGCTGGAGATGCAGGTCGGACCTGGTTGCAGAGCAGAGGGGGCACAGCTGCATGCAAAGCGACATGTCACGCATTCATTACAATCAGCTGGTCTGCATGTACAGGTGCCTGAGGTCGTCACAAAGCTGCCGCGGCTGCAGGTCCTGGAGGTAGACAGGCAGTTCAGCGGCACCTGGCATGTGTTTTCTGACACCAGCTTTGTTTCCCGCCCAACCTCCCAGCCGTCACCCCGTGCCTGTGTACCCATCAGTCGTGCTGTGAACATCATCTGTCCGAAGTTGAGACTGGGCAGGGCACTCCTAGTATGTCACCAATTGAAGATGGCCGAAACGCACATGACATTGCTTGTGGCACCATATTTGCTTGCCAGAGATGAGATCCGCGCCCTCCCAAAACGTACATTTGCCCGTCCATATGGAACCTGCATCACAGCTTGCAGACGCAGGTTTGAGCTCGAGCTGGCTAGCCTCTCGACCCTGCACGGCCTGACGCAATTGTGCCATGTGTCTCTAATTGGCGAGGAAGGGAGCACATCGCCCACGTGGCGCGGCGGGCAGTGGGTGCACTACACGCCGGGAGCTGCTTCCCAATTTGGAGGCTCTGCGGGCGGCCAACCCAGACTGCAAGCTTGCCACCGATGGATCCTAAAAGCTCCAGGTCGATAGGCGGCGGTACCCATCCTCTCCGATCAACGATCACCAGCAAACTCATCGTCAGTCACACATACATGACAACCTCCATATGACCGCAAACAGGGGATTCAGGGCAGCTCCACATTTGCCCTGAAGGTGACGACCTCACATCCCGCATTGGCTGCCATCAGCGCCAGCAAGGCAGGCATGCACGCTGTGCTTCCCTCCTGCTTGAGTTGCACCAGCGACACCAGCCGCAGAGCCGTTAGGCCATGCAGCACGGTCAGGCTCGCAGGCTGGAATCCGGCCCTGTATGTGCGCAGAGTCACAGCAGGGCTCTCACGCCGGCTCAACCCTTCCTGGCAAAGCCTTGCCATCGGTCTGTGTCTGCAATACCATGCAGGTGCACAAATGGAATTTGCGACAGCAAGGGGTCACTACAACTGCGCACCAGGTGCCGAGCTTCTGCTCATCCATAATGAGGTTCTGCAGTCTGGGCAGGTGCCTGATGACCGGCGGTACCTGTGTAAACAGGGTGAACGAATCTGGCAACGTTTGTGATGGGACACGACATCGCTGACAGCTGCAGTCCAGGTTTCATGGCGATGCCAAACGGTCACCCTGCTCAATAGCGGCTCCGACCAGGCATCAGACGATCCGCGCATTTGGGTCGGACGGGAAGATGAGGACCACCGGAAAAGGATGGAGCATCGGTGATGGCGGCACGCGACGTACGTTGTGTCCAGCACATCAGAAGACATTCAATGCACAGGCACCGCACCAGCATGCATGGCATAATGCAGGACCAGTGCCAGACCTGTGCAAAGTCGTTCTCGGAGATGTCCAGGATTGCCAGACGTGTCAGCTTGCTGAGGCCGTCAGGCAGCTGGCTCAGGCGCGGACCTTCGATCTCAGGCGAGTAGGAGTAGTGCAACCCCAACGCCTGCAACAACAATACATCGTGATTTAAATTTTGACTTGGCACCCGGTGAAGTGGGCGTGTACGAGTAGTGCAGGCTCGATGCCTGCACCATTTGGCGCGGGCTCACACCATTTCAATTTCAAAAGCTGTGCAGCACTGCTGTTTTGAGCTCGACATTGCCTAATAGTATGTGCACGCAGCCAACAGTTCTGCCAGATGAACTTTCATGCAGCAGGCACAATCATTGCCAAGTACGCTGCATGGTATGCATTCAGCAGGCGTGCTGTGCTTGCGATAGACACTACGTCAGTCTCGTTGTGTTTCTGACGAGCTACAGCAAATCGATGTGCGCACCTCGAGAGCGGTCAGCGCACACAATTCGGGCGGGATCAGAAAGCTTTCGCTGTAGAAGCTCAGCTTTGTCAGCTGCGGCACCGCCCCGAGTGGCCACCCGCTGACCACCTGCACAGCATTGCAGGAAACTTTCTTCGTTTTAGATAGTTGTAACAACTGTTCAGTGTGGCTAGCAGGTTCTGATAGGGAGGGAAGCACACTGGGGCGTGCCATCACCTCGATTCCCACGCTGCGCCAGTTGCCGGACGCGTTCCGCCAAAAGGTGCTAAGCGGCGTCTTGTCGAGTGCCAGCTCATCCAGCGAAGGCGGCAGAGCGCACACGTCGAGTCTCAGCACCTCCTGCACACAGAGCTGACGCTCAGCCACAGTGAAGCGATACGATGGATCAGCCAGATACGAGTGTGCTGAGCCTGGCTGATGCTGTTGTATGAACCCTGACCGGCTGCCGCATGGGAATAGCGGACAGGACAGCGATGCAGACGGCACACGAGGCTTTTACGGATCCTCTAATCTCACGTCGTTCACGATGATCTCGAGCTTGGTCAGGCGCGTCAGCTGTGCGACTTCGTCAGGAATCTCCGTCAAACAGCAGTCGCAGATCACCAAGCTCTGCAGCCTGCACCGTAGAAGGCATCCTTGCGGTAACTCGTGCTGTTGAGTTGCAGTCACGTGTGCAGTGGAGACACGATTGTAGAAGCGTTAGTTGACGGCAGATAAAAGGCAGCATGTGGTGCTCAGTAACGCCCTCAAAGACTCAACTGCGGCGCAGTGAGTTATGTCATGCAGAAGGGATGCCCTAAAGGAACAAAAATTTTACCGTGTCAGCGTGAAGAGCTCCTGGGGCAGCTCAGTCAGGCAGATGTGGCAATCCAGCTCCAGGTCTGTCAGCGCTGTGAGCCTGGATATCTCCGGGCACAACCCATGCAGCCCGGTGGCGGCTGCGCCGGCCATCTCATCGGAGGCAGTCCTCCCGGTGTTGATCACTTGAAGGTGATCCAGACGATTCAGCTCACAGATCGCCTGCAGCAGTCGAGCAAAGGAAACTGGATTGAAGTGGTGCATCAGGTGTCACGAATCTGAGCCTGCACCCACTGTTCTGTCAAGTGCAACAGGCGCTATGGTTTACCAGCACTGCCATTTGAGCCGCGCAAAAGGGTGCTCCTTGCACGAAGGAGTGCACCCAGAAGGTCATCATAAACCCTGACGTACCCATGCGTTAAGACTCAGCTGGCATTACTCAGCTGAATCGGGAATGCATCAGGACGACACACCTGCTGGCTCTCCCGGCTGACGGGTTCAAGCGTCCATAGGCTCAGGCTGCGCAGGTGTGCGCCAATGCTCACGGCGTTCGCCACGCCGCCGAAGAGGGCACCACCACCGAGACCGTCCACCACCAGCCTGAGCTGCAGGTCGCGCGGCCACGCTGCCGCGAGGGCTGGCAGAGCCATGTCAAGGAACATCGTGGACAGTGGCGGCGGCAGCGGCCCAGCATCTGTGTGCTGGGTTGCGAGCCAGGCGTCCGCCCACAGGGAGGACTCTAGTTTCAGGTCCATACCCAGCGTGCCAATGCCTGCGATGGCAGCCGTCATGCACGTCATCCGCGGCCAACAGCACCTGGTCAGCAACATCCAGGGCAACTTTGCAAGTGCTCGCAACATCATGCGACGTAACACGTTTTAAAGGTGCGCATTACAGGACAGACGGCAGGTGTGCAGCGGGAAAGGACTGCGCACCGGCGGCCCGCTGCAGCAGCCACTTTGGAAGGTCCAAAATCGCCGAGGTGCGCTGCACAAACAGCTCTGGCTGGATTTGGCATTCGATCAGATGCTCTCTGCTGGTGCAGAAGCCCGGCAGGATGCTGAGGTGCACGCCGCTCCAGGTGTCAGGCACCTGTGTTACAGTGCGCTGGACTGTCATTTCCCGCGGGCAATGCAAACAACAAATTTCTGCAGCCGCATCAACCGGAGGCAAAATTTGCAGCGGCCTCAGGCCTTATACATACGGTGTGATAGTGTTTTGCAGCTTCTTATCGGAATCCAGATCGAGCCCTGCTAGCAGATGTCAGGTGCTAGCCTCGCCTGAGGGCTGCGCAGTGCAGCGCGGAGCGCGGTGCATGTCGCCTCCAGCGAGCAGATATCGCGAGTCGGCAGCTGGCTGGTGATCAGCGCAAGCAGCTCCTTCGGCAGAATCGGCAGGCCTGCATCGGGGGCCGGCATGACTTGCTGCAGCCGGCAGGTCTGCATGTCCAAGGACTCTGACAGGTTCAATCTGGACCGCTTCGGCTGCGATCTGCCGTCAAGAGCCGCTTTATATCCTGCTCACCACAGCACATGCCTGCGCAGATTCCTGATGCACTGGCGCTTCGAGCTTGCGATGTGTGCTCCTCGCCTCCCTTTTTGCGACAGGGTGAAGATGACTTATTTAACAGAAACCTGCTGATCGTCATTCCAATCCGGCGCAGGTGCCTGAGGTCGTCAAAACGCTGCCCACCCTGCAGCGCCTGCAGATGGATAACTAATCTGATGGAACCCGGTGAGTGCCGCCCTTCCCCTTTACCCATACGTGTGTCCATCCGCACCCCAGCTGCCGCGAGCGTTCCTGAAAACAACCATGATCAGGTCGCTGCCATGCACCAGCTCTCTGGCCCACCGTGTTACGTTTGGTGCGCGCTCACGACTGGCAGCTCATCCAAATTATCGTGCGTAGGCTCGGGTTTGAGGTCGCTAGTCTCTCCGTACTTCCCGGCATGACGCAGCTGCGGCACGTGTCCATGGGCATTGCGGAGTTCATCAGCGGATACGGCACGGAAAGCTGGGCGCAGGCGCTGGCGGCGCTGCAGGCCCCAACCCAGGTTGTGAAGTCACCACGGTGGCGCGCACATGGAGCGACAGCGGCAGTGAAGGTTCTCCAGGCTCGACCGGAGATGCCACGGAGGCATTCATCGCGGAGGAAGCTTCATCCAGCTCAGAATGTGACAAATTTTTACAGTGCTGGAAAATTAGGCTCTTCGATGTGGAAAGGCGTCTGAATGGAGATCAGACCCGCCCTTCCTTGCCTTTCAATCGATAGGTGCACACAGACTTTGCCCAAACTACCGCTGCGGCGGTGGCCGGCGGGCTATGCCGGGGGCAGGCTTAAACCCTGTCCGACACGCCACTCTTGATGTTCGCTTCTTCTTTTTCTTCTTCTTCTGCCCATTGGCATCGCCAACCGGTTCCGATAGAACGCATATCTCCCGCAAGCAACCAAGTGTGCATGCCACGTACTGAACCATTGCTTTTCGGAGCGCTGCGACCGTGTTTAGAACTTAGGATCACATCTGCACCCGCACCCCGACTGGCCAGCACCCTATGATCGCCTGTAGCAGGGTAGCATGCTCTCCTCAGTTCTTTATCGATCTTTGAGGAACGTGTCAACTGCTCGAGGTGATCGCCGGCTCAAGGAGATCGGAGGCTTGCAAACACCTTGTGCAACACATATGAAGGATGCCAAACCCGATCAATGCTTCGACTTGTTCTCGCAACAGGCACATCCGCATTCGCGTCTTCGTGCGGAGGTATGCGGGTTGGCGCGCAGCATGCAGCACGCGGCTGCCGCACGCAATCTGCGGCGACGCCCCTGCTAGCGAGGCGAGGCTGCAGTGTCCATATGCCGGCGCTGCAGATCCGGCAGCATGCCACGGCAGCATCGGCATGGCAGCTTGCCGCCGTGAGGCGATCAGCCTGGCGGCACGGCGCTGGCGGCAGGGCCTTTGCCGCCGCAGCCGCAGCAGAGACGCCGGCGGCGACGGCTCCAAGGCTTAGTGAGCTGCCGCACTATGCAGACCTGCCGCTGGACAAAGC
>JAABUK010006127.1_pt1 | contig 18175 bp, 21 predicted proteins | sample 5559141 | NCBI WGS metagenome assembly JAABUK01 (sample SAMN10711869, study PRJNA513367) | rock metagenome | isolation source: Antarctica rocks | place: Antarctica: Victoria Land, Pudding Butte nord | collected 2016-01-03 | reverse complement strand
GTTTCTCCGGTGTCCCGCTGGGTTCAGCGAATAAAGGAATCCAGCGCCTTCTTGAGACGCTCCCATTCGTCATCGGCCTGTCCGGCGCTCGCCGCTGCGCGCAGGCACGACTCGATGTGGTCCTCAAGCACCAACTTGGCCGCGCGGTCAATCGCGGATCGTACGGCCGCCAGTTGGATCAATATGTCGGGGCAGGAACGACCGTCCTCCACCATGCGCTTGATCGACGCAACGTGACCCGTTGTGCGGGCAAGTTGGTCAATCACCGTCTTTGTCTGCTGGTGCGGATCGTTTCTTAGCAGCGGCTGCGTCATACTGTCATCCCCTGTAGGGGGATATCCTACCACGCCGCTGAAACGGGCGTGACGGGTGTTGGGCGAGGAGATTGCACGCATCATGCCGCGAAACTCATCGACGGACTTGGTCATCGCGCCGCCCCAGGCTGGATCCATCCTGGCGATCGCCGCCCATCCCGATGACATCGAGAGCTGGTGCGCCGGCACGTTGGCGTTGGCGATCGACGCGGGCGCGACGGCTCGTCTGGTCTTGGTCACCTCCGGCGACAAAGGTTCGAATGATCCGTTCGCCACGCCTCGCGACATCGCCCTGATGCGCAAACGCGAAGCCTTGGCCGCGGCACGGCTGCTTGGTCTCGCCGATGTTGTTTTTCTTCGGCATTCCGATGGCGAGGTTGAGGAGACGCACGCGCTGCGCGATGAGCTTGTCGCCGCGATTCGACGATGGCACCCCGCCGCGCTCTTCACGCATGACCCGATCCATCCAATTCCGGAGTATTTCTGCCATCGTGATCACCGGGTGGTGGGGCGAGCCGCGCTGGACGCCGTCTATCCGCTGGCGCGCGACCGGTTGGCGTTTCCAGAGCACGAGCGGGAGGGACTCGCGCCGCACACGGTCACGGCCGTCTGGCTCTTCGCCAGCGCGATCGCGGCCTCCCACGTTGACATCTCGGCGAGCTTCGAGCGAAAGATTGCGGCCCGCCTCCAGCATCAGAGCCAAACCACGGACGCCGACGCGCTCCGCCAAGGCTGGCGACAACGCGCTGCTGAAATTGGCGCGCCGGCCGGCATTCCGCTCGCGGAGGCCTTCACGGTGGTGACGCTCGACTGAGCGGCCACAGCTTGGCGCCAGCCGCAAAGAGCAGGGGAAAGCCTACGACTCGGCGTAGACCGCGACGCGGCTCGATCGCGGCAGGAAGACATAAAGTTGTTGTCGGTCAAGGTCGAAGGCGGTCGTGCCCGCGCCGGCTTCAGTCTCCATTTCCTCGGCGACGGTCATCGTCCCGACGTCGATCACGCTGAGGACGCCGGGATTCCCGACCGCGACGTAGAGCAGCCCTTGGGCCGCATTGAACCAGGTCGCGTCCGGCGCGCCCGGAATCGGCGCCGACCCGACCTCCTGATTCGTCGTGAGATCAATGGCGACGACCCGCCCGCCGTCGCACGCGCTGAACGCCCGATGCGTCGCCGGATCGATGTCCAATCCATGCGGGCCGGCGCTGGAAATGGGGATTAATGCCGTCGCCTCAAGGGTTTGGGGATCGAGGGCAAGCACCGATGCCGGTTCGCGGATGTTGACGAGCAAGCGGTCGCGGTCGCGGTCGTAAACGCACCAACGGGGCCGTCCGGGCAACGACCTTGTCTCGACGACTCGCTGACCCACGGGATCGACAAGCCGGACGGTCGCGTCGGCCACATCGGCGACCAGCAAGCGGCGTCGCCGCCCGTCCCATGCCAAGCCGTTTGGCCGCGATCCAACTGCGACGTCTCCGTGCGTCTCCAGCGACGCGGCGTCGATGATCAGGACCTTGCCCGCGCCCCGCGCCGCCGCGAAAACGCGCCGTTCGTCCTGGACGCAGAGCACGCCGCTGGCTTCGGGGCAGCCCGGAATCGTGGCGATGTGCACGCCGCCGGCCGGGTCGATCACCTCAACTGCGCCGGCCGCGGTGTGCGCGATAAAGACGCGGCCCGATGCACGATCGACATCGCCGTGATCGAAGTCGGTGGGGGTCCCCGGCGAGATCGTGACATACCCCTGTAGGGTCAAGGCCATGGCGCGGTCTCCAGAGTTTTTAGCGCGTGATTCCCTGGCAAAAGGCGTACAGCGCGTCGTAGACGATCGATTCGGCGGCCAGTTGCTGATGGTCGTCGTTGTAGAGGCGGCGGAAGCCGTCCGCGATCGCTTCGAGCCCACGCGATTCCGGTGTGAGGTCTTTGTCCGGCGTGTCCGCCCCGCGCACGATCAGGGCGAGCCGCAGCAAGGCGGGATCGGTGAGATTGTGCTTTTTGATGATCGCGTCGAACGAGCACTCCGCGCCGTGGTGACCGAACTCGACCTTCGGAATGTCGTACGGGATGGCGCCGGTGCGCTCGGCGTAGGCGGCGACCTCCTCGTTGGGGACGTAGATGAACTCAGCCTTCGGATCGACAAAGCGCTTGATCAACCACGGACAGGCGATGCGGTCGACCTTCGGGCGTTCACGGGTGACCCACTGCATGACATGCGCTCCTCACCGGCCGCGATCGACCGCCTCCATGCGCTCGTCCAAGCATCAGGTTTGATGGCTAGTTATAGGCGCGCCGAGCATGGGACGCCATCTGCGGGAGCGCCTGCTACGCCGCCTTGCTGTTGGTCTTGTCGATGGCCGCGCGTAATCCTTGCGCCAGCGGCATCGGATCGCCCGTGGCGAAGAAGTGCATATAGAAGAGGCGCGGATCCTCGCCGAGATGGTGGTTGTGCAGCGCCGTCACATCGATCCCGCCGCCTCGGCCCGAAGCTGCTTGGAGGCGAGCGCCAGGCCGAGCGTACCGGCAATCAATCCGCGGCGGTGCGTGAGAAGTGGCATTGCTGTTCCTTTCGGTGGTGGCGAGCGAACACATGCGTCGTTGATTCGCGTGGGCGGCATCGCCTTCCTTGAATTCTAGGGAGCCGCCGGCAGCGGCGTCATGATCCGCAGGACTGGCTTGCCGTCCACGTTCTCCAGGGGCAAATAGACGAGGTGGGTGGCTGGATCAACCGCCACCGAATGCGCGTGCGGAGCCTGGTAATCGCCCGCCGCCTCAAGCTTGGCTCCCCGTTCAGCGAAGACGGAGACCGTGCCCGACTCGGATGCAACGTAGAGCCGTCCCAGACCAGGGTCGAACGCCAGCACGTCCGGCCCGTCGCCCACCGGGAGCGTCGCCGTCGTGCGCATTGTGCGCAGGTCCACCACGAGGAGCGTCGCGTTCTCCTCGCAGGTGACGAAGGCGAGCCGATGAGGGGCGTCGATGAGGAAGCCGTGCGGCCCTTGACAGCTCGGATCGAGCGGATAACGCGCGACCAGCGTATCCGAGCTCGGATTGATGGCGACGAGTTCGCCGCTCGTCTGCACGGCGACGAGCACACACCCCGAGCTGGGGTCAAAGTGGGTGTTGCCGGCATTGCCGCCGATATCGAGGGTGGTGATGACCTGATCGGTCGAGGCGTCGACGACCAACTCGCCGCCTCCCGATTCGTCGGACACGAAGATTTGATGCATCTGCGGAGCGATGTCGAGGCCGTCCGGGAAACCGATGGGCCCGAGGCGAGCCGAAACGGCGAGGGTCGTCGCATCGATCACCGCGACCGTGTGATCGCCCGTGACCGCGGCGTAGATCTTCCCCAGATCGGGCAGCGCCAAGACCCCGGTCACGCTCGGCAGTCCAGACACGGATCCGATCACCTGGCGCGCGGCGGCGTCAATCACCAGAAGTTGTCCATCGCCCATGTGAGCCAGGTAAAGCCGGCCCGTCGTCGGGTCGAACTGCTGGTAGTCGAAGCGCGTGGTGTTTCCGGGCAAGGGCGCATCGGCCACAAGGCGAAGCGGTGGACCCGCCGCCGGCGAGGCCACGGCGAGCTGATTCTTTGGCGCGGCCGAGTCCGGTGACGCGGGTGGCGCGGCGGTCGTCGTCCCGCAGGAGATGAGCCCGTTCACAGCGACGGGAGCCGCCGAGCTCTGCCAACCGAAATCGGTGGTGATCAGACCAACGAGGAAGAGCAGCGAAACACACATCCGACGCATAGAGTAGCCCTCCGTGGGCTGGACGACGGCGCGGCGTTCGTCAGAGGACGAAGATGTCGAAGACCATCGCCACGAGCCCGGCGACGGCGGCGGCTCCGACCGGGAACCGAGCCGGCTCGTCGCGTTCAGTGACCAGGCCCAACACAAGAGCGGTCGCCAGAAAGGCGACCACGCCCGAGCCCACGTCCTGCCAGCTCAAGGCGATGAGCGGGGCGTCGACATTCATCCCGGCGGCATTGGCGTGGGAGAGCACGAGGTTCCAGGCGGTGAACCCCACCATGGTGGTGAGGCCGGCGGTGGCAAGGCGGGAGCGCCGCCGCGCCCACGGCCACAGCCCCAGGACCGCCGATGCGAGGATCCCGGCGATGACGGCGGAAATGAGGATGTTCGACAGGCTAAACATAACCGCCCACTCCGTTCTCCGTTCGTCAGATTAAGGCGCTTTGCTTCTGGTACGTCCACCTGACCTGATAGGATGCCAAGATGCCGTCTTTGCTTCGTGCTCGTTGGCCGCTTCTCCCGTCCGAGGCCACTCCTGACGCCGGCGTGTTGCTGCGCGCGCGGGCGGTGCGCGCCTTCGGCGATGGGTTCGTCAGCGTGCTGCTGCCGCTCTATTTAACGACGCTCGGCTTCAGCAGCGTCCGGATCGGCGCGATCGCGACGGCGACGCTGGTCGGCTCCGCCGCGCTCACGTTGCTGGTCGCCTACCGACTCAAGCGGCGGGTCTTGCTCCTGCGCGCTTCGGTTCTGATGATCGCCACCGGCGTCGGCTTCGTCGTCACGCATGACTTCTGGCCCCTCATGGTCGTCGCTTTCGTCGGCACGCTCAACCCATCCTCGGGCGACGTGAGCATTTTTCTTCCCACCGAGCAGGCGCTCCTGCCTCAAACAGTCAGCGCCAAGCAGCGCACCGCCCTCTTCGCCCGCTACAGCCTCGTCGGCTCGCTCGTGGCGGCGCTCGGGGCGCTCTGCGCCGGTCTCCCTGAGTTTGTTGCCGGTCATGCCAGCATCAGTCTGGGACGGGCCCTCGACGGCATGTTTCTCCTTTATGCATTGTTGGGAGTGGTCGCGCTGTGGCTCTATCGCGATCTCTCGCCGGCGATCGAGCCGGACACGCGCGCCGCGCAAGCGCCCCTCGGCGATTCCAAAGGCACGGTCTACCGCCTGGCCGCCCTCTTCAGTCTCGATTCGTTCGGCGGCGGGTTCGTCGTCCAATCGCTGCTGGCGCTTTGGCTCTTCCACCGCTTCCACCTCTCGGTCGCGACGACGGGAACGATCTTCTTCTGGTCGGGCATGCTCTCGGCGTTCTCAGCCCTGGTCGCGGTGCGGCTCGCGGACCGAATCGGCCTCCTCAACACGGCGGTGTTCACGCATCTACCCTCCAACGTCTTTCTGATCCTGACGCCCTTCATGCCGAATTTGGGACTTGCGATCACGCTGCTGCTTCTGCGCAGCGCGCTGTCGCAGATGGACGTGCCGACCCGCAATTCCTACGTCATGGCGGTGGTCTCGCCGGAGGAGCGGCCGGCCGCGGCAAGCGTGACGGCCGTGCCGCGCAGCCTCGCCACGGCGCTCAGCCCGTTGCTCTCGGGGTGGATGCTGGGGCTTTCAACCTTTGGCTGGCCGCTCGTGATTGGGGGAGCGCTGAAAGGAATCTACGACATCGGCCTGTGGGTGATGTTCAAAGCGGTGCGGCCGCCGGAAGAGAACGAGCCGTTACAAAAAACAGCCGGTGATGAGCCGTCAAGGTAAGGTAACGAGGCGAGTGTCCAAATTAACGTGATGCCGCAACGACCCTGCATGACTGACTGATGGAGGAAGAGGACTGGAGAGGCGGTATGACGAAGAAGGCGATGATGGCCAAACTCATCGGACCGATCCTTCGGATTGAGGACCACCCTGAACGCAGGACATGCCAGACATGCCAGAATTGTAGTGATTCCAGGTATTGTGATGCGTCCATCCAGCGATTGGAAGGTAAAGATTTAGAGCGGCTCCCCATCATAGCGATCCGCTCCTTCCACTTCACGGGCTCGCAGAAGAATCGGCATCCTCTCACTGAACGGCGTCCTTTTTCAACAGGCTCGAGAGATTTTGCGACGCATCACGCGCGGGGCAACGCCGAGATCCGGCAGAGCCTTACCCGGTCCGCGCGGGCCGCCGGGCGTGGATCCGCGCGCGGAGAAGCGCGCCGACCGCCAGCAGGACGAGGAGCGCGCCCAGCACCGTCCCGATCGCGTCCAGGTCGTGCTCAAGCGGACCGGTCACCCCCTCCACGCGACCCTGCAACAGGTAGCCCGCCACGAGCGGCCCGCTGGCCCACAGGAGCGCCCCCAACAACGCCCCGAGCAGATACCGGCGCGTCTCGAGCTCCAGCAGCGCCATGGTCATCGCGAAGGGCGTACGCACCAGCGGCAGCAAGCGGCCGCCCACGACCAGCGCGACGTCGCGGCGCCAGGACCGCCCGAGCCGCGCGCGCCACCGCCCCAATGTTCGCTCGCCCCCGTGGCCCTGGAGCACCCGGGCGACCACCCGCCCGCCGCCGGCGCGAATCAGCAAGAACAGCCCCGTGGTGCCGAGCAGATCGGCCGCGCTGACCGCCGCGATCGCGCCCAGCACGCCGAGGAGCGAATGGAGGTCGTAGGCGCCGACCAGGAGCAAGGGAACCTCGTTGGGAACGAAGGAGGGCACGCCCAGCTCGGTGACAAAGACCAGCGCGACCACGAGTGACAGCCCATGCGCGCGCACCAGATCCAGCACGATGCCCTTTCCCGATGGCGAGTCGGCGATGAAGGTCGCTCACCCGCGGTCCCGACGCCCGCGTCAGCATAAAGCGAAACGCTCCGAGTGGCGGAGCACGTGGGCACCGTCAACGCCCTTCTCGTCGTCGCACAAACGGCCGAGCCTGTTGAAAAAGTTGGACTCAACCTCCTTGGACGCCGTCAGACGATCCAAACACGCTCATTTTGGTCAGATTTGAGGCTTGAAACGGCGCTTGTAAGCGTCAAAGGTACCTTCGTCGAGGACCAAAAGGCGTTTTTCAACAGGCTCGGCCGTTTCTGAGACCGCCCCGCCAACGACTGCATCCCCGATAACTTCGCCATCATTCGACCGGACACGATGCCTTTCAACGGGCTCGGCCGTGTTCAACTGCCGGACAATACCGGCGTCAACGGAACAACGATGCGTGTCAACCGGCCAAATAATCCGGCGTTTGATGGCGCTTTCCGCCCGCCGCCGGTCACGACATCCAATCCGTCCGGTCTGACCCGGTGTACTGAATGGTGACGGCCGGCGTGGCCGGACGGCGCCGAGGGAAAGGAGATGAAGAGAGGATGGCGCCGCCATCGCGGAACGTGGACGATTGAAAAGGAGAGACCAACTATGGCGAGGTACATCGAGACGCTGCCAAACGCGTCGACAACCTGCGAATCGGTCCAGGACATCATCAACATCGCGGCGACGGCGGAGGCGCTGGCGATCACCGCGCTCGGTTGCGCCCTGGACAGCGCGGCGAAAGGCACGCTGGCGCTGAACCCCGAACACATTCAGGCCTTCACGGCGGCGCGGGCGGAGGAACAGGCCCACTACGACGTGTTGACCGCGGCCGGGGCAAAACCGCTGACGACGACCTTCACCGTGCCCGACCCCAAATTCCTCACTGACGCGGCGACGTTCCTGCCGGCGGTGATCGGATTGGAAGAGGCCTTCGTCGCCGCCTACCTGGCGGCGGCCCAGGAGTTCGCTCTTCTCGACGAGCCGAAACTGGTTCAGCTCGCGCTTGCCATCATGTCGGTCGAAGCCGAGCACCGGGTGGCGGTCCGCTTCTTCGCGAACGAGGCCGGCATGATTCAGGAACTGCCGAACAACATCGCCTTCGAGCAAGCGTTGTTCACGAGCGTCGGCGGCGCGGCCGACGCGCTGAAGAAGCTCGGCTGGATCGATGGCAGCGGCGCCAAGATCAGCTATCCCGGCCCGGGCGCAATCGACACGACCGGCGTCAACCAGCTGAAGCCGTAATGATGGCGAGCGGAGAAGGAGACCCAACCATGCACACCCACGATCCTCTGGCGACTCTTACCGAAGCGCGGCCCTCGCGGCGCGCGCTGCTCAAAAGCGCCGGCATCTTTGGCGCGGGACTCACGCTGGCCCAAGTGGGACTGCTGCGCTCAGGAGCGGCCGACGCCGCCAGCGTCTTGAATCTCGCGGCGACTCCCACTGCCGGGGAGCCGGAGCACGTCCAGGACATCCTGAACATCTTCTCGACCAACGAGGCCTTCGGCGTCACCCTCGTCGGCACGGTCCTCGACAGCGCCAAGAAGGGCATGTACCGCCCGGCCATCCCCGACAAGGTGCTGAAAATCCTGACCGGGGTGCGGGCGGAGGAGCAGTTCCACCTCGATTTCTTCATGGGCGCCGGCGGCAAGCTGCTGACCGACACCTTCCACATCCTGACCCCCAAGATCTTCGAGGATCCCAAGGCCCTCTTCAAGGACCTCGTGGAGTTGGAAGACGCGGCGATCGCCTCCGTGATGGCCTCGATGCCGACCTTCACGCGCGAAAAGCGAATCGATCTGGTCAAAGCCAGTTGCCAGTTCGCGACCGAGGAAGCGGAACACCGGCTGCTGGCCAACCACTCGCTCGGCTCGCGGCCGGCCAACGACCACGCCTTCGCGCCGACGATGTTCACTACCGTCGCCGATTTCCTGGCTCTTCTTAAGAAAAAGGGCATCATCGGCGATAGCGGGATGGCGATCACCTACCCAGGAGCGGGCGCTCCCGTCGACCCGACCGGCGTGAGCTACCACACGCCCGGCGGACCGCTCGTGAGTTGCCTCGCGACGGCGACCCCAACCGCCTGAGCCGCAGGTGATTTTCGCACCTCCTCCTCTTCCAGATGTGGGAGGGGGAAGGTGCGGTTGCCATTCCTCGACGGCGGGAGAGTCCCAGGGCAGCGTCTGCCCGGTTCCGGTTCGGCGCCCGCAAGGAGACAGGCCAACGGTTGGCGTGAAGACGAATGACGCTGGGTTGACGCTCGCGCGCACCAGGTGGGCGCCGCGCGAGCCGGCCGCCTCGTTCTCGTTCAGAACGGGATGCGTTCGGGAGACGGTACAGCAGGGAGGTCCGAGCAATGAAACGTTTTCTTTTGGTGGTGATTCCCGCGCTCTTGGTGTTGGCGGGCGCGCAAGCGTTCACGACGCACAGCTCAGCCGCGTCGGCGACGGTCATGACGAAGCAGGACGCCAAGCTCGGCACGATCCTGGCGGACGGCACGGGCCTGACGCTCTATCTGTTCACCAAGGACGTCAAGGAGAACGAAAGCACCTGCGTCGATAAATGCGCGACCGAATGGCCGCCGCTGACCGTCAAGAGTGAGGGCGACCTCCAGCTCGCCGCCGGCATCGACGGCAAGCTCGCAACCTTTAAGCGCGCCGACGGCACGCTGCAGGTCTCCTACAACGGCATTCCGCTCTATCACTTCGCCAAGGATAAAGACAAGGGGGACGCCTACGGCCAGGGCGTTGACAACTTCTTCGTCGTCGCTCCGGGCGCGACGTTCGGCGCGGCTCCCGCGGCCTCGCCGGTCGCCTCTCCGGCGGCCTCGCCCGCGGCGGCGTCGGGCTCCGCCGTCCAGATCATGAACTTTGCCTTCGCCCCCGCCTCCATCACCGTGGCGGTCGGAGCGAGTGTGACCTGGACGAACAATGATGCGGTCGCGCACACCGTGACGGCGGACGACAAGTCGTTCGATTCCGGCAATCTCGCCAGCGGCAAGACGTTCAGCTTCACCTTCACCAAGGCCGGAACCTACCCCTATCACTGCACGATCCACCCGAACATGAAGGGCGCGATCGTCGTCAAGTAACGCGTGTTCCCGCCCACCCATCCCGGAGGCGCGGCAATGCGCGCCGGTTTACCTCGGACGATGTCCAACGGTGGACTCGGCGGACGAGATGAAGCGGGCGCCTCTCCAGGGAGGCGCCCGCTTCGTGCGCTCCCAACTCCCTCTGTTGCCCCGAACGTCAGGCGTGGGCGCCGGGGTCGTGGCGACGTTCCCGTCAGCCGCACCTTTTCCCACCATCATCCCGCCGTCTCTTTTTCAACAGGCTGGAGGGTTTCTGAGACCTCCAAACGCAGGAGCGAAGGACGCTTGGGTGGTCGGTCATGATGGTGGGAGACGGTCGGCCGGCCATCTCCGGCCATCCTTTTCACCGATCGAACGTCCCCCTGAGCTCTTGATTGGCGGTACGCCAAACCCGTATGTTTCGCAGACAACCATCGTTGCGTGACCGATTCCGGGTCGGATCGAGGCCGGCGGAGCGTGAAGACCAGTGCGTGACGACCCCCCCTGCTGAACCCAGATGCGTCAGCCGCCGATCCGCGCCGGACCACCCTCGAGCGCATTCGACGGTTGCCGGCCGTCCACCTCCTGACGCAGCAGGACCTTGACCGCTTTCTCGATCGCACGATTTCCCTCATGCGGTGGGCGACGATCGCCGTCGTGCTGCTCAGCTCGCTCTGGAAGCCACCGATCGACCAGCCATCCGTTGCCGAGTGGGCGCTCGTCGCGGCCTTCGCGGCCTACAACGTGCTGGCCGATCTCGTGCGGTGGGCGGTGGGCCGTCACGCCTTCATCGTGCGCGCGCTCCTCGACCTCGTCGTGATCGGCGCGCTCTACGCCGCCTCGACGCAACCGGGCGGACCGATCTTCGCGCTTCTCATTCTCGTGACGGCGCAGACGACCGCGTTCATGACGCTCGCCGGCAGTCTCCTCTACACCGGAGCGGCGGTGACGATCGCCGCGATCGCCGAGCCCCGGATGCTTGGGTGGTCCTCGTCGGACGACGACCTCCGCGGCCTGGGCGGCCGCCTGATCGCGCTGACCTTGGTGGGCATCGGCATGGGCCTGCTGACGCGCCGCATGGAGCACAGTCAGGCAGCGGCTCGATCCGTGTTGGGTGAGACGGAACGGTTGGATGTTCTCGCGGATCTGCGGGCCGCCTTCGTCCTGAGCGTCTCGCACGAGCTCCGCACGCCGCTCACCGCCGCTCGGGCCGGTCTCGGCTTGCTGGAGACGAGCGTCGCCGATCGCCTCCGGCGCGAGGAGCGGGATCTGCTCGCCAACACGCGTCGCAACGTGGAGCGCCTGAACCGCTTGATCGACGATCTGCTCACGTCGAATCAGCTCGAAACCGACTCCTTGCGCCTTGATCGCGCATTGATCGACCTGCGCCTGGTGGTCGCCGACGCCATGGCCGCCGTCCATCCGTTGATCCAGGCGAAGGCGCAGACGATGGAGCTCGATCTGCCCGAACCCCTCCCGCACCGCGGCGACGCCCGGCGGCTGGAGCAGGCGATGCTCAACGTGGTCGTCAACGCCCACCGCTACACCCCGGCGGACGGTCGCATCGTCCTCTCCGGGCGGGTCGTGGCGGACGACGTCGTGGTGAGCGTGACCGACAACGGTCCGGGCATTCCTCGAGATGAGCTCGAAGCGATCTTCACGCGCTTCCATCGCCTCGCCAAGAGCGACGGCGGATCCGGACTGGGCCTCACGGTCGCCCGCGGCATCGTGGAATTGCACGGGGGGCGATTGTGGGCGGAAAGCGTGCCCGGCCAGGGCGCCGTGTTTCACCTGGCCTTGCCGCGCGCCGATCCAGGCGCGGAGGAACGGGCGTGAAACTCCTGATCGACGAAGACGCGCGCGACGTCGCCGAGGTGATCGCCTTCGGCGCGCGGATGGGGTGGCCCGGGTGTCGGGTGACGATCGCCGCGACCGGCCAGGACGCGCTCGATCGGTTTCGAGAAGACCCGCCGGACGTGGTGATCCTCGACATCGGGTTGCCGCCGCCCGACGGCTTCGAGGTCTGCCGACGCATTCGAGAGACGTCTCCCGTTCCCATTTTGATGCTGACGGTGCGCGACGCGACCATCGACAAGGTGCGCGCGCTCGACCTCGGCGCGGACGATTTTGTGAGCAAACCCTTCGACCACCTGGAGCTCTTCGCCCGCCTGCGTGCGCTGGTCCGGCGCGCGAGTCCTCCGGCTGCGGCGCCCGGGCCCGATTTCACGCTGGCCGATCTGTCGCTGAGTTTCGCCACGCAGGAAGTGCGGCTTCACGGCGAAGTGGTGCGTCTGACCACCACCGAGTACCGGCTGCTCGAGGAACTCGTGCGCCACGCCGGGGTCGTGCTTCCCCACCACGTGCTCCTGGAACGGGTCTGGGGAACAGCGTACGCCCATGAGATTCACTATCTGAAAGTCTTCGTGCGCCGACTGCGGCGCAAGCTGGGCGACGACGCTGAGCACCCGCGTTACATCCAGACCGAATGGGGCGTCGGCTACCGGTTCGTGCTCCCGCGTTAACCGCCCGCGCCTCATCGCGAAGTTCACCGGCTCCCGACGACGGCGAGACGGGTTGGCCCAACCACGTCCGCGTGCCGTTCACCGATGTTCACCATTGCTCACCGGCACGTTCACTTCCTCACCCTACCGTAAGACGTGCGGAGACGATGCTCATGGGAGCGCAAGCGGTCGACCGGGAAAGGTTTCATCACGCTGCTCCTCGAAGCGCTTACAGCCCTCGATCTCCATGGCGAAGTTGCGCTCGAAGGCCGCTGGGCGCAGCTCCCTGGGACTCGGTGCGCCGTGTTCGTCGTCCAAGCGGGTCCCGGCGGCGGGTTCTATGTCTGGTGCGGAGCCCCGTGCGACCGAACCGTCCACTTCAATCGGGACCCGATCCGTGCGATCGAACTGGGGCTCCGGCGTGCGGCGTAACCTGGAACGGAGGACGCAGACCAGCCAGACAACCATGGCGCGATGCGCGGCATCACGCCTCTGAATGCCAGCAAAGGAGTCGATCCATGACCCGCATCTTTCGTCCACGTCCCCTCCGAGGCAGCTTCGTATTGGTCAGCATGGCGCTCCTGCTTTTGCTCGGCGCCAGCGTTCCGGCGCTCGCCACAGACGCGACGCCGACGGCCGGCGAGCGCGACAACTCCGTCCCGCCGCCGCCGTCCATCGGCGCCGACGTCACCCTGCCCTACTTCGCTCCCTCGCCGTCGATGGTGCAAAAGGAGCTCGTCGGCCCCTATCAGCTCATCAAATCCGGCAAGATCGACATGGCCGCCATGACGATCACCCTGCCGCTCTACAAGGGGCAGATGAAGGACGGCGGCAAGGCCGTCTGGTACATCCTGACCGACACCAACGACAAGGGCAACGCCGACGCGCTCGGCATCAACTATTCGGCCAAGTTCTCCTACGCGGCGGTCGGCAAGGCCGTGCGCCAGGCGACGCTCGAAAAGGACACCACGCTGACGTTTGACGCCGGCACGGTCGACTTCTCCCCCGTGCGCAAGGTTGTGCCGGGCGACGGCGACCATCCGTTCCCCCCGAAGTCCGCCGCGCCGGGTTCAGTCGGCGACGCGAATTACAGCCCGCTCGTTCAGATCGGCAACACGGGCGGTCAGATCTACAACGCCCCCGTGGTCGCCTTCGGTTCGACGGCGGATCAGCTCAACGCCTTCTGCGACGGCTCCCCGGACTTCAAACTCGTGCACGATCATGTCCGCAAGATTTGCCCCAAGGACATGACGGTGACGATGGCCCTGACCACCGGGTTCAGCTTCGGCCGGCCGGTGCTCTATCTCAGCACGGATTCCAACGATGCGACCGTGGCGGCGCTGGAAGACGCGACCCTCGCCCCGGGCCTGAAGGACATCACGGTCGGGCATGACGACGGCGCCTTCAGCGCGGTCGAGCGCATCTTCATCACCACCAACGGCCAGACCGGGCTCGACAACCCGCAACGGCAAGGGCTCGACAGTGCGATCGGCGATCAAGTCGATCCCACGACACCGGTCAGCCCGCTCAACGTCTTCGGCGGCATTCCCACGGTCGCGACCGATTACAGCCCGCTCTGGGACGCCAACATCGTGCAGTGGACCGACAAGGCTATTTCGAAGGGATACCGGGCGCGAGTCCGCGACGAATTTGAAGTGCTCGGCCTGGTGAATGAAGGCTGGATCACCGGGCCGGACGGCAAGAAGTTCGGCTCGACCGGCATCATCATCGACTGCGCCGTCGCCATGCGCCTGCTCTAACCATCACTCGGCGATGGTCCCGCAGCGTCGCGGGGCCATCGCACACCCGATTTGGTTCACGATCCGTCCACTCACGGCTTAAGGAGACCTCATTGAAAAATCCCACCCATATTCATCTCCCAAACCCGCGCCGTCTGGTTTGGTTGAGCATCGCGCTCGTGCTGTTGCTCGGCGGCGCCGTCCCGGCGCTTGCTCAGGACAGCGCCAGCCCGACATCCGTCGTCAGCGGCGCGGCGGCGCCCGCGGGCACGGTCTACGCCCTCACGAACAACTTCACCAAAAACGAGGTGCTCGCGTATAACCGAGCCGACAACGGCGCCCTCTCCCCCGCCGGCCGCTTCGACACCGGCGGCCAGGGCAGCGGCTCGTACGAAGCGTCCACCAATATGTTGATTGTCGGCAGCGCGAAAGGCGAATCCTCGCCGATCGATCTCGGCGGCGGCAACGACCTCGTCTTCGCGGCCAACGCCGGCAACGACACGATCTCCGTTTTCCAGGTCACCGCCGATGGGCTGAAGCTGGTCCAGCAGCAGGACTCGGGCGGCGAGCGGCCCACCAGCCTGACGCTGCGCAACGGTTTGCTCTACGTGCTCAACAGCGGCGGGACCCTGACCGGCGCCGGCGTCTGCTTGGCCGGGGATCCGAGCATCACCGGCTTCACCGTCGCCGATGACGGTAAGCTCTCCGCGATTCCGAACTCGACTCAGAAATTGAGCGGCGGAGCCGCCTCGGGGTGCGCCGAGATCACCTTCAACCCCAAGGGCGACGTGCTGCTCGTCTCGCAGTGGGTCTCCAGCCGGATCGACGCCTTCACCGTCGGCGCCGACGGTGTGGCGAAGGGACCGGTCGTGAACAAGCCCAGCGGCTTCGGCCCGTTCGCCCTCGCCTTTGACACCAAGGGTCGTCTCCTCACGAGCGAGAACTTTCAGCAAATCGAAGGCGAAGCCGGCGCGGCGTCGTACGACATTGGCGCGAACGGCAAATTGACCCCCATCGGCGAGACGGTCAAGTACGGCGAAACCGATCCGTGCTGGATGGTTGTTTCGCCGGACGGCAAGTACGCCTACATCGCGGCATTCGGCCCGTCGCCCATCGTCAAGGTCACGTCCGAGAAATCGCGTCGTGGCGTGATCTCCAGCTTCCGGATCGGCTCGGACGGCGCGCTCGTGTCGCTCGATCCGCAAGCCGCTCAAGTCGGCGTCGGCGCGTCCGACATCGCGATGGCGGGCGGCGGTAAATTCCTCTACGCCATCAACAGCTTCGACGGCACGATCAAGGGCTACGCGGTCGGGGACGACGGCAGCCTGACCTTGGTGACCGCCGTCAGCGGTCTGCCGATCAATCCGTTCGCCCCGCTTAGCTCCGGTCTCGCGACTCGCGACAACGGCTAAGCAGACTCGCAGAAGTTTTGTCCACGTTTCGTTTCGACCGTGCGGCGGCGCCAGGGCGCGCGGCGCCTCAGCTCCCGATCGGCTGACGGTGCACGTGGACAAGACTTCTGGCAATGCGCTTAGCGCACGGCGCGTCGCCCGCGCGACGCGCCCGAACATCCAACCAGCGCTTGCCGCCTCAGCCGCTGTTCATACTGATCGCACCTGATCCGGCGGCGCCCCAACCGGGCGTCGCCGGAGCCGCACGCACCGGGAGCGCGTCCGATTTACCTCCACCTGCCGCCATCCGATCACCCGCCTTCGAGGTCCGCCACGCGCTTCGAACGCGTCGTGGCGGACCTCGAAGGCGCCGAGGACGCGCTCGCCTTTGCCTCAGGCATGGCGGCGATCGCGGCGGTGTTCCTGACGTTCCTGTCCGCCGGCGACCATGTCGTGGTCTCGAGCGACGCCTACTGCGATGTTCACACCTTACTCACCGCGCACCTGTCGCGCTTTGGGGTGAGCGCAAGCTTCGCCGACACCAGCGACCTCGCCGCCGTCGCCGCTGCGGTTACGCCCAGGACTCGCCTCATCTACACCGAGATCCTGTCCAATCCCGCGCTCAAGCTCGCCAATCTGCCTGATCTCGCGGGCGTCGCGGCCGCGGCTGGCGCGCGGCTCTGCGTCGACAACACTTTCGCCACGCCGATCCTGTGCCGTCCCCTCACGCACGGGGCCGACCTCGTGCTGCACAGCGCGACGAAGTTCCTAGGCGGCCACCACGACCTGTGCGCGGGGGTGGTCGCGGGGGGGACCGAGCTTGTCTCCGCCCTGCGCAGGCAGCACGATCTTCTCGGCACGACCGTCGGCGCGTTCGACGCCCAGCTGGCGCTGACGGGCATCGCGACATTGGCGGCGCGCGTGACGTGGTCGAGTGAGAGCGCCGCCGCCGTGGCCGTCTATCTTCAGGATCATCCGCAGGTGGCTGCCGTGCGCTACCCCGCATTGGCGGCTCATGCCCAGGCGGCGCTGGTCCGCCGGCTGCTTCCGCGTGGGGCCGGTGCGATGGTGACGTTCGATCTGGCCAGCGGTCCTCGCATGGCGGCGGCGGTGGTTCGCAATTTGACGCACATTCCCTACGTCGCCAGTTTGGGCGGCGTCACGACCACCGTCTGCTTTCCGCCCCGCGCGTACGGCGACATCGTTCCGAGCGCCACGCTGCGGCTCTCCATCGGCCTGGAGGATCCGCGCGAGGTGATCGCCGATCTCGACCGAGCGCTGGAGCGAGCCGTGTCGGCTCGCTCGTCCTGATCGTTGCGGCGTAGGTCCAATGACAAAACACGCTTCTGGCCGCGACACGTGAGTCGCGGGTTGTTCACATTGACGTCTTTGCTTAATCAGCAGATTGCGCTTAAGGACCATTGTCCGCAATGGGCGCATTATGGAAAGCGAGAGCGCCAGTTTTCAGGCGACTGGCTGATACCGCTCGCCGTCGAAACGCAGGTCATCCAGTCCCTCGAATTCGCATCGCGTTGAGATGCCGTGGGTTTGGTCGGAGATCGCCGTGAGTTTGACTCGGCCGACAAGCGTGCGCGGGTCGTCGTCCAATGTCAACAGCGTCGCCACCGCAGGTCCATCAGGAATGTCGCGATCAAAGGCATTCAGGGTCAATGCGCCCGTCCACACGACCGCGACGCCTCGCTCGCTCGCCAACCGCCACGAGGAGACCGGAAATCGTTGACCGGATTCGAATTGCAACCATCCTCCATGGCCCCGATAGCGCTCGGTCATGGTTTCCTCCCGCTCAATAAGTCGCGAAGCAAAGGGAGTGTAGATGCGAACCAAGCTCACCGTTCTGATCGGCGCCGTCGCGATCGTCCTGGCGGCCGCCGGCATGAGATTCGGCAAGGAATGAAAGGGCGGCGCCCGGCGTGCGACGATTGTCTCCGCACGGACGTCCCTCGCTTCCCAGCGTTCGCGTCCGGGTCACCGCGCCGAGCAGGTTAACCTGCTCGGCGCGGTGCTTGGCCCGATTTCTGCGCATCCATCCGGCGACTGGGGCGATAAGCCGGACGTTCGCGAACGTTTCCGCGCCGGTCGGCGAACGCCGCGGCCCCAAGCCCGCGGCGTTTCGCTGTCCGCTGGCGCCGGTCGTGCGCAGGCTGTTGCGCCCGCGCGACCGCCCGCTCGGGTGATGCGTCGGGCAGGCCAGCCCCCTCGCCTGGCGTGTCTTCCCACCGACCGACCGCGTGAGCGCGGTCACCAAGGAGCGCACCCATGGATCGACGAGTGATGCTTTCTCTGGCGGCGGTTGGTCTGGCCGTGCCCGTCTTGGTCGTCCTCATCATCCTCGTTGTTTCGGTGCGCTGGTTTCGCCGGCGCAAACACGCGCGGGCCCTCGTCGACACCTGGCTCCCGCGCTGACGCGCTTCGCGCCGGACGTGAACGTTGGGCAGGTCTTCCTCCCGATTGCGATCGGCGGCGATCAAGAGCGGACTCGGCTGCTGGTGCAGGCGCCGCTCACGGCGGCCGTGTGGGGCTGGCCCGCGCGTATGACGAGCGTACCTACAGCAATTCCCCATCGACCCCTCTCTGATCGCCTCGCAGGCATCATCCCGGACGCTGCCCCAGAGCGTCTAAGC
>JAABUK010006126.1_pt1 | contig 18183 bp, 35 predicted proteins | sample 5559141 | NCBI WGS metagenome assembly JAABUK01 (sample SAMN10711869, study PRJNA513367) | rock metagenome | isolation source: Antarctica rocks | place: Antarctica: Victoria Land, Pudding Butte nord | collected 2016-01-03 | reverse complement strand
TCACCGAGTCCCTGGAAGTGGTAAGCCTACTTCAGTGGCGGTCCTGCGCTGCTATCGCTGACACTGCTTCGCTGAGCCACCTCTGCTACTTGTGACTACGCTGTGCTGCGCAGGTTCGATGTCTTCTGCGAGTGGTGAGCTTCCCCACCTTCTGGCCTTTGTTGTAGCTTTTACTTGGCTTCATTGTCAAACCATACATGCTGCTGCTACACTGCACAGGTTGCACCTTTCACAGCTCTGACGTACAGATCATGTTTGTGCAGTCCATCTTCCATGTCAGCCACTTGAGAGGCTTGTTCCCAAGCCAGCTATTCAAGACAGTAGACATGCCAAACCTTGGAGGTGGGGACACAGATGTGGTTCTGAACGCCACTGGTCACAGAGGTGCTGTGACACAGCACTAACAAATGGCATCTGTCTGCTGCTGCAGGACTGCAGATTATGATGCTGAAGCCAGACACTCCAGAGTCCAGACTCTTGGTTGACTGGGTTGAGGGAGGTGAGTGTTTGATTGCTGCACAACTGCTTGCGCATCTTGCTGTCCTCCTGAATACTCATCTTGCTTGCCTGCAATCTCAATTGCTGCTAACAGACCCTTGATGCAGTCATTTCTGCCACCCCATACGCTGACAACCATCTGTACTGTGCAGGTGTGTATGATGCGCTGAAGCAGAAATACCTGAAGTGCCTGCTGTTTGGCATCTCTGAAGATGAACGAGGCAGCTGCCTTATGGAGGTACTTTGCTCTTCGCCCATTCCCATTTGTTTGTGCCCATCCAGTCTGCCCTTCTTGCCCTCTGAATTTACCTTTCAGTTCAATCTTGGCAAATTTTGACAGAAGCTATTGTCGGATTTCCAAAAGGGCGCTTCAGCAATTGTATTGCTGCTTTTGTTGTAGTGCTGGGGGCAAAGCTGAGCTTGAGTGAATGGTCTGACTGCATATACTGGTTGCAGGAGTATGTATACAAGTTCAACTATGACAGCGATGGAGGCGTGACAGTGGACCTGACGACCAATGGCAAGCCTGTGGAGAAAAGCAACAAGAAGAAGCCAGTAAGCATGCTGACTGTGCATAGGTGCTGTCTTGCCTATCTGTAGTCCTGCTGATGATATATTGTGTGTTATTGCAAAAGTTGTATGAGTTCTGGCTGTGGTATGTGATTACAGAAGGCGAATGTGAGCTCTGTCAAGTACCAGGTGTGCCGCTTGATCAGGATGCTGGTGCACATTTGCAAGACTTTGGACAGCATGCCAGAAGAGGTGAGATGCCTCAGCAGTCACCCATTGAACCCCCTATGCCACCTGTGCCTTCATCTGGCCAACATCCAACCCACTGCTGCCCCTTCCTTCTCCCCCTTCCCTCCCACCTTCACTGACATCGATGGATATTCCAGGATATCCAGCTCAGCCCACAAGTCCTGACTACCGTTGTTGCTGCACCTTCATGCCCGTCCTGAGTTTAAAGCTTACTGACTGTATAGCTTGCTGCTTGCACATTTCATACAGTTCACAAATGCTGATGCCTGCCAAATGAACCTTACCTTCATGTTGAGTGGACAGTACATCTGCCTAGCCAGCAACCTTGCCTAACGGGTGTTTCCAGAAATGCACTCACTTGACACATCCCTACTTTTGTTGCTGATGCCACAGAGGTACCTGTTCATGAAGTTGACCTACCATGAGGACACCCCAGAAGACTACGAGCCGCCCCACTTCAAGCCCATCACAGAGGAGGGCCTGGGCCACTTTGCACGCAAGCACTTCTCAATGTAAGTCAACATTGGCTAGCTTTGCACCAGTCACAGCCAGCTTCTGCCTTGATGCATGCACTTATGGCTCCTCATGGGTCAAGCAAAAGTATGCATGTGTGTTTGCCTTGCAGTAATTTGGACTCATGGTGGCAGCTGCTATTTGGCATTGCTCAAGACATTGAGCTGGATGGCAGCTTGGCCCTGTTGCATGCATGAGCATTGTGAGGAGCAATCACGCATAATGAAGCAAATTGGCCCACCAACTTCTGACCAATTTCTATGTCTGCTAATGCAGGTGTCTGCATTTTGTATTCAACAACAGTATTGTCCATCAAGACTGCTGTTTTGAATCGATCGCTGCAATGCATGCAGCATGATGAGGTCAAACCCTGACTGTATGGTCTACCAATGCAGGAACTTGGGTGATGTGTCTACCAACCACCATGCAGTGAGCCTGCGAGTGAAGAGCCTGCTGGACAGCTGCAATGAGGGGCTGGATGAGCACTGCAACAGTGGGCAGTGCTCCACATACCCAGATGAGGTGGAGGGCAATGAAGTGGCATCAGCTCTGCAGGTATGCCCCCAGAAATGTTTTGCTGCCTTCTTGGGAATCCATGAGAACAGACCACCCGCTTCAATTCACAATCCCTCTCCCCACCTCTTGGCTCTGCATTGCCCCCCAGCCCATGCCCTCTGATCTTCCAGGCATTTTCCAGTCTTGACAACTGGGTGAAGTGTTTCTTGATATGTGTCACTGCCAACAGTCCGGCTTCTTATGGCTGCGCCGCAGTTGATTTAGTGAAGTGAACCAGGATGGCACTATGCATGCCTTGCACACTCCCTGGTCTCATGCCACAGAAGCGCACTGCCAAAGTGACCTTTGAGTGCTTCTTCCAAAGCTTGACAATGCCTGGCTGCTTAGGTACAAAGCTTCATCATTATCATGTGCAATTATGTACAAGAACGTGCACACCATTCACAGTAATGTGCACACTATTCATGTTGGCTGCCTGAATCATGCATATGCTGTGAAGGACGATGAAGCCAAAGATGACACGGCAGCTCCTGACATGGCAAATGGCCAGGAAGCTGACAAAGATGCTCATGTGGCAGCTGATGTGGAGGCTGACATTGAGGTTGTCAAGGCAACAGCACCAGAAGCTGAGGAGGAAGCTGATCCAGCAGCTGAACAGGAAGCTGATCAAGCAGCTGAGCCAGAAGATGATCCAGCACCTGAGCCTGAGCACCCTTCACCCTTCAAGCCCAACCCCAAGGACCGCTTGGCTGGTAACTTGGCTTTGATGTTAACATTGCACACACACATCTTGTTGGTAACAGTTGGACAATTTTGACACCTGTGCATTTTGTTGCCACTGCCCATTGCATTGTGTCTGTCCTTTTGTGACTACTGAAATTGAAGCCAAGATTGGCAAGCACTCTGTTTGGCATGACTGCAACCACACAATGGCTGGCAGCTGACCTGATGCTCTGCAGCTGCAGCAGCTCAAAGTCATTGGAAATGCCAGGCTTGACGCTGTCTGGTTTAACAACATGTTTGCTGAAGCTGAGTCAGCTTGAGGTGCTGAAGCTTTCCAATGCATGTGATTTTGTCTCGATGTCAAGCACGTGTATGCCTTTTCTGCAGCTGCCCTACCACACAAAGATCAGGGATGATACTGCAACAGACCCAGAAACCTACTCACTTTTTGCCTTGAATCTGACCAACCTGCCAGGCTGGGTTGTGCACATGTCAGCAGGTAATAATAATAATTAAAACGTATACTTAATTCATTATTGTTATTATGTCAGCAGGTGATCTGGAGGATTTAATGACAGCACCACAGGACCAGTCTGAGCCAGCCTACATGGATGTGATGCCTTTGGAAGGAGAGGGCCCAGCAGCTGCAGACAACGCCCCTGGTGCAGCCTTCAGCCCAGATGCAGCTGCCAAGTATGATGCAGTCATGGAGTTCTGCCTGAGGAGGGGCCAAGTGCTGTTCACCACACTGATGACTGAGTTTGTCCACATCCACCTTGGCGACCTGGAACGGTATGCACTGCTTGTACCCAACCATGAACGAATCGCTCTCTATCTTCTGTACTAGTGCGTGCATCTCTTGTGGTGTGTGAAAATGAATGCAGAAATGTGGTGTAGGAGTTTCAAATCATTGCAGCGTGGACTTGTGCGCATGTGGGTTTGAGCTACTTTCAGCTATATGATCCTGCATTGCAGCAGTGATACGCAGTATGAATTGTAGCAAAGATAGACTGTGATGTAATTTTGTCCTGCAAGCAGCCATCATGATGCTGTCATGGTGTTTCCAACACATTGCTTCAAGACACCATGTCTTCAGGCCCTTGATGCAAGGCACCACATCAACAAGATACCTCTTCAATATACCGCTTCACGCTACCATGTGCCAATTTGGCTCTGTCTGGCAGTGCAAGTGAGACATTGTGGAGCAAATCCTGACCTTGCTGCTGATACTCTTGTGTTGAGGCGCAGGTTTTTGCAGAAGATGGTGCAGGAAGGCCTGCTAGAGCCCACTGAGAGCAAAGACTCCTACAGGGTGAGCTGCCAGCGCTTGCTGCCACTCTTTCGAGCAGGCGTGAATGACAACTCTGATATGGCGTCTGGCATTTGTCATGCTTCAACCAAATTGCGCCAAGCTGCATGACACACTCAATGTGTTGATGGTCTTGCATTTTGGTCATTTGGTTTGCTCTTTGTGGTGGCAGGTTTCTGTACGTTATTGCATCACGTGCACTGCCCTCAAGGAGCTGTGCTTAGCTCTTTTGGGGACCTACACAGGTTGTGCAACAGCTGTGCCTCTCATGAGGGGCTGTCGCTGCTGTATGCATCTGTGCAGTGGCAGGTGTCCTGAGAGAACATGTGTGCTGGCTGTTCAAACCCCCCAACACTGCCCAACACAAGCAGTACAGGGTTTTTGAAAGTTTCTATCTCCAAAGCCCCTAGCACTGCATGTCAATGATGATGATGGTGATGTTAATGATGATGATGATACACAGGTGATCAAGCAGTCAGGTAGGGGGGGTGAGCCCTCTCATGCAGTGATGGAGAGCACAAGGGGTGCAGACCACAGTGTGATGGGTCCTGATGGCAGTGAGTACCAGACAGCTCAGCAGCAACAGCAGCAGCATGTCACTGACCAGCTGGGCAACCTGTCTGTGCATCATGGTGAGGCCTGCACTCAGCAGGGCATAATCTAGCTGTTCATTGGCACATGTCATGTTGTTTACCTATACTATTGCAGCTCCAACATGGTAGCACCACTGTATTACAATGGCAGCTTGTGCCTTTGCTGTTGTTAGAAGGCTCAAGTCATGTCCTGTTCAACTGTGACTGAAACTTTGTTCAGCTGCAGCACTTCACTCAACCTGCCTGAGCGCTGCAAGCTCGATGTATGGTGCCCACTGCTCAAATATCATATGTATGAAAGCATTCATGCTCTGCACCAGCAGGTGCAGCATGCACTTATACCCAAGTTGTCCTGCTAGAAGGAGCAACTTTGCGATATGACTGCGCTGCATGGCATGGAGGACTCAAATGCATCTCAGGTGGAGATGAGCAAGGGTCTGAAGGGAGAGCTGGCAAGTCCAGGAAGAGAGCTGCTGAAGATAGTCAAGCTGCCAAAGTTTCGTACAAGGGTATGCATTTCCCGTAACGTGTTCACACTGTTGAGTAGCACTGATGGGTTTTGCTTGCAGACAATTACAGGTTGGTCAGGCTGTCAGTCCCATGGTTAACGCATGGCACATGCTTGCATGCTGTAGGTTTTGTTGCAAAAGTCAAGGGATGCGCAATTTGTTTGTGCACCTAATCTTTGAGATGATGGCGTGATGCTTGATACCTTCACCTGCTCTGTGCAGCATGAGAATGCCACAGGTAGCCAGCAGTGGGTGCACTGCAGTGAGTTGTACCAGCTTGCGTGGAATTTTAATGTGGGCATGCTTTTACATCCAACATGTCATTTGCAGGTTCGGAGAACACCAACTCTGCAGTACACGGGCAGTCAGCCGCCATGTCATTCAATGGATCAGTCATCTCACCCAGCCACCCACATGCAGCGCCTTCCCAACCCAAAGACAACTTTGCCTGGGTTGAGAGTCAGCAGAGCTTGGACAATCCCAAGAACAAGCCCAGGAAGGCATCCTTTGTGGAGAAGCCCATTCGCCAGTCCAAGAAGCAGCGCACTGACGTCAAGGCCACTGCAAGTGGTATGCCAGCACGGCCGCATGTGACACGTGCTATGGCCAAGGCTGACGGCACCAAGACCAAATTCCAGATGATGAACTAGACTTACAGTGCGTTTGGGGGTTGAGGGTAGGCCCAAGCCCCACCCCTTACTTCAACAGGGCAGCACAGCCACAAGAAGCTTGGGCTCTACCTGGAGCTTCTCTTTTCACAGCCGCCTTATCTAGTTACTGTGTTTCCATATCGTATAGCTTGTAGATAAGCATCAGAGGAGGCTGTCTTGACCAGCAAAAACATGCATTGTTGTGCGTGTAAGCTGATGTCACATTCTTCAATGTAGACAGGCATCAGGGATGCCCGAGGGTCCAGCCTGTCAACTTTGTGAATAGACTGTATAGACCATTCATGCACAGGCATCAATAAAACCATTGGCATTGTAAGTCGCTGACTGTGATACAACGACCCTTGTGATGAAGCAGTAGATAACCAAGCAAGCATGACTGTCCTTCTGTGAGTGAGCATTCATAATCCCTGTGAGTTCACCAGTTGTTGACAACCAGGCTCTGTTTGCAGAGTTCAAGTGGCAGGCTAGAACACAGCAGTGCTGTTTACTAAGGTGACTAACGAGTTAGCCATTAAAGTGACCCTGAAGCGTTTTCGCACGTGCAGGGTCAAATTTCTGCACGAAACGCTCGCTATCGTCGCTTGTTGCAATAGTTATGTAGTTTAGTTGGCGCTCTGTTCAACGTTGCATTCCTTCCTGGCACCGCATTTGCTGACCAGCTGTCTGCTTGTGGCAAAACAGTGGGTGTGCAGGCACTGCAAGAGTTTAACTGCAAGAGTTCACGAGATCAACAGCGTCGACCGGCGTCACTATTTCATATGCGCGGAGGCCCTGAAGCACATTTTGGCTTCCCGTTCATATGGTTTCCCAGCTTGTGTTGGTACGACACGGCCAGTCAGTGTACAATGACGAAAACAGGTTCACAGGATGGACAGATGTGCAGCTGACTGCCGAGGGCTATGAGGAAGCAGTGCAGGTCCAGCTCGCAACATTAGGCGCACCAGCACTCATGTTTTTCAGGGGTTCCAAATCCCGCGCATTGCTCGTGTGCGTGAACTTGACGTCTGCTTGCAGGCCGGAAAGCTCTTGAGATCCGAAGGCTTCATCTTCGACCGTGCTTATACTTCAGTGCTCAAACGTTGTATTGTGTCTCTTCACACCGTGCTGGAAGAGTTAGAGCAACTGTGGATACCAGAAGAGAAATGCTGGAGACTAAATGAAAGGCACTATGGAGGTCTGCAAGACCAAGTAAAGTCTGAAGTTGCACAGAAAGTTGGTGAAAAGCAAGCAAAAGAATGGAGACGCAGCTATACCTGCCAACCGCCAGGTATACAGATCCCTTCAACTTCACTTTTGTTTATGATGTGCGCATGACTACGCATGCAACACGGCGCGTGTGCTTGACATGAACGTCTCTGTATATCATGACTATGTCACGAAATTTCTGTGTCCCAACAGCTACGCATGGGCATTTTGCTTATGCAATCAATAACAATGCTCAGCTCCCAAATAACTTGCACTCTCCCTATGCTGTGCATTCCAAGCCTCCGCAATGCGTTTGCATAACAGCAGCTTTTGATGATGGTTGCTCCTGCAGTTGATGACAATGCTGAGACCCCCAATTTTGTTGGTGATGGGCCGGGCTACGCAATGCAGGAAGCAGAAGTGCCCTTGACTGAGTCCCTTCAAGATACAATCAGGCGGATCCTGCCCCTTTGGCATGACAGCATTGCACCTGCTATCAAGTCTGGGCAGAGGGTGCTCATTGTTGCGCATGGCAATAGCATACGGGTAAGCAGTGGCAAGCAGGCAGGCATGCAGGCAGCTGTTGCTAGTCTCATTGTGTGATTGGAAGCGCACCTGACAGTAACAGTCATACACATTGCTGAGTGACATGCGTGTAAGGTACTATCCCTGCATTGATCCCTTGATGCTGCTGCCCTGTTGCCCTGTTGCCCTGTTGCTCTGTTGCCCTGTTGCCTTTATTGCATGTAGCTTGGCTGGCTATGCCCCACAAGCTGCTTTGAGCTAGCATGCATTCTGGCGAGCATCTACACACATCGTCTTGTGGCTTGTCATGCAAGGTTTGCTAGATACAGCTGTATGTACCTGTTACTTACATGTGTTTGATGGCCAGCAGCAATTTGCTGTGTAGCTGACACAGCGGTGTTGATGGTGTGGCGTGCCAACACTGCACAACTGCAGCTCTGACCAGCCCCATTTGGCATAGCATCACCTTTGTATGCTCATGCTGATGCTGTGCATAACAGCATTAGCTCTGGCTGCTGCTTCACCTTCAAGTGATCAAGGCATCAGCTCAGAAGAGCATCCTGCTGATGTTTGCATGCATTGCTTGCAGGCATTGGTGAAACATCTGCAGGGCATATCAGATGATGAAATACCAGGCTTCCATGTGCCCATTGGCATACCTGTTGTCTATGAGCTGGACAGTGACCTGAATGCAGTGCGGCATTACAATGTGGGGGAAAACAAGGACAGCTGACGCTTGCACCTGGCTTATGACTCCAAATGCATGAGGCGACTGTGAATATAGAGTCATACAACTATTGGCACATATTTGGATGCCAGCGGCAAAGCTAACTATCGACTGGTGTAGATTTAGAGCCTGCAGATTCAAAGCCTGGAGAGATACGCTCCTGCCTGACCATGAAGCTGTTATACAGCAGAATCAGGCAGCAGCTTATATGGATCAAGCCTTTGACATTTGCCTCATGTCATGCTGTGAAGTTGCAATTCGAGCTTGGTAGCAGTGCGCCTAATGGTGTTAGGGTTTGAGGCACTGCATACGGCTGCTGTTTGCATGCTGGATGAACGGAAGCCACCATGTCTGTTCTGTCAGTGTTGACATTTTTTTGGTCAAGTTGTGCACAACTTGAGGAGGCTACGAGCCCTACTTTACATCACCTTGCATCTGGTTGAATCATCAGTACAGTCCGATATCGGCATACTGTGATCGATCACAGTATGCCCTGCAGGGCAATTATCAGCTGACAATCATTGAATGATAATCCTATCTTCACAAGCTGGTAGCTACGTAGTCATGCACAGGTCTGAACGTGAATCAATGCAGATGTGCTTCATTTCATCAGAAACGGCTGTGCACTTGCGCTTCAGACAAGCTGCAGCTCAATGAGTTGTGCTGCCACACGGTGACCCATGCATGGAGGCGCAGGAGAACCAAGCAGGAAAAAGTGCATGTAGCATGCAACAGGCTTGATCACGAGACTGCCGCTTGCAGCGTCACAGGCCATGTATGTGCATGTACACAACATAGACCAACATCCATGATGCCTGGAGACCCTGACAGCTTGAACATTTAGTCTTATATTTCAAATTCGTGGTTTTGGTCACCGTTAGCTGCTTTGCCCGAGTGGTTAAGGGGTATGCCTGCTAAGTGTATGCCGAAAGGCGCGAAGGTTCGAACCCTTCAGGCAGCGATTTTTTGTTTTAGTTCCTGGCATGTCTTACCAGTTTCACCGCAAATGCCTCTGCACACCTCTTCTAGTACACATCTGCCATGCACATGCATGCAACGGCATAATAGTATGTCCTTTACTGTACATGTAGCTTTTGGCCCATCATGGTACAAGCCTGGTCATACACTCACAGAAAACACTGTGATGGCACTGTCTTCCGCATTGCGGCCACCACTAGTGCTGCATACACATCTGTATTTCTGATTAATACTCCAAATGAAAAGAAGAAACCATTTGACACTGGCTCTGGAGGATTCTTTCACGCTCTGGGGCCTGACAACATGCTGGTGCATAGACTTTGCACCGGCATGACCACACGTATGAAGCAACTACTCATGCATCTTCAGCAGTACAGACGATGACATACATTGAAGGTTTGCTTTGCTCTTCTTTACCATTGCCTGCTCAGTACACCCTGACCACTACACTCACAGTACAACAGAAAACTGGGTCACTGGTCGTATATCTCTCAGTTGTCTCTCAGGTTGAGCAGTGTTTCCACCACGGATGGGTCAGCCAGTGTTGAAGTATCGCCAAGCTGCTCCTCCTCCTTTGCTGCAATCTTACGCAACACACGCCGCATGATCTTTCCAGACCTTGTCTTTGGAAGGCCTGCATCATAATGTTCAGTGTGAAATCCGCCATGTCAACAGGCATGGTATTTGAACGTCTCACTGACACAGTACTTAAGAAAGCCCAAGCTAGGATGGCTCAAGTGACACGTGTTTGGCATGCTTGGTGTGTGTGGTGCAAAGCAGGGGCATACAAGCAAGCTTAGCTACCCAAACCAGGCTGCTTTTGCTGCCCTAGCGACCACACAAAGTGATCCAAAGCTGACATCAGCACATTTAAGTAACTGCCAACTCCTCATCATGTTACTCAGCATGCATGTAGTGTACAAGTGCAGCGCAGGTGGTGCATTTGCAGCTGCGCCGCTGACTGCTTCAGACTCAGCAACAGTACACATGTCAGACACCGACCCACTCCAATTGGGAGCATTAGCTTGTAGGCAAACCACAAACTGGCTGTACAGAGCGTAATGTAACATTGATTGCACAGTTTAAGGTCAAGGCACATGCATTGGCAGGATGTTGGTGGAGCATCAGGAGGGGGGGGAAGTACCCACCAGGAGCCCAGTGGATGACATCAGGGGCGGCAAAGGCACCAATGTGGCCTCGCACAGTCTTCACCAGCTCCTTCTTCAGCTCAGGGCTGTACTCGATGTCTTGCATGAGGGTCACATAAGCGTAGATGCCCTGCCCCTTCACTGGGTGCTCATACCTGCATCACACAAGTCAAAATTCAAGACTGCCGAGACTGGCGAAACTGCCGAGACTGGCTACACTTAGCAATGACCAGGGCAAGAGCAAGGAAGGGTTGGGCAACAGATGACTGAAAAATGTGGATGATTAAGCAGATAAAAAAGTAGCAGTTCAAGGGGTAGCATCAAGGGGTAGCATCAAGGGGTTTATTCACCAGTGATAGTGCCTTGGACACCAGGTCATATAAGAATGGCGCATCAGAGTCATGATCTATTCAGCCATGCGTAGTATCTTTCAGTCTTCGCATGCATGTGATCATCAGCCAGGGCTGCAGTGCATCTGTGCACAAGAGGACAAGCAACTGACAGAAGCAGCCTTCAGTGTTGTAGAACGCAAGCCACACTTTGACACAAGCAAAGTGCACACATACGCTCTTTCAGATGGTTTGACTTAGTGGAAGCCATATGTGCGTCTGTTCTAAAGTTATCACTCAGGCATTTTGACTAATCAGAGGCCACAAGTAGCGCCTGGTATAAGCTATCACTCAGGCAGCATGACTAAAGAGAAGCCATGTGGCTGTTCCTTAAGCCAGCTATGCTACATGCGCAAGCAAGGCAGCTGTTGGGGTCAGAGTGCTCACCCCACAACAGCAGCCTCAGCACAGTGGGGGTGCAGCCCTAGGGCGCTTTCCACCTCTGCTGTGCCAATCCTGTGTCCACTAACATTGATGACATCGTCCACTCGGCCAGTAATCCAGTAGAACCCATCCTCATCCCTCCTGCACCCATCTCCTGAGAAGTAGTAACCCTGCAGCATTAGTCTGATGTTAAGAAACGACAACGCACAATGATGATTCTGCCAGAACAAGCATAGGAGTGGGCAAGTGCTCCTGAGCACGGGCAGCTTGAGCAGTCTACACAAGTTGTCGCTGTGCATGGCTCATCACTGCATGCCAGCAATTACTTGACAGCAGTCTTCTCTTGCATGCTCCAGCGCTGTGTGATGATGATTCTTGGAGACTGTAGGTCACCCAGGGATTTGGTGAGCTGCACCTGTCATTTCTCAAAAGGCACATCTCACACAGTATTGGATTGCATTTTGTGGTTGATGGCGTCAAGGGTGTCATACTGTGCACGCCACAACCTTTCACATGTCTGGGGCAATGCTCTGGTCTCCATATAGCCACCTTGTCATTGAGCCAGAGGTGCATGATAGAAAATGCTTCCAGAATTTGTCTGAGTGATCTCGCATCCCATATACCAACAGAACCTCACCAGGAAATGCTCAAAACCAAAGTTTATTTGTAGCAAATTTGGGTTTTCGAGAATGCTTGGGTGTACCTTGAAGGGAGCGAAGTAAGTGGTTTCAAAGCGGTCCTGGTCACCATAGATGGTGCGAATGGTTGATGGCCAGGCTGCCTTCATGCACAGGAAGCCCTCCCCAGGTCCCTCTATTTCTTGCCCCTGCACAAAAGGCCAGATTCCATTATATTGCAATGTAGGCATTGAACAGACAGACACATGCAGGCCCTATGCTGGCATGCAGAACAATGACATGTACAATAACCACACAACAAAGGCACCTGATTCTAACTACGCATATATAATGTATGCACAGGTTGTTTGCACACAAGTGTGTGTTCAATGCTCCAATGATACGTGGAGAGTGAACATGTTTGTGGTCAGTATGTTAAACCTGACATGATGTTACACAGCAGATCCGAGGAAGACACCACATTGCAATTTGCTTTGTCGCTGCATAACACTGCAGCACATCTGTTCAATTCAACAGAGCCCATGACTTTCCCCAACAAAATTGGTGCCTCGCTTGCCATACGCAAACTCAACTCAGGGTCATGCTGCATGCTCTGTGATACAGCCACAGAACATCTGTTCATCATGCAGCCAAACAATTTCTGGCTATGATGCAGCCAAAGGATATCTGTTTATGATGCAGACGAAGGTACCTGTTCATTGACCATGGCAGGCTGCACTCCAAAGAAGGGAAGTGTAGCAGAGCCAGGCTTAGCTGGCCACACCCCCGGCAGGGGGGCTAGCACATGGGCCCCTGTCTCTGTCTGCCAGTACGTGTCTACAATGGGGCATTTGTCACCTCCCACAACCTGTACAATGCAGCGTTCACTTTCTTGCTGGTTGCTTTCACACATGTGAACAAAGCATCACGTACTAAAACAATGTGCATTGTCTGTGATGAACCGTCACCCTATGGACTGTTGGACTCCAAGTGATGCTCCATGTGCTTGCTTGCTTGAAGGGCCTACTATGTGTCATACACATGATCACAACATGCATGCTGCACACTTGGCTCCACTAACAACTGATGCAAGCTTGTACCATGCTTCATGGGAGGAATGTCTCAGTGCATGAACAGCAATGATACAGCCTTCTTGCACCCGTCAATTGGGGCCGTGCTTCATTGGAAGAATGTCTCAGTGCATGAACAGAATTAGTACAGCTTTCTTGCACCCTCCAAGTGTGACAAGAGAGCTTCCAACATGCACATCACCATGGATCAGCACGCCACCACCATTCCAGCAGTCAGTACACAAATAAGCTAAATTTTGCTATCTTTTCCCAAAGAAACTCAAAACAATGCCTGATCTCTGTAAAGAAGACAGAATATAGAAGTTTCAATATAAAAGCTATCAAACGGTTGAAAAGATATGTGTTGAATACAAGTCAATTTCATGTATTGTGCAAATGATCATCTGCAATCATCTGTGCAGATGAGCACTGACCCTGTGGTACCATTTCCAGGCTTCAGGGTTAATGGGCTCTCCCACAGTGCCCAACACTTGCAGGGAGCTCTTGTCACTCCCCTTCACGTGCTCATCCCCTTCCCTCATCAGAGCTCTGATCAGTGTTGGAGCTGTGTAGAACTTCTGCACCTGCAGCAATGACAGTGGGATTGCATCATGGCATGCATGATCTACAGATTGTGCAAGAAATCGGGTTAAGGCATGCTCAGAAGATCTGGCACAGCAAACAGGGGAAATAATTGTGCACTGACATTGAAAGCAGTCAGAGCCCCTGTAGCCTTGAGTTTGAATTCAGAATCCAAACATGACTGACATCCACATGAAACAACTGTTCCCTAATGGGCGGGTGTCGGGATTCATTCTTGCTCCGTGACTGTGCAGCAGCAAGCCACAACAACCCAACCATTTACCTTGTACTTCTCAACCACTTGCCAAGACCGACCAGGACTTGGGTAGCTTGGCACTCCCTCAAAGACTACGCACTGTGCTCCACACAGCAATGGCCCATAGGTGAGGTATGTGTGACCAGTGATCCAGCCACAGTCTGCTGTGCACCAGTACACATCTCCAGGCTGAAGGTCAAAGACATACTTGGTGGTGGTTGCTGCCATTACCATGTAGCCACCTGCAGAAAAGAAAAGTTGCAGAAAAGTTACAGAAAAGTCTATGGTGTTCGGCAGTATAATGGGAGCCTCCAGAGGCAGCAGCCTGGAAACGGGCTATGACCATAGGCTATAGCCCCGCAGCAAGTCAGCAGGTATCCAGGCTTATGTTATGCATCCTGGGTGGGATGCATGCTGGAACCCTTGACCTGATTAGCTTGTAGCACTTTGAGGTCGCAGCCCCAAGATAAGACCGTAGGCAACAGCCCAGAAGGTCCAAAGCAATAGCTTTGTCAGCAGCTGCCGTGCTACACGTCACCAAGACAGCAACCGATGCTACTGCTGAAAGGAAGTGCACGACAACAGATGCCGAACCTTACAGCAATCTGTCAGTCTCCTAAATTGTCAAACCTGTTAAAACCTCATTTGCTGAATGCTACTCATCACTGCCAAACTCACAGAACTTATGACTGAACAACAAGCTGACCCATAAGTTCAGGCAGCTGTGACAGCTTCTCGCATGTGTGCAAGACTCCTTTCAGCTTTGGGCTTTTCCAGTAGAGCTCTAAGACAACAGCAGTCGGCCTAAATTATCTACCTGGCTTGAGACCAGAACTGGCTAACTACAGTAATCACGCTCAACAGCGGCCTAGAAGATTACCAGTTGCCTTCACCATCAACCTGAGTTGCACTTGCAAAGTGTAGCAGTCACGCTCAACAACAGCGCCGTATAGAGGAATGGTGTTTGCTGCCCTGGGCAGCCCAGTATAACACTGGGCTTCTCATTCAACTGACGCCGAAAGGCGTAGTCTTTTGTTTTCTTTTCAAGGGTGTTTGCTGACCTGTGGTGTGCAGCACTCCCTTGGGTTTTCCTGTAGAGCCAGAGGTGTAGAGCAGGAAGAGGGGGTCCTCGGCATCCATCCACTCCACCTCACACTCTGAGCTCTGGCTGGAAATCTGGTCCTGCCACCACTGATCTCGGCCCTCGGTCATGGAGCACTCTGCTGTCCCCCCCACATCATCGTTTCTGTATACCAGGCAGGTGGGCACCTGCAACAAAAGAAAAGACTCCGCTGCCACCATTACTGCTGTATACCAGGGAGGTGGACAAATACCAACGTAGTTGTTTCTGTATACCAGGCAGGTGGGCACCTGCAAGAAAGGAAAAGTCTATGCAGCCATCGTTGTTTCTGTATTCCAGGGAGTTGGGCAAATACCAACTTAGTCTTTTCTGTATACTCAGCAGGTGGGCACCCAAAAGAAAAGAAAATCTGATCCCTTTTGGCAAGCATGAGAAGATCCCCCTGAGGCGGCAGCCCAAACCCTTCCAAATATGCATCTTTGCAGAGGTGCGTAGACTCAAGAATGATGCTTTGTCCAGACAAGACCAATTCAGTTAAGGGCCTCACTTCAAAGCCTTCCCGTTTGCTGAAGTTGAGAGCATCATCCACGATGGCCTTGGTCGCAAGCTTCTTCTTGCCTCTCATCACTCCAGATGTTGTCACCACAACTCGCGACTTGCAGTCTGCCACTCGTGACGCCAGTGACTCAGCAGAGAACCCAGCAAAGACAACTGAATGGACGGCACCAATGCGCGCACATGCCAGCATGGTGATTGGCAATTCACCTGCATACACAAGGGCAATGTATGACAGACATGACGGTCTCACAGACGGGCTGGACTATGAGAGTACAGGGTGGCCGCCAATATACAACAGAATGGCAGAAGACAAATGCTGCTGCTGTTGCTGCTGCTGCTGCCGCCGCTGCTGCTGCTGCTGCTGCTGCCGCCGCTGTTGCTGCTGCTGCCGCCGCTGCTGCTGCTGGCTGTTACATGACCTTCAATGCTGCACGTTGCTGAGAAGCAGCACCAGTAGAAACATGATTGGTGACACAATGCTGTGTGACCAAAGACTAGTACTGCTTATATGACATGGCAGGCATGGAGACGTTGGCTGCTTACATGTCATGGGCATGTAGATGGCAACAGCATCTCCTTTCTTGATGCCCTGAGCCTTGAGCCAGTTAGCCTGCAGACAGTGTCACACACCTTCTGGACATCAGGCTCATGGTGGTTGATGAGTTGCAGATCTGGGCATGCACCCAGTCAGGTGTGTAGTTGCCTGCTAGCAATGCAGACCTTGTCATATGGACATGGACTGGTGCTGCATTATGATATGTAACTATGCAGACATACATTGCGGACCAATTCTTGCTGTGAGAATGCGCCATCAAATAAGATGTAAGGTCAAAGCGCATGCCAGGGCATCTGTACAGCTGTGTTGCCAGCTGCTTCAGTCCTGTTACATTGCTGTGGCTTCAAGACAACAAACTGTAGCTAGGAGCAAAATGCAAGCTCTTACCACTCGGCAAACTTCATCCAGCACTTCCTGATAAGTCATCTTGCGATCCCTGTCTAGATCATTTCCCTCCCAGATGAAACAAGTTTGATCTCCTCGGCCCTCTTTGATGTGCCTGTCTAAGCAATTGTAGCAGACATTTGTCTGACCCCCTTTGAAGAATTCGCTGAAGATCTTGCCTTGGCGAACATCAAAGTTGTAGCTGATGTGCTTATCTTGCCACTGCAATGTGCACAGAAAGCCTTGTGACGTGCTGATATCTCATATGCTGCTGTGAATAAACAAAAGCCAGTAATGACTGATGGCAGTGACACAATGAGCATGTTGTGAGATGCTTGCTGCTGTGTATGTTTAGCATTCAGACATTTGTAGGAGTACAATGGCTGCAGCAGGGCATGGTGCTTGACCTGATCTCATGTGTGCTGGCGGCACAAAAATGCAACCTGGATGCATCAGACTGCTGAGCACATGACATGCTGGTGAGCTCGTAAAAAGCATGTCCATTGCCGTGCAGCCATGATGGGACCATTTTAGAGGGCCCTACCTGCTTCTTCCAGTAGAACTCTTTTGCGATGTCGCCCCAGAAGCCTTCAGGGTCTTCAACAGACCTTTTGTACATGGCGTCATACTGTTCCCTGGACTCAAGCGCAGAGTGCCTGTAGTTTTCAGCAATAGCTTCTGCGCCACGATGAACTTCCTCGACTGCAGTCTGCAAACCAACAAGGACACTGTCAAGCTGATATGCCAAAAAGGTATATCTTGGTTCCCATGCCATGCAGTGTAGATGATGTTCTTTCAATATCGACAACTCATGAGCTCATGAACTCAAATGCACCTCTATTTGAGCGCGACATATGTGCGTGCTTCGGCTAGAGAATTTTGAGGCATTTCTTCGGGCAACACTTGCCCTCGACTGACTTGCATGCAAGGGACGTCCTGCAAGACAAAAAGCCGTCAAGCCTACTAAATACGCACTGGCGCGTTTGCATGCCAACTCGCACGCACCAAAAACACTTGTAAGGCGAGGCAAAGGGGCAAAGCTTGGTCCAAACACTGCACGCTCAGCAGTCTGCACGCTCAGCTGAGTGTTATGCGCGCCCTTCATCGTGCTGCGTATCGATACGCCGGTCTCGCAACGGGCCTTTCAGGATATTATCACTGGATTCACAATGCAGATCGCGATTTGTTGCCGAAATAGTTGTCGTAGTATAGCTGCAAGCGGCAGTGTTAAGTTTTCCCGGAGCATGTGGGGCAATGACCTGGCAGCGGCTAATTGTGAGTCATAGCTGACTCAAGACAATTGGAACATACTTCTTCTTTAACTAAGCTATAATCATCAACCATGCAACGTTGCCTGCGGCGTGATACAGGGCGCGTACCCTTTTCAAGCTCAAGCACGGAAACATAAATCATCGCCAGGCTTATATGTTCCGCAACTGATCAGTACGAGCATAATCTGTGTCTAAGACAGAACGTCAACATGTCGAGCCCGGAGCCTGAAGTGGCAAATGGCAAAAGAGATGTGTCCCCACGCGGCAAGGATGACCGCTCTCCATCTCCAAAAAAGCGTTCACCTGTTTCAGACCGCAGTAGAAGCATGAGCAGAAGCGCCAGCAGAAGTCGAAGTGCTTCCAGCCGTAGCAGGTAGAACC